>Ga0335074_10010435_pt1 | contig 13004 bp, 12 predicted proteins | sample Lox_Sample_23_FD_206715 | JGI IMG/M metagenome (GOLD analysis project Ga0335074, IMG submission 206715) | Soil microbial communities from Loxahatchee National Wildlife Refuge, Florida, United States - Lox_Sample_2.3 | ecosystem: Environmental > Terrestrial > Soil > Wetlands | place: USA...
TCGGCGCCATGGGCAGCAGGCGGACCCATGATGACCGGCTGGCCCGGCTCCGGGAGATCGGCCTGTCCGAGGACGAACTGGCCCGGCTGCGCTCGCCGATCGGGCTCGACCTCGGCGCGCGCACGCCAGAGGAGACCGCGGTGGCGATCGCCGCGGAGCTGATCCAGCTGCGCTGGGGCGGTTCAGGCCAGCCGCTGACCATGACGACCGGCCGGATCCACCACAGCTGAGCTGGGCGTGATCCTGGCCGGACCTGGCCCGGAGCCATAGCCTGTCTGGCGTGCAGCCAGCCGAACCAGAAGCCGAACCCCAAGCCGAGCCAGAAGCCGGATCGCCAGACAAATCTGGCGCATCGGCCGAATCCTCCGGCTCGGCTTCATCCGTTCCGCCGGGGGCGGTGGCCGGGATCCTGCTCGCCGCCGGGCAGGGCAGCAGACTCGGGCGGCCGAAGGCGCTGGTCGAGATCGGCGGGGAGTCGCTGTCACGGCGCGGGGTCGCCCTGCTCCGCGACGGCGGCGCCGGGCCCATCGTCGTGGTCACCGGCGCGGTGGCCGTCGACCTGCCCGGCGTCATTGCCGTGCACAACCCGGACTGGCGCACCGGCATGGGCTCGTCGCTCGCGGCGGGCCTCGCGACGGTTCCGGACAGCTGTTCCGCTGCCGTGATCGCGCTCGTTGACCAGCCGCTGATCGGGCCCGATGCGGTGCGGCGCCTGATCGCCGCGTACGCCGCGGGCGCGAGCGTCGCCGTGGCCGCCTATCAGGGAGCCCCGCGCAACCCGGTTCTGCTCGCCCGCCAGCACTGGGCCGCTGTGGTCGCCCTCGCCGTCGGCGACGCCGGGGCGCGCGAGTTCCTGCGCGCAAACCCGGAGCTGGTCACGCTCGTCGAGTGCGGTGACACCGGCCGTCCCGACGACCTCGACACCCGGTCGGATCTTGACCGGCTCGCCGGGCTGGTCTCGCCCCGCGACGCGGCCGCGAATCAGGACTGACGCACGCAGACGCCCCACTGGTGGGTGATGCTGTCGCCCGGCTGCAGGATCAGCAGGTCAATGCCGGTGACGAAGCTGTTCGGCGGGCAGGTCATGGGCTCGATGGCGATCGCCCGCCTGCGGTGAGCCTCGTCCAGCGCGTCGCCGGTGAACACCTGCAGCCAGCGGTGGCCCTGGCCGGCCCAGAAGGCCACCCGGGTGTCCCCGCTGCTGAGCTCCGCCCAGGCCCGGCCGTCGGCGTCGGGAGTCAGGCCGGTGAACGCGTGATCGAGACGGGTGTCGGCCAGCCGCCGGGGCTGGCGAAAGTCGTACGGCGTCCCGGTCACGTCCTGCGGTTCGCCCTGCGGAATGCCCCGGTCGTCAGCCTGCTGCCACTGGGTGGCGGGCAGCAGGAGCTCGCAGTCGTCGACCAGGGGCGTGCCGGCGGTCAGGTACGGGTGCTGGCCGGTGCCGTACGGCGCCGGGCGGCTGCCCGCGTTGCTCGCGGTGATGCTGACCTGCAGACCGTCGTCGGCGGTCACCCGGTACTCGGCGGTGAGGTCGAGGCAGAACGGATAGCCGGGCCGGCCGTACAGCACATGCCGCAGCCGCACGGTGTCGGCCGTGTGCTCGGCCTCCTGCCAGCCCGCCCAGCGGGTCAGGCCGTGGATGGCGTTGTTCTTGGCCGGCTCGCTCAGGTCGAGCTGATAGCTGGCGCCGCCCAGGGTGTACCGGCCGCCGTCGATACGGTTCGGCCACGGTGCGAGCAGTTGCCCTGCCGCGCCGGGCGGGAGCTCGTCGGGCTCATATTCTGCGATCACGGGCCGATCACGATGCCGGAATTGGCGCACGCCCGCGCCCAGTCCGGTGACGGTTGCCGAGTAATCGCCGGCCGATATCAGGAACTGCGCCCCGGTCACCGGGGTCGAGGTCAGCTTGGTCATGTTGACCATCTTGCTTTCCCGCCCGGCTGACCGGGACGGGGACCCGTTAATAAATGCCGGCGGGGCTGCTTGGGGAGCGGGGGACCTTCAGCCCCGCCGGCAGTTGCACGATATCGGCACCAGCGGCGCATGCGGGCGAAATTGGCCAACCCCGCAGGTAGTTCTCAGGTCGGCGGATAGGCGGACGGGACGATGACGGCGGCGACGTGCGGGAACGGGCGGGTGCCCTTTTACCGCCGCGATCATGTTGCTTACCCGCGCGGTGCCAGCCGGCCGGTGCGCACGGCCTCGGCCGCGAGGACGCCGAACAGGTAGAAATACGCGGATTCCTCGTCGTCGAAAATGCGCACCTCATGCCGGGCGCCGCCGGCGGAGTTGAAGACCTCGAACCCGTCGGGACTCTGCACAAGGCACATGGCGCCTTCGACCTCTTCGCCCACCGCGTAGGCCGAGGGCGGGATCGCCGCCAGGCCCGCGAGTTCCGAGAAGATCCGCTGAGTCGCCTGCCGCCGGAGCGCCGCCCGCCGCGCGCGGGCAGGCGCCGGCTCCCGCGAGGACGGGGCCGGGCGCGCCGGAGCCTCGGACCCGGGCTGCGCCTGAGGTACCGGTTGCGGCTGAGGTACCGGTTGCGGCTGAGTTACGGGTTGCGGCTGCGTTACGGGTAGCGGCTGAGCCAGGGTTTCGGCCACCGGGGCGGGTTGCAGCACGCGGGCCGACGCGGCGCGCCGGGCCGCCGCCTCCAGCGGCAGCGGCGCCTCACTGGTCGGCGGGATCACCGCGAGATCGGGTGACGAGTCCGCGGTGCCGGGCGTGGCGGGCAGCGGCCCGGTGGAGTTCGGCATGGCGGGGAGCGGCCCGGTCATGTGCGGCGCGGCGGAGTTGGGCATGGCGGGGAGCGGCCCGGTCATGTGCGGCGCGGCGGAGTTGGGCATGGCGGGGAGCGGCCCGGTCATGTGCGGCGCGGCGGAGTTCGGCATGGCGGGGAGCGGCCCGGTCATGTGCGGCGCGGCCGAGTTGGGCACCGCGGGCTGCGGCCCGGTGAGGTCGGGCGCGGCGGAGTGGTGCGCCGGGGAGTTGCCGACCGTGGAGTTGCGCAAAGACGAGTTGCCCGCCGCGACGTTGCCCACCGCGGCGTGCGGCCCCGTGAGATGGGGCACGGAGTTGTGCACCGCGGCGTGCGGCCCGGTGAGGTTGGGTGCCGGAGCGCCCGCGCCACGCATCGTAGCGCCAGCGTCGCGCACCGTCCCGGCCGCCCCGCGCGCCGACGGGACCGGCGCCGCGGGAACCGTCCCCTCCGGCTCCGCCGCCGGAAGAACCGACCCCGGATCGGCCGACCGTTGCGGGTAGTCGAGGCGCTCCTCGACGATCTCACTGATCTCCTCGCGCGGCGCTACCAGCTCGAAGACGCCGCGGTCCACCTCCCAGTAGCCGAGCTGCTCGGCCCGGAAGGCGTCGTGCCCCTGATAGGCGATGTGCAGGCGGTCGCCGAGGTCGTCAAGCACGATGCAGCGGTCGCCGCGGAACGTGCCCACCGGCCGGGACTCCCAGAGCGCCTGCACGTCGGCGAGGCGCAGCTGCTTGCGCCAGTGCCCGGTGGCCGGCTCGAAGCCGAGCTCCTCCGGCGGCGGGCACGCCGCGAACAGCACCACGTCCTCGTCGCTCGGGCCAATGCCCGCCTCGTAGGGAACGCCACGGTACGTAGCCATAAGCCGGTAGCGCACGGTCAGATCGCCCCCACCGGGCGCAGCCACACCTGGCCGTCATAGCGGGCGATGAACTCGTCCCCGCCGGCGGTGATCCGGTAGATCTCGGCCCCGACCGGGACCGGCACCGGATCGAGGTAGAACTCGGCGACGACGTGCGCCCGGGAGGACGTGTAGCCGGTGCCGGTGAACGGCGCCTTGCCGGTCCAGTCGCCGCCGTGCTCGGCGGAGTAGGGGATCCGGTACGCATCCGGCCCGACCGCATTCCAGCGCAACACGTACACCTCCGCGACGTCCGGCCCGAAATCCGAGCCGGCATAGCCCAGGTCCAGCGCCTCGTAGTACTCGGCAGGCCCGGCGAACGACGTGTCCTGCACCCGGTAGACGAACCCGGCGATGACCGCTCGCCGGCCGGTCATATACGGCTCGACAAGGCGGGGCGGGATCGCCTTCTGCATGAGCGTCCCGGCCTTGATCGCCATGGACACCTGGTCAGCCTGCGGCACGCGTTCCCCTGTAGCTCCGACGTTGGTGCAGTTCCATGAGAGTCTCACATCGCGAAATGCGTCCTCAACTGCTTCGGGCTGACCAGTTGGTCCCTGGCAGCAAAACTACCTGCGCAATTACCTGCGCGCAGGGCCGTCGGCCGGACCCGGGGGGCGGGCCCGCATAGAGTGACCGGGTGTCCCTGCTTGGCGGTGGCGAGTCACCGTTCCATGAAGATGACGGCTCCGCCGACCCGCGGGCGGCGGCCACCCTGGCCGCGTTCGGCTCGGGGCTCGGCAGCGAGCACGCCGCGCTGACGGCGCTGGCCGGCTCGCGGTTGCTGGTTCCGATCGTGGCCGCGCCACCCGAGAGCGCCGGCCGCGACCCGCACGGCGATGCCGGCGCCGCGTCGCAGCAGGCCGGCGAGGGCGACCACGGCGCCGCGTCGCAGCAGGCCGGCCAGGGCGACCACGGCGCCGAGATGTCGCTGCCGACGCTGATCGGACGCGACGGCCGGGCGGCGATCCCGGCGTTCACCAGCCTGGACACGCTGGCCAGATGGGATCCGCGCGCCCGCCCGGTACCCGCGCTCGCCGGGCTGGTGTGCCGGGCCGCCGTGGACAGCTCGAGCGCGGTGGTGGTCGACGTGGCCGGCCCGGTCCCGCTCGCGATCGAGGGCGCGCGGCTGGCCGCCCTGGCCGAAGGCCAGCCGGTCCCGCTGCCGCACCAGGACCCGGACGTGCTGGACGCGGCGCGCGCCGCAGCGGCCGGCGAGCCGGCCATCGCGGAGCTGCGGCTGGTGGCCGGAGCCGGCCCGGCGCCGGAAGCTGAACCAGCCGGTGACGACGCCGGCAGCGACCTGCAGGTCGAGCTGACGCTGGCCGACGGCTGCGCCGCAGCGGCCGGCGAGGAGGCGGCGCAGCGGCTGGGAAACGACCTCATGAGCCGGCTGGGCGAGCGGCTGCGGCGCGGGATCACGATCGCCGTCGCACGCTCGGGCAGCGAACGGGAATCGTGATCGTGACAGGATCGGCAGCATGCTGCGCTGGCTGACCGCGGGCGAGTCGCACGGGCGCGCGCTCGTCGCGATCTGCGAAGGCATGCCCGCCGGCGTCGAGGTCACCACGGCCGACATCGCGGCGGCGCTGACCCGCAGGCGGGCCGGGTACGGCCGCGGCGCCCGGATGAAGTTCGAGCAGGACGAGGCGGAGATCACCGGGGGAGTCCGGCACGGCCTGACCCTCGGCGGCCCGGTCGCGATCCGGGTCGGCAACACCGAGTGGCCCAAGTGGGAGACGGTCATGTCGCCCGACCCGGTGGACGCCGCCGAGCTGGCCGGCCAGGCCAGGAACGCCCCGCTCTCCAGGCCCCGTCCCGGCCACGCGGACCTGGCCGGCATGCAGAAGTACGGGCACGACGACGCGCGGCCGGTGCTGGAGCGTGCCAGCGCCCGCGAGACGGCTGCCCGGGTCGCGCTGGGCGAGGTGGCCCGCCGGTTCCTCGCCCAGGCGTTCGGGATCCAGATACTGAGCCACGTGGTGGCCATCGGCTCGGTGTGCGCGCCCGACGGCATGGTTCCCGGCCCGGGTGACCAGGCCCGCATCGACGAGGACCCGGTGCGCTGCCTGGACCCGGCGACCAGCGTCGCGATGCGGGAGGAAATCGACCAGGCGCGCGCGGACGGCGACACCCTGGGCGGCGTGGTCGAGGTGGCCGCGCACGGGGTGCCCCCGGGCCTCGGCAGCCACGTGCACTGGGACCGCAGGCTCGACGGCAGGCTGGCCGCCGCGATGATGAGCATTCACGCGATCAAGGGCGTCGAGATCGGCGACGGCTTCACGACCGCGCGACGGCGCGGCTCGGCGGCGCACGACGAGATCGAGGCCGCGGGCGGCGGCATCCGCCGGCGGACCAACCGGGCCGGCGGGATCGAGGGGGGCATGAGCACCGGCGAGGTGATCCGGGTGCGGGCGGCGATGAAGCCGATCTCCACCGTGCCCCGCGCGCTCGACACGATCGACGTGCGCTCCGGCGAGCCGGCCAAGGCCATCAACCAGCGCAGCGACGTCACCGCGGTCCCGGCCGCCGGGGTGGTGGCCGAGGCCATGGCCGCGCTCGTGCTCGCCGACGCGGCCATCGAGAAGTTCGGCGGCGACTCCGTGCCCGAGGCCCGCCGCAACCTCCGCGGCTACCTCGACTCGCTGGTGATCAGCTGACCCTGCGCCCCCGAGGCCAATTCACGCCAACCCCGGCTGACCCTTGCAGGCCGCTGTCGGCCCCGTGCTTGCATCGCCGGGCGGGCCGGCCACGGTTGCCGGCTTTGAACCCGTTAGGCGCTCAGTTGCTGCGGGTCGCCCCAGGAGAGCGGCTTGCGGCCAGCAACGGCCAAGGTCGCCTGGGCTATCGCCTCGGCCAGTTCGGCGGGCAGGCCGAGGCCGGGGATCATCGCCACCGCTTGCTGCGTGAGATGAGCGAGGCCGTCGTACAGCCGGCAGCCGGCGTCCAGGGCCATGACCTGGAGCGGCGTCATGTCCTTGCGATAGACGAAGTCGTAGACCGCCGGGCGGTGCCGCAGCAGTTCGCCCGGCACCGGTGAGCACTGATCGTCTGCGTCCATGCCGATGGGCGTGGCGTTCACGATGAGATCCGCGCCCTCGACGGCTCCGCCTATCGCCTCCCAGGCCACGACGGATGCCCGCATCCCCCAGCCGCTAGCCCGGGTGGCCAGCCTCCGCGCGGCCGCGTCATCGCGGTCGGCGATGACGACGTGACGAACCGCCCCGACGGCGCCGCCGAGCGCCGCCGTTCCCGCGCCCCCGGCGCCGAGCACGAGTGCGCTGGTGACGGTGATCTGTCGCAGCGCGACCCGGACCGCCTCCAGATCGGTGTTTCCGGCGTGCAGCCGTCCGGATCGGTTGACCAGGAAGTTGGTAACGCCCGCGCGTTCGACATCCTCGTCCCTCACGTCGGCCAGCTCAGCGGCGCGTCCCTTGTACGGCATGGTCACGTTCGCGGCGGCCACGCCGGGATCGCGTACTTCACTGACCGCGCGGGCCAGATCAGTCGGCTGGATGTCGTGGCTGCGGTACTCCAGCGGGATCGCGAAGTCGGCGAAAACCCGGTTCCAGACGGCGGGCGAGTACGAGGCGCCGGTGCGCCCGCCGATCAGGACGATCTGCCTCGCGTCAGGCATGTGAACTCCCTTGGATCGGAGCCGTCGGTGGATCGCGCTCGCGGCGCGACAGGTCGGCTGCGGCCCGGCTGTCACATTTCGGCAACGTCCTTGACACGGGGGCGTGACGTGGGCCAGCTTGGCATAACTACGTAGTCACGACAATCCGCGATCACCGGCAAGAAATCTGGCCAAGGTCGGCGACACTCGCCTGGATCTTGCTGTGGACCGCCCCACGCTGACACGCCCTCTGCCGCCAGGAGTGCGCCATTAATGTACTAACAGGTTCGTTCATTGGATGGAGCATACCTCCGCCACGCCGCTCCGGGGCGGGCGGAATTCGGGGTGCGGTGAGGAGCGCGATGCACGCCGCCGCGCGGCAGGAGGCTTCGGCGTCGGCCGGGTACTCGGCATCCCCGGTGGCCGCCGCGCCCGCCGCGCCCGCCGCGCCCGCCAGCTCGGCCACGTCCGCCGGGACCGCGCCGCGCCGGCGGTCAGCTGGTCAGGTAGCTGACCACCATGTCGCCCAGCATCTTGCGGTGGTGCTCGTGGCTGGCGCGATCGACGAGATCGCAACCGAACGCGACCCGGAACGTATACCGGTTGGCCACCCGGAAGAAGCAGAAGGCGCTGATCATCATGTGCAGGTCAACGGCATCGACCTGACGGCTGAACACGCCTGCCCGGTACCCCCGCTCAAGGGTGCGTACCGTGGCGGTGACCACCGGGCTCTCCATTCCCCGGAGTATCTCGGATTTGGCGATGTGCTCGGCCTGGTGAATGTTCTCGATCGCGACCAGCCGGATGAAATCCGGATGGGCCTCGTGGTGGTCAAGCGTGAGCTGGGCGAGCCGCCGGATGGCGGCAACGGGGTCGAGATGATCGACATCGAGCCGGGCCTCGGCATCGCGGAGAGTCGAGTAGGCGCGCTCGAGAACCGCGATGTAGAGCTGCTCCTTGCCACCGAAGTAGTAGTAGATCATCCGCTTCGTGGTTCGGGTCTGGGCCGCGATCTCGTCGACCCTCGCCCCGGAGAACCCGTGCCGGGAGAACTCCCGCATCGCGACATCGAGAATCTCCTCGCGGGTGAGTTCGGGATTCCGTCGCCGTATATGCGCGTCGGCAGAGGTCGACGTGGTGGTCATAGCATTCCTTCCGCGGGCGGCCCGCCCCCGCTGGCGAGACCGTCGGCCTGTCCATTCTCCCGCGAAGGCGCCGCACGTTTTCGCCAAACGGTTTGCGGCTCTGTGGTTCGCGGCTCTGTACAGCCGCATGGGCCGCGGCAATAATGTACTAACTAGTTCGTACGCTACAGGAGACCATGCTATGACGCCAGCGGCGCCGATGCGGTGGCAGCGTGCACTCGGCCTGGATCACCTGACCCTGCTGGACATCGCGCCGCCCGACTTCGTGGCGCTCGCCGCCGGGGCCGGGTTCGACGCCGTGGGCCTGCGGATCGCGCCGGCCACCGCCGATGAGTCGCCATGGCCGATGTCACCGGGTTCGCGCATGCTGGCCGACACCGTGGCGCGCTGCCGCGACACCGGCGTGACCGTCCTGGACACCGAGACGATCCGGCTCACCCCGCGTACCGACCTGGCCGCAACCGAAGCAGTCCTGCACGCGGCGGCAGAACTGAACGCGCGCCACCTCACGACGATCGCTGAGGATCCCGACCTGACCCGGCTGTCCGACCGCTTCGCCGAGCTCACCCGGATCGCGGCGCCCTACGGTGTCCGGCCGCTGATCGAGTTCATGGCCTACAAGACCGTCCGGACCCTGGACGACGCCGTGGCGATCGCGGCTCGGTCCGGCGGCGGCGGGGTGCTACTGGATGCGCTGCACATCCGGCGGTGCGGCGCCGACATCGGGCAGGTCGCGCGGATCGATCCTGTCCTGCTCGGCTATGTGCAGCTGTGCGACGCGCCGCTGGAACCACCGGGCGAGGCGGACCTGCCCGGGGACTGGGTCCTGCCGCGCGGCCAGACGCCCGACGGCGGCGCCGCCGCGCTGGAGGCGCGGGCGGGGCGGCTCCTCCCCGGGGAGGGTGCGTTGCCGCTGACCGAACTGCTGTCGGTTCTCCCGGCAGCGATCCCGGTCGCGGTGGAGGCGCCGCGGCTCTCGTTGCGCGATCGGCTCACTCCCGCCCAGTTCGCCGCCCGGGCCCGCCGTTCGCTTGACCAGGTCCTCGCCCAGTGGCGCGACGCGAGTGCCGCCCGCGACCAGAGAGTCTCCGACTGATCGGCCAGATCGGTCATTCTGCGAAAGGAGGACCGCGGTGTCGGTTCGACTGGCCGTGCACGACCTGGCCAAGCGCTACGGGGGTGTCGATGCCCTGCGCGGCGTCAGCCTGCAGGTCGAAGCGGGCGAGGTGCTCGGTCTCGTTGGCGACAACGGCGCCGGGAAGTCCACGCTGCTGAAGATCCTGGCCGGCGCCACGCCGCCGTCCGGGGGCGAGATCCTGATCGACGGGGAACCGGTGCACTTCCCCAACCCGGCGGCCGCGCGAGAGGCCGGGATCTCCACCGTCTACCAGGACCTGGCCCTCGCCGACCAGCGCGACGTGGTAGCCAACTTCTTCATGGGCAGGGAGCTGCTCTCGGCCAACTGGCTCGGCCGCCGCATCGGGTGGCTCAATACCGAGGCCATGACCGCGCACACGGCCGGTGAGATGGCCCGCCTGCGCACCAGCATCCCGGACATCCACGCCTCGGCCAGGAACCTGTCCGGCGGCCAGCGCCAGGTCCTCGCCATCGCCAGGGCCGCCGCCTGGACAAGCAAGGTGCTGCTGCTGGACGAGCCGACCAGCGCGCTGGGCGTCGAGCAGCAGCAGCAGGTGCTGCAGCTCGTCCACCGGGTCCGCGACGACGGCATCGCGGTCATCTTCGTCAGCCACCAGATGCCAGACGTGCTCGCGGTCTGCCAGCGGGTCACCGTCCTGCGCCTTGGCGAGCTGGCCGCCACCCTCGACAAGGACCAGCTCACCTCGGAAAACCTGGTCGGCTACATCACCGGGGCCAAGACCGGCGCGGCCCCGGCTGCCGGCAACAGCGAGGGCCGGCAATCCAGATGAAAATCATCCTTCCCGGCCGCCCGGTGGCCAGCGGCCAGACGACACAAGGCACCGACAGGCCGCAACCCCGGAGCCGCCGGTGGCGGCGGGGCCGGGGTCCGGTCCGCGATCTTTGGATCGGCGGCGTGCTGATCGTGATCGTGATCGGCTTCAGCATCGCCTCGCCCTACTTCCTGACCCAGGCCAACTGGCTGAACACCTCCAGCACCGCGACCGAGGTCCTCTTGCTGGCGGTGGGCGAGACGTTCGTCATCTGCACCGGCGGCATCGACCTGTCCGTGGGCGCCGTCCTCGGGTTCTCGGGCATGGCCGGCGCGTGGGTCATGGCGCACTGGTTCGCGGTCACCAGCGGCCCCGACGTGCTCTCGGTCGCCGTCGGCTTCCTGGTCGCTGTCGTCGCCGGGGGCATATTCGGCGCGCTCAACGGCGTGCTGGTGGCCCGCACCCCGATCCCTCCGCTAGTGGTCACGCTCGGCACCCTGGGCATCGCCACCGGTCTGGGCAACCTGCTGAACAACGGCCAGGAGATCTCGACCATCCCCGGCTCGGTCGAGACCTTCGGCAACACGAACCTGGGCGGCTGGGTGCCCGTGCCCGTCCTGATCGCTGCCGTGATCACCGCCTGGTGCGGGATCGTGCTGGCCAAGACCCGCTTCGGCGGCTACACCCTGAGCATCGGCGACAGCCGGGAATCGGTCATCCGGGCCGGCATCAACGACCGCCGGCACCTGTTCAAGGTCTACCTGATCTGCGGCCTGCTGGCCGGGGTGGCCGGGGTCCTGGTCATGGCCCGCCTCGGCGCCGGAAACCCCGCATCGGGTTCCAGCGACAACCTCAACGCGATCGCCGCCGTGGTCATCGGCGGCACGAGCCTGTTCGGCGGGCGGGGCACGATCGTCGGCTCGGTGATCGGCACGTTCATCATCGCGGTCCTGGTCACTGGCCTCGTCATCACCAACGTCCCGCCGTTCTGGCAGGAGGTCGCGGTCGGCGTGATCTTGATCCTCGCCGTCTGGATCGACCAGCTGCACCTGGCCGGAGGCCGCACCCGGCGGCGATCACAGCAGTCGCCGCCGGGATCCGCCATCCCGGCCTTCATCCCGCCGTCGGTCACCGGCCGGCGTAACGGGCACTCCTAACCGCTTCAACCTCTTCTCAACCCCTCGTTGCTGACACCCCGGGAGGTACCCATGTCCCCTCACAGATCGCCCCGCCCCTGGGCGTGGGCGACAGCGCTCGCGCTCGTCGCCCTCGCGGCGGCGGCATGCGGCAGCGGCTCGAGTTCCGGCAGTCCCAGCGGCTCGGCCAGCGCCGGCAAATCCGCAAAGCACTACACGATCGCGTTCGTGCCCGGCGCCACCGGCGTCTCGTTCTACGACACCGTGCTCAGTGGCATGCAGGCCAAGGCCAAGACGCTGGGCATGACCGTGACCTACCAGGGCTCGCCGGACTTCGCCCCCAGTGCGCAGACCCCCGTCGTTGACGGCGTGTGCAGCAAGCACCCGAGCGTGCTGATCGTGGCGCCGACCGACCCGGTGGCCATGGCCGCGGCCATCAACACCTGCCTGAACGAGGGCATCCCGGTGATCACCGTGGACACCCAGCTGTCCAACATCTCCCGGCTGACCGCGGAGATCACCACCGACAACACCCAGGGCGGCCAGCTCGCCGGGGCCTTCCTGGGCAAGGAACTGCACGGCAGCGGGCAGATCGCCGAGCTCAGCCTGTCGCCGACCGCGACGACCCAGGTCGACCGGCTGCAGGCCGTAGACAGCGTGCTCAAGTCGTCCTATCCCGGTATCTCGGTGGCCACCCTGCAGTACACCCAGCAGGCAACGTCGTCGAGCGAGACCATCGTGCGGTCGATCCTGAGCGCGCACCCGCAGGTCAAGGCGATCTTCGGGGTGGCCGAGCCGAACGCAGAGGGCGCGATCCCGGCCATCGCCGCCGCGGGCATGGGCGGCAAGGTCCTGGTCGTCGGCTGGGACGCCAGCCCGACCGAGGTGTCGCTGCTCAAGAAGGGCACGCTGGCCGCAACCGTCGCCCAGCAGGCGGCGCAGGAGGGCGCGACGGCCGCCCAGTACGCCTACGACAAGCTCACCGGCAAGGCCAGTAAGATCACGTTCCACCTGAGCCTGCCGGACGTGCTGCTCACCTCGGCGAACGTGAACCAGCCCGGCGAGTCCAAGTACTTCTACCTGCCCTGACCGGGCCTGACTCGAGACCGGCGCGCCGCTGGCCGGGACCCCGGGCGGGTTCCGGCCAGTCAGGCCGCCGGGCCGGTGGTCCCGCGCTCGATGAGCTCGACGGGGTACAGGTGCCTGCGGCCCCGCGTGGCGTCCGCGCCCGAGATCCGGCCGAGCAGCGTGCGCACCGCCTCGCGGGCCATCTGCTCGATCGGCTGCCTGATCGTGGTGAGGCGGATCATCTCCCAGCCGGCCATGGCCACATCGTCGAAGCCCACAATGGACACGTCGGCCGGGACGCGCCGCCCGTGCCGCCGGACGGCGTCCACAGCGCCGAACGCGAGCACATCGCTGGCGCAGAACAGCGCGGTGGGCGGATCGGGCCGGTCGAGCAGGCGCAACGCCAGCTCGGCGCCCGCGTTGAACGAGTAGGGACTGTGCGCGACGAGCGGGCCGGGCAGGCCGATCCG
>Ga0335074_10010436_pt1 | contig 13004 bp, 9 predicted proteins | sample Lox_Sample_23_FD_206715 | JGI IMG/M metagenome (GOLD analysis project Ga0335074, IMG submission 206715) | Soil microbial communities from Loxahatchee National Wildlife Refuge, Florida, United States - Lox_Sample_2.3 | ecosystem: Environmental > Terrestrial > Soil > Wetlands | place: USA: Florida...
GGGCCGGCATACCGAAACCGCCGGCGAACCGATCAAACAACCGGTCCATCTCGTCATGGAACGACTGCCACAAATCCGGCGCGCGCGCCGGAACGTTTTTCTTCACTTCAACGGAGGTCTTAGCCATCGGTAGCTCCATCGCATTGTTGTCAAGACGGTGCGAGTCTAACGACGTGCCAAATTCCAACCTTGATCTAGCTCAATGGCCGCACACCCCAACTGCGCAGACGCGCCGGTGGGCTGATAAAAGCGCATTCGGTGTAAGCGGCCTCTCGCTCGAGGAGTGCGGCTGTGCGCAGCCTCTCCTCGCGGACAGAATTGTTTTCGGCCCCCGCCGCGAGGATGCGGTATTGCGCCGCCAGGTGGCGCAGTTTCCTGACCTGATCTACGGCGATGCACTCCATGCTAAGGCCCCGTTGCCGCGAGCAGCTCGACCCGCTTAGCCTCGGTCTCGAGATCCTCCGCCGTGCGGAGGCGTGCATTCCAGATCGCGGGGTTCCCGGCGCGCTCGGCAAATTCCCGATACCAGGACGCCAACTCGCGCAGCTTTTCCGGGTTGGGTAAGGTCACGAGGCTTTCTTTCGTCATGAGTGCAAGATCAGAAAATCAGCCGCGCTGCTGAATGATCTGGATCAATTCGCGCCGAGATCCATCGTGTGACCGCACAGCCAGCCAAAACGCGCTGTCACACGTTCGCACAACCGCGCTATTCGCGGATAACACGAAGACGCTTCAAGGCCGCTTGTGCGCGCGCGAGGCTACCCGCTCGGGCTAAGTTCATATCGGTCGCCATTGCCTCAAAATCGGCCGCAATCAAAAACAACGTTTCGGCGCGCCAATCGTCATCTTCGCGAGCGGCTCGCTCTCGATAGAAGACAGCACTCCGGCGAAAGCTCTCGGCTGTAGGCAACTCCATCGGTCCACCTCCCGCTGCCCGTGCAATCATGGATGAGCTGCGCAAATTGACCTTGAGGTAGATCAAATCGGGAGTTGCTCAGCTGCGGCCGCGATCGCTGATCTTGATGCGGCAACCACGGCAGATCGCGGCTTTGGTCGATCGCTAGCCGCCATGTTCCCAAGCTTGATGCTCCTGGCGCGCAGCTTCACGCGCCGCCCGGACGCGCGGGCTCTGCAAATAATCGCGTGCCCAAAGATCGCCCTCGCCCATCAGCGCCTGAGGCGTGCCAACTCGTAGTTTCTTGTCGACGATCACGGCGACCCGATCGCAGATGGCGAACACCGTTTCGAGGTCGTGCGTGACCAGGAATACGGTAAGGCCCAGACTGGTCTGTAGATCCTTGATCAGGTGATCGAACGCGTCAGCGGCCAGCGGGTCGAGCCCGGACGTAGGTTCGTCGAGAAACAGCAGCTCGGGATCGAGGATGAGGGCGCGGGCGAGCGCGGCGCGCTTGCGCATCCCACCCGATAGTTGAGCTGGATATTTCGTTGCGGCATCCGCCGGCAATCCGACCAGCCCCAGCTTTGACGCAATGATGCCATCCATCAACTCCAGCGCCATTCCGAGGCTTTCGCGCAGCGGGACCTCGAGGTTCTCGGCGACCGTCAGCGAGCTGAACAACGCCCCATCCTGAAACAGCACACCCCAGCGCCGTTCGAGCGCGATGCGCTCCTCGTCGGCGAGCGCGAAGACGTTTCGGTGAAACACCTCGACGGTGCCAGATGCTGGCTTGTTGAGTCCGATGATCGTGCGAAGTAGCACTGATTTGCCGCTGCCCGAGCCGCCGACGACACCCATCACCTCGCCGGGCCTGACGTCGAGGTCGATGCCGTCGTGCACCGTCTGAGTGCCAAATCGGTTGACCAAACCGCGCACTCGGATAACGGGTCGGCCGGACATATCGTTTGAAGCAGGGGTCATGGTCGACTCCCATTGATTGCAGTCAGGCAGCGTCAGCGCAATCAGGCACCGATGTGCTGGCGGTGGTTAATTTCGTTTTGCGGCCGTTCAGCAATCTCTTCAAATCAGCGGCCGACAGCGTCTCTTTTTCCAGTAGTAGCTTGGCACCCCGCACCAGCACCTCACGACGTTTCTCAAGCTCAGCAAGCGCCCGTTCGGCCGCTCGGGAGACCATCTCGCGCACCGCGCAGTCGATCTCGCGCGCGGTCTGCTCGGCATAGCTGCGGTCGAACCAGCCGCCCGGCTGTTGCTGGCCCGGAAGGAATTGCTGATGAACGCGGTCATAGGCGACATCGCCGAGCGTCGGTACCATGCCGTACTGCGCCGCCGCGCTGCGCGCGATGTCGGTGGCTTTCGCAAGATCGTCCGCAGCGCCGGTCGAGACCTTGCCGAAGATCAGCCGCTCGGCTGCCCGTCCGCCGAGCAGTACTGCCATCTTGTTCTGGAGCTCGTCCTCGGTCATCAGAAAGCGGTCCTCGATCGGCCGCTGGATCGTGTAGCCGAGGGCGCCGATCCCGCGCGGGATGATCGAGATCTTCTGCACCGGGTCACTGCCCGGCAGCACCGAGGCCACGAGTGCATGGCCCATCTCGTGGTGGGCGACGATCTCACGTTCCTTGGGCGAGAGGATGCGGTTTTTCTTTTCGAGTCCGGCGATGATCCGCTCGATTGCACCCGTGAAATCCGCGGCAGTGACATTCTCCGAGTTTCGTCTCGTCGCGAGCAACGCGGCCTCATTAACGAGCGTCGCAAGATCGGCACCGGTGAAGCCGGGCGTCAGCGCCGCGATCTCCTCTGCCGAGACGCCCCGTGCGAGGCAGATTTTCTTCAGATAGATATTGAGGATCTGAATGCGCCCGGTCTTGTCCGGCCGATCGACCAGCACCTGCCGGTCGAAACGGCCGGCACGCAGTAGCGCGGGATCGAGGATTTCCGGCCGATTGGTCGCGGCGAGCAGCACCAGCCCGACCGACGGGTCGAACCCGTCCATCTCCGACAAAAGCTGATTGAGGGTCTGCTCCTTTTCATCATTGCCACCGAAATGCGAAGGGCCGCCGCGCGCGTGGCCGAGTGCGTCGAGCTCGTCGATGAAGATAATCGCCGGTGCCTTCTCGCGACCTTGAGCAAAGAGATCGCGTACCCGGGCCGCGCCAACGCCGACATAAAGTTCGACAAATTCCGAACCGTTGATCGATAGGAACGGCACCCCTGCCTCGCCAGCCACGGCGCGCGCCAGCAGGGTCTTGCCGGTGCCCGGTGGTCCCACCAGCAGCACGCCCTTCGGAATATGCGCGCCGAGCCGGCCATAAGCTTTGGGGTCCTTGAGGAAGGCGACGATTTCCTTCAGCTCTTCCTTCGCCTCGTCGACGCCAGCTACGTCACCAAAAGTCACCTTCGTCTCCGTCTCGGCGAAGACCTTAGCCTTGCTTTGGGTGATCGCGCCGATCGGCCCCATTGCACCGCCCGCTCCGCCGCGCATAAACAGAAACGGCAGGAGCATGAGCATCGGCAGCCATAGCAGCCAACCGAAGCCACTGCTCGCCTGCGGATAGCCGGTCACCTCGACGCCGTGCTCGGCGAATTGCGTCGCCAAGTCGTTTGCGACACGAGTCGTGACGATGACGCTGCCGTCCTTCAGCGTCGCTTGGATGTCATCTCCGGTGACCGTTGCCGACTTGATCTGTCCGTCCGCAAGATCCTTCTCGAATACGCTGTACGACACGCGTTGCGGACCCGTGCTGCTGCCCAGCCAGAACGAAAACGCGATCAGGGCCAGGAACAGCCCGCCACAGACGAACACAATGGGCGGTACACGCTTCATCGGATCTCCTTCGACCACGAGCCTAAAAAGGACTCCGTTAGTAAGGCTAGCGAGATAACGGCGACAATAAATTGAGCTGAATCAAACGGCCTTCCGGTTCGAGTCAGGTGATCCGCAAACGCGCGAAGAGGCCAAGCTCGGCATCGCGTAGCTCGCGAGGAGGCAGAGGAAGCCTAGCGACCAGACGGCGCCGGAGGCGATGATCAGATTGACGAAGGCGCCGGGAACAAAGAGAGCGGCGATCCGGAGAACAACTGCGATGGAGACAAGACCGTAGGCGGCAAGCACAGGCTTTTCGGCGCGCGGCGAATCCCCGCTGTGAACCATGCTCTCATGCGCGATCGCGGCCAGCAGCAGCGTGCCGATGGCGCCGGCGGTCAGCGCGTGGATCGCGGCCATGTCGGCGACGCCATTTGTCACCGGCACCGCCGCCTCCAGCAGCAGTCCAACCACCAGCCACAGATAGCCGAAATGTAAGATCAACACCGTCGGTATCCCGAGGGTGCGGTAGCCATGCCAGCGAAACAGGCGCACCGCGTTGAAAACGCCCGCTGCGAGCGCCGCCGCGCTGGTCGAGCGGCTCATGCCCGTAATGCCGTCGCTGATCAGGTAGACCAGCAACGCGGCGATCGCGAGGCCGTCGAGGGTCGGCATCGGCGGCACCTTCAACGGCGAGCCTCCGCCAGCCAAGGACCGATTGGTTGCATCGGGTATCGCGCGTCCGCAAACGACCGCAATCAGCAACAAGTAGGCGTCTATACCGATGCGCGCGCCGCGCTCGGCAAGCGTGAACGTGCCGCCGAGCGCCTCGGCATGCATGGCGCAATCGCCGAACCAAAGCGCGGCGATCAGCGCCAACAGCGGCAGGTTTCGCTCCGGCCGTCCTGCCAAATGAGGAATAACCACGAGCGCTGCAAGTGCAGGAAGGAAACTCAGGTCGACGATGGTAACCAGCCAGGCCGGCAACAGCGCCGATACGGCAGTCACTGCCCGACCGAGCAGCCATATGAAGGCGAGCACGTAGACCCGGCTCACCTCCGTAGGGGTTGCCCCGGACCAGCCCGGCACCCAGGCGCTGATGACGCCCGCCAAGCCGGCCGCCCCAAATCCATAAACGAGCTCGTGTGCGTGCCACATGACAGGTGGAACCGCGTCGGCCAAACCAAGTCGCACCGAGACAACCCATTCCGCCAGCACGAGCGCGCCGAATAATGCGGCAAAAACGAAGAAGACATGCGGTCCGCGCGCGGCCAATGCGGTTTCGGCGCGCGACGCAGCCGCATGAGTCCCAACAGTCGTCATGGCGTTCTCACCTGTGCAATCCCAGCGCCTCGTGGCGCGATGATTCACTGTGAGACAAGCGGTCGGGACGCTCATTGACCCACATCAACGGACGCGAGGTCGTTCGTTTCGCGAAAGCAATGGGGGGATCAGGCGGTTTGGCTGACGACCTTACGGAACCGGAACAGGGCCAGGCCAAAGAACAATCCGCCGGCCAAGATGACTAGGACGAACTGCTTCCAGACCACCCCGAGCCCAGCGCCGCGATAAAGGATCGCCTGGGCGAATGACACGAAATGCACGGTCGGCGACGCCTGCATGATCGTCGAGAGCCAAGGCGGCATGCTTTCAAGCGGAGTATTCGCGCCGGAAAGAAGCGACAATGGCATATAGACCAGAAGATACAGCAGACCGAGTTGTGGCATCGAGCGAGCAACGGTACCAAGAAAGACGCCAACGGCGGTCGCGAAAAATAGGTAAGCGAGCGTACCCGCCAGAAACAACGGCACCGAACCCGCGATTGGAATGTGCAGTAGTCCGCGGACCACGAGATAAAGCGACAAACCAACCGCGATGAGGATCACGAGGCTGTTGGCCCAGATTTTCGCAGCGCCGATCTCGAGCGGGGTTACGGGCATGACCAGCAGGTGGTCCATCGTGCCGTGCTCGCGTTCGCGGACGACAGCGGCGCCAGCGAGGATGATCGCGAGCATTGTCACCGCGTTGATGACACCGTGCACGCTAGTGAACCAGGCCGTCGTTACATTCTGATTGAATTGGATGCGGACAACCAGGTTGACCGGGTCCGGCACGGTACCTTCCTCTTGCGAAAGAAAATTCTCAATCTCGGTCGAGATGATCTGCTGCGCGTAGTCGGCACCGAGCCCCGCTTGCACCATCGCCGTCGCATCGACATTGAGCTGCAGCCGTGGCTCGCGTCCGCCCAACACATCGCGCTCAAAATTCGGCGGGATGTCGACGACGAACGTGTATTTGCCGGCATTCATCAGCGGAACAATATCGCGCTCGGGGATCGGCTGCGGCATCTGGAAATAGGGTGGCAGGAACGCATGCGTGATGCGCCACGATAGCGCCGAGTGATCCTCGTCGACGATCGCCACCGAGGCGTCGTGCACTTCCTGCGAGCTGCTCTGTGCCTGGGCAATAATGGCGAGCGTAAAGCTGTAGATCACCAGCCCGAGAAGCACATAGTCGCGCAGGAAGCTGCGCAGCTCCTTGGTACCCAGCCAGAAGATGTTGGCGAGCGTTTGCACCGGGCTAGCGCTCCTGCTTGCGGAGCATCAGCCAACTGAGCAGCGTCAACCCAGGAACGAACAGTGCGAGCGTGCCGAGCTGGGTAAACTGGTCAGCAAAGCCCAGACCCTTGGTGAACGTGCCCAGGCTGATCGGCAGGTAATAGCTCATTGGGAACAGTCGCCCCATGATCCGCGCCATGCCCTGGAGGGATGAGACCGGCGACATCATGCCGGCGAACATCGTCGCCGGCAGGATCGAGAGGATCATGGTTCCAAACAGCGCCGCGATTTGCGTGCGGGTGAATGAGGAGATGAGCATGCCATACGCCGTCGACGCCGTGACGTAGGTCAGCGTCCCGACGAGCAGGAGTGGAAAGCTGCCTTTGAACGGAACCCGGAAGACGAAGAGCGCCAGGAACAGAAGGATGCAGAAATTCACCATCGCCAACGCCACGTATGGCACCTGTTTCCCCAGCAGAAACTCGAATTTGGTCAAAGGGGTCACATAGAGATTGGTGATTGATCCCAATTCACGTTCGCGCACGACGGCGAGCGCCATCATGATCGCGGGAAACATCAGGAGCTCGATGGCGAACTGGGCGGGCACCATCGAATAGACGCTCTCAAAATTCTGGTTGTATTTGAACCTGACCTCGATAGTGGCGGGTGGCGCCGGCGATACCTGTGTCGTACTGATCGCTGGATCGCTTAGGTAAAGCTGGTGGATTGCCTGCAGGTAGCCGCGGATCGTCTGCGCGATAAACGGGTTGGCGCCGTCGATCCAGGCGGCGACCCAGGGCGGCCGGCCGCGGGCGATGTCCCGCCCGAAGCCGGGTGGAATTTCGATCGCGGCTTCGATGTCGCCATTTTGCAACCGCTGCTGAAGATCGGCATAGTTGGTAAGCGGCGGCCGCTCGAGGAAATAGGCCGAACCGCGCAGCTCTTCGAGATAGGCGCGGCTCTCATGCGTTCCGTCATGGTCGAGAACCGCAAAAGTCAGGTTGTTAACGTCGGTCGAAATGCCGAAGCCGAAGAGCAGCATCAGAAACGTGGTGCCGAACAGCGCGAACCCAATCCGGATAGGGTCGCGCAGCAATTCCAGCGTCTCGCGGATCGTGCAAGCGCCGAGTCGGCGCAAGCTGAAGAGTGGCCGGCTCTTTTTCGCGTTCACCGACTGCGCCACCTCCGGCTGTTCGGCCGTCGGTTTGATCTCCAAGTCGCCGCTTTGCGTTCCCGTCGCTTCCTCCAGATAGTCGATGAAAGCGTCTTCGAGCGTCGCGGCACCGCGCATGGCGACCAGACCAGCCGGCGTATCGGTGGCCAGGACACGTCCCGAATCCATTAGCGAAATACGATCACAACGCTCGGCCTCATTCATGAAATGGGTCGAGACGAAAATCGTCACTCCCTCGTTGCGCGAGAGGCCGATCAACAATTCCCAGAACCGGTCGCGGGCAAGTGGATCGACCCCCGCAGTCGGTTCGTCCAGGATCAGCATCTCCGGCGCGTGGACGATCGCGACCGCGAGCGATAGGCGCTGGCGGATGCCGAGCGGCAAATCCTCGGCGCGCTGATCGACGTGCTCATTAAGGCCGAACCGGTCCATCAGCTCAGCCACACGGGTCTTGGCACGCTGTGGCGTAAGGTGGAACAGGCGGGCATGGAGATCGAGATTCTGCCGCACCGTGAGCTCGGTATAGAGCGAAAACTGCTGCGACATGTACCCAACCCGCTTGCGGGCGTTCAGGTCGCTTGTCTCGATCGGCCGCCCGAACAACAGCGCCGCGCCCTCGCTCGCCCCCAACAGGCCGGTCAGCATTTTCATTGTCGTGGTCTTGCCGCAGCCGTTCGAGCCGACAAAGCCGAAGATCTCGCCACGCTCGATGGTGAAGCTGACGTGATCTACGGCAGCGAAATCGCCGAATCGGCAGGTCAGGCCATGCGCTTCGATCACCGGACCGTCGTTGTCGGCGCAGCGCGGCGGAATTTGCAGCGCGTGATAGCCAGCGCGCTCCGCCTCAGGCAGGAGGTGAATGAAGGCAGCCTCGATGCTGGTTTCACCTGTCTCGGTCTTGAGTTCGGCAGGTGTCCCCGCAGAGATGACCTGGCCGTGGTTCATCGCGACCAGCACGTCGAACCGCTCAGCCTCCTCCATATAGGCTGTCGCGACGATAACGCTCATCCCGGCGCTGCGGCCGCGGATACGGTCGATCAACTCCCAGAATTGCCGGCGCGACAGGGGATCGACCCCGGTCGTCGGCTCGTCGAGGATTAGTAGATCGGGATCATGGATCAGTGAGCAACACAGGCCGAGCTTCTGCTTCATGCCGCCCGACAGCTTCTTGGCGGGACGGTCCGCAAATCGCGTAAGCCCGGTCGCATCGAGCAGCTCGGCGATGCGTCGTTGCCGTTCTTGGGGGCCCTGTCCGAAGAGCCGGCCGAAGAACTCGATGTTTTCGCGGACGCTAAGGTCGGGATAGAGATTCTTGCCCAATCCTTGCGGCATATAGGCGACGCGCGGGCAGATTGTGGCGCGGTGCGCCGCGTCGGCCATGTCGCCGCCGAGGACGTTAACCGTGCCGGACTGAAGCTGCCGCGCCCCGGCGATCAGCGAAAGAAGCGTTGACTTGCCAACCCCATCAGGGCCGATCAGGCCGACCATGCATCCTGCGGGGATGTCGAGGGTGACGCCGTCGAGCGCGGCCACCTTGCCGTAATGCTGGGAGACATCGGCGAGTCGGGCGACCGCGCCGGTTTGCGCGATCATTGTGAAACCGCGGATGAAGCTGGGGGCGGGGGACTCGGCTGCAAGCGCGCCGGCCAGACAGCGTTCGCATCGGTCCGGACGTAAGCCTCGCCGGGCAAGCCACTTCTGACCAGCGCTTCCCGGCCTTCGAGGCGATCGGGGTCGATGCGGACCCGGATGCGGAACATGAGCTTGTCGCGTTCGTCGCGGGTCTCGACCGTTTTGGGTGTGAACTGGGCTTGGCTGGCGATGAACACAACTTTGGCGGGGATCACGTGGTTCGGATAAGCGTCGAGAACGATACGCGCGTCCGAATCGATCCGGACCCGCCCGGCCTGCTCCGTCGGCAAGTAGATGTCTAGGTAGACATAGGACGCGTCGAGCATCGTCAAAACTTTGCCGCCGGCGGGCAGTACCTCGCCGATATTGGCCACGCGGTATTCGATAGGCCCGTCTTTGGGGGCGACGAGCGAATTGTCGGCGATATTGACCTGATACAGCTCAACCTGGTGCGTTGCCGCGGCGGCCGCCTTTTCCGCGGCACCGATCGCCGCTTGGTCCGCATTCAAGGTCGCGTTGGCGCTGTCGAGTTGCTGCCGCTGCAGATCGAGTGTCTCTTGGGTCGCGTAGCCGCGCGGCACCAAATAGCTCGTGCGGTCGACCTCCTGCTGGGCGAATTTCACGACCGCCTGCTGCTGCGCGTAGTTCGCCTTGGATTGATCGAGCGTGTGCTGAGCTTCGAGCACGAGCTGCTGGTATTGCTCGAGTTGGGCTTGCAGGTCGCGCGTATCCATGACGGCAAGCACCTGCCCCGTCTTCACCAGGTCGCCTTCGTCGACATCCAGTTTGAGGATGCGGCCGGCGAATTTGGTATCGATATCGACCTCGTCGGCCTCGAGCCGCCCGTTGCCGTAGGCGAAGCCTGGCGGCAGGGCCGGTTCAGAATGAAACCACCACCATGCCGCCGCAGCGATCGCCAACGGAATGAGGAGGAAATTCGCGGTGTGCAGCCAACGGCGCGGCCTTTTGGGAGGCGGTACCGGCACTGGCAGATTGTGCTTCGGCGGCTCTCCGAGAGCCGGGAACGCCACCGGGACAACGATGTCATCTTGAACGGCCATGATCTGGTCTTTCCGGTACTCCGAATCCCCAGCGATTTCGGGGATCGCCTGAACCATGAGCCACGCGGGATGCGGGCGAAATCCGGATTGCCCCTAAGGAAAGCTACGTACCCGGAGACGGCAGTCCCCCGGGTGACAGCTACAGTCGGTCTTTCTCATAGTCCTCGAGCGAATAACCCAAGAGATCGAGGCCGATTTCCAGATAGTCGGCGAGCAATGGCGTGCCGGTCAGGTAGGCCGTCTCGTTTTCGTTATGGACCTCGCGCGCCTGGGCTAGCGCGTCACGCCACTCTTCGCGTCCGAAATCGCCACGTCCGACCCACATCAGGGCCAGGATTTCGATCCGCTGCTCATCGTTGAGCGCATCGAGCACCGCCAGTAACTCCTGCTCGGTCGGATTGTCTCCTGTCGCTTCGAGAACCACGACATCTTTGTCGTCGGTCGGGTTTGACCCGGACGAGCTGTCGACCGGCGCCGTTTCGGCATCGAATTCGCGCGCCTTCTCGATAATGTAAGCAAGCTGCTCAGGCGGAATCTGCAACATCAGCGGCCCCATTGGTAAAGTGGTGCCACGATAGGCATGCGCTTTGCCCAAGTGCGTTGATCTGCCTCAATGGCGCTTAAACCACCGAAGGCTTTGGTTTTGCGACCTGACCATCGGTTGCTAGTCGCCCCCATGCAATTGTTTGCGAACGGAGCTCAGGCTTGCGTCGTGCGGGTTTGCCACAACCGTGAACTGGAGCTCACGGCACATGTCGAGCATGGGCTTGTTTTCGCGCAAGACGTCACCGAACAGTTCACCGATCCCAGATACGCGCGCGATATCGATGAGCCGCACCATCAGGATGTAGCCGATCCCCCGTCCTTTCCAGTCGCTGCGCACGGCGACGGCGTATTCGGCGCGCAGCCGGTCGGGGTCGGCGGCATAGCGTGCCACACCAAGCGGAACGCCGTTGTGGAGCGCGATGAGCGCCATTTCGCGGTCGTAATCGATCTGCGACAACCGCGCGGCGAGAGCGTGATCCAGTTCACGTATCCGGGCGAAAAAGCGCAGGCGCTGATCCTCGGGGCTCATATGCGCAAACAGGTCCTGCAGCAGCGGTTCGTCTTCCGGCCGCACCGGGCGCAGTGCTAACGAGGTTCCGTCGCGCGCCACGTCAATCGTTTCAAGATGCTTTGGGTAGGGAGCAATCACAAGCCGTGACGCGGCATCAGGCGCGACACGGATGCGGGCATCGAGCGCAACCACCCCGTTCGCATCGGCGAGCAACGGATTAATGTCGAGCTCTCGGATCTCTGGATGGTCGGCGGCCAGTTCTCCAAGCCGGATCAAGACGTCGGTGATGGCATCGATCGCCGCAGCGGGCTTTCCGCGATACGCCTGCAATAGCCGCCAGATTCGCGTTCGCTCCATTTGCGCGCGCGCCAAGAGCGGATTAAGCGGCGGCAGTGCGATGGCGCTGTCGCCGACGACCTCGACCGCCGTGCCGCCCTGTCCGAACACGACGACCGGACCGAAGACCACGTCGTCGGCCAGCCCGGCCAGCAATTCGATCGCGCCGGGCCGCTCGATCATCTGCTGCACGAGAATCCCGTCGAGCCGTGCCTCGGGACGCGACGCACGGACGCGATCCAGCATCGCAACGGCCCCATCGCGCGCGGCGGCCTCGTCGCGCAAGCCGAGCGCGACGCCGCCGACATCGGATTTATGCGTGATGTCAGGCGAGCGGATTTTAAGCGCGACCGGAAAGCCGATCTCGCTCGCGATTGTGGCTACCGCTTCGGCGGTGCGAGCATTACGCGCGAGCGGTTGGGGGATACCGTAGCTCGAGAGGACGACGGCGACGCTTTCGGCGTCCAGCCACGACTGATCGGCGGCGAGCGCTTTGGCGATGACCCGCTTTGCTGCCGTGACATCGGGTGCCAAGCCCTCGGCTCGCGCTGGCGGCGTTTCCATTAGCAGCGCCTGATTGTGCTGGTAATGGACGCGATGCAGAAAACCCGCGGCTGCCGCTTCGGGCGTTTCATAAGTCGGAATGCCGGCCACCTCGAAACGCCGACGCGCGGACGCCGCCGTTGCCTCGCCAAGCCAGGCGGTAAACACGTTTCGGCCTGATGGCTTGGCCGCGGAATGGGCGCCGACTGCCTCGATAACGGCTTGTGCGGCATCGTCGGCGCTGGCGAGGGCGGTCGGGCAGTTCAGCACAAGTACCGCGTCAACGGCGCTGTCGCCGAACACCTTCTCGAGTGCCGCCGCATATCGGGCGCCCGGCGCGTCGCCGATGATGTCGACCGGATTGCCCCGGCTCCAAGTTGCCGGCAGCACCTTGTCGAGTGCGGCGATGGTTTCAGGCGCCAAATCGGCAAGTTTTCCACCCAGGGCGGCGAGCGCGTCGGTTGCCAGTACCCCGGCGCCACCGCCATTGCTGACAATCGCCAGCCGCTCGCCCTTTTGCGCGCCCGTCAGCGCTAGCGTCTCGGTCGCCTCGAACAGTTCGGCCATGGTGCCGACGCGCAGCATGCCAGCACGCGCGAAGGCCGCGTCGTAAACCGCATCGCTGCCAGCGAGCGCGCCGGTATGAGAATGCGCGGCTTTGGCGCCGGCCAGGGAATGCCCCGCCTTCAGCACCAGAACGGGCTTTGCGCGGGCAGCGGCGCGGGCCGCCGACATGAACTTGCGGCCATGCGTGATTCCTTCGACGTAAAGCAGGATCACTCGGGTCTTCGCGTCGCCGGCGAGGTAGTCGAGCGTGTCGCCGAAATCGACATCGGCCATGTCGCCGAGCGACACGACGTGCGAGAAGCCGATCCGGCGTGGCGCCGCCCAATCGAGCATAGCGGTGATCATCGCGCCCGACTG
>Ga0335074_10010437_pt1 | contig 13003 bp, 10 predicted proteins | sample Lox_Sample_23_FD_206715 | JGI IMG/M metagenome (GOLD analysis project Ga0335074, IMG submission 206715) | Soil microbial communities from Loxahatchee National Wildlife Refuge, Florida, United States - Lox_Sample_2.3 | ecosystem: Environmental > Terrestrial > Soil > Wetlands | place: USA...
CGGTGCCGAACTCCGCCGGACTCGGCGCGGCCGGCCCGAGGGCGGTCAGCGCGCCGAGGTGGTCCAGGTGCGCTCCTTCGTGGATGCCGCGCCAGATCTGCTGGGCGAGCGGGGAGGCGGTGGACGGGACCTCGGCCACCACGGGACCGGGTACGGGCTCGGTCCCCGCGTGGCCGGGCAGGCACATCCAGGTCCGCCGGGCCAGGAACCGGTCCACCGGCAGGCGCACGGTGCGGTGCAGGTGGCCGGGGGACGGCCGGTAGCGGGCGCCCCAGGCGAGCTGCCGGGCGCTGCTCAGCGGGCATGAGGCCGTCCACGGGAGTCCCGCCGCGGTCATCATGAGGTCCTCGCCGAAGCGTGCGACCAGATCGGCCGCCTGCCAGGTGAACTTCCCGACATCGCGGACCGGGCCGGGCACCGGCCGGGCATCCGGATACCACGACGGGACCGGCCCGGCCAGCTCCCGCAGCCGGCGGAGCCGGGCCGCGTGCTGCCCGCCGGACACGACGGGCCTGACGCGGACGACCTCATCGAGCCCGGCGAAGGCGCCGCCCGTAACGCCGGGATCCAGCCCGGCGATCAAGGATCCGGGGGACGCAGGGCCGTCGAGGGCCAGGCAGCCGACCGCCACGTCGGCCCAGCCTCGGACGGTCCACGCGGCTGCCTCCGCGTCCACGGCGGGCACCCTGAGCGCCGCGTCCGCCGCGGCCATCGCCCACGCATACGCGGCAGGCGACGCGACATGCGCCGGCCCGGGGAGATGATCCCCCGGGCCGCGCATCTCACTACCCATGTGGCATGGACACAGCTCCGAAATCTGAGGGGCGCTTCCGGTAAGGCGGCCGTCTGGCGCCCGCTCGCCAACCGGAGCTAGTACCTAAACCAACACCAATGAATCATATTGGCTTTAGCTACGTAAATATAACCAACCGGCTCTCAGGGTTACGGCCTATCATGATGATCTTGGTGCACGTCGGCGGGGCGACAGGAGCGCGTATTGGCGACGCAGGACGAGCGGCTCGCGGCCATCGCCGCCGCGGCCGCCACCGTGCTGCGCCGAACCCCCTACCATGCGGTCCGCGCCGCAGACGTGGCCGCCGCGGTGCGGCTGCCGGGTGAGCGGGGCCGGTCCGCGGTCTGGCTGTACAACGAGGTACGCAACCGCCGGGTACTCGTGGCCCTGGCCGCCGCGCACGCCTGGCGGGATTTCCCCGGCCGCGCGGAGTGGCCGGGGCCCCAGCCCATCGGCTCGGTGACCGCGGCCCGATCGGCCGCGGCTTCGGCGCTCGCGGTGATCGTGGCCTTCCACCGGGCCGAGCAGCCGCTGATGACCCAGGTGGGCTTCGGCATCGGCGACATCTCCACCGCCGAGAAACGGCAGCTGGCCGCCGGCCACGACGCCGCGCCGCCGCGCTGGCCGGCCAGCGGCTGGGGCCGGGTCGCGGCCGCGGCCTGGCGCGGCCGGTGTGACGTCTTCACCGATTTCCTCGGCCCGGTGCTGCGGGACTGCGCGCAGTCGGTCACCTACCTGGCGCAAGCCGATGCCGTCGACAGCGCGTCCCGGCTGTCGGATATCGCCTTCCGGACCTGCCTGGCCGACCGCGAGGGACCGGTCGACCTGGTCGCGCGCGGGCTGGCGGCGCTGTGGTTCGAGCGCGACCTGACCCGGCTGGCCGGCTCGCTGCCGCGGGACCTGGAAAGCAGCGAGACCGCGCTGGCCGCGGTCGTCCGGCGCCGGACCGACCTGCGGGCCGAGGCGAACGCCAACTCGGTCGTGGTCCGGGTACTGCTGGAGGCGGGCACCTTGCATGAGCGGTGCGTCCGGGAAGCCCGCCGGACCGTCTCGCTCTGGCAGCATCTCGCGGCGGACGGCACCGGGGCGGCGGCGCCGAACGCCGAAGCCAGGGGTCACGACCTGCAGCGGCTCAGCGATGCCGCGAGCCACCTGGGACTGGCGGCGGCCCGGTACGGCGACCGGGTGGCGGCCGCGGACGCCTGGCAGCTGTCCCGCCGGGTCGCCGAGCAGGAGCTGAACCACGACGTGTCCCGGATCGCGCGGGCCGACACCAACCTGGCCGCGCTGGCCGCCGAGACCGGACCGGGAACGGACGCGGCCAGCGCCATCTCCGGCGTGTTCACCACGCGGCTGACCCTGGCCGAACGCCAGCCGGAGAACGCGGCCGCCTGGCGGCGGCTGACCGTGACCGCCCGGGCCCGCGCCGACATCGCGCGGGCGGCCGGCCGGGTCGGCGAGGGGGTACGGCTGGCAGCCGACCTGCTGGCGGACCGGCAGGCCCGGCTGGGCGATCCGGCGCACGCCGACGTGGCCGAGGCCCGGATGCTGTTCGGCCAGGCCCTGCTGACGGCCGGCCAGCCCATGGCCGCGCGCCGCCACCTGGAGGAGGCGGCCGACATCAGGCGCAGCCGGTTCCTGGCCGCCTCCTATCGCGTCCAGGAAGATCTCCTGTGGCTGGCCAGGGCGACGCTGGTGCTCGAGCAGCCGCTGGCCGTGCTGGACCTGCTGGCCGGCCAGCCGGCGGGCACCGACTGGTTCTGCGACCAGGTGTCATTCCGGCTCGGCTACACGGCCCGGCGGCTGGTGGCACTGGCGACCGGCGAACTCGGCCAGACCGACGAGGCCACGGCCACCTTGCTGGCCGACCGGGAGCGCCTGGCCGGCCAGCCCCTCGACGAGAGCCTGGATCCGCTGACCGCCGACTTCGACCGGGCTCTGGGCCAGGTCGCGCTGCTGCGCGGCGACGCGGCCAGCGCGATGGCCACCCTGGCCCCGCTGGCCGAGGCCGAGGCCCGGGCGAGCCTACCGGTGCCCGCCCAGGGCTGGACCCTCGTCCTGCTCGGCCGCGCGGCGGACCAGCTCGGCGAGGCCGGGCGCGCCGCGCAGTGCTTCGGGATGGTCCGCGACCTCGGCGCAGCCGGGATCGACCCGGGCCACCCGGTGATCCTCACCGCCCGTTACGACGAGGCGGTGCGCCGGGCCGCGACGGGCGACACCCGGGAGGCCGCGGAGCTGCTCGAGCCGGTGCTCGACCGGACCGTGCTGGCCCATGGCTACGCCGTGCTGGGCGAGGCGCACCCCCTGCTGACCCGTGCGCGGGCCCTGGCCGAACGCCTCGGCATCGCCGTGCCCGACTCGGTGACGGCCGTCGACGAGGCATCACTCGACATCGACGTCTGAGCCCCGTCTGGACCTCCGTGGCCACGGCAGCGCGACGAGATAGGCGCCGATCGCGGCGGCCAGGCCGGCCGCGGTCAGCGCGGCCGAGCTCACCTGATGCAGGGCCAGCGCGGCGAGCACCGCGCCGCTGGCGATCAGCCCCGCGACCCCGGCGAACGCCTGGTGGCGAAGCCAGGATCCGGGCCGGGTCAGGCCGTCCGGGGCGTCGGCGGCCAGTAGGTAGGCCAGGATGAGCAGCCCCTCGGCGGCCAGCACGGCGGTCCCGGCCCGGCCGAAGGCGCACGCCGCGACCGCAGCGGCCACGGCGAGCACCGGCCCTCGCGGCCAGCGCGCGAACGCGCCGGCTAGCACCGCCGCAGCGCCGCCGACCGCCACCGCGTACGCCCACCCCGGCGCCCACCCCAGCGGCCACCCCACGGTCAGCAACCCGAGGGCGGTTTTCATGATCGCGAAGACCTTTGAGTCCCGGGAGACTGAAAACCTTTCGTGATCATGGAGGACCCTAAGCGCGGCGGGGATGCGGCTCACGAGGGGGCGGTTCATGAGGGGGTCCCGGCGAGGGGGCGGAGGCCGGGCGGGGGCTTGCGGAGCGGGGCCAGGACGCCGTCGAGTTCGGTGCTCTCCGGCCACGGCAGCACGGGCACACCCAGCGACTGCAACGCGGCGCGGGTCGCGGTCCGGTCCAGCCGCCACAGCCGGAGCGCGAGCCGGGTGTCGGGCCTGGTGCCGGGGGGCGGCTCGTCGCGCAGCGTGTCGACCACGATCAGCGGGAAGCCGCGCTGGCGCAGGTCAGCGACCGCGCCGAACGCCCGGGGGTCCAGCAGCGGCGAGAACACCACGACCAGCGTGCCCGGCGGCAGCGCGGTGCGCGGGATCCGGCAGACGTCGGGGGTGACGAAGCTGTCGTAGCGGGCCGCGAGCATCATCTCGGCGATGCGGTAGAACTGCCGGTCGCCGGCGGCGGGCCCGAGCCAGCGCAGCAGGCCGCCCAGCACGACCAGCCCGGTCCGGTCGCTGACCCGCAGGTAGGCGCTGACCAGCGCGGCCGCCCCGTGCACGGCCAGGTCCAGGGCGTGCTCGGCGACCGGGCCAGCGTCCCCGAACGCGTCGATCATCACCACCAGGTCCGCCGCCCGGGCGGCGGCTCGCTGGTTGACGTGCAGCTGGCCGCGGCGGATGCTGACCGCCCGGTTGACGTCGCGCAGCTGGTCGCCGGGCACGTACGGGCGGATGCCGGCGAACTCGACACCCTCGCCGACGGCCCGGCCGGTGTGCTCGCCGATCCGGCGCAGCAACTCGGCGGGCACGAGCCGCGACCGCATCCGGGCCGGCCGGGGGAACACCTCCAGCGGGTCCGGTTCGGCCCGCCGCGACGTTTCCAGGGCGCCGGCCCGGCCGGTGACCCGGACGGTGCCCGGCGAGTAGCGGCCCCACCGCTGCGGGCGGATCACCCAGCGGGCGCTGGCCTGCCCGGCGCGCAGGACGGCCTGCGCGCGCGGGCTCGCGCCGGTCCCGGGGTCCAGGGCCGCCTGCGGCGCGGGCTGGAACTCCAGGATGACCTCGTCCAGGGGTGACGCGGCGCGGACGGTCGCCGTGATCGTCACCTGCTCGCCCTCGAAGCAGCGCGAACCGGACAGCACGACCTCGACGTCCAGCTCCGGGGGCCGCCGCCGGCGGGACAGCAGGGCCAGGGCGCCGAGGGCCGGGGCGGCCAGCAGGACCAGCGCGGCATGACCGGTCAGCACCGCGGCGACCAGCCCGAGCAGGGCCGCGGTAGCCAGGGCCCGGGCCCGCGCGGACGGGTGCCAGCTCATCCGGGCCAGCTCATCCGGGCCAGCTCATCCGGGACCGCGGGGAACGGGTACCGTGGCCAGGATCTCGGCCGCCACGTCCTGCCCGGTGACCTGGCGGACCCACATCTCCGGGCGCAGGACCAGGCGGTGCGCGAGGGCCGGGACCGCGACGGCCTTGATGTCCTCGGGGGTGACGAAGTCGCGCCCGGCCAGCACGGCGTGGCCGCGGGCCAGCTGGACCACGGCCAGCGTGCCGCGCGGTGAGGCGCCCACGGTGACCTGGGGGTGGGCGCGGGTGGCGGCGATCAGCGCCACCACGTAGGCCAGTAGGTCGGGGTGGAGCTGGACCGATTCCAGCGACTCCCGCATGGCCAGCAGCCCGGCGGCGTCGGTGAGCTGCGACGGGACCGGCGAGGCCGAGCCGCGGGCCAGGCGGCGGCGGACCATCTCGGCCTCGCCTTCGGGACCGAGGTAGCCCAGGCTGACCCGGGCGATGAACCGGTCGAGCTGGGCCTCGGGCAGCGGGTAGGTGCCTTCGTACTCGATCGGGTTGTCGGTGGCCAGCACCACGAACGGGCTGGGCAGCGGGCGGGTGACGCCGTCCACGCTGACCTGCCCTTCGGCCATGGCCTCGAGCAGGGCCGCCTGGGTCTTGGGCGGGGTCCGGTTGATCTCGTCGGCCAGCAGCAGGCCGGTGAACACCGGGCCGGGCCGGAAGGAAGGCTCGCCGGTGGCCAGGTCGAGCACCATCGCGCCGGTCAGGTCGGCGGGCAGCATGTCCGGGGTGAACTGGACCCGGGTGAACTGCAGCCCGAGCACGACGGCGAACGTGCGGGCCAGCAGCGTCTTACCCAGCCCGGGCAGATCTTCGATCAGGATGTGGCCGGAGGCCAGCACGCCGAGCAGGACCGTCTGCATAGCTTCGCGCTTGCCGACGATGACCTGTTCCACCTCGCCGAGGATCCGCTCGCACAGCCGCGCGGTGTCCGCGACCGTCCCGGTTACGGTGCCGGTCACGGGCCCTCCAGCTGGCTGATGATGCGGTCCAGGGTGGCGACGTCCACGCCGGGCCCGTCGGCATCCGCGGGGCCGGTGAGGCTGGGGATGGCCACCGTGTCCTCCCGGCCGAGGGCCGTGGCCAGCCGGGTCAGCCGGGGACGCAGGGAGTGCTCGTAGTGCCGCCGCGACATGCGTCCCCACTCCAGGTCCGACGCGATCGAGGCGTAGGCCGGGAAGGCCGCCGCCCGGATCGCCGGCCGCCGCTCCGGATCCCGCCGTTGCTTTTCCTGCCGAACGGGCCGTGGTTCGCGCCCCCGGACCGCAGCACGCGCCGCGATCAGGACGCCGAGGGTGGCCAGCGAGGCTACGTCGATCAGGCCGGCGGCGCCCGCGGCGGCGTAGCCGGCGAACAGCAGGGCGGCGGTCCCGGTCACGGTTGCGGCGGCGATGACGGCCGGCCGGCGGCGGCTCACGATTCGCTCACCCCGGTCGCGAGCTCGGCGCGCATCTCGGCCAGGGCGTCCGCCGCTTGCCGGGAGTCGGCGCTGGTCATCGGGTCGCTGCTGTACCTGGCCCGGCGGAACAGGCCGGCCAGCGTCTCGGCCGGCGCCGGCCGGACCAGGCCGGCGCCGGTCGCACGGGCGAGGACCTCGGCCGGGGTGTCGGCGACCGCCGGCGCGGAGCCGGCGGCGGCGAGCCCGCGTTCCATGGCCGCGTAGCACGCGATGATCGCCGTGCGGGGTTCGCCGCCCGCGGCCAGTGCGTCGCTGCCCGCGGCCAGGCTGCCGAGCAACGCGGCCAGGCGGTGCCGGCCGGCGGGCGCCGCTCCGGCGGGGCGCCTGCGGCGGGAGCAGACGGTCAGGGCGACGACGACCAGGATCGCGATCACCATGCCGATGATCAGCGGCCAGACCGAGCCGGAGGCCGGAGCGGCCGCCCGGCCCAGGCCCCGGCCCGCCACGCCGCTGGGCAACAGGCTGGGTCGCAGCGGCCGGTGGTTGCGGGTGAGCAGCACGGCGAACGGGGTGACGAGCGCGGCCACGGCCAGCAGTACGCCGACGGTCTTGGCCCACCACGGAATATACGGGCGCCATGGTTCGGTGTCGTCCGGCTTCGGCTTGCGCACGGGGCGGGCCGAGGCGAGCACGATGACGAAGGCGATGACCGCGAGGCCTTCGGCGGCGGACAGCGCGATGGCCAGGACCGGGCCGCTCGCGCCGACGGCCGTTCGGTCACTGCCGAAGGTGCCGCGGGCCCGCAGGCCGGTGACGGTCACCGCGAGCAGGACGGCGACCGCGGCCACCCGCCGGGCGTCAGCGGCCCGGCGGCGGTAGGCGGCGACCGGCGTCGTTACGGAATCGGCAGGTCGTGGTGGGCCCGGGCGAATTGCCGTTCCCCTTCGGTCAGATCCTCTTCGCGCACCGGGACGACCAGGCTCCAGTGCTTTCCGACCGGGCAGTACTGGATCCGGGCGACCACCAGGTCCAGCCCCTTGAGCTTGACGCCGGGGATCCACAGCGTGGTGTACACGTGGCCCTGGCGGCACCGGACGATGACGTTGCCGCCCACCTTGTAGCCCAGGAGCCGCGCGATGACGGTGCCGCCCGCCAGGACGCCTACGACGACCACAGCCGGGGTGATAACGCGTCGCCGTGACATCCTGCCATTATGACACCGGGCGGGCCTGAACAGGTGACCTGGGACGAGGGGTTCGCGTACCGGTACGACGAGTGGGCCGCCACGGCGGGTTCGCCGGCCAGCCGTTCACCGACGACAGCCGCGAGCACGTCTTCGTCACCCGGCGGGTCGCGGGGGCTTAGGCGGCTCGGCGCCCAGGACGACGCGGGTGAGCTGGTTGCGGGTGTCCAGGAGCTGGTCCAGCGCGGCGTTCAGGTGCGCGTCGGTGACGTGGATCGGGCCGTCGCGGTCCTCGTCTTCTTCGGCGGACAGTAGGGCGGCCCGGCGCAGGAGTTCCTTGAGGAAGGCGGCGGTAACACCGTCGGTGCGCTCGATGACGGTTTCGGGCTGGGCCAGGTCCAGGACGAGGTGGCCCTGGTAGAGGCGGATCAGCTGACGGCGGGCGGACGCGTCGGGCAGCGGCAGCTCGGCGGCCAGGTCGACCCGGCCGGGGCGGTCAGCCAGCGCGGGCTCCAGCAGGTCCGGGCGGTTGGTGGTGAGCAGGAAGAGTACGTCGGCCGCGGAGTTGAGGCCGTCCATCTCGTTGAGCAGCTGGAACAACAGGGGGTGCTCGCCCGGCTGGGCCTCGCGCTGCTCGGCGATCAGGTCCACGTCTTCGACCACGACGATCGCGGGCTGCAGGCTGCGGGCCACCGAGCAGGCCTCCCGGATCCGGCCGAGAGCCCGGCCGGAGATCACGATCACGGTCGCCTCGGGCAGCTGGCCGAGCAGGTAGCCGACGGTGTGGGTCTTGCCGGTGCCGGGGGCGCCGTGCAGCAGCACGCCGCGCCGCAGATGCTGGCCGCTGGCCAGCAGGCGGCCGGCGTGCCGGCCGACGCCGAGCACCTGCCGCTCGATGTTGGCCAGCACGTCGTCGGGCAGCACGATCTGGTCCCGGCCGACACTCGGGCGCTCGAGGAAGTTCATCGGCACCTGCCGCCCCGAGCCGAACACCTCGGGGCCGAAGCTGATGACCTGGCCGCGGAACACGCTCCGCTCGCTAGCCAGCGTCCGGATCTCGCCGAGGACAGCCTGGATCCGGTCCTGGTCCGGGCCTGCGACCTGGACCACCACCTCGTTTTCCATTCCGCGGTCCACGGGCATGACCGCGATGGCCAGCCGCGTCCCGGCGTCGTCCACCAGGTAGATCCCGTGGCTGACGCAGGCGTGGGTCTGCTCGTCGGGCCCGGTCGGCAGCGCGACGGTCATCACGCCGCCGAAGCCGGCCGAGCTGAACGTGCCGTTGCTCGAGGGCTGCAGGAGATCGCCGAACCCGACGTCCATATGCCGCAGGTAGCCGACGCCGGTGATGCCGAAGACCTCGTGGGTGCGCTCGCGGTGTGCCTTGGCGGCTGCGCCGCGGTCCGTCTCCAGCCAGGCCTCCAGGCCGAGCTGGACGTTGACGTGCTCGTACGACGCCCAGGTCGCCGACACCGTGGGCAAGGTCGCGGCGTCCGGGCCCAGGTGGTCCAGGAGCAGCCGCCGCAGCGGCTGGTCCTCGGTCCGTGCGGCCTGCACCGCCCGGTTCAGCAGGCGCCGGGCCAGGCGCCCGACGTCGGCGAGTTCGGGAGGATCCGCGGGACCGGGATTCGCCATACCCAGGAGCCTAGACCCGGGGGTTCCGAGGGTAGCGTGAGCCGGGTGGCGGATGCACGTGTTGAAAAGGTACTGCCCGGCCGGGCGGCGCCCCTGGGCGCGACGCCCGGTGACGGGGGGACCAACTTCGCGGTAGCGTCCGGCATCGCCGAGGCCATCGAGCTGTGCCTGTTCGACGACGCCGGGACGGAATCCAGGGTCCGGCTGCCCGAGTACGACGACGGCGTGTGGCACGGGTTCGTGCCGGGCGCCGGTCCCGGGCAGGCCTACGGGTACCGGGTGCACGGCCCGTGGGACCCGGCCCGCGGCCTGCGCTGCAACCCGGCCAAGCTGCTGCTCGACCCGTACGCCCGGGCGGTGCACGGTGAGGTCACGTTCGGGCCGGAGGTGTACGGCTACGACCAGGCCCACCCGGACACGCCGAGTTCGCTCGACTCCGCCGGGCACGTGCCGCGCAGCATCGTGGCCGACGGCACGTTCGGGTGGGGGGCCGACGAGCCGCTGCGGCGGAGCTACTCGGACACGATCATCTACGAGGCCCACGTCAAGGGCCTCACCATGCGCCACCCGGACGTGCCCGAGCCGCTGCGCGGCACGTACGCCGGGCTCGCGCACCAGGCGGTCCTCGACCACCTGACCCGCTTGGGCGTCACCGCCGTGGAACTGCTGCCGGTGCACCAGTCGGTGCCCGAGGCATTCTTGCTCCAGCGCGGGCTGACCAACTACTGGGGGTACAACACCATCGGGTACTTCGCGCCGCACCACGGCTACTCCGCGGCGGTGCGGGCCGGGCAGCGCAGCCCGCAGGTAGCCGGCGGCCAGCTCGGCGAGTTCAAGGCCATGGTCCGGGCGCTGCACCGCGCGGGGCTGGAGGTCATCCTGGACGTGGTGTTCAACCACACCTGCGAGGCCGGCGCGGGCGGCCCGACGCTGTGCTTCCGCGGGCTGGACAACCCGGCCTACTACCGGCTGGACCGGGACGACCCAAGCCAGTACTACGACACCACGGGCACCGGCAACTCGCTGAACGCCGGGAACCCGGTCACGCTGCGGCTGATCATGGACTCGCTGCGGTACTGGCTGACCGAGATGCACGTCGACGGGTTCCGGTTCGACCTGGCCAGCACCCTGGCCCGCCAGGAAGGCGGGTTCAGCCCGATGTCGGCGTTCTTCGACATGGTGGCGCAGGACCCGGTGGTGTCCCAGGCCAAGCTCATCGCCGAGCCCTGGGACGTGGGGCAGATGGACAGCTACGACCTCGGCCAGTTCCCGGTGCTGTGGCACGAGTGGAACGGCCGGTACCGGGACAGCATGCGGAACTTCTGGCGCAGCCAGAAGACCGGCGGCATCGGCGAGTTCGCCACCCGGTTCGCCGGCTCTTCTGACCTGTACGGGCGCAGCCGCCGGACCCCGAGCGCTTCGGTCAACCTGATCACGGTGCACGACGGGTTCACGCTGCGGGATCTCGTGTCGTACGACGGCAAGCACAACGAGGCCAACGGCGAGGCGAACCGGGACGGCACCAACGACAACCGCTCCTGGAACTGCGGCGCCGAGGGGCCGACACCGGACCCGGAAGTGCTGGCCCTGCGGGCCCGGCAGTCCCGGGCCATGCTGACCACGCTGCTGCTGTCGTTCGGCGTGCCGCTGCTGCTCGGCGGCGACGAGCTGGGCCGGACCCAGAACGGCAACAACAACGCGTACTGCCAGGACAACGAGACATCCTGGTTCGACTGGTCGGCGGTGGACTCCGGCCTGCTGTCGTTCACCACCGACCTGGTGGCGTTCCGCCGCTCGCACCCGGTCTTCCGGCGGCGCCGCTTCCTGACCGGCGCCGAGACCTCCGAGCTCAGCTGGTTCACCCCGGCCGGGACGCCGATGAACTCCGGGGACTGGGCCGACCCCAACGCGCTCGCCGTCGGCATCTACCTGGACGGCTCGGATGACCCGGACCGGGCCGCCGATGGCAGCCTGCTGCTCGATGACGACTTCCTGGTCCTGGTCAACGCGTGGTGGGAGCCGCTGGACTTCATTCTCCGGCCGTCCCGGCCCGGGCAGGCCTGGCGGACGGAGATCGACAGCTACGACCCGCAGCGGCCCGCCGGAGACGGGGCGCAGCACCAGGCCGGCGACAAGGTGACCGTCGGCCCCCGGTCCGTTTCCGTGCTGCGCGGACCGCGGCCGGAAGCCCTGCCTTCCCCGACGAGCGCGCCCTAGCTTTCCCCCACGAGCCCGCCCTGGGCTAGGGCACCGGGCTCCGGGTTCCGGACCCGAGGCCGCTCACCGTACCCGGCGTGACCTGGGTCAGGTGGCTCCGGGTGACCCAGACCCAGGAGGACAGCTGGTCATGGACCACGGACCCGGGCCGGGCGGCGTGCAGGCGCGGCGCGGCGCAGACCATCATCACCACCGCTGTCACCAGCAACAGCATGCCGGCCGCAGCGGTGAGCACTGTCGACTTGGAGCGTGCCCCGTTCACGATCGCATTCATGGTCCACACCATTTCCCCGTGGTGATCCCATCCGCTATCAACCGTATGGACCCGCCGCCGGATCTCCCATGGTGCTGGCACCCCGATATGGCCGGGGGGGTTACCCCCACCATCGCCCGGAGCTGGCCGTCCATGCAAACTCTTTATCCCGCTGCGGTTGAGCCCGGATTGAGCCGCGGCTGAATGGTAGACGTCCCGGGCGGGGCTAGGTCATCGGGGACGGGCCGGGAGAACCACGGCCCGTTCGGGATAATAAAGAGAGATGTGCCGGTGAGGAGGCGAGCGGATGACCTACGCGATACCCGTGCTGGACCTGGAAAACGTGCAGCTCGAGGCCGTGCGGGCCGGGACGAGGGAACTGGGCGCGGTCCAGGTCGTCAACCACGGCGTGCCGGCCGGGCTGAGCGAGGACCTGGCCCGGCGGATGGCCCGGCTGCTGAGCCTGCCGCGGGCGGAGAAGGAACGCCTGGCCAGCCCGCACCCGTACCGGGGGTGGCGGCAGTGGCCGGATGACTTCGGGCGGCTGGAGCTCGAGCGGTTCAACGTGGCGCAGTTCGACGGCGTCGCGGAGGCGAGCGCGGCGGGGGTCGGCGAGGAGTACCTCGGCCTGTACGCGCACGCCAACTTGTGGCCGGGCGACGACCCGGGGCTGGCCGAGACGGCGCGGGCGTACATGGACGCGTGCCGGGGACTGGCGGAGCGGATGCTTCGGCTGTATGAGCGGGCCTGGGGACTGGGCGAGGACGCGCTCGCGCTGGGCCGCCTGCCGCACTTCCGGCTGACCGTGAACGACTACCCGACCTGGACGTACCCGGAGCCGTCCGGGAACTCCGACGACGACAAGCTCCTCCTGCTCGAGCACGCGGACGACTCGGCGGTCACCATCCTGGCCCAGCAGGGCGACTACGAGGGCCTGCAGATCCAGGCACCGGACGGGACGTGGCTTCCGGTTCCGCTGCGGCCCGGCGCGTTGCAGGTGTTCTCCGGGACGCTGCTCACGCGGCGGACCGGCGGGCGGTTGCGGCCGGGCCGGCACCGGGTGGTGGCGGGCGGCACGGTCACCCGGCGATCGACGGCGGTGTTCGTCTACCCGGCGCTGGAGACGGTGGTCGAGCCGCTCACTCCCGGACTGGAGCCGGTCCGGGTGTGGGACCACGTCAAGGACCGGGTGGCGGACTACCTGGCCGCCTACGGCCGCCCGGAGCAGGTCGCGGCCTGGCGTGACGGCACGCCTTACGTCGCCGATCTGGC
>Ga0335074_10010438_pt1 | contig 13003 bp, 8 predicted proteins | sample Lox_Sample_23_FD_206715 | JGI IMG/M metagenome (GOLD analysis project Ga0335074, IMG submission 206715) | Soil microbial communities from Loxahatchee National Wildlife Refuge, Florida, United States - Lox_Sample_2.3 | ecosystem: Environmental > Terrestrial > Soil > Wetlands | place: USA: Florida...
GCGCTGGTCGAACTCCACGGCGCAGCGGTTGGAGAAAGCCGTGCCCGTGGGCTTCAGCTCAATCGAGCGGGTGTACTCGCGCTGCGCCTCGTCGAGGCGGTCCAGATGATAGAACAGGGTGCCGAGGGTGGTGTGGCCATCGGCATAGTCGGGCGCCAGCTTGGTAACAATGGTCAGGGCATCTTCGGATTGCTTCCACTTACCCTGCGACATATAGAAGATGCCTAAGTTGGTATAAGCCGGGAAGTAGCTGGGACGCAGACGGATAGCCTCCTGGTAAGTGGCCTCGGCTTCGGGAAATCGTTTGGCGCTTTCGTAGGCTCCGGCGAGCTGCAGCAGGGCTACCTCGTCGCCGGGGTTGTGGGCCAGCCCCAGGCGCAGCTCGCGAATGGCCGCCTCGGTTTCGCCGGTAGCCCGCAGAATCCGCCCGCGCATCACCGGAATGCCGGGGTCGCTTTCGTCGATATCGGCGGCGCGGCGCAAGGCCTGGTCCGCCTTGGCCAGCCATTCCTCCTGCTTGGTGGCGCTGTACATGCGGAAACAGGCCTCGCTCAGGGCCGTCAGGGCGGGAGCGTAATCCGGCGTGGCGGTGGTGATGCGCTCCAATTCCGAAATCGCCAGCTTCAGGTTGTCGTCTCGGTCGTAGTGCCGCAGATGCCCGCGCGCCACCACAAACTGCGCGTAGTTGGAGGGCGCGGCTTTGGCGGCCTGCGCCGCGGTACGCCCGCGCACGGCCAGCACGGCCACCAGCGCCGAGATGAGGTTCGGCTCCAGCGCGCCCGGATCGCGATCCTCCACGCGAATCGTGCGGGAAGCCAGCAAGTGCGGTTGGGCGGCATCGGAAGCGGCGATGGTGATCAGCCAGCCGGGCGGGTCGGGCGTTCGTTGCACCGTCCCGCCAATCGCCAGGTTGGCATGGAAAGTACGTCCCGCGTCGGCCACCGTCTGGACGCCAAACCGCCGCACGTCGGTGGAGGGCACCACCCACAGCGTATCGGGAAAGATGTCCCGCCGCGTCAGCAGGCCCGCCACCACTTCGGCTAGGCCGTCTCCAAAGGCCGTGCCCTCCGGTTGCACGCTGAGGCTTTCGAACGGCAGCACCACCACCTGGCGCGTCTGCGCCTTTCCGCCGCCCGACCGGCTGGCCAACCAGGCCACCACCGCCAACGCCAGAACCGCCAGCATGATCGCGCCCGGCGCGACCAGGCGGTGAGGCCGTTCCAGGGCGCGAGAGACGGCCGTGCCGCTGGCGGCAGCCGTCTGGCACTCTCGCAAGGCGGCAATCGCCTCATCGGCCGAAGCGTAGCGCGCGGCGCGATCCTTGGCGAGCAGTTTTTGCACGATGGCGTCCAGGCGCGGCGGCACCGCGGGCGCGATGCTGGACGGAGGCGGCGGTTCGGAGGAGACCACTTCCAGCAGCACCCCGACCGACGATGCTCCCGGAAAGGCGCGCCGCCCGGTGAGGCATTCGTAGAGCACGGCGCCCAGCGCGAACAGGTCCGAGCGCGCATCCAGCGGCTGCCCGCGGGCCTGCTCCGGCGACATATACGACGGCGTCCCCAGCAGCCGGCCGTCCATCGTGCGGGTTGCTTCGGGGTCGTCCGCCGCCACTTTGGCGAGGCCGAAATCCACCAGCTTGGCCGCGCCCTTGCTGGTGAGCATGATGTTATTGGGCTTCAGGTCGCGGTGCAAAATGCCATGGCTGTGGGCCTCGGCGAGGGCCGAGGCGATCTCGATGCCCAGGCGAACGGTCTCTTCCACCAGCCGCGGCCCACGCAAGGGCTTGCCATCGACATACTCCATCACCAGGTAGTCCGGCCCGATGTCGTAGAGATGGCAGATGTGGGGATGATTGAGCGCCGCGATGGTGCGCGCCTCGTGTTCAAACCCCGCCGGACGCGGACCGGTGAGCCGCTTCACCGCCACGATGCGGCCCAGGCGGGTGTCGCGCGCCTTCCAGACCTCGCCGAAACCGCCGGCGCCGAGCGGGGCGAGAATCTCGTAGGGTCCCAGACGGTCGCCCACACTTAGCGGCATAAAGCGTGGACTACATTCTAGCAACCCCGTACCGGCTGCACCCGGCGTGCGTGGTACGATGTGAGGGTTGTGGCGCCTCCTACTCCGCCCGCTCCGCCGCCTGCCCCCTTGCCGCCCGCATGCACCCAGTGCACCAGCACCCTGCAATTAGCGGCGCCCGGCAGCCTCCCGGTGAAGCTGGCTTACTCGCTGTCGCGCTCGGCCAGCGGCATCCTGCGGATCGATTACGCGGTGACTTCCGTGATCACCAACCCAGCCACCCTGGAGGTGACCGTGCTGGATCACCTGAAGAAGGAATTCAAGACCATCGTGATGCCCAAGGCCCCGGCGTTGCCCGCGGTCCCCGCGTTACCGGGTGTCCCCGGCATGCCGGCGCTTCCCGCAGCGGCGGCGGCCGCCATGGTGGCGGTGGATTTGGGCATCCGGATCATCGCCGGCCAGCAGGTGCAGGGCACCCAATATACGCTGCCGCCGCTCACCCCTCCTAAACCGCCGCAACTGCAGATCCCCGGCATGCCGCCGCCTCCCCCGCTGCCCAAACCGATGGTGGCGGAGATTTGGCTGAGCACCCAACTGCTGCTCCCGGTGCTGACGCGGATCGTGGGAGGCTTCGGCCAGCAAATGTGCCACTGCGTGAATGCGGTGCCCGGAGAGCCGCCGCCCTCCACCTTCCAGATACCGCCGGATTACAAGCCCGCCGGAACATCGCCGCCCGCCATGCCCCAAGCTCCTGCCATGCCGCAGATGCCCGGCATGCCGAAACCTCCTGCCATGCCCCAAGCACCCGCCATGCCCCAAGCACCGGCCATGCCCGCGGCCCCGGCAGTTCCCCAGGCACCCGCCGCTCCGCAGGCCCCCGCCGCGCCGCAAGCGCCGGCCATGCCGCAGATGCCCAAGCCGCCGAAGCCGTCCTTATTCTAAGCCGTGCCGCCGCCGGCCACAGACCGGAAAAATCTCCGCGCGCCCCTCCGCAGATGCCCGGCATGCCGAACCCGCGCGCCCCTCCGCTAGCGCCGGCCATGCCCGCCGCATCCGCGGTGCCGGCCGTGCCCCAGGCACCTGCCATGCCGTAAGCCCCCGCGATGCCGCAGGCGCCCGCCATGCCGCAGATGCCCTCCATGCCGAACCCGCGCGCCGCTCCGCTAGCGCCGGCCAGCCCCCCGTTTACTTCCCCAGCCGGAGCGTTCCGAAGGCTTCCGGCACATGAAAGCTGCTTTGTCCGGTAGGCTGCCAGGTGAGCATCTTCCGATCCGCCCGCGGACCCTGCGCGCGAAAGAAATTGATTCGCAGCGTATTGCCCGCCGCGGCCGGCCGCGGATCCACCGACGCGTACGGAATCCGCATCACGCCGTACCAGACCTTGGCCGCCCGGTCGATGCGCGCGGCCACCTGGAACCCCGAATTCCACTTCCAGCCGTCTTCGTGGTGCGGCGAATCGAGGTTGATGTCCAGGTCGACCCACTCGCCTTGCGGAGAAATCTCGAATTCCTTGTACCGCCGGATGTTCTGGAAGTCGGAGCCGATGAAAGTCTCCGCCACGTCCCAATTCCAAAGCTGGTTGGTCTCCGCCGACGTCGTGGGGTCGGGCTTCAGATTGAGCTGCTCATACGGGCAGATAAACAGAAAGTAGAGATTCCGCGCCGTCCATCGCGACCGCACTTCCGACTGATAACCCGGCACTGAGTGGCCGCGGCTGTCGTTCACCAGAAAAACCGCCGGAGCGCCGCGCCAGAAAGCCGAGCCGGGGTTGGTATCGGGAGCGGCATCGCGCGCAGAGTGTTTGCTCACGACCTCCGCGGGCGAGGCGGCCCGCGCGGGGCCATCGGCCACCAGGGCCAGCCCGGCCGCGGCCATGCCAATCAACAGCGACACAGTCAGGGCGCGCATGGCGTACCTCCATTATGCGGGCAGCGCCAGCAGGCGCGCGGCGTTTTCCCAGTAGATTTTCCGCAGAACCGGCTCCGGCAATCCGACGCCGTAAATGCGCCACCGGCCCTGCGGAGGGACCGCCGCCGGGGCGTAATCGAAATACTCATCCTCGGTTTCCAGGAAGCGGTAGTAGATTTCGTAGAGCGCATCGCCGAAGGTCTGCTGCGGCGTGTTGAGACTGGCGCTGGCATCCGTGCCGAACACAATCCGGTCCTGGTATCTATCGAAAAACCGGCGCGCCATGCGCGGCTGGCGGCCCAGTTCTCCAATGCGGGCGGCGATATCCACGTGCATGTTGGGATGGCTGTCCATGCATTCCGAAACGTAGGGCAGGTCCTCCGCATCGGCCACGTGGAGGCAGACAAACTGCGTCCGCGGATGGCGCCGCATCACCGCGCGGCGGGCCTCCTGAAGCTCGCGATTGGAGGGAAAATCGCGCCCATGGAATGACCAGTCGGGGTGGGCGTGCAGTTCCTCCCAGCGCTCGTTGAAGCGGTCGATAGGGAGGAAGAACGCCTCGGGGTCGGAGGTGTGGATGGCCACCGGCATCTCCGCCGCGCCGGCCGCCTCCCACATCGGGTCGAAGCGCGGATCGTCGATGCGCACCAGCCGGTTGGATCCCTTCTCGCGCAGAAACAGCCCCAGGGTCTTCAGGACTTTCAGCCCCCTGGCGCCGGCCTGGTGCGCGGCGGCGATCTGCGCGGCCTGCCATTGCGGGTAGTCCGCATCCGAAGCCCGCGCCCACGCCGGTTCGGTGAACACCACGAAGCGCCCGGGGTGGCCGGCCGATAACCCGCCGATGGCGTCGCGCAGCCCCTCGCCGTAGCTGCCCGTCAGGTCCACCATGGTGCGGATGTTCTTGCGGTCCATCACCGACAGGCATTCGGCCGGCTTCATGTGGAATTGGATTTTGCCCGAGGCGCTGCCGCTGGTGATATGCGTATGGAAGTCGATGACCGGAAACCGCGCGCGCGGCACCTGCGTGGCTGGAGCGTGCAGCATGCTCTTGGGCGCGTACTGTTCCAGCGGAATGCCGGCGTCCTCGGCGGGCGAGGGATCGCGGCCCTGCGGAGCAGCCGCCGCTTGGGCCCGCGCGCCGGCGCACTCCGCGGCAAGCGCCGCCGCCCCCAGGTTCAGCCAGTCTCTGCGGTTCACGGTGGTTTCCAGGAGGGCCAGTGTATCGCCGGTGCGCAGTGGTGTCAACGGCCGCAGTGCCGGCGACCGATCCAGGAAAGCCTCGCCGACACGGAACGCCACGACCCACCCGCGACGCCCGGATTATGCCGAGCGCACCCAAGACGTGAGAGCCTCCCCGCTGCCGCACACCCGCGGCACGCGGCACAATCCGGCAATCGGAATAAGGCCGGTTATGTCCCGTTCTGGGAAGCTTCGGGCGGATTACGCGACCCGGAGAAAGCTCGGATCTGGTGCGCACGGTTGCCGCCAACCTGCCAAATGCGGCTATCGCCAGGCGGTGCAGCACCCCTACCGGTTCCGCGCCTCCGCCGTCCCCTTCTCATGATGCGGCTTCTTCCCGCTCTCCGCCCAGATCGCCTTGATGGTTTCCTCCTGGTTGAATCCCTGCGGGCAGGCCGGGCTCCGCGTATCGGCGATATACGTGCGGATTCTGGCACCCGTCTGCGGGTCCGTCGGACCATTCGTGATCATGCGGAATCCGGGCATCTCCAGGAAGCCGTTGGGGTCGTTTTCCTTCAGCCAGTTGGTGGCGTAGCGCAGCCACTCGTTGCGATACGCCTCCGGCTGCTGGGCAAACCACGAAATCTCGTCATAGCCCCAAACGAAAATGTTGGCCCGCTGCGCCTGCGAAGCCTGGCCGGGTGTGCGCGTCCCTCCGAAATTATCGAACTCCACCAGGTAGGGGAGGTGGGCGCATTTCCAGCCGCTGGGCGCGATGCCCCCGTTGCTGCGGCCATACAGCGAGTTCGAGTAGCCCACTTGCAGAATGGCCTTGCCGGGAGATCCCGCCACCTCCTTGGGACGCAGCGGAAACGCGTGGAAGTCCAGCAGCAGTTTGCCATCCACCACCGGCCCGCCTTTGGGCACGTGGGCATCGCAGATCAGGTAGTGGCGGCGGGCCTTGCGGGCCGCATAGCCGCGCACGTGCTGCAAAAGGTCCGCCCAATCGTGGTACCCCGTGTCTTCCTTACCCACCAGGTCGAGCTGCCCGAAATGAATCGCCTCCATCCCGATGTTCATATAGGACGCGGCCAGAAAGAAGAACCACATCTTGGTCTCGGGTTGGCGGATGTCGGGCACCGAAGACCCCCTCCGCCAATGGTCCACATAGGTTCCATCCGGAAACAGCATCTTGGCATAGTCGAAGTTGCGGGTTTGCGCGGGCAGCCCGAACTCCTGGAACACCCAGTCCGGAACGGGCACCTTGCCCACGTCCTGGGTCACAATCTCGAACACCGCCGCCTGCACCACCGCGTCCGGGTCGTTCTGGTGGATGCGCTCCGCCAGGTCGCGGCCCCACGCCAGAAACTTCGGGTCGGCAATGCGCGATTCGTTGCCCCACAAATAGAAGGTCCGGCCGATGAATTTGGCGCCGGTATTCTTCAGCATGCGGAGTTCGTCGTCCAGAGTGGCGGGCGACCGGTCCAGCTCCATCATGGTGATCGAGTGGGAAAGGTAACTCTCCAGAACGCTGCGAGAGATTTTACCGTCGAAGCGATAGTTGGCCTTGCCGAGCAGTCCGTGAACCTCACCGGAGAGCAGCAGCACGCAGAGGCACCAGGCGATGCGCCCACATTTCCGATTCATAGCCTACCGTCCTTTCTCCGCCGCTCAGGAAACCGGCAGGGGCACGAGCTTCCCTTCCCGAACCAGCCACGCGACGGACTCCTGCACCGCCCCAAGCGAGCTATACCGCGGCTGGTAACCGAGCCGCCCGCGCGCCTTCTCGATGCTGCAGTGTGGCGAGTGCATAATGTGATCCCTGGTGATGCGCGCATCCTTTTCGGACTGGCGCGCCCGCCATTCCTCCCATGGCAGAAAGCCCAGCCGCGGCTCCCGTCCAAACCACGCCGCCATGCGCTCCGCGTACCCGCGCAGAGTCAGCGCCGCCGGCGAGACTACGTGAAAACTTTCGCCGATGGCGGCTTCGCGATGCTCCACCGCCCCCACGAAAGCCGCCGCCACGTCGGACGCGTGCACGTGGTGCAATGTCTCCATGCCCAGGTTGGGCAGCAGCACCTCGCGGCCGGCCGCCAGGTCCGCAAATACCTCGGTGTTGAAATTGCCAGCCGGATTAACCGGCGCCCATCCCGGGCCCACCAGGTGGCCGGGATGAAGCACGGTGGCGGGGAAGCCTTCGCGAGCCTCCGCCAGCAGGTACGTCTCGATGGCGAGCTTGCGGATGCCGTAATCGCCGAATGGCGCCCGCGGCGTATCTTCCGTGGTGGGCGCCTCAATGGTGTGGCCATGCACCCAAATGGTGCCGCAATGCAGGAAGTGGCCCACCCGGCCGCGCAGCGCATCCACCAGTTGCCGGGCGCTCTCCGGTAAATAGCACGTCAGGTCGATGACGACCTCGGGTTCCAGTTCCCCAATCCGGTGCCCGAATTCGCCCCGCGCCTCTTCCTCTGCGCGATCCAGCGCAACCCGTGCGATCCCGCTCCAGGCTTCGTGCGGCTGGTAGGGTTCGCGCATCCCGCGCGAAACCGAGATCACTTCGTGTCCAGCCTGGGCCAGCATCGGCGACAGATAGGTACCGATGTGCCCGGTACCGCCGATTACGACGATGCGCATGGGAATTGGGCCGTCACCATTTATTTTGCAATAGACATTGCGTAGTATACAATAAATCCGAGAAAGCGGCTGCGGTTGGCGTCGCAGGATTCCCTGTCTTCACCGTTTTCAGGGCACCCGCGGCGCATGCGTTGCAGTTTGCCCTTTTCTCACGCTTCCATGGTAACGTTCATAGCCCGCTTCGGCCTCCGCTTCCTTCGCTTGGGAATCGCCGTCCGGCTGGCTGGCGCTCAGGGTGGTTTCCGGCACGTTCGGTTTGCCGGGCGACGGTTAAAGCCATTGGATCCCTTACCTGCCGAATCCTTGAGGATAACGTTAATCGAATGTTTTCAAGCACATAGCACGACGTTAGCTAACATTTTTAGCGTTGCTCGCGAGGCTCGGAAGAGCGTATAACTGGATTCAGTCATGCAAAGTCACTCACTGAGGTTGCTGGTCATCCTTGCGTTATCGGTTGCTCCGCTGGGGGCAGCGTCAACGGCGAAGCCCACGCCCTGGTATTTGAAGCCGGTCCAACGCCCCGAAGTTCCAACAGCGGCCGGGCAATACGCCAATCCCATCGATGCCTTCATCGCAGCCAAACTCAAGGACGAGAAACTCCGCCCGGCAGGCCCGGCCAATAAGTCTATTTTGCTGCGCCGGGTTTACCTGGATCTGATCGGGATTCCCCCTACGCCCGAGGAACAGGCAGCCTTCCTGGCGGACACGGCGCCCAACGCCTACGAAAAAGTCGTCGACCGGCTGCTGGCCGACAAACAGTATGGTGTGCGGCAAGGCCGCCACTGGCTGGACGTGCTCCGCTATGCCGACGTGGATGACACCATGGCGGCGGCGTCCGGAATCCACTACTGGCGCGACTGGGTGATCACCGAGCTGAACGAAGATCTTCCGTACGATCAATTCGTCCGCGCCCAGTTGACCGGCTACCGTGATGGCGAGTACACCACCATTAACGACAACGGCAACCGGCACCGCGCTCTGCCCCGCCCCTTCGACCTGTTCGCCCTCGGCTTCCTGGCGCGCGGCCAGGTCACCCGCGACGGCAAAGATACCAAGGAATTGCCGACGGCCGCGGTGGAAACGGTCTCGACCGCATTCATGGGCCTCACCGTGGGCTGCGCCAAGTGCCATGACCACAAATTCGATCCGATCCTCCGTACCGATTACTATTCCATGAAGGCTCTGTTCGATCCGCTGGTGGTCAAACGGGTGCGGCTGGCGTCCGAGGCGGACACCATCAAGTATGACGAAGCTTACACCGAATACCAGCAAAAGAAGACGGCGGCGGAAAAAGTCGTAGCCGACCTCATCGCCCCTTACAAGGCGAAAATGGATGAGAAGTTGATGGCGGCGCTGACGCCGGATGTTCAGGCGGTCTTCCGCAAGCCGGAAAAGCAGCGCACGGCCGCCGAACAGAAGATCGCGGACGACTACCACGTAGTATTCAAGGTGAACGGTTCGGAAATCAGGGGGTACATGACCCCGGACATCTACAAGCAGTACACCACTCTGCAAAAGGCGGCCGATGCGATTCGCCCGCCGGCTCCGCTGCCTGAGTTTTGGACCGTGGAAGAGGATTCCGCCCGGCTGAAAGAGCCCAGCTACATTCTGACCAACGGTGAACCGACTCAACCGGAGACCGATAAACCGGTGCAGCCCGGCTTCCCGTTCGAGCCCAAAGGCACCGAATTCCGCGATGGCCGCCGCGAGACGTTCGCCGAGTGGCTGGTCGCTCCCGAAAATCCCCTGTTCGCCCGCGTGGCGGTGAACCGGCTATGGGGGTGGCACTTCGGAAAGGGAATTCAGCCCAATCCGAGCGATTTCGGCCTCCTCGGCGGACGGCCGTCCAATCCGGAACTGCTCGACTGGCTGGCCTCGGAGTTCGTCGCTAAGGGCTTCAGCATGAAGGCCATCAACAAGCTGATCGTGATGTCCGACACCTACAAGATGTCCTCGGCCCCCGATCCGGTAACCATCACGCAGGACCGCGGCATCGACCCGACGGATAAGATGCTGTGGGAGTTTCCCCTGCTGCGCCTGGACGCCGAAGCGATCTGGGATTCGATCTTCACCGCGGCCGATAGCCTCGATCTGAAGGTGGGCGGCAAGTCGTTCCAGATCGCGGGCGAAGAGGGCGGCAAAGGGCGCGGCCCGCGGGCGGCGCAAGTGGCAGAGAAATCCAATGGGTTGGAGCGCCGTGGAGCTTACATTGAACGCGGTTACCATCAGAGCCTGGATGTGATGCCCAACTTCCTTCAGGCATTTGACGTGGATGACGGGCGCACGCCCTGTCCCGAGCGGACGCGCACCGTAACGGCTCCCCAGAGCCTCTTTCTGATGAATGACAAACTGGTGATCGACGCTTCCGCCAAATTTGCCGATCGCCTGCAAAAAGAGACCAACGGCAACATCCCGGAGGCCATCGACCTGGGCTACCGGATCGCGCTCGGAAGGCCGCCTTCTCCCAAGGAAAAAGACAGCGCCCTCACCTATGTCAATGGCGACCCTGCGCAACTGAAGGGCTTTACCTGGCTGTTATTTAATCTCGACGAGTTTTCCTATGCACGCTGATTATCCATGCGGTCGTATTTCCCGGCGAAACGCCATCTACCGCTTCGGTTTACTCGGAACGGCGATCGGTGCAGTTTGGGCTGATGACGGCAAACTACCTCAGGGTCTTAAGGAAGCACAAACCCTTCCCAAAAAGGCCAAGTCCGTGATTCTTCTTTTCATGTGCGGGGGCGCCAGCCATATCGACACCTTCGATCCCAAGGACAATAAATGGGCCGGCAAGATCATGGATGCCATTGGGTTCGGCGATAATCTCGCCCAACGCAAGCGTCCCGTGATTCCCTGCCGCAGAACCTTCAAGAACTATGGGGAATCCGGCATCCCGGTGTCGGATTGGTTTCCCAACGTAGGCAGTGTGATCGACAATATTGCGGTGGTACGGTCTTTTTGGTCCCACGAAACCAATCATTTCCCGGCGGTCATCGAAACCACCACCGCGCACCGCGGACGCCAGTTCGACTGGCCGACCATGGGCAGTTGGGTCTCCTACGCCCTTGGTTCGGCGAATCAGAACCTGCCGACCTTCGTCAACATGGGCCGGCCTTCTTCCTCGGTGCAGTTGAGCGCCGGGTTTATGGGCGCAAGTTTCGCCGCCACGCCCTTTCAGAACGGCGATACGCCGATCAAGGATCTGAACCCGCCGAAGGACCTGAGCCGGGCCGAGCGCGACCGCCAGATGGAAGCCCTGGCCGGTATGAACCAGGAGTTCCGCCAGGAGTACGCCCTGAACGACGACATCGCGGCGCGCCTGAAGGCCTACGAACTGGCCGCCAGGATGCAGCTTTCCGCGCCGCCCCTGGTGGACTTTTCCAACGAGTCCAAGAGCACCCTGGACCTCTATGGCATCGGGGTGAAGGAGACCAACGATTTCGGCCGCCAGTTGCTGCTCGCGCGCCGGATGGTGGAGAAGGGCGTCCGCTTCATCCAGATTTGCAATGCCGGCGGCGGCAACGGGTCATGGGACGCGCACGTCGATATGGCCACCCACGGGCCGCTCTGCCTCGCCACGGACAAGCCCATCTCCGGATTGATCAAGGACCTGAAGTCGCGCGGCATGCTGGACAGCACCCTGATCGTCTGGACGACCGAGTTCGGCCGCACGCCCTGGTCGCAGCACGATGACAAGGGCCGCGACCATAACGCCATGGGATACACCTCCTGGTTCGCCGGCGGCGGCATCAAAGGCGGGACGGTGCACGGCGCCACCGATGAGGTGGGCTATAAGGCCGTCGAAGACCGCCATTACTGCAGCGACATTCACTCCACAATCGCTACCCTGATGGGCTTGGACTACATGAAAATGGATTTCGTGTACAACGGCCGCACATTCCATCTGATCGAGGAAGGCGGCGGGCCGATCAAGCAGATCATTGCCTAGTCGCGCCAAGGCACATGCTGAATCGAAGGGTATTCCTCGCAGCAACGGCCGGTTCTCTCGCAACCCTCGCCAAGGGCGAATCCCCCTGGGGAGGACCGGTCCTCGACATCCACCTTCACCCGCGGTCCGGTGACGCCACCGAGACCCAACATCTGGAAGGAAGCGGCTGCACCCAGGCCGTCCTTCTGCCGAACCGCAACAGTGAAGAACACTGCAAGGAGGTGATGCGCCGCGAGCCGGGCCGGTACCTCCGCTTCACCAATTCGGACCTGATGAGCCCCGACGCCACCGAGCACCTGCGCGCCGGCGTGAAAGACGGGGCGGTGGGCATCGGCGAGCTGAAATTCTCCGGCTCCCTGGATGCGCCGCAGGTGCTGCGCGTGTATGCGCTGGCCTCCGACCTCGACGTTCCGGTGCTGATTCATTTTCAGGAGAACGCCTCGTTCGCCGGCTTTGAGCGGCTCCCGGCGATTGTTCAGCGCTACCCCAAGACCCGCTTCATTTGCCACGCCAATACCTGGTGGGCCAATATCAGCAGCGCGAACGATAACAAATCGGGCTATCCCCAGGGCCGGATTCAGCCCGGCGGTCTCACCGACCGGATGCTCTCCGACTACCCCAACGTATACGGGGACCTCTCGGCCAACTCCGGCCGCAACGCGCTGGCGCGCGACCCGGAGTTCGCTGCCGCCTTTCTGGTGCGTCACAAAGACAAGCTGATGTTCGGCAGCGATTGCGGATGCCGCGACGGCCATGGCGCCGGACAGCCGCAGGGCGGCGCGCTGAAGGGGAAGTGTACCGCGCGGGAGACGCTGGCGCTATTGAAGAAGCTCGCTTCGCCCACGCTGTTCCGGAGACTCACTTACGAGAACGGCGCGCGGTTCTACAAGCTTGCTTAGCGGCAAACCGCCAATTCACCGGACCAAGGAGCGAACGCATAACATGGAAACCAGCCGGAATGCCCCGTTGCAGAACCAATCCGGATTTTCGCGAAGGCAACTGATGCTCGGCGCGGGAGCCGGCCTTGCCGGAATGCGGGCTTTGTCCGCCGATGGCGTACTGACCGCGCAGCAGGTGGTGGAACGCATCCGGAAGAATGTCGGCATCCCGTGGCGCACCCAGACGGTCGACAATTTCAAGGATGGCAGCAATCCCGACGCGCCCGTTATCGGCATTGCAACCACCATGGTGGCCACGTTCGAGCTGCTGCACCGCGCGGCCGCCGCCAAGCGAAACCTCATCATCGTCCATGAGCCGACCTATTACAGCAATCTCGACGACCCCAAGGACATCTTGAACGACCCGATGTTCCGTCTC
>Ga0335074_10010439_pt1 | contig 13002 bp, 12 predicted proteins | sample Lox_Sample_23_FD_206715 | JGI IMG/M metagenome (GOLD analysis project Ga0335074, IMG submission 206715) | Soil microbial communities from Loxahatchee National Wildlife Refuge, Florida, United States - Lox_Sample_2.3 | ecosystem: Environmental > Terrestrial > Soil > Wetlands | place: USA...
GGCTACCGTAGAGCCACCGTAACATTACCCGAACCCACTAAATATACGAAGGCAGTCGCATAGAGTAACTTATCCGGACACTTTCAGAATAAAATCGCTAAATAAGCAGCCGCATATAATATTACAAGGGACTTGTTAAAGCCAGTCCAACAATTACTACAGCCAGTCCAACAATTACTATAGCCAGTCCAGTCTTACCCGATAGGGTCTTTATGTGCCGACATTCCGTTTTCTTAGTAATCTCCACACAAATAAAAATTATGCAGCATAGGGCAAGCATCATTGCCGCACTCAGTCAATTAAAGTTATTCCCAGATTTTTACTATGCCGTCACCCACAGCCTTAGGTCCCCTTAGCCCACCTCCGCCGACCAGTGAATATGCTGATCTAGCTGACATTAAACCACTTTTACAAGCCCACGCTCGGGACAATGGCTATGCTGTTATTAGTGATTGTTCGACTGCTAAAAAGGCTGCCTGGGTTTGCTCAAAAAGTGGTAAATATACTGGTAAAAATAAGTCTCAAGATGTACACCAAACGAAGCGTCGTCGCAACACTAGTACGACAAAAACTGGCTGTCCATTTCGGGTACGAGCGACTTGTAATAATAGCATTTGGACGACGATGATTACAAGTGCAGATTACAACTATAACGCTATTGTGTCGCTTTCTGCTCTACCACACCACCAAATAGGCGCAATAACCCAAGAAGAGCGACTTAAAGTGGCCAACATGAATCAATTAGGCCATAGCCCGACAGCTATATTAAACGCTTTACAGCAGGAAAATCCAAACTCAGCTTTAGTGGCTCGGGATATCTATAATTTGCTTTATAGTCTACGATTAGATGAGCTAGCAGGGAGTACACCAGTTAAGTGGCTTTTAATGGTAAGTGTGCATAAAGATAAAGTCCTTTCCATTCGATTTTACTAATAAATTTCCATAGAAATTAGAAGAGATGGGCTTTAAACCTCAAACCTACACAAATCCAAAGACAAAGCGACTTAAGCGTCTCTTTTTCGCCCATCCTAACTCTGTTGAGATTTACAAAAAGCATCTAAAGGTAGTCTTGTTGGATTGCACATACAAAACAAATCGATTTCGTATGCCGTTGTTGAACATTTATGTTGTTACTAGCAATTGTAAGACTGTCCAAGTAGCTCTCTGCTTTCTAAGTGGCAAAAAAGATCTTGACTATGATTGGGCGATAGAAAAATTCGGAGACGTTATAACAAACAACAAGATCCCAGAGCCAGATATATGGGTAACTAATAGAGAACTAGCTCTTATAAACACTCTTAATTATTTGTTCCCTAAAGGTGATCATCTCTTATGCACATAGCATGTGAACATGAATATACTTGCAAATTGTCGCAAGCATTATCCTGCAGATCTTAAGGATCCATCCAAGAAGACACTAGCTAACCCATATGGCTATGTCCCCAACCCAAAATGGACAGACTTTTTGAAAGACTAGGCGGCCCTAGTGGATTCTCCTACAAATACTAAATACAACATTCGTCTTACTCGGTTTCAAACACACAAGAAAGAAGCTGTTGATTACGTTGAGAGAGTGTGGTTAATTTGGAAAGAAAAGCTAGTCCGACATTGAGTGGATTAGTGCTTACACTTTGGGATTCGCGTTACATCACCAATTGAGGGCTGTCATGCTGTTCTTAAGGCATATCTTCAAGTCTCTACTAGAGACTTAAAAGGTGTGTTTGACAGGCTGTTGCTCTATTAGCCAAAGCAGCATCGCGACATACTTGATACTCGTGCTCAAGAGCAAAATCGAGTAATTCACCGGCTAAATAAGAGATATTTTGATCTTGTATAAGGCCTAGTCCATGACAAAGCGCTATATCTTATTATAAGAGAGCGCGCAAAGCTGCATAAAGCTGAAGATGAAGCTACACTCAAGTGGCCATGCTAGTGTACAATTAAAGCTTCTATGGGAATACCCTGCTACCATGATCTCTTTCACCGTCTGAAGGATGGTGGGCAAGTGCTTCCTAAGGATATACATCAATTTTGGTGGTACGACCGTACAAAAGCAAGTACTACCTTAGAGAATCAGGCCTTGCGAGATGTCATTCTCGAACCAGCAGTGGTGAAAGGCAAAGGACGGCCAAAAGGCTCAAAAGGGAAGAAAGGCTCTAGCGCACATAGTATGATTCATTCATTCAAAACAGCTTCTATTACAGTATTAATCTCACACTTTTTGATGATTTAGGCACTCGTCGGGAGCCTTCTCAATTTGAATTTACAAGTACAGCTCCAGCTATCCTTACAACTGTCCAGTCTGAGCCCGCTCTTGACCCAGCTCTCCGGACAGCTGTAAACAGTTTTATAGAGTCGCTCTCAACCACCCAGCTTGGGTTCCAGCGCACACTTAGCGTAAAAGACACCTATGTGCCAGGGACTGTGCTAGAACGCTTATATAAGCGTGCGGCCAAAGCACATGAATCAGACGACTTAGATGGCGCTTTTGTCCTAACACTAGATGTCCAGGCACCTACTTTAAAGGAGGTCGTGGCTGTCTAGGTAGAGGTAGACGATGATGCGCTAACTAGAGCAATTGAGGCTGTAAAAGCGACGGTTAGGACAAGTGGTAGGCTCCGGGTTGATAGTAAAAAGGTGCAGGTGAACAAGGCAGTAGAGTAGTTGGGAATAGCTTCAATTTTACAAATTGACTGAGTGCGGCAATAATGCTTGCCCTATGCTGCATAATTTTTATTTGTGTGGAGATTACTAAGAAAACGGAATGTCGGCACATAAAGACCCCATCGGGTAAGACTGGACTGGCTATAGTAATTGTTGGACTGGCTGTAGTAATTGTTGGACTGGCTGTAGTAATTGTTGGACTGGCTTTAACAAGTCCCATTCTTAATAGGATTTAAATTGGGGCTCGGACTTTGAGATGGTTTTGTCCTCCATAGCGCCTTCAAGCAAGGTACTCTGATAATATTGCACGGTTCTGCCAAAGACCATCCTTGCCAATTTATTTTAATACTCTTTCATGAAAAATCGTGGTTGTAGTCTGGCCCTGGCATCATACGATCAATACCAAGGGAGTAGATCATTCAACAAGGTTGGGAAAATGTTTCGAATGCGGGGGTCTGAGTCTTAGCAACGCTGCTATAACTAAACAATATAGTTAACCTAGAACTTTGTGATTCCACCATCAATAACTGCCTGACAACGTTCGTGCATTACCCCAATGTATTGGCGTATTATTTCATCTGATATTTGGCCCTATGCAATTCCAACTATCCTCCGTAGCCGCTGATAGTTACAATAGACTTGCGAATCCAAATCTTGCACCCAATCCTTCTACTCGTCCCATATGCTATTAATAGGGCAGAGGTCTAGAGAATTAGGAGGCCACCAAATTGGTCGAATACTAAAGGATTCAAAAACCTCCTTCGTAAAACTGGCTGTGTGCCTGGAGCGTTGTCTTACTGGAAATGAAGCCCTGGATGGTTCTTAAGATACTCAGCAATACGGGGTACAACATGCATAGAATACGCTTCCTTTGTAACTGTACCGGCCTAGCCACTTATATAGCCCCAAAACATCCACGCAAGTAAATTCGCGTTTGAAATCAGGCTCAACTGGCTCAAACATTATTTCAAAAAATCAGTAAAAGGTATTATATTACTAAGACAGAGAGACTAACAAGAGTTGCTACTGTGAGTTATAACAATAACCTTACCGCCAAACGCTGCAAGATACATCGCGGCGAGCTAAAAGTGTCAAACGACCTCGGCAAATGCATTAGTCAAACACTTTACTAACAATTCCATCGCAATCTTTGCGAGGCCAGCATCTTTAAGATTATCAGAGATAAGTAGTTTGGAAAACTCGTCATGATATTCCGAAATCTAGCAATTATTTCCCTACCGGTTGGGCGCCTAACCGGGCTCGCTTACCATACATTCTCAAGCTCGGCGGCCTGTGCGCCCCCAACCCTAGCTATAGGGAAACGCATTATTTGGCTTGTAGCAAACTTGTTTACTATGCTGAGGACGAAAAGAGGCTTGAGTTATCACACCCTATTGAGGTCTCAGGTAATGGGAATTGAAAAGAAGGTTCCTATTAGTGGCTGACAAGGTGGAATGAAGATCATCCGAGGAGGCGGGATGGTACGCTTTGGGGATCAGCGCATCCCGCACTCTGACAAAGTGGCATGACAGTCACTCCACAACTGACCCGGTTTCGACACTCCACATGAAATCATCCCCCGATCTAGCAATGCCTATAGGACCTAAGAGAAAGTGGTGTATGCTTAATTTGTATACAAAACCTGGGCTTGTTCGCTCGCTGGGTTAATCAAGAGCTTATGCTTGCATATTATCACGCTTTGCAGATTAAGTCGGATATAATCACTCTATAAGGTACCCTTTGTTAATACCAATTCTTCTCGAGAAAGTAGGTTCTTTTGTTAGCCTCCTTCGAAAACATTAAGTACGCTAACATTAATTGTAGAACAGTTTCTAACTAGATACCGTATTTTCACCCAGCCCATACTGACTTCTCCCGCTAACCTAGTAAGTCACATCTACTCTCCTTATTATATTAAACCATCTCCAACCCACATCAGGTCTCAATCCATACAAGAACATAGAAATAATTTCGACAGTCGCACCGCCAAATCAAGCCAAGCCTTGACCCTCGCACCCATGGCTGACGATTCCAGCCAGACAGGCTGTGGCAACGAGCTCTGCGTTGGCTGCACGCCTCAACACTTCGCCCGTGCAGCGCGCGTCGTCCTGTGCATTGTAACACTAGGCATCTCCGAAGCCCTGCGCGGCAAAAAAGGCTGGTTCGCGTACTGCATGGGCCCGGAGACCCAAAGTCATCACACAAGAGAACCGCAGATGCAAATGGAACGAAGATCCAGCGAGCGGGCATCAATGTGGGTGCCTGCGGCGCAAACCAACGGCGCTCCTTCTGCTGGCTATCCAGAAGCTGGTATGTATGATCGCGGGATGAGTCCGGTCCTGCAACAGCAGCAACAGACACCGCCAATGAGCCCAGCGCTGCAGCAGCAGGCGATGCCGGTGCTGCAGATTGGGGATGGGTGTGGGGGTGGGGCCGAGCAGTATGTGAGTGGAATGGTGTGTCAGCCGGCTGTGACGTATCAGCCTCAACCTGTAAGAGGGAGCTTGGAACAGAATGACTTGTTATTGACTTAATTGTGATCATTGGCGCTGCTGCTGGCTTTAATTTAATTTGCAACTCTCTAGTTTGTATTTTGAGTTATCCTAGAGTAATTAGTAATTTTGAGTAGTAATTAAAGCCTTTTTCCTATTCTCTTTTGCATTTAGAAATGCTCTACTTAGTATGCACAACATATGTTAGCTTACATAAGACCCTAACGTGTGCAAACTACTTGGAAGGCAAAAGCAAGGCGCCTGTAGGGCTTTATTTAATTAACTCTAGAATTATATAAGTATACATTTGTTGCAAAAGGAACTATAGTGGCATTCGAGGCGAAGCTAAAGTACGAAGGCTTAGTCTACTAATATTTAGACGAGGCCTAAGGGAAGCTTATACCTGATTATCTTAGAAATATCTCTCTTAGCTACCCTTACTCTTAGTGAACCGGTGATTGTGGGGTGAGTATAAATTTTTTTTTCTTCGTTTTTTTTGGTTCTGGCTTTGCGAGCTGGATTTTTTTGGGGATTTTGGATTTTGGGTTCCAGTGCTGACGGATGGCGACGGCAGGTGTGCACATTTGAACTTGCTTTTGCTGAGATGCAGGAATTTGTGGCGGAGCCGGTTTTGGGAGCGGCGGTTTCTGCCTGTGGGTGGGGTTGCGATTGAGTTTAATGTAAGGGCTTTGAGGGTTGATGGGCGGCGGATCAGAGTGCGCGGATAGAGGGGAGAACGAAGAATAAGAGGTTGGTTGAAGTTTAGCTTTACGGTTATAAGGGTAAAGTTTTATATGCGGTTTGGGACAAGTTCGGACTTGGAGAAGGCATTCAAGAGAGGGTGGGCAGAAGGATATTAAATGATTGGAAGAGCTACTTCTATGCATCACTGCGCAATAGCAGATCACTAGTGCCGTACATACTAGACCGTAGTCATTTAATAATGCTCTGATGACAATATCACTCACGTTCTAAGAAAAACGTTTACAGACCGATCTTGAAACTCGATCCTAACACGTGTTAGCAACGCATTAGTCTGTTCTCTTTCCCATCCTAGAACCCGGATAAATAAAGCTAAAGATATAACTTCCACCGTTTCTAATATGAATTCTCTATAGAAAGTTTCCAAGGATTTTAATACTTCTCTTTAGCCCAATTACCAACAGCACACTTTTAATGGTATTAATAGACACATTATTCTCCCTCTAAAGAGTAAGTGGTATATGATCTTTGTACACGTCCTAGCAGTTAAGATATCGAACTCCTTCAAGCTGACTAAAGACTGTCCTAGCAGCTTTAGAGGTCTTCTCACTTTCCTTCTTGCTCCAAAAAGTTTCTCCCATTCTCTAATTGCAGGCATTTTAGGTAGTGTACCATCGTCGATTTTTAGTCTTATCTCGAACTCGTCGAACTCAACCTAGCTGCTAGGGTTAAATGCGTGGTAGGCTTGTTTTAAAAGTCCGGGGAAGTCCTTGATGCTTCCCTCGATGTAGATGAGGCTGAAGGAATTCGCCCCCTATGTCCATTCGCTTTCTGCGTTATCAACACAAAATTTAAAGTTGGGTGTACTGTGATAAGCGGCTTTAGTGGTGAGAAGGCGAATGAGGAACACTTGCATGCAAACGGGGCTAGATTAGACTGAGGTCGGTCCCAACCACATCTGCAATTAAGAATTCGCTTCAACTGTAGTGGATCTCTCTCTTATCAGTCAACCACCCGTCCGTTCTTAGATGCTCTAGTAGCACTATATTTAAAGGAAGTTTGAGACATCGACGATAAAAATTAAGAGCATTTATAGGGGTACGGAGAACGAAAGGTCGAAGCGCTGTCAAGTTCTGCTTTGAGAGAAACTGTTGGAACTATACAGCTAACAGTCTGCCATTGCCACTAATTATACTGAGGGAAGCTACATGACTACGCTGATCTTGGATTATTAATAATTCTGTTAACATGTGACTTACTATTATCATACTAGAAGATTCTACATTCCTTTGAAAGTCTATATATATCTGAAGTTATTCCTATGTAGTTAAGAATTCAAGTCATTCGTCTCTCGACCTATCTGCTGTGTACATTGCTCAAAGATATCCAACAGAAACCCTCTTGGAAAAAGTTTACCATCTGCCAGACCATACTACAATAGCTATAGATAAACTTTAAGAAGCTAAGTTCTTAGAAATTCATATCAAAAACGAAATTGGTTTGACTCCTCTTGAGATATACTACTTTGAGGGTAATTTTTTCATGGTTCTTTGGCTCTTGAGAAGAGGAGTTAGTCTTGCCGGAGTCCGAGTCTCACCTGGCCTATTATCGCGGCCTGCTGACTACCTTACCGTGTTATATCTGGCACTTCATGTGACAGTTCAGCGTCTACGAATGCAATCGAAACTCTCCTCTGTTCTATGAAGTCAAAATCAAAGAGGGGGAAAGGGTAGCGATATTAGTGTATCTATAATTGCTTTAGTCTTCAACTAATCTCTGCTAGCTGGCGATATACAGGTGCTTAGAGGACGATTAATGATTATTGGCGGAATGGAAAAGTGAGGCAAGCGTATCTAGGATGGGTAGCACACGTTCTGCATCAATCAGTCCTTCTCTTAGCAGCTGGGCTAATCACGAAGGCAAATCAGCGTCATTAGGAATTGATTGGGTATTAGTCACCATTACCAACAAATCCGATATTTCTAGGTGCTATAGAAAGCATTGTATTGCAGCTCAATGGCCATTACCTAGCAGCTGAACGAAAAAGTATGGTAGAGAGGAGCTTAAGTGGGACTGGGCTTCTATTACGCAATTAGACCTATTCCTAATTCGATGATATTTCTATAGTCATATATATCGCTGGCTAGCCGCCTAAGGAAATGCAGTCATCTCATCTCCTTGCTACTGATTAAAGGCGTTGATAAATATAGGCTCCATTTTACCAAATACATGTTCCATTCCTAATTAGGCATAGGCTTCGTAGTAGGTCGTTAATAGTGATTCCTATTGCGGAGGGAATGAATGGATGTGCCGTCGAAAGGCACGATCGTCAGGGCAATGGATAGGTCAGCGTACAGCTCAAAGCAAAACCCACAAGAGAAACAACTGTGTTCCGTGTCCTTAAAGAAAGCTCTGTCTAAGGACCCGTATATCGTCCGTAAATTCTCTCTGTGTCCGTAAAATCTCTAATCTCGTTCGTAACTAATTCCTATAACAATCACTTGTCCTGTGCACATCTGTAACACCGTCTATCCTAAATCTTTGATCCCGTCGTGGATAATAAATCAAAAGGAGAGTCTACAAGCTAACTAAATACACTAATACCCTAGTGCGGGCTTCGGTCATGTGATTTTAATAGGGGCCCACGGAACCCCACCACACTAGTTGGATTAGGAGCCTATATTTAGTAAAGCATGGTCTGTATTTGTTGGATGTAACGTTCCCTTTCTCTCATTTGTCCTCTCCTTGTCCTCTCATATTGTTGGATTCATTAAGGAGTTGTCAAGCCAGCTGAGTTTTCAGCTTCTTATAAGTGGCAATTTGCCACATGGCAAATTGCTTCAGCTGCAATAATTAATGGCGTCGGGAACGCCGAACTGTGTTGTGTATGTAAGAGACCTGTGGCCCCACTACAATCTCTACATACAATAGCTGTAACAATAAAACTGATGAGTCTGTTCCTAAGAACCGCCCAAGCTAGTTGCAAAACGCAACAGTATTTAGTTAAATGGAGCCTGTATTTATCAACGCCATTAATTAAGGAGGTTACATAGAACACCTAACTGGGCTAAGTCAATAGGGCCTTCCCCTCCTCTTCCTCTTCGTGTTACTATCCCTTACTAAATCAATTAATAGTATTAGTGTTAGGGCTGGGAACCTGCTGTTTAGATTTAAGTATCTGCTTGGATGATTGCCCAGTTTGGATCTGCCGGATATTACCGGTATGTCCTTGTTCTACTAACCGGTGCTCATGGTGCCTGTTCCATTGAGCCAGTTGAGTCAGCTCATAACTATTTGGAGTTATAAGGAGTTGCTACGCCATTGAGTTATTACCATTCCAATGCCTATTAAGCAGTTAATGTACTATATGACTACATAATAATCTGTAGATCTCTCTCAGAATTTATATCATAATACCCTTAATTCAAGAGAATCTGGGTATCCGAAGCTCAACACTAGCCCTTTCTTAAGTAACTTTAACTTCGCTATATGTTTCCAGCCGTATCTACAGCCTCTGCATTATCTTCCTTATTAAACCTGAATGGAGACGTAATATTCTCTAACTCTTTTGCTTTTTTTTCTAGAACATCTGCTCCTCTTCTGACAGTGCACCATCGAAGAATGTACAGTACTCAGCATCGCCCTCCCAAGTCTTAGCCGATAGTCTTCAGCCTCCATGACTGCTTTTGTAACTTTATCTTTCACAATCAACTGGAATGGCCGCTGATTTAGAGGGATTGCGGGGGGGTCTACGGGCTGAGGGCTCGTTGTGGGAGTGGCTGGCGCTGCTGCAGCTGCCCTGCAACTATAGCGCTGCCGCCCACTGATTGCAGTGGTAATTAGTGGGACTAGTGGTGGTGGGTAGGGGTAGTAATAGTAGTAGTACAGTAGGCTGTTCTCATTTATAGAAGGGTCCCCGCCCTAAATAGACACTATTATTGTTCTTTATACGCTCTGCTCTGCTTCCTACAATTGCGGCTACAGCTACAGCTAGCTAGCTAAAGGAGCCCACGAAGCCAGAGGCAGCGCCACAGCCGCACTGAGATTGACATTATAAACAATGCAGAGCTACACGCTAATGCGAAGGGCGTCCGCACTGGTATACGGGCGTCACAGCCCAAAAACACCTGCTTAATGTACAGCCCTAAGCAAGAGGAGTTTAAGGTAGCTATAGGCCCTAATAGACCTTTAAAAAAAGGGAGCCCTATAGTCATTCTGCAAACTGAAGCAGTACAGCTATAGTAACACGGTCACAGAGGACAAGCTGCTTCTTTTTCTAGTGGAGGACGTTGCCGCACGGCCCCTACGGGCAAAGAGCTATAAGTGTCAGGGAATGCTTACGTAATTGGATGATTAGGTAATAAATAAGGAGACTGGGAGCTGCACTTAAGGGGGAGCATACGGAGTCCTAGATATATCATACAATTAATCAATCAATGGGTTATATATCCTTCATTAATTTGTTAAAACCTGTCATTAAGGTTGGGGCTGAGGTGTCACGTGACGAGACCCAGCTTGGTTGGCGCTCTGTGCGTGCCTACGTGTCACGTGCACAGGCATCACAGGAATCACTCTGGGAGCCACTACGGTTAGCTACCCCTATATAGTACCCTTTACATAGTTAGCTATCCTGCAGACTCAATTCAATACAATTGCCTCCTAAAAGTGTAAGTTATAAAATATATATAATCAGTTATGGAGTGAATGGGATTGTAGATGGGGGGTGGGAGCATGAATGGGGCACCTACTGCGTGTTAATGTTAGATGAAAACAAAAGATTGAGAATTAAGGTGAGAAGCAAGTGGATAAGGGGTACTTATATGAAAGGTCGTCGCAATTTCAATTCGGTCATTATATACGAAGTCATCATAAAATCCCTTTAAGTTATACAATATATTTATACAAGTGCTTTGGTGAGTGAAGTTTGAGCAAATTGACGTATATTAGCTAATGCAATGACGAACAGAGACTCCATCCGGCGATGTCTGCAAAGTATTCCAATCCGTCTAATTCTTAGGGAAAGTCTATTAACATCAAATAAAGTTCTGAACTAGGAGGAGGCTACGGTCCGCATCCTCCAGACACACCTAGCAACAGGGCGAGTGCTTGTCCGGCAATGACAAACGACCCAAATGATCTGTAAGCTGAGCATTCAACATATACAAGAAATGCTAACTAGGAGCAGCCATCGCATAGCCTCCAGCCGCGAGGTTTTCGAAGGAACAGAGTGCCTTTCGCCATATCTAGATTGCAACCATGACAATACTTGAACGACATTTGAGGTCGAACTATCCACTCTCATTTCCGTTAGATGACCCTGTCCATGGGCACAATGCCAAAGTGCTAGTGGTTTTACATTCTATAATAAGCAATTTATCAGATCACACCGTGTCTTCAAGTTCGATTTTTAGCAACATGTTCCTTCGAGTCAACCCATGTGTACAGCTTGTAAACCTCGACGTGTCATCCTTTCCATTGGTCTCCTTCTCAACACGTAGAAGTCTTATCTAACGCGCTAGTTGCGGCTCAAAAAATCAATCTGTAATCCCATCAGAGAATTGCCTTATCACACACATGACATAGAGTACTTGATTGTTGTCTTCTATCGCTAAAGAGTCTCATTTTATTAGAATTATGAGTTTGCGGAAGCAATTATGGCGACAGTGTGAAGTATAAGGAGTGATATATAGAATTCAATTTAGTATATAGATACATAAGGATGCAGAGGAAAACTCTGACACATTTGTCAAGATTTACAGGCGGAGCACATGAACATGAAGATTATTGATTGTATTGATTTCTATATTCTCATAGAAGAGGGACCAGCCCATAGACTTATAATAGTGCTCCACCCTCTCGGTGCAGACTAGGGGTCAGCCAGCTATCAAACAACCCCTTGAAACAGGGTTATATCGTGACAACAGTAGAGGCTGGATATATCTTGAGTTGGTAAGAAAGGAAGGGAACTCAACTGCAGGAATCGAGAGGACCGTGAGCCATGTCACATACACATACCACGGATATGTCGATGTCGAGCCGTCCGTGAGGGTACTTGTGAGAATCGTCAGACTTGAGTACGGGACCGTGGTGGTCCACAAAGTGAAGGTAATCGTGGTCGTACTCGCTGGTGCACGCGCGTTGTAGCCAAATTACGTGTCGCTCACGGGCAAGGGGATAGCTATACAAGTGGTTGCAGAAGTGATTACTGTTGCTACGGTGATATCCGTACATGTGATATATCATGTGGCATTACTGAGGGTTGAAAACTTTCATTAAGTCTCCTGATAATGAATTCAAAGTCGTAGTTAGATACTAGCTACAGACAAGTTGTTCAACACCCCCTGTGTAAGACTTAGCATGTTCATCCAACTCCGCCTCCTGACCTAAACTGTCCCCGCAATGCGCCTGGTCGCCAAACGACTCCCTGCCCTCCTCAAATACCTTGTCAAAATTGTACTCAAACCACCTGATGTTTGGCGAGAGGCCAGCAAACTTCCACACTCCTTCGACCTTCTTGTACCAGTGCTGGTTAGTACTATGCGCATGGCCTTTGACAACGACCTCCTTCATGGTCCCGTCCTTGTACTTCTGGTGCGGTACGCGCAGCTGGTGCCAGCCGATGATTTCATCATCCGATACCTTCTCCCACTTGGTGCTGCCGACGAAGTGCTGGGTCTTGAGGAGCGGGTTCCCAAGGACTTTGGGGTCGGAGGCCATAATGACGAACTCGTCTGCGGGCATAGCTTCCCACATCTTGTCGAGGAAGGAGCGGTAGTCGACCTAGCAAGGTAGAGAGTTAGTCTAGAGAGTCTAGCTGAAATAGAAGACACCTTGGGAATGTATAACGAACCCGAAGGGTGGGTGCGATGCATTTCTTCAGCCTCTCCCAGTCTTTGGAATCGTAGCTGTCCGCCCACTCGAAGCAAGCAGCCATGCAGCCCAACATATCTAGCAGAGTAGTAAATACAACTAAAATCAGGGCCATAAGTGTTCAGCGAAATCCGTACCCTCAAGCGAAATGTTTCCAGCAGTCATGATGGATAAACTTCCAAATCAATTGACTATGAATTAGAAGTAGTCTGTTTGGAGGCCAAAGCAACCTGGACGTCGGCTCCTTTTATAACTGCGGTTATAGCAACGGTGA
>Ga0335074_10010440_pt1 | contig 13002 bp, 12 predicted proteins | sample Lox_Sample_23_FD_206715 | JGI IMG/M metagenome (GOLD analysis project Ga0335074, IMG submission 206715) | Soil microbial communities from Loxahatchee National Wildlife Refuge, Florida, United States - Lox_Sample_2.3 | ecosystem: Environmental > Terrestrial > Soil > Wetlands | place: USA...
GCGACGCCGCGGGCGTTGGCGCGGGTCAGCGCGTCGAGGTCGCCGGCAGCGGCCGCACGATAGGCCGCACGCAGGATGTCGGCGTCGATGCGGCCGCCGCCGCTGCGCACGATTGCCGCAACCCAGGCCTCAAGGTTCGCGCGGTCGTAGACGGCGCCGGCCGCCGCGGCGGCTTCCAGCCCATGCGAGTAGCTGAACGCACCGGTCGGAAACCCCGGCGACAGCCATGCCAGCAAGCGATAGAGGCCCGCGCCGGCGCGCCGCTCAGGCCGCGTCATGGCTCCGCCACCCGCGTTCGCAGCGGCGCTGTCATACGCCCGCCGAGGCATGGCGGGAACCGCCGCGGGCGCCCGCCGTTGGCGGGGCAAAGCAGCAAAGCGACGACGAAAGACGGCCGGCATCCGGCCGTAAACGGCGCCGCGCCACAGCCAGCAAGCGCGAAAGGAGCGAATAATGGCCGATACCCATTTCGACGTGCAGCGCCAGCAGACCGATGCACCCGCACGGCAGCGCGAAAGCCGCCCGGCAGCGAGCGATCCGTTTCGCGACATGCGCCGCGAGATGAACCGCATGTTTGACCGCTTCCTGCGCGGCGGCTTCGGCTTGCCGTCGGCATGGCGCGACGAAGGCGAGCAGTGGCCGGGCGAGGGCGCTTTCGATGTTGCGGCGCCGGCGATCGATTTTGCCGAGGACGACAAGGCGTTTCACCTGACAGCCGAATTGCCTGGCCTGTCGGAACAGGATGTTGACCTGCAACTCGCCGACGACGTGCTGACGATCCGCGGTGAAAAGCACGAGGAAAAGGACGAAAAAGACAAGAATTACCATTGGTCGGAACGCCGCTTCGGCGCCTTCCGCCGCGTGATCCGCCTGCCGCAGCATGTCGACCGCGACAAGATCGAGGCGAATTTCAAGAACGGCATCCTGACGGTGACATTGCCGAAGACCGCCGACGCAATGCAACGCCAGAAGAAGATCGAGGTGAAGGGGCAGTAGTCATCAGGAGATGGCGACCGAAAGGATTGCACATCACGCGGCCTTGCCGCGAGGCACCGCCTCGCGGCGGGCGAGGGCGACCTTCTCGGCCGAGCGGCCGAAGAAATGGTAGCCGGAGCCGCCTTCGGCCAAAAGCTCGAGGAAGGCGTCGGGGTCGGTGATGCGGACCGATCCCAGGATGTCGGCGCCGCGTCGCAGGAACGCGTCGGGAAAAACCCCGACCGTCGGTCCGACCATCGTGACGCGGGCGTCGGGCCGCGCCCACGCCAGCAGGTTTTCGAGCGTGTCGTTGAGCAATGTCGTACCGGTAATCAGCACGACGTCGCCCTGCGGGATGACCATGCGTGCCTGTTCGGCCGGGCGGAAGAACGGCATCTCGTCGGCCTTCAGCGTCGCCGGATCCTGCTCCAGCACGAGATAAGGTAGGCCGCGCCGCTTCAATTCTTTCAGAAACGGCACGAATGCGCCGACGACGACGGTCCGCTCGCCGACGCGAAAATCATTGGCGTCGAACGCATCGAGGCCGCGGCGCAATTCGACAAGCGGGTGCGGCCGCACTTCCCAGCAGCGCTCGGCCAAGGCATTCAGCGTCGCGATGCCGACGGCGCGGCGGATGCCGTGCCCGGAAAACACGTCGCGCAACAATTCGCGCGCCGGCCGTCCCCGCATTTTGCCGGGAAACGGCATCGCCAGCGCCGACGACGGACAACAAACCGCTTCCGGAATCGTCTTGATCGGTGTCGCGCAGGCGCCGGCATGCCCGGTCGAGAGCTTGACACCGGTGAAGAACAGGCCGATTACCGCCCGCTCGACCGTGATCCCGTCCAGTTCGGCGCCGAGAATGTCCGTGACGCCGGCGACCGTCTCGTTCAGGATGCCTGCCGATACAACATCGCTGTCCACCCCAGCACCCTCTCTCAGCAACTGCCTCATCATACCAGTGTTGCAATGAAATCGACTCACTTGTTGGGCGCCGCAGCGGCGCTCGCTGTGTTTTCTCTGACCGCGCCCGCTCCGGCGACGGTGCAAGGAGCAAGCGGCAAGATGACCGAACTGGCAGACGGCCTTAAATATACCGATACGACGGTCGGCAGCGGCGCCGAAGCGACTCCCGGCCGCCAGGTCACGGTGAATTACACCGGCTGGCTCGACGACGCCGGCAAGAAGGGCAAAAAATTCGACAGCTCCTTCGATCACGGCCAGCCGTTCACCTTCACGCTTGGCGCGCATCAGGTGATCCGTGGCTGGGACGAGGGCGTCGCCGGCATGAAGGTAGGCGGCAAGCGGACGCTGATCATTCCGCCCGATCTCGGCTACGGCGCGCGCGGCGCCCGCGGCGTCATCCCGCCGAACGCGACGCTGATGTTCGACGTCGAACTGCTGAAGGTGGAGTGAGCGGGCGGCGCGGCGGCGGGTCCATGCAATCGGCCAGACTTGGCACGAGCCGCAGAGGCATGCGCCGGCTTGGCGCGGGTCTGGCGGCGACGATGCTGTTCGGCGGTGCCGCGCTTGCCGCCGATACGACGCCCGCGACGCGCGAAGCCGTGCCGCCGAGCGGGCGTTTGGCGCTGTGCCGCACCGTCGATCGGGTCGCCGGCGCCGACCGTCTGTCGGCCGCTTTCCTGACGCGCATCCTGTGGCAGGAAAGCGGGTTCCGCAGCGACGCGCTGAGCCCGAAGGGCGCCGAGGGGGTAGCACAATTCATGCCGCCGACCGCGCTCGACCGCGGCCTCGCCGATCCGTGGGACCCCGGCCCGGCGATTGTCGCGGCGGGGCGCCTCTTGGCCGACCTTGCGGCGCGGTTCGGTAATATCGGTCTGGCCGCGGCGGCTTACAACGCCGGCGCTGCACGCGTCGAGAAATGGCTGCAAGCCGAAAGCGGCCTGCCGGCCGAGACGCGCAATTACGTCCGCGCCGTCACCGGCCGGCAGATCGAGGATTGGAAGACGCGCGAGGCCGCCGCGCCGTGGCCGGCAACCGGCGGCCCCGATTGCATGCAGACGATCGCCCTGCTGCCGCGCGGCGGCGTGCTGCCGGCGCCGCGGCCGACGGCGCTCGGTCGCCTGCTGGCGCATGCCTTGAGCCTCGCGGAGAGGCAGGGACGGCAATAGCGCTGGGGCCGGGTTCTCCGATTGCGGCTTCCCGCGCGTACCGCGCGTGTTAGGCTCTGCGCAAACGGAGGAGCACATGGACACGATCGCCCAACCGACGACCCGCTTGCCGGCCGATATCGACGCCGAGCCGGTAGTGCAGGCGGCGGCCGCGCTGCATCCGATGCTGCGTCGCCATCACGAGGAAATGGAGCGCGAGCAGCGCTTTCCCCCCGCGCTCGTCGAGGCGCTGCGGGCGGCCGGCTTTTATCGGCTGCTGATCCCGCGCTCGCTCGGCGGGCTGGAACTCGATCCGCTGAGCTATCTGCGCGTTGCCGAGGTGCTGGCGGCGGGCGCCGGTTCGGTCGGCTGGAACATCGCCAACAACTGCATTGCCCAGCTGATATCGCTGGGTCTTCCCGACGAGGGCGTCGACGAAATTCACGGGCGCGGTCCCGCCATCATCGCCGGCACCGCGGTGCAGGGCGGCGGCCACGCGGTGCCGGTCGATGGCGGCTTCCGGGTGACCGGCCGGTGGCCGTTCGGCACCGGCAATCAGGAGAGTGCCTGGATGCTCGGCAGCTTTCAGGTGCTCGACGACGGCCAGCCGCGTACCAATCCGGACGGCTCGCCGCTTTACCGCCGGGGCATCTTCCATCGCGCCGAAGCGGAGATCGTGCCCGGCAGCTGGGATGTGACCGGCATGCGCGGCACCGGCAGCTTCGACTGGACCGTCGACGACGTGTTCCTGCCCGATCGGCGCACGGTGCCGCATGTCGGCGTGCAGCTCGACAACGAATGGAGCCGCTGGCCGGGTCTCACCTACGCACTGCCGGGTCAGGCCTGGGTCGGGCCGCACCACAGCTCGGTCATCACCGGCATCGCGCGCGCCGGCATCGACGCGCTGATTGCGCTGGCGAGCGAGAAGACGCCGCGCGGCCGTTCCCAAAGGTTGGGCGACAACCCGCAGGTGCAGGAGGCGGTCGGCCGCGCCGAGGCGATGTTGACGGCCGGGCGTGCCGGGCGGACGGCGACGATCGCCGAATTATGGAACACGCTCGCCGCCGGCCGCCAGACGACGCTTGAGCAGCGCGCCCGCTGCCGGCTCGCTTCGACACATGCGGCGGATTGCGCGCGGGCGGCAATGGACCTGATGTACCGGCACGGCGGCAGTACGTCATTTCGACGCGACAGCCGCTTGGCCGAATGCTGGCGCGACCTGCAAGTCGTCGGGCAGACCGTCACCTTGGCGCCGGAATGGTATCCGATCGGCGGCCGGGTCTTCCTCGGCATGGATCCCGGCCCGCGGCTGCGCTAGGGGCGACTTCTCCGTCTCAAGCGACATTCCCCCCGCGGAAAACCGTTGCGTTCGCGCTGCCGCGCGCCGAAAACTGCGGCAAATCGCCGGCACTTGGCGGAAACCGCACATGAACGCAATGGCAGCGGAGGCAGCCCAAACCGACCCGCAGCAGGTCGTCGCCGAGTTGCGCGGTCGGCTCGCCACGTGCGAAGCGGCGCTCGCGGCCAAAACCGCCGCGCTCGACGAGGTGTGGGCGCAGCAGCAGGCCAGCGCCGCAATTCTCCAGGTTATCAATTCCTCGGCAGGCGACCTCGCGCCGGTCTTCGATGCGATGCTGGAAAAGGCATTGCGGCTCTGTGAGGCCTCCTTCGGTGCATTCTTCACTCGCGAGGGCCAGTTCTATCGGCTCGGCGCGCATCGCGGCATTCCGGCGCCCCTTATGGAGGTCTTTCCATCGCAGCTCCGGGCGGGTGAGGCGGGCGGCGCGCTCGCCGCCATCTGGAGGGGCAAGAGCTTGATCCACATCGCCGACATCATGGACACGGAGGACTACCGCAGCGGCGTCTGGTCGCGACGGCTGCTCGCCGATTTGGGCAACGCGCGGACCGCGTTGTGGATCGCGCTGCGCAAGGACGACGAGCTGCTCGGCCTATTTGTGCTGTACCGGACGGATGTGCGGCCTTTTACCGACGAGCAGCTGGCGCTCGTGCAGAATTTTGCGGCGCAGGCGGTCATTGCGATGGAGAACGCGAGGCTGCTGGGCGAATTACGGCAGCGCACGCGCGATCTTCAGGAGTCGCTCGACTACCAGACCGCAACGAGCGACGTCTTGCAGTCGATCAGCCGCGCGGCCTTCGATCTGGATGCCGTTTTGCGTACCGTCGTGTCGAGCGCCTTGCGGCTGTGCCGCGGTGAATACGGCGTCATCTTCCGCAACGAAGGCGGCGAATACCGCTTTGCCGCCGGCTGCGGCAATCGGCCCGAATACGAGGAGAGCGAGCGGCGAGCCGTAATCCGACCCGGCCGCGGCACGATCATCGGCCGCGCCGCGCTCGAAGGCCGCGCGGTGCAGATCGGCGATGCGCTGAACGACCCGGAATATGAGGGAAGGGATGACGCGCGGATCAACGGTCACCGCGCGATGCTGGGTGTGCCGCTGTGGCGCGAGGGTCAGGTCATCGGCGCGTTCGGACTGGCGCGCGCCAGGGTTGAGCCGTTCAACGACAAGGAAGTCGCGCTGGTCACGACCTTCGCTGACCAGGCGGCGATCGCGATCGAAAATGCGCGACTCCTCGGCGAACTGCGCGAGAGCCTCGAACAGCAGCAGGCGATGGCCGAGGTCCTGGGTGTCATCAACGCCAACCCGGGCGATTTGCAGCCGGTGTTTGATGCCATGCTCGATAAGGCATTGGGGTTGTGCGGTGCAGCGTTCGGGGTATTGTGGACCTATGACGGCGAGCGGGCCCATGCGTCCGCGCTGCGCGGCGTATCGGCTGAGTTCGCGGCTTTTCTGACCGCTTCGCCCCTCCGCATCGGCGCCGAAAACGCGCATGGTCGCTTGCTGAGGGGTGAACCCTTCATTCACATCGCGGACGTTGCAAAAGACGTCGGTTACCGTTCCCGCGACCCGACGCGCCGGGCGCTTGTCGAATTGGGTGGCGGCCGCACGCTGCTCGCCGTACCGTTGGCAAAGGACGGCATCTTTCTCGGCGATTTTGTCATTTACCGCCAGGAGGTGCGGCCATTCTCGGACAAGCAGATTGTCCTGCTGCAGAATTTCGCGGCGCAGGCGGTCATCGCGATGGAAAACGCGCGCCTGCTGGACGAGATCCGCCAGCGCCAGGCCGAGTTGCGGGTGACGTTCGACAACATGGGCGACGGCGTCGCGATGTTCGACGCCGATCTCCGGCTCGCGGCGTGGAACCGCAATTTCCAGACATTGCTCGACCTGCCGGACGAATTTGTCGCCGGGCGGCCGAGCCTTGCCGGGTGCGCCGATTATCTGGCGGCGCGCGGCGAATACGGTTCGCCAGAGCTGGCGGCCGACATCGCCCGCGGCCGCGAAGCCCCGGACCGGCAAAACCGCTTCGAGCGTTCGCGCCCCGACGGGCAGGTTCTCGAAGTCCGGCGTGATCCGGTGCCGGGCGGCGGCTTTGTGCTGATGTACGCCGACGTGACCGAGCGCAAGCGCGCGGAGGCGGCAATCCGCGATGCCCGCGACGCCGCCGAGAAGGCGCTGGCCGAACTTTCGGCAACGCAGCAGCAACTCGTGCAGCAGCAGAAGATGGCGGCCTTGGGTCAACTGACCGCCGGCATCGCCCACGAGATCAAGAACCCGCTCAACTTCGTCAACAACTTCGCCGGGCTCTCAAACGAATTGCTGGCGGAGTTGAAGGAGGCGGCGGCGCCGGCGCTGGCCGCGCTTGATGACGACAGGCGCGCCGACATCGACGAGACGATCGAAATGCTCTCCGGCAATCTCGACAAGATCGCCGAGCACGGCCGCCGCGCCGACGGCATCGTCAAATCGATGCTGGAGCATTCGCGCGGCGGCAGCGGCGAGCGGCGCCGGGTCGATCTCAATTCGCTCATCGATGACGCGCTCAACCTCGCCTATCACGGCGCCCGCGCGCAGGACCAGAATTTCAACATCACCTTGGAGCGCAACCTCGACCCGGCGCTGGCGCCGATCGAACTGGCGCCGCAGGAAATCACCCGCGTGTTCCTCAATCTGTTCAGCAACGGCTTTTATGCCGCCAGCAAAAAGGCGCGAACGGCGGCGTCGGTCTTCCGCCCGATGCTGCGTGTCGCAACGCGCGATGTCGGCTTCTCAGTCGAAATTCGCGTGCGCGACAACGGCGGCGGCATCGCGCCGGAGATTCGCGACAAGCTGTTTCAGCCCTTCGTTACGACCAAGCCGACCGGGGAGGGGACGGGGCTGGGCCTGTCGATCAGCTATGATATCGTCACGCAGCAGCACGGCGGCACGATCGAGGTCGCGAGCGAAGTGGGCGAATTCACCGAATTCATCGTGCGGCTGCCGCGGCTGGCCGATGCCCGCCTCGGGTGATGCGATGCCGGCGCAGGCACAGGCCTTTTTGCCGCCGCGCCGCATCGAACGTGCCTTTGGCCGCGTGCTGGTGCTTCTTGTCAGGCTCGGCCTCGTGCGCGGCCATTTTTATGTGCTCGAAGTGCGCGGACGAAAAAGCGGCCGGACGCTGGCGCTGCCCGTCGACGTCTTGGACTTCGCCGGACGGCGTTACCTGGTGTGCGTGCGCGGCGAAGCCAATTGGGTGCGCAATGCGCGCGCCGCCGGCGAGATCGCGCTGGTGCGTGCGCTGCGCCGCGAGCGATGGCGCGTGCGCGAGCCTGCGGAGGCCGAGAAGCCGCCGATCCTGAAGGCATACCTCGACCGGTTCGCCGCCGAAGTGCAGCGCTTTTTCCCGGTCCCAAGGGGGTCGCCGGCGGAAGCCTTCGCCGAATTGGCGCCGCGCTACCCGGTGTTCGAATTGCGGCGGCACACCGAGGATCACACGTCCGGCAGATCGCCCAGCGCTTCGATCAGCGGCCGCAAATGATCGCGATAGCGCCGCCAGCGGCCTTGCGATGTGCGATAGACCGGCCGCCGTACCTGCGCTGCGCTCGACGTAAATACCGGCCGCGCCGATTGATGGAAGGCCAGGCAGCCGGGATCCCAGCGGAGGCCGCAGAATTCGACCAGCCGCCGCGCCTCCTTTTCGAGACCGGCGATTACCGCTTCGTAGCTGGTTTCAAAAAGCCGGTCGGGCGGCAGCACGCTGCGCCAATGCACCATCAATTCGGCATAGCGCCGGTAATGGCGGCCGAGTTCGCCGAGATCGTAGGTGAACTCCTGGCCGTTGGCGAACAGCGTCGAAAAGCATGAGAAGCAGGTGTCGAGCGGGCTGCGCTTGACGTGAACGATGCGCGCCTCGGGCAGCGCCAGCGCTATCGCCCCGAGATACATGAAATGCGCCGCCGCTTTGTCGGTGATTCGGGCGGCATCGGGCGCCCGCCGCCGCACCGTGGCGACATAATTTTCGCCGAGTGCGCGCAGGCGCTCCGCTGGAGCGGCGCGGAAGGTTTCGGGATAGGCGTCGGGACCGGCCCGCAATCCGACGCTCAGCCGGATGATGTCATGCAACTCGCCGGCGCCGTGCACGTCCGGATGGGCGGCCAGGATCTGCTCGACCAGCGTGCCGCCGGAGCGTGGCATGCCGACAATGAAGACCGGTATTTGCGAACGATAGCCGCGGTCCGCCTTCGCCTGCAGCAAAGGCCGATCAAAGGTGGCGCGGATGCGATCGAACATGTCGCCTACCAGCATCTCGTCGAAGACGACCTGTCGCCGCTTCAACAAGTTGCCCCGCGCCAAGTGGCGGAAACTTTCGTCGTACCGCCCCAGATCGTCATAGGCCCGCGCCAGTGCCAGGTGCAGCTGCGTCCGGGACGCGAGCGGCAGCGTGTCGATCGAGCCCGCAAGATCCTCGATCGCCTTCAAGTATCGGTCGCCCGGCGCAAATGTCTTCAAACCCGGCAGGCACAGAGCGAAGCAATAAGCCGGCTCGCGCGGGTTGAGATCGATCGCGGCCTCGAATTCGCGGCGCGCCTCGTCAAGCTCGCCGGTCGGTACGCACATCCTGCCGAGCGTGAAATGATAATGCGGGTTGTGCCTATCGGCGGCCAGCGCTTGACGCACTGCCTCGATACCTGCTTTGTGCTTGCCGGATTGAAACAGCACCTCGCCGGACAGACAGAGGGCCGCCGGCCAGTCCGGCCGCATGGCAAGAACGGTACCGCAGAGCGCGGCGGCTTCCTTTAACCTGCCGGCCCGGCAGAGCCGTCCCGCGACCGCGAGCGCCTGTTCGGGCGACCGGACCTTCGTCGGCTCCCGTTGCGTCGGCATCGCCGGAACCTGTCCCACCGGATCACAGTCCCAGATAGAATTTCCGCACCAGTTCGTTGTTGTTGAGTTCGTCGGCGTCGTGCCCCTCGAACGCGATCTGGCCGTGCACGATGACGTAACCGCGGTCGGCGATGCGCACTGCTTGGTTGAAGTTCTGCTCGGCCATCAGAACGGTCAGTTCAAAGCGCTCCTTCAATTCCCTGATCTTGTCGATCGTGCGCTGCACGAGGATGGGCGCGAGGCCGACCGACGGCTCGTCGATCAGCAGGATGCGCGGTGCCGACATCAGGGCGCGGCCTAGGGCCAGCATCTGCTGTTCGCCGCCGGACATGCTGCCGGCCAACTGCCGGCGGCGCTCTCTGAGGCGCGGAAACGTCTCGTAACAGGACTCGAGATTGGCGGCGATCGCGCCGCGCGCCGAGCGGCGGAAGGCGCCGAGCAGCAGGTTCTCCTCGACCGTCAGCTTCGGGAACAGGCGGCGGCCTTCCGGCACCAGCGCGATGCCGAGATTGACGATCTCCTCGGTCGAGCGGCCGACGAGATCGACGCGCTCGCCGTCCAGTTCGGCGACGATGCTGCCCGAACTCGGCCGCAGCATGCCCATGACGCATTTCATCAGCGTCGATTTGCCGTTGCCGTTCGTACCGAGCAGCGCCACGGTCTCGGCATGCCCGACCGACAGCGAAATGTCCTCCAGGACGCGCACCGACCCATAGCCGGCGTTGACGGCGCTGATCGACAGGCTATTGGCCAAGATAGGCCCTCTCGACCTCGGGGTTCCGCACGACCTCCGGCGGCGGCCCGTCGGCAATCTTCTGGCCGGCGACGAGCACGGCGAGCCGGGTCGAAAAGCTCATGACCGCGCTCATGATGTGTTCGATCAGCACGATCGTGATGCCGGCCTCGTTGAGGCGGAACAGGACCGCAAGGATCTCCTTGATCTCGGAGGGCGACAGGCCGGCCATCGCCTCGTCGGCAAACAACAGGCGCGGCCGGGTCGCGACCGCGCGCGCCAATTCGAGCTTGCGCATTTCGACCTGCGTCAAGTCGCTCGGCAGCCGGCGCGCCTTGTCGCCTAGGCTCACCTGGCGCAGCAGCTCGTGGCAGCGCGCCTCCACATCGCTTGCGGCGAGGCGATGGTCGGCGCGCGCATTGACCGTGTAGAGCAGCGGCACGCGCAGATTGTCGATCAGGTTGAGCGTATGGAACGGCTTTGGCAGCTGAAAGCTGCGCGCGAGGCCGAGCCGGGTGCGGCGATGCGCGGCGAGGCCGTCGATGCGTTGTCCGGCGAACGTCACCGTGCCGGTCTCGTTGCGCAGCGTGCCGCACAGGCAATTGACCAGCGTCGATTTGCCGGAACCGTTCGGCCCGATCAGCCCGAGTCGTTCGCCGGGCGCCACGGTCAATTCGATATCCGCCAATGCAACAAAGCCGCCGAAGCGCTTGCCGAGGCCGCTCGCCGCAAGGATCGGCGCGGCGTTCATTGCGCCGGCCGCTCGGCCAACTCGGCCAGCCGGATCGCCCGCCTGCGTCGCTGCGCCCGCACCAGCCCGACAATCCCGTTCGGCGCGATAATGACGAAGAGGATCAACAGCAAACCGACGATCAGCAGGTTCAGCGCCGAGGAAATCGTCACCGTCGCAAGCTGCTGGATCGTGCCGAGCAGGATCGCCCCGATGACCGGTCCGATCCAACTCGTCATGCCGCCGATGACCGGCATCGCGACGGCGTTGACGGCATAGGCAAGGTTGAACGCCGAGCCGGGATCGAGATACGTCACGTAGTAGGGCAGCGGGGCGCCGGCCATGCCCATCAGCGCGCCGGACAGCGTCGTCGCGATCAGCTTCAGGCGCAGCGTCGGCACGCCGCCCGCTTCGGCCGCCTGCTCGTCATCCCGGATCGCGGCAAAGCCAAGCCCGAGCCGCGACCGCTCGATCGTGCGGGCGATGCCGACCGAGACGACCGCAAGCATCAGCATCAGCGAATAGAGGTACTCGATATAGCTGCCGACAAGCGGCGACTGCGCCGGGCGGATGATGTAGATGCCGCGTGAGCCGCCGACATAGTCCCAGTTGACGATCAGCGTCTGCATGACGATCGCCAGCGCCAGGGTTGCGATCGCAAAGAACACGCCGCGCAGGCGCAGACTCAGATAGCCGGTCCCGAGCCCGACGATACCGGCAATCACGCCGCCGGCCAGGATCATCAACGGCATCGGAACGCCCGGCATCGTCAGGTTCCAGGTGTCGTGCAGCAGATCAGGCAGCTTGTGCAGCACGACGGTGCTGTAGGCGCCGATCGCAAAGAACGCACCGGTGCCGAAATTGATATACCCGGTGTAGCCGCCGAGGATGTTCCACGCCGTTGACAGGACGATGTATTGCAGCACGACATAAGCGGCGAAATAAAAATACTCGTTCGAGAAGAACAAGCGGGTCCCGAGCAGCACCGCCAGCCCGACGACAACAGCCAAAGCCCAGAAAGTGGCGTTGCGCATCGCCTAGCGTCCTGCGAGGCCGGCCGGCCGCACGGCCAACACCACCAGCAGAAAGCCGAACGCCACTGCCGGCGCCCAGGAGGGGCCGTAAAATGTCGCCGTGATGCTTTCGGCGACCCCAACCAGCATTGCCGCGCCGACCATCCCCGGAAAGCTCGTCATGCCGCCGAGCACGCAGATCGCAAAGATGCGGCCGATATAGTCGCGCCCGATCGAGGGCTCGACGGGCTGAATGATGATGAGGAACGTGCCGGCCAATGCGCAGGTCGCGATCGAGATGCCGAATGCGATTTCCTTGATGCGCGTCGGGTTTGCCGCCATCAGCTGCAACGCGCCGCTGTCCTGTGACACGGCGAGAATGGCGCGGCCGATGAAGCTGCGCGACAGGTAGAGCTGCAACACCCCGATCATGCCAAGCGAGACGACGCACGGGATCAGCATCCGCAGCGGCAGATCAAAAATGCCAAAGCGCAGGCTCGGCCCGATATACGGCGCCTCGACAAAACGGTAATCAACGCCGAACACCAGAATCAGCGAGACTTCCGCAACGAAGAGCAGGCCGAAAAAAAACGCGAGGCCCTGGATCGCCTGCTCGCCGCGCATCTCGAATGCATAGTAATACAGCCGGTATACCGCCATCCCGATCGCGAAAAATATCGGCGTCATGACGATCCCGACGAGGATCGGGTCGATCTGGAATGACGAGTTGAAGATGTAGGCGGCGTAGGAGCCGAGCAGGATGAAGGCCGGCTGGGCGATATTGGCGATGTCGAGCATGCCGAACGAAATCGTGATGCCGACGCTGACCGCGGCGTAAAAGCCGCCGAGAAGAACGCCGGCAACGATCGCATTGACCAGCAGGTCGAACGAAACCATGCCCCCTCAGCGGCGGCAGGCTGCGGCCCGGCGATGGCCGGACGTCGGCAACATGCTGGCTTTCCTCCCTTAACCGGCTCTCGCTCAGCAGCGCCGACCGAGCGGGCGGCATTAGACCAGTATCGTGCGTCGCTGAGAAGCGCGATCCGGTTATGCGGACTCGGCGGCAGATTGTCGCGATCGGACCGCAGATGCGCTATTTGATCGGCCGGAGTTGCACGCGAGAGGAGCGAGATGACCGGATTGACCCTCGTCCAGGCTGCCGTGATCGTCGACGAGGCGCTCGCGAAGGGCCGGGAACTGAAGTTGCAGCCGCTGA
>Ga0335074_10010441_pt1 | contig 13001 bp, 14 predicted proteins | sample Lox_Sample_23_FD_206715 | JGI IMG/M metagenome (GOLD analysis project Ga0335074, IMG submission 206715) | Soil microbial communities from Loxahatchee National Wildlife Refuge, Florida, United States - Lox_Sample_2.3 | ecosystem: Environmental > Terrestrial > Soil > Wetlands | place: USA...
GACGGCAGCATCACCGCCACCGCCATCACCGTGGAGCGCTTTGCCACCTTCGCGCTCGTGGCGCCGCTCACGGCCGAAAGCGCCACCGACGACACGATCGGTCTGCTCGGGCAGACCTTCACGGTGAACAGCATGACCAAGTTCGCGGATCGCTCGATGCAACAGTTCGGTCAGCCGTTCAATCTGAGCAACTTCACCTCCGTGCTCAGTGTCGGCGATCTGGTGGAGGTCAGCGGCTATTCCGGCAGCTCCGGATTCGTTGCGACACGCGTCGAGCTTCTGCCGACGCCGAAGACCGCCTTCGTCGCGGCGCAAGGCGTGGTGACGGCGGTCTCGAGCTCTGCAGACACCCTGACGATCGGCGGTGTCACGATCAGCCTGGATGCCTCCACCCGGCTGCATTACCCGATGTCCAACGGCTCACCCTCGATCAGCGCATTCCTCGCCGCCATCAAGGCCGGCAGCTCCATCGTGACGGTCGTGGGGACCCAGGGATCGGCGACCGGCACGATCACGGCTGCTGATGCGCTGCTGGCCAACTCGAACTGCGGCTGGGCCCGGGGAGGGATGTAACTGCTGATCGCAGCCGGGTGCACGCGCCCGGCCTCGGCGCGTGATGGACAAGGGATCGGTCAGCGCCGCAGCACGGGATTTGAACATCACCCAATGTGCGGTCACAAAGCGCGTGCAAAGGCTGGAGATATCTCTCGGGACGACGCTGATGGATCGCAGGCAGTTTGGACTGACAGAGATCGGACAGAGCGTCGCCGGGTTACATTTCCCGTTCAAGATCTGGTCACTCCAACGCACGTCTGCCCAGCTAGAGCCCGTGCTTTCGAGCTTGAATCATCTATTGATGGTGCAGCTTCAGAAGCGAGCCGGCTCGCGTCAACGCGGGCGCACTGCCCTGGAAAGCTGATCTTGTTGGATCGAAATCGGTGGCGTCCAGCCGGGCATTTCATGGAAGCACGCATATGAAGTCGCCATCGGAATTGAATCGATGCCGACTATTCATTTGCTACATTGATACACCGGGCTTACCCTGACGCTCCCGGATTTTTACGGGAGCTCGCGCAATGGCAGCCTGGCGGCAGGATGATCCCCACGGCTGGGTCGAGCAAGTTCCATGCGCTTGACGGCCGGGAAAAGGACAGATGGCTCGTCGTCTGGTACGGAGATCTCTCATGCACTATTTGCTCTTCTACGAAGTGGGCGACGATCATGGAATCCGGCGCGCGAAGTTTCGCGATGAGCATCTCGCGAAGGCCTGGGAGGCAAGCGAGCGCGGCGAGCTGATCCTCGGCGGAGCATTGGCGGATCCCGCGGACGGTGCAATGCTTCTCTTCAAAGGCGACTCACCCGCAGTCGCCGAAGATTTCGCGAGGTCAGACCCCTATGTCACCGGGGGCGTCGTGAAGAGATGGTACGTTCGCGAGTGGAACACCGTAGCGGGCGATGACGCGGCCACGCCGGTCAACATGCCGGAGCGGACGAAGGGGCTCTCGGGTGGTCCGATCCTGCGTATGTGGAAGGGTCGGTCGAGCCCCGAGAAGGCGGCGAGCTACGCCCAGCACGCCGTCCGGAAGGTCTTGCCGCAGCTGGGCTCGATTGAAGGGCACAAGGGCGCGTACCTGCTCAGCCGATCAGTGGGCAACGCCACGGAGTTTCTCGTGCTCACCTTGTGGGACTCAATGGAAGCGGTTCGCACCTTTGCCGGGACACAGCCTTCGAGAGCGGTCGTAGAGCCGGCAGCGCGCGCCGCGCTCACTAGCTTCGATGAAACCGCAACTCACTACCAGGTGGTGACAAAGAGTGGACCGCCGTGTTGACCGCGTCGCTGTCGAGCCATGAGGCCCGCGAGGGTGGCGTTGACGCTCACAGAGCCAGGTCGTAACTAAGCAGGCGCCGCCATGGTCCTCGCCCAGCCGGCCTGGAATCGGGAATCGGCAAACGCCCGAACGAGGAAGTACGATATGGAAGAAATGAGCGAGACTGAAGGGGCCGAATCCGCGGCGTATCGCCGGTCCACGCAATTCACGCGACGCGAGCAGGTCGCAGCCGTTTTTCGTCGGCTGCCACCCACATTCAAGGGCGATGACGAGGGGACGCCGGAGCAAAAGCAGAAAATTCTGCCGCGTCCGCGAAGTGGAAGCCTCGAGCTGGCGTTCGCACTGACTGAACCGGAGGCGGGCTCAGATGCGGCAAGTCTCGCGACGGCGGTCACTTCCACAGCCGACGGCTTCTCGTTGCGAGGAGAGAAGCTTTATACGACGGGAGCGTCAACGGCCGAATTGATCATTGTCGTGGATGTCCCTGTCGGCTCGGATCGGCTTCTTGGCGGTACGGGCCGATTAGGCGCCGCGTGGAACACCTTTGTTTGTCGAGAACGCCCTGACCGCCATGCAGAAACGCGGTGATGCGACGCAAGAAGTTTGCATGGCGAAGTATTTTTGTGCGCAGAAGTTGCAGGAGATCGTCTCTCTCGGCATGCGTGTCATGGGTGGGCGGAGCTATTTCGAATTCGAGGACATGTCGCGATATTATCGGGAAGCGCCTTTTACTCTCTACGCCGGCGGCACGATCGAAATCCAGAAAATGCTGATCGCTCGAAAAATGGGGCTTGTGTGAGAATTGCAATGCGCCGTGTGTGCGTGCAACACGGCGTGCGTCACGCGGCGCCATAAATGCCGGTGGCCATTGGATTTCATAAACGTTGAATCAAAGGGGTCGGACGTGGCCTATCAATACTTGCTGACCGAGATTCACGACACTGTGGGCCTCATCCGGTTGAATCGGCCGCAGGTTCGCAACGCACTTTGTAGAGCCCTCATGGCGGAGCTCGCCGCGGTGCTGGACGCGTTCGAACGGGACAATGACGTCCGGGTCATTGTGCTGACCGGGGACGACCGCGCCTTCGCATCCGGCGCGGATATCGGCGAGATGACGGCGTTGGAATCCTTTACCCAGGTCTTTCTGGAAGACTTCAATGCGGGCGACTGGATACGCCTGGCTTCGTGCCGCAAGCCGACCATCGCGGCAGTGGCCGGCTATGCGTTTGGAGGCGGCTGCGAACTCGCGATGATGTGCGATTTCATCCTGGCGGCCGACACCGCCAAATTCGGTCAACTTGAGGTGACCGTGGGAATTCCGCCGGGTGGTGGCGGGACACAGCGCCTGGCTCGCTTCATTGGCAAGTCGAAGGCCATGGAGATGTGCCTATCCGGCAGGATAATCGACGCATCCGAGGCGGAGCGGGCGGGCCTGGTGAGCCGCATTGTTCCGGCGAGCGAGCTCGTGGCAGAGGCTGTTCGCACTGCCGTGAAAATCGCCAAGCTGTCGCTGCCCGTCGTCATGATGATCAAGGAATGCGTGAACAGGGCCTACGAAACGCCTCTTTCGGAAGGCCTGCTGTTTGAGCGGCGAAGCCTCCATGCCGCGTTTGGATTGGAGGATCGAAAGGAAGGAATGACCGCGTTTGCCGAGAAGCGCCCTCCGACGTATCGAGACCGCTGAGTCTGGCGTGGTCGCTTTTGGTCGACGTCGGGCGGTGAATTGCCGTGCATCCCGTCGTGACGGCCGCGGCGTTCGCGTCATCAACGACCTGCAGCTATGACCATGAAGCAAATATTCGTCTACGCAGACTCACTCTCATGGGGCATCATCCCCATGACCCGCCGGCGACTGCGCTTCGAGCAGCGTTGGCCGGGCGTGCTCGAAGCGGCACTGTTGAAAAGCGGCTGGCAGGTGCGCGTTCTGGAAGATTGCCTCAATGGCCGAAGGACGGTCTTCGAAGATCCGTTCCTTCCGGGGCGCAACGGGCAGTCGGGGCTTGCTCAGAAAATCGAGATGCACTCGCCGCTGGCGCTGGTCGTCCTCATGCTCGGTACGAATGACTTCCAGTCCGTGCATCCGCATACCGCCTGGCATGCGGCCCAAGGCGTCGCGACGCTCGTCAGGATCATACGACAAGCGCCAGTTGAGCCCGGCATGCCCGTGCCGCCGGTCTTGGTCGTGGTTCCCCCGCCGATCGAAAGTGCGAAGGGACCGGCCGCAGCCAAGTTCGCCGGCGCCGCAGACAAGTGCGTCGGGCTTGCGCAAGCGTACCGCGAGGTCTGTGCTGCGCTGGACTGCGGGTACTTCGACGCGGCAACCGTCACACCGTCTAGTCGAGTCGATGGCATCCACCTTGACGTCGATCAGCACACGCTCCTCGGCGAGGCGTTGGCAATCCCGGTTGCCAAGATCATCGGCGAATGCATTCGGCCTGAGATCCGGGAAGACGATCTGTCCAGTGAGGCGACACGAACGTTGCTTCGTTTGCACCTCGAGGGAATGCATGCGGCCTCGCCCCCGGGCGGCGTGTTTGCACTGGACTATTCCGGCTTAAAGCAGCTTGACGTCACCGTTTGGACTGCCTGGGTCGGCGATGCAGTCGTCGGTGTGGGCGCCCTGAAAGACCTTGGCAATCGAGTCGGCGAACTCAAATCGATGCGCACCCATCCTCGGTTCCTGCGGCGTGGCGTCGCGGCGTCCCTTTTGGAGCACATCATCGACGTTGCGCGGTCGCGTGGCATGACGCAGCTCAGTCTCGAAACTGGCAGTGGGCCTGCGTTTGAACCGGCACTCGCACTTTACCGACGCCGCGGCTTCATCGAAGGACGGGCGTTCGCAGAGTACAGGAAGAGCGATTTCAATCGGTTTCTTCACCTGGCGCTGCGCTAGCAGCGCCGGAAAGGAGGTAGCCTTCATCGGGCAAGCAAGGGACGAATGGTCCGGACATTTCCGGGCGCGCCGCCGCTGCGGCCACCGTGGTGGCGAGGGAGGTGATCGTCCAGTCGCGCCGATGGGAGGATTTCCCGATGCGGATCCTGGCGCCCGGATCGTTGGACGAATCCGCGACTTCTGTCGAGGTCGGCGAAATCAACGAGAAGTCACGGTGCCGGGCGCGTCGAGCCGGTGTGTCCGGGAGGCCCGTCAACTCAATCGCTGACGCCGTCGAAATTCGGCAATCTTCGATTTATTGCCACAGCCGGCCATGGAGCACCAGCGCCTCTCGCCTGAACGCGAGGCATCGAGAAATAAAAGCGCGCAGCCTTCGCCGTCGCACTGACGTACTCGCTGCGCCCGCTCGTTCCCCAGGAGGATTATTGCCTCGCGAGCGATCGAGGAGAGGAGGGCCGCGCCATTCCCAGCCAGCAGAATGAGACCCTCAGGGCCCAATTGCGGTGCCGCGGACTCTGCGGCCGCCACGGCATTCAATTGCCGACGCGCCTCTTCGGGTAACGCTCCCCGACGACTGCGCGCAAGAGCAAGGCTGTAGATGCTCTCGCGCAGCGCTCGCGCCGTCCTGAGGTCCCTTGGAGTGACCTGCGGCGTGGTATCGGTCAATTGCGCGGCAAGCAGCCAGCGCGCGAGATCGCTCGGTTCAACGAGAAGCTCTCGGGGCGAGGGGCTTAAGCGCGCGGCGAGGGTTGCCGCAAAGTCGAGCGCCAGGTGACCGCCGCGAAACTTAAAGCCGTCACGCTCTTCAAGCAGTTTGGTCTTTCTGCCCGGAACCCTCTTTGCCATTGCGGAAGGAGCATAGCACAAAACCTGTTTGACAGGTTACAAAGTTCGGAGCTAGCATGTAACCATGTAAGAGGGTTACATGGTCGAAACACCGGAGACTTCAATGTCGGTCAAATTACGCAAGCGCTGGATATCGCTCGGCCTCGCATCAATCCTCGCCGCGACGGGGGCGATCGCCATGGATAAGGAATCGCCACTCGAGCTCGAGGGCACCTGGGTGATGAGCGCTGCCTACGAAATCAAGGCCGATGGGACGCGCACCACGAACTTCGGTGAGCATCCGCAAGGCCTCCTCATGGTGGACAAGGCGGGCCGGTACTCGCTGCAGATCTTCCGGCCCGGGAGGTCGAAGTTCGCTTCGGGGGACAAGACCCGAGAGACACCGGATGAGTACCGTGAGGCGGTGCTGGGATCGAGCACCCACACGGGGATGGTTTCCATCGACCGGGTGAAGCACCAACTCACCTTCAAGATCGAATCGGCCTCCTACCCTAATTGGGAAGGTGCCAAGCAGGTGCGCGACTATACCTATAAGGACGGTACGCTATCCTATGCAGTGCCGGCCAGCGCGGGGAATGGAACCGTGGCCTATTCGGTCTGGCGCCGGGCAGAGCCCTGATGCTCTCGGGACCGGTCACGTGCCAGGCGCTCGACCTCCCGACGGGTGATGCTCAGCGCTGGCGCGAAAAGCTTTATCGTATCCTCGAAGATTGGTTTTATCCCGCCGCGCAGGCGGCGGCATGGCGTGAGGGCCACCTTCGGCCTCTCACGCCGCGCGTCGCCGAATGCGCGAGGGCGCCAACGGAGCCGCTTGCGGCCGACGGTTACCGGTGTGCTCACTCGGGGTTCGCGATCAAACGAGGATAGACCTGCGCGCCGCCGCTCTCTCAAATAGCCGACGAGCCGGCAAGCGACCGGACCACCGTGTCCACTTTTGTGCACAAGTGCAGTCGCATGTGGATGCAGGGTAATCTTGCGTACCCTGCGGCGGCGCGGGCCAGCAGCTCGCGCGGGGATCGCCGAACCTGCTAGATCCTTATAGAACAGACACTTGAAAAACCAAACGATCGCGCATCATCGGCTCGGTACGCCTATTGCATTGTTGGCTCCCTGTGCGCCGCCTCTCATGCGGCCCGGAGATCGACAATGATGACTTTCGCCTCCAAATGCCATTCGTTCACTCGGCCGCCATGGGCGGTGCGCGCGTGCGTGTGCCAAGCGCGCGTGGATCAGCGGAGCATTCGTGCCGGCGTCTGTACGGTGGCTGCCATGCTGCTGTTTGCAATGACGGCCCTGTCCACGTTCTGCCACGCGGCGTCTCCCGAGCATTCGTCCCTCGTTGTCGAGGACGTTCGCTGCAAGGGCAATGCGTTGACCCGCTGCACATTCATCCGCGGATTTCTTCACCTGTCACCGGGCGATGCGCTGAGCGAGGAGGAAATCCAGAACGCCCAATTGAGATTGTCATCGCTTCCGGACTTCGCGTCCGTGCAGATATATCTCAGCAAAGGCTCCGCGAAGGGAAGGGTGGTCGTCGTCATCGAAGTCGTCGAAGCCGACCGTATCGAGAATCAGATCTTGGCGGGGACCTCCTCGCGCCTCTCGAGCCTCTACCAAACCGTCGAAGGGCGGGTCGCCGAGCGCGACATCTTCGGCAGTCAGGGCACCGTGAATCTGGATGTCGAAGGCATCGCCCCCATCGACGGGCCCACGCACCATGGGGTCTACACGCGCCTGCAGTTCGCCTCTCCAACGCTATTTGATTCGAACAAGTACTTTCTGATCAGCGGCGCAACGTACCAGAACACGATGATCGCTTACCCCTATGGCGCCTACGACAACACCGACCAGTTCGACATCGACTTGAGCGTTGGCCGTCGGATCTTCGATTACTCCTATGTGACGATGGGCTATCTCGAGAGACTCGTCTCGCAAAGCATCAGTCAATCGCGCGGCACCAGTGGTCTTTTCTCGACCAACTCGAATCCCAACAATAACAAGGGCTGGGCAATCGGCTACGGCTGGAATTCGGAGGACGATCCGTACTTTCCGACTCATGGGTCGCGCTTGAGCTCGAGCTTCGGCGCGTCGTGGGCGAGTGTTCGATTTCGAAAAACCTGGAGTCTCGATCCGGACTCGACCGTATCCATGCAGCTCGGGGGGACTCCGGGAACTCAGTACCGAGCCTCCCTCGACGAAAATCAGGACTTCTCCATCGGTTATCAGCACAGGATCGGACCGAGCGATCATTTCGGCGGCATCAATCGCGGCCGTTGGTATGTCGAGCCGGGCGTGAGCTACTACGGGGATATTGCCTACGGCAAGCAGCTCTGGGAGTGGGGACTGAAAGTCGGAGTACGCTTCGACACAAAGCTCTTCGGAGTGGTGGACCTCTATGCGATCGGCAGCACCACCGAGCACGGAAAATGAGACGCGGCGCGCTCCTGTTCCTGCTTGCGCTCGCCGCGAAACCAGCGGCTGCCGCTGAATTGACGCCGGTGGTGCGGGGGCACACGATCGGTGTGCACTGCGCGGGCATCGCGTGGCCTGCGACATTGACGAAGGACCTCATGAGCGGACTTACGAATACGCTGGTGATTCACGTTGCTTTGTGGTCCGATTCACGCCGACTCGATCAAAAGACCGCCGTCATCACCATCAAATATGATCTTTGGGAGGAGACATTTGCCTTGACCATCACCGTGGATAAGGCGGCGACCTTGACCCGCAGCGCCGAGACGCAGCCCGAGATCGAAGCGTTCCTGGCGAACCTCGAGCTGCCGGAGCTCTTTGCGGCGACCGAGATACCCAAGGACAAACCTGCCACCCTGCGGGTCGAGATGCTTCTCAACCCGATCGAGCGCGAGCGCCTGGAAGCGATCAAGAAATGGGTTCTCGAGAACAACACCTCGATTCCGGCGGATACCAGCGGTTTCAGCGACAAGCGCGTGGGCACCTCAGGCTCCAACGCAGTCTTCAACAAAATCTTCGAGCAGTATGCGGGGGGCGCGGAGGCGGCGGCCTGGAGAGCGTCTTTATCGTCAAAGCCCTTTAGGACTCCGCCGGTGGCGCAGCAGTGAGCGATGGGCGCATGAAGCTTTTGCTGTTCTTGGCCATTTTCATCGTGGCGGCGGTTCCGATTGCGGCGGCCTTTTATCTGGTCGATGACGCCCTGCAAAGAAGTTTGAACCTGGGCTTTAACCCGCAGGTTCTGCGCTCGCTCGACATGGGGGCCAAGAATCTGAAGACGCTCAAGCGCATCGATCCGATCGATGAGGCCGAGTATCGTGCGCAGTTCGACGAAATACAAAGGCTCATGGAAATCTATGCGCAGCCGCAGCTCATCAAGCGCAGCATCTTGGGGCCCCTCAAGATCTATTTTGGCCTGGGGCTCCTCACGGCGGCGCTCACCGCCGTCGGCGTCGCGACGCTCCTTGCTCGCCGCATCAGCCGTTCTTACGAGGTTGCCACCCGGGAGCTCTTGGCTCAACGAGAGAGAGTTCGCTATCTGGAGCAGATGTCCTCGTGGCAGGAAATGGCCAAGGCGCTCGCGCACGAGATCAAAAACCCCCTGACGCCCATCGAGGTTCTCGTGACCTCGTTGACCAAATCCTACGAGGACAAGGCTCCCCGGGAGTTTGCCATGCATCTTAAGCAAACGCAGGCCATGATCGAGGAGGAAGTCGGGCACCTCAAGCGTACCGTCAATCGGTATAGCGATTTCGCGAAGCTCCCGCCCGCAGAGTTGATCGAGGCAGGGCCGTTGCAGGTCATCCAGGAGCATCTACCCGCGGTGATGACGAGGTTCAGCAATGCGCGTATTGGGCTACATGGCGCCGAGACCGCCGGTCACTTGCGCGCGAGAATGGACCGGTCCTTGTTCAGGCCCCTGTTGATGAATATCATCGGGAACGGGGTGGAGGCCAATCCCAACCAAGAGGTTGCCTTCAGGATTGAGGTAAGCGCCACCGAATCTTCAATCCATGTGAGTATCTCCAACGACGGGCAACCGGTGCCCGCGCAGATCGCGCCGCGCATGTTTGATCCGTATGTATCGGGGCACGCCGGGCGGGATAACATGGGGTTGGGTCTCGCCATCGTCAAGAAGATCGTCATGGAACACGAGGGGGAGATCGTCTACGCCGAAGTGAACGGCCACCCCCGCTTTAGTATTTCCTTGCCCCGGGTGGCTTAAGTGAGCGAGTCGCCGAGTTCGCCCACTATTCTGGTCATCGACGACGAGAAGAACATCCGCCGCGCCATTGAAATGGCGCTTGAGGCGGAGGGCATGAGCGTCTTAACCGCCCACGATCCGGCCTCGGCGTTGCGATTTCTGCATGAGCGGATCGTTGATTTGATCATTCTCGACATCAAACTCGGCGATATCGACGGCGTAGAGCTATACAAGATCATCCAGAGCGCGGGATTCGAAGTTCCGACGCTCTTCATTTCCGGAAATGCGACGTTGACCCAAGCCGCGGAGGCCGTAAAGATCGGAGCCTTCGACTTCCTGGAGAAGCCCTTCAGCGCCGAGCGAATCGTGGTGGCGGTGAAGCGCTGTCTCGAATTCTCCGCGCTGAAGGAGCGTCTTCGCTTGAGCGAGGCGCGGCACGGTACGGAGATCGTGATCGGGGACTCTCCCGCGATCAAGAAAGTCATCGCGGCGGCGCTTAAAGTGGCGCGTACCGGGGCGAGCGTCCTCATCAGCGGCGAAAGTGGAACGGGCAAGGAGTTGGTGGCGAATGTTATCCACGCACACAGCGATCGGCGCGAGATGCCGTTTGTCAAAGTCAATTGTTCGGCCATCCCGGAGAATCTGATCGAGAGCGAGCTTTTCGGGTATACCAAGGGCGCGTTCACCGGGGCGATGGCCAACAAGCGAGGGCTTTTCGAGGTGGCCCATCGAGGGACGATTTTCCTGGATGAAGTCGCTGATCTTTCGTTGAGCGCGCAGGCGAAGATTCTACGCGTGGTTCAAAACGGTGAGATGCAAAAGATCGGGTCCGAGGAGGCGATTACCGTGGACGTACGGGTGCTGTCGGGCACCCACAAGGACCTCAAGAACCAAGTGGCGGCAGGGCTCTTCCGGGAGGACCTCTATTACCGGCTGAATGTCGTCCCCATTCGGGTACCGAGTCTCAAGGAGAGGCCCGACGATATTCCCTTACTCGCGCAGTTTTTTGTCCGCCGGGTGTGCGAGAAAAGCAACATCAAGGGCAAGGCGGTCGACGATGACGTGTTATCCGAATTGAAGCGCTATCCGTGGCCGGGCAATATCCGCGAGCTACAGAATGTGATCGAGCGCATGGTCACGATGAGCGGCGGGCGAATTTCCTTGCTCGATATCCCCGAGGAGATCGGCGGCGCGGAGGATTACGCGGGGAACCGGCATGCGGGGTCGCCCTTGAGGGAGTTTCGGGATCAGGCGGAGCGCGACTTCATTCTTGCCACCTTGAGGCGCAACCTCGGCAACATCAGCCAGTCCGCCATCGAGCTCGGTGTCGGCCGAAGCTATCTGCACCGCCGTCTCGCCGTGCTCGGAATTGCCAAGAAAAATTGGTTTTCCTGATCGGCAAGCCGCGGGGCAAATGTGGCCGCCCGGGCATCTGCGATTGGAAACGATCGTGCTCTTTCGTCTACACCCTGCGACGACGGGTGACCTCTCCACACCCTGATAAGTTAGTGACTTAGAAGGGCGTCCCTCGCCACAGCACCTCTGGTATGAAGATTGCACCTTCCCCTCTGCCAGACGTGGCGAGGAGATGCGGCAATCGTGAATTTATCATCTGTAGGCAGAGCGCTTGCTGAGTTCCTGCCGCAAAACAACGTCCTACCGCGACTGGGTTACCGGGTTCGATTTGCAAGGCACAAGAGGCTTGCGCGACGCTTCGAGGACGGCTTCAGCATCGTGATTGCGACGAAGAATCGCCGGCGGTTCCTCTCGTATGCGGTCGACGCGGTGCTCGGCCACACCGAGCGACCCTTTGAGCTCATTCTCATGGACAACGCCAGCGATGATGGCACAAGCGAGATGTGTCAGATGATGGAGGCACGGCACCTCGGTGTCGTGCGGCACATACGGCTCAAGCGCAACGTCGGGACCAATGCCTACGCGCTGGGTTTCCTGCGGGCGCACTACCAATACCTCGTCTGCATGGACGATGATGTCTTGGCCCTCTCGAGGGGATGGGACCGGGCGACCATCGATGCGTTCCAGCGATTTCCGCGTCTTGGGTTTCTCGCCATGAACGTGGTCCAGGACAAGTATACGAACGGAGCGAAGCCCGACATTGCCAAATACTCCGAGTCGACGGTGTCCGATACCACGATTGAACTCGGGCCCACGGGGGCCTGGTTCGCCGTCACCACCCGAGCAATTTACAACGAGGTCGGGGGATTCATCTTTCGCCCCTATAAGCCCTATCAGCTGCATGATGGAAAATACATCAGCGATTTGTCGAGGTGCGGATACTTCGCCGGCATTCTGAAGAAATCCTTGGTCTACCACGCGGCCGGCCCGTATTGGGCGGCGGCCTACGGATACCAGCAGATGTGGGAACTCAAGTACCGACGAGATTACAAGAGCCAGCGCCCGCTCATAGACGACGTGCGGGTCGACGAGGTGCCCTCGATTGAGTACGCCCGGGGGATGGTGATCAATGCGCAGCAATGTGCGTAGGGGTTCGAGGCGAGGGGCATCGCGCATCACTCCCGCTCATGGTGTCCGCATTCGTCTATCAGATTCGCTACGACGCCTCCCAAGAGGTCGATCACGATTTTCTTGCGCTTGAGAACAGCACGAACGAGCGACCCGATTGGTTCGAGTATTGGGCAATTCGGAACTACCTTCGTACGCAATCGCTCGACGAGGGCGCCTTTTATGGGTTTTTCTCGCCGCGCTTTAGGAGCAAGACGAATCTATCGGGGAAGGAGGTCCACGAATTCATACGACGTCACGGAGATTCGGCCGATGTGCTGCTCTTTACGCCGAGCTTGCATCTTACCGCTTATCACCTCAACGTCTTTGAGTATGGCGAGGTGTGCCACCCAGGACTCATGGGCCTCGCCGCACGATTCTTCACACGTATCGGACGACCCACGAACCTCGATATTTTGATCACGCATTCCGGCAACGAAGTTTACAGCAATTATTTCGTGGCTCGACCGAGTTTCTGGAGGGCGTGGTTCGAGATAACCGAGCGGCTCTTCGAGATCGCCGAAATCAACGATGATCCGCTCGGCATCGAGCTGCGCAAGCCAACGACGTATCGGGGCAGCCACGGCGTGCAAATGAAGGTGTTCCTGATGGAGAGAGTCGCTACATGGCTCCTCGCACGTGAGCCAAAATTTGCAGTGAAGGCCCGCGACCCGTTCATTGCCCGGTCGCGGCTATATAAGCTTCCTGGCGCCATAGTCTGCGATGCTGTGAAGAT
>Ga0335074_10010442_pt1 | contig 13001 bp, 10 predicted proteins | sample Lox_Sample_23_FD_206715 | JGI IMG/M metagenome (GOLD analysis project Ga0335074, IMG submission 206715) | Soil microbial communities from Loxahatchee National Wildlife Refuge, Florida, United States - Lox_Sample_2.3 | ecosystem: Environmental > Terrestrial > Soil > Wetlands | place: USA...
AGCGTGCCGGTGTCGGACGGTGACCAGAAATGGCCGGGTGACATGTTCACGATGGCGCTCCTTCCGTGGCCGCGCCGGGGTAGTTCTTCCGCAGGTTCTTGATCCCATCGGCCGCGGCCCTGCGTGCCGCGTCAGTTGTGCCGCCGAGGATGGCGGCGATCTCGGCGTAGGCCAGGCCCGCGACGTAGTGGTATGCCACCGCCTGGCGCTGCTTCTCCGGCAGCGCCGCGACGGCCTGCCACAGGTCGCCGTTTCCGGCACCCGGCACACCGAGCGCGGTCGGCACTTCAGGCACCTCGCCGACAGGAGCCGGCTGCCGCTTGCGTGCCCGCAGCACGTCGATGGCCTTGCGGTGGGCGATCGTGAGCAGCCACGCCTCAGCGTTCGCGTCATCAGGCAGTCCCGGATAGGCGCGCATCGCCGCGAGGAACGTTTCGGACCACGCGTCCTCCGCGTCATGACCGCCGACGATCACCCGGCACACCCGCAGCACGGTGCCGCCGTACTGTTCTACGAGCTTCTCAAACGGCTGCTTCATGCGGCCTGGCCTTGGTCATTGTCAGCTCCCTTCTCCTCAGGCAGACGCTCCAGGCACGTCAGACGTGAGATGGCCGGATCGGCAACCTTGAGCCGTCAGGGTTGCCACTCGGGCTGGTGGCGGCCGAGTGGCCCTGCCTCTACCCGCAGGGCGTGGGCGACTCCCGCGATCTCCCCGGGCAGCGGCACCCCGCGCCCCCGTCCCCACGCCGTCTCTCTATCGACCAGCGGAAACTCCCCCGGCCCGGGCATGGGCGGCAGCTCCCCGAGGTCCGCCGGCCGGGGCAGTGACCACAGCAAGTTGGCCGTGGCGGTCAGGGACGCGCGGACAGAGGTCGTGACGCGGCGGGTCAGCCGGGCGGCCAGCGCGCGTCCGACGGCCGCCGCGAGCAGATAGCCCGTCGCGTGGTCCAGCGCCTGGACGGGCAGCGGGACGGGGCGGTCCGATCCTGCCGCGGCACCGCCCGCGGCCGCGATACCGCAGCTCATCTGGACCAGGCTGTCGAACCCGCGGCGGTCACGCCAGGGCCCGTGCCAGCCGTAGGCGTTGAGCGACGCGCTGATCAGCGCGGGGTTCAGGGCTGTCAGCGTCGCCTCGTCGTAGCCGAGCTTGCCGAGAGCGTCTGATCGCAGCCCGGTAACGAGAACGTCGGCACCTGCGACGAGATTCTCGAACGCCATCCGGCCGGCCGGCACCTTGAGGTCGACGGCGGCGGTTCGCTTCCCCGCGGTCATTTCCGGCAGCAGTGCCGGCACCTCGGCGAACCCCGGAGGGTCCAGGCGGAGCACGTCGGCGCCGTACGCGCCGAGGAACTTCGTGCACACCGGGCCGGCCATAACCCGGGTCACGTCAAGCACCCGAACCCCGGCGTAGGGCTGCCGGGCCGGGATTTCGGACCGCGCAGGCACGGCGGCCTCCCCGGACAGCGGGCGTTCGGCGCCGACCAGAACGGCGGCGCCTGCCGTCGCGCGACCCGGTGCTGACGCCTGCCAGCGGTCGCGGTCGTGCATGGCCGCCGCGCAGCCGCCCGCGGCGACGACCGCTGCCTCCAAGTCGGCGGCTTGCCACTGGCTGACGGCAGCCTGCACCGAGGCCCGGTCGTCCGCCTTGAGCAGGCGCGTCACCACGTCGCGATGGTAGGCGTAGTTGGTGTGCAGCCGGATCCAGCCGTCGCGCGCCTGGTAGTTCCCCGCGATGGGGTCCCATAGTTCCGGCAGTGCCCAGCCGACCGGAGCGAACAGCACCTCAGCGGCGAACGCCGCGCACGAGGCGCGGCTGTCCACCGTCACCGCTGCTGCCGGCTCCGTGTTCCTGATGGCGTGGAACTCAGCGGCGGCGAGCGTCGCCGCCGCCACCGACGCCGTGGCCAGGCCGGTCACGTCAAAAGCGGATGGAAGCACCGTGCGCGGCCCGGAAGCGGTCAGCCGTTCGGCCGCCTCCGGGCTGCCGCCTGCCAGTTCCCAGACCTGCGCGACTACGTTGCCGAGCTCACTTGCCTGCTGCGTCATACTGCTGATTCTGACGTCACCAGGGGACGGTGGTGCCGTCCCATGAGAAGAAGCCCCCGGTCGGGCCGTCGTCGGGCAGCAAGGCGAGACGGACCGCGCCCGCCGCACCCTCCGCCGGGTCGCCGGCGCGGGACGAAGTGCGCGCCGGCCCGTTCAAGTCAGTGCGCCGCGCACCGGGCGCCAGCGCGTTCACCTTGAACCCGTCGTCGGCCAGGGCGTTCGCGTACAGCACGGTGAGCTCGTTCAGCGCGGTCTTGGACGACCTGTACGCGCCAAGGGCGCCCGTCGGCCTGCTCGCGAAGACGATGATGCCCTCGGCCTGGCCAGTGGAGGCCGCGAGCGAGGCGGTGCCGCTGGAGATGTTCACGATCCTGGGATGTGCGGAGCGCCTCAGCGCGGGCAGGAACGCGTTGGTGACGGCAACCACGCCGAACACGTTGGTCTCATAAATCCGCCGGAACGTATCGGGATCCTCTTCGGTCACGGACTTCTGCCCGCCGGTGGAGATCCCGGCGTTGTTGACCAGAATGTCAAGAGATGGCACCTGCAGCGCCGCCGCCGCGATGCTGCCCGCGTCCGTGACGTCAAGGACGAGCGGCCGTGCCTCGCCGCCGATGTCCGCGACGGCGACCTTGCCCCGGACGGCGTCGCGCGAGCCAACGTAGACGGTGTGCCCCGCAGCTGAAAGCTGCCGGGCAATTTCCTTGCCGATGCCCTTGTTGGCACCGGTCACGAGTGCGATCAAGTTGTCCACGTGATCCAGGGTGCCCCGAGCCTGGCAGCGCATCCAGGCACAATCTGTACGTGGCTGAGCGGCTAGGAAGGCGGCACATGGCGCGACAGGAACTTGCCGGCTTCCTGCGGGACCGGCGGGAAGCGCTCCGGCCGGCCGACGTGGGCCTGCGCCCGGGTTCCCGCCGGCGTACACCTGGCCTGCGGCGCGAGGAGGTCGCGGGACTGGCGAACATGTCGGTGGAGTACTACGCGCGGCTTGAGCAGGCGCGCGGGCCGCGGCCGTCCGCGCCGATCCTGGACGGCGTGGCGGACGCGCTGCGGCTGACGCCCGCGGAGCGGGTACACGTGTTCCGGCTGGCAGGCGTGCCCCGGCCGGCCCCGCAGGCGCCGCCACGCCGGGTCCGCCCGCACGTGGCGAGCCTGCTGGAGCGGATGCCGGACACCGCCGCGATCGTCACGGCGGCCACCTATGACGTGATCGCGTGGAACCCCCTGGCGGAGGCGCTGATGGGTGACCTTCGCGACAGGCCCAATCTCGCCCGGCGCAGGTTCCTGAGGCGCGACGAGATCCTCACGACCGGCCACGAGGACTTCGGCGAGATCGCCGTGGCGCGGCTGCGCGCGGCGGCTGACCGCTACCCGGGCGACCACGGGCTCGCGGCGCTGCTGGCCGAGTTGCGCACGGGCAGCGAGGAGTTCACCGAGATCTGGGACACGCATCCGGTGCGTCTCCCAGGCCATCGGACGAAGACGATGTCGCACCCGCGTGCGGGGCTGCTGCGCGTCCACTGTGACGTGCTCACTGTCCCCGAGGACGACCAGCAGGTCGTCTTCATCACCGCCGACCCGGGCTCCCCGAGTGCCCGGGGCCTCCGGTGGCTGGCTGGTTCCACGGCGGGGCGGGTTAACACGACCACCGTCATGCCACCGTCAACGAAGATGACCTGTCCGTTGACGTAGTCCGATCCGCTCGAGGAGAGCCACACGGTGGGCCCCACCAGATCCTCCGGGGTTCCCCATCGGGCGGCGGGGGTGCGGCCGACGATCCAGTCGTTGAACCGCTGGTCGTCAACGAGGCTCTGGGTCATCTCGGTATGGATATATCCGGGCGCGATCGCGTTGATCTGCAAGCCCGCCGCCGCCCACTCGGCGGTCATTGCCCTGGTCAGGTTCCGCAGGCCGCCCTTGGCCGCGGTGTAGGCCGCGATTGCCGGCCGGGCGAGGTCGGTCTGCACCGAACAGATGTTGATGATCTTTCCGCGCCCGCGGGCTATCATGCCGTTCGCGACAGCACGGCCGACAATAAAGGCGCTGGTCAAATCGTGCCTGATCACCCGGTCCCAGTCGGCAAGCGCGAGGTCGAGCAGCGGGACGCGAAGCTGGATCCCCGCGTTGTTAACCAGGATGTCCAGCGGCCCGCACTCGCTTTCGATCAAGTTGATGGCAGACCGGGTGGCTTCCTCGTCGGTCACGTCGAACGCTGACGCGAAGACTCGCCCTGCCCCGTGGGCCGCCGCGAAGGACGCGGCCGTCGCGTCGAGCGCCGACGGATCACGCCCGTTGAGCACAACGGTCGCGCCGGCATCAGCGAGGCCCCGTGCCAGCTCGCGGCCGATGCCGCGGCTCGAGCCGGTGACGAGGGCGATCCTTCCTGTGAGATCGAAGAGTGAACGGGGCATTTGCCCTCTCCTCTCTGGAGCACGACGCTTAAGCGCTCGATGGCCAGGGCCTCAGGCCGTCCATCAGAAGGTTCAGCAGGCGGCCAGCCTGCACGCGCTGTTCTGGCTTGCCGGAGACACCGAAGATGCCAAGCAGGCTCGCTGCGATGTCCTCAGCGCTGATGTCGGCGCGGAGGTCACCCGCGGCGCGGCCGGCATCGAGGATGGTCGTGATGGCGTCGAGGAGCTCGGTGCGGGTGTCGGCGTCGGCGATCTCGCCGGTTTCTGAGGATGCGAAGGCGCGCGTTGCCGCAGCAAGGAGCAGGTCGCGGTGCGGGCCGCATCGGCCCGAGGGGCACGGGCATCGTTATCAGTCAAAACGGATCACGCTCCATTCGACACCGCACCCGTCGGCGGTGCCCTGCCTGACCTCGTCACGATCACCGGCGGCGATCCCAAGCGTGTCCTCACCATCTCCGACTTCGCCGCCGCGGACGAGCTCGGCGTCCGCGACAGCTTCCACGAGGATCCCACAACGCGGAGCGAGCGCTTTGACCCCTTCCGGGAGTTCGCGCAACTCGCCGCGGAAGGGAAGTTCACCGTGCCGATCGCCGCTACCTTCCCCCTGGAGGACTGGCGCGCCGCCATGGAGCTCAGCCTCACGGGCCACGCCCACGGCAAGCTCCTGCTGCTGCCCTGAGGCCGGATGGAGTGCTCCGCTGCCGTCGCGGCAGCGAGCCGAGTCGAGCGTTCCCCAGCACAGGCATATATTCGTCCTGTGCGGTCTTGCTGACATACCGGGGGGATGTAGATGCGAGACAGGCTGACCAGAGGCGTGGTCGACGTCGCGATAGCGGCGGGGGCGATCGGCCTGGGATTGGCAGGCGCCGGCGTGCGCTCGCCCGTGCGCACCGCGCTGGTCCTGCTGTTCCTGGTGGTTGCGCCGACGGCAGCCGTGGCCGGTCTGCTGCGGGGCTTCGATCATTTCGCCCGGCTCATTATCGCGTTCGCGACCACCATCGTGATCCTTGCCCTGACCGCGCTCATCATGCTCATAGCCGGGGTGTGGTCTCCCACTGGCGGACTGCTGGCGGTCGCGGGGATCACCGCGGCCTGCGCGGCCGTTCAGCTTCCCCCGGTCAGGCGGGCGCTCTCGGCGCGGCAGGCAGCGGGGCGGTCAAGCTCATCGGCGCTGACGGACCCGGCGGTCGATTCCCCCGCGAAAGGGATGGCCGCCGAGCCCGGCCGTCACCAACCGTAACCTCCGGATTTTTCCGGCAGCATGCGCTCTCTGCCACGTTAACGGACGGTTAGCGGCATTGAGGCAGCCCGGAACGAAACTTCGCTCCGGGCTTCGTACCATCTGCCCCGGTGAAACCGCTCAGGTAATTCTGCGTAATCTCTGTGCCACGGTTAATCGACCAGATGGCATCTCACTGTTAGTATCCGGATGGTCACCCCTGGTTAGCATCCACAAAGTCACGCAGAGTAATCGGGGAGGGGAGCCTCCGGTGGAGGACGTCGCGCATGAGACGGTGTGGAACCCACGCTGGCTGCGGGGAGACCTGCGGAAGGACGCCACGGGCCATGGATCCTGCGGCACTGGACAGACTGAGCAAAACGAGCGGGAAGAGGGAGCAAAATCGGCCGCCGGGATCCCGGCTCCGCGTGATCCGCGGCCGTCCCTACCCTCCGGGTACAGCTACCGGCCGCTACCTGGGAACTCGGCCATCGCACCAACGGTCAGCGTTGTCATCCCCGCGAAGAACGAGGCGCGGAACCTGCCGGCGACGCTGAGTTCGCTTCCTGACTGGGTGCACGAGGTAGTCCTCGTGGACGGGCACTCGGTGGACGACACCATCGCTGTCACCCGGCAGTGCCGCCCAGACGTCAAGGTCGTCATTCAGCCGAAAACCGGCAAAGGCGATGCCATGCTGGCCGGATTCAAGGCGTGCACCGGCGACATCATCGTCATGATGGACGGTGACGGGTCCACCGTAGGCGGTGAGATCCCGCGTTTTGTCGCCGCCTTGCTCGGTGGCGCCGATTACGCCAAAGGATCGCGGTTCAGCCACGGCGGGGGCAGCGACGACATCACCCCAGCCCGCCGGATCGGGAACTGGGTGTTCAGCGGCCTGGTCAACCTGGCCTTCGGCACCAGGTACACGGACCTGTGTTACGGCTACAACGCGCTGTGGTCGAAGCATCTGCCGGTTCTGAATCTCGACTGCAACGGGTTCGAGATAGAAACCGTGATGAGCATCCGCGCAGCAAAGGCGGCCCTGCAGGTGCAGGAGATACCCAGCTACGAGCGGCCGCGCGGGCACGGCGAAAGCAACCTGCGCATCTTTTCCGACGGCTGGCGGATCCTGAAGGCCATCACCGCAGAGGCCATAGGACCCGCGCGCCACGTCGGCAGGCCAGGCACGGCGCCGGCGCCGCCGGCTGCCAGGCCGTCCGAGTCGGCGGCCCCCGGCCTGATCTCCGTGGTGATCTGCGCTCATGCCGGAGAACGGTGGTCCGAGACCTCAGCTGCCGTGGAGTCCGTGCGGGCGCAGAGCTTCCAGAACAAGGAAGTAATCGTGGTCGTCGATCACAACCCGGCTCTGCAGGCGGCGCTGGCGGCCGCGCTGCCCGATGCCACGGTGGTCGAGAACCGCGAGCAACGAGGGTTGTCAGGGGCCAGGAACACCGGCGTCTCCATCGCACAGGGAGATGTCGTGGCGTTCCTGGACGACGACGTCGTGGCGGACCCCGACTGGCTGAAGTTCCTGGCCGATTCGTACGCCGACCCCGCCGTGATCGGCGTGGGCGGCCACATCCTGCCCAGCTGGCAGGAGCCGCGCCCGTCATGGTTCCCAGCCGAGTTCGACTGGGTCGTCGGCTGCACCTATCGCGGCATGCCGGAAGCCCGCCTGCCGGTCAGGAACCTGATCGGCGCGAATTCGTCATTCCGCCGGGAGGCGTTCGGGCTGGCGGGAGGGTTCCGCAACGGCACAGGCCGGTCCGCGGCCGGGCAGCCGCCGGGCTGTGCGGAGACGGAGTTCTGCATCAGGCTGAGCCAGCGATCACCCGGATCGCTACTCCTCTTCGACAACCGGGCGGTGGTCAGGGCCCTGGTTCCCGCCGACCGCTGCCGGTTCTCCTACTTCCGCGCCCGCTGTTACGCCGAAGGCCTGTCGAAGGCGATGGTGACCGCCAGCGTTGGCGTCAGTGCCGGGCTCGCGGCCGAACGGCGTTACACGACAAGGACGCTGCCTGGCGGGATCGCCCGGGCGGTGGGTGATCTCCTGCGCGGTGACTGGTCCGGGTTCGGCCGGGGGGGTGCGATTATCGTCGGCTTCGCCGCGGCTGCCGCCGGATACGCGGAGGGCACCGCGAGCAGGCACGCGCCTCCGGCCCGGCACCGCCCTGGCGTATAGGACATCGGCCTTGCCATCACAGCAGCCTGGCTATCGGACGGGCTGGCAAGTGTTCGCCCCGGCGAGAATGGTGGAGCTGCGGCGGGAACTCGACGACCCGCTGATTCGCAACGGCTACGCCCTGATAGCCAACAGCGCCATGACCGGGGTGCTTGGCCTGGCCTTCTGGTTGCTGACGGCCCGCTTCTACCCGGCCGCCGTTGTCGGGACGGCGTCGGCGGCATACGCGGCGATGAACGTGATCGCCGGCGTCACGGCGCTGAACTTCAACGGCGCGCTCACCCGGTTCATCCCGCTAGCCGGCCAGCAGACCAGGCTCCTGGTCACCCGCGCCTATGGCGTAAGCGCAGTGGCATCGGTCGCCCTGGCGATCCTGTTCCTGCTGACGATCGGCTGGTGGGGGCAGTCGTATGCAGAGCTCGGCAGGCCAGTCGCCGGGCTGGTCTTCACCGGCTGCGTCGCCGTCTGGGCCATCTTCACCCTGCAGGACAGCGTTCTGATCGGGCTGCGCGGCGCCTTCTGGGTGTTCGCGGAAAACAGCGTCTTCGGCTTCGTCAAGCTCGTCTTGCTCGTGCTGCTCGTGTCGGCCTTTCCCCACCACGCGGGTCTCTACGTCTCGTGGATGCTCCCGGTCATCCTGGCGGTGCCGCTGGTTAACATACTCATCTTCGGCAACCTCGTGCCACGCCACATCGCGGCGACCCAGGGTTCCCGGCTGCCAAGCAACCGCCAGATCGGGCGGTTCCTGGCCGGTGACTACTCCGGGGCGATGTTCGCGCTCACCAGCCTCGGCCTGGTGCCGGTCGTGGTGGCCGCCCGCACCAATGCCGCCTCGACCGCCTACTTCTACGTGGCCTGGCTGATCGTCGGCATGGTGGACATGATCGGCATCAACATGGGGATGTCCCTGACCGTCGAGGGAGCCTTCGAGCCGGGCACTCTCGCGGTCAACTGCCGGAAGGCCCTGCGCAGGACGGCCTCGATGCTCACCCCGTGCGCGGTCCTGCTCGCGCTCTTCGCGCCCTGGTGGCTGGGGCTGTTCGGGCCGGCCTACGCCGCGCACGGCGCCCGCGTCCTCGAACTGCTGGCCGTGGCCACACTGCCCAGGGCGGTGACCGAGGTGTACCTGGGCGCGTTGCGCGCCCAGAACCGGACATCGCTGGTGGCGCTCATCCAGGCGGCCCGGGCCGTTCTGCTGCTGGCACTCACGGTCACCCTCACCGGGGCCATCGGCACCGTAGGTGCCGGGGTGGCAGTCCTGACCAGCCAGGCGGCGATCGCGTTGGCGGTCAGCTTCGGTCTCTGGCGAGTGCTAGCCGGCAGCAGGAAAGCGAAGCGGCCGGCCGGCGAGGGGGTGAGCGAGCAATGACCACGCAAGCCGGACACCGCACCACCGCCGACCGCGCGACGACCGGCTCCGCTGGAAAACTCCGGATGCCCGCCTGGTCGCCGGCGGCAGCAGTGCTCGCGGCAACGACAGCCGGCCTGATCCTTTTCTTCGCCTCCCTGCGGGCCGTTGACCTCGGCCGGATGAACGGGCTCGGGCTGCTGTCCGTGCTGCCCGCCGGCGCGGTAGCCGGCGTGGTGCTGGTCGCCCTGGCGTTCGTGACCGGGCTGGCGCTGCCCAGGGCGCACCGGGCGGTCCTTGGCACCGTGCTCGCCAGCCTGGTCGTCTGCCTGGACGGGATCACCATCTTCGTCGAACCAGAGCCACGGTTCCCCACCGCTTACCAGATCGCCGGCTACATCCAGTACATCAGCGCGACCGGCCATTCGGCACCCGGCCTGGCCGCGTACTTCAGCTGGCCCGGTTTCTTCGCGCTCGTCTCCTTCGTCACCAAGGTGGCCGGAACCAGCAACCTGCTCCCCCTGATGCGAATATGGCCGCTGGGCATCGACTTGCTCTGCCTGCCGCCGCTTTTCCTCATCACGCGCAACCTGCGGCTCTCCTGGCGGGCACGATGGCTTGCGGGTTTCCTGTTCGCCGTCGGCAACTGGGTAGGGCAGGACTATTTCTCGCCCCAGGCGTTCGGCTACCTGCTCTACTTCGTCTTCGTCGCGATACTGGTCAACTGGTTCACCGGGCCCGGCACCGTCCGTGCTCCCGGCGCCGCACCGTCCTGGCCCGCCCGGCTGCACCGGCGGCTCTTCGGCATCCTCGAGCCAGGTGAACGGCCGTCCCGGCCAGCCGGAACAGGACAGCAGGCGTTCCTGCTCGCCCTGCTGATCGCCTTGTTCACGGTGACGACGGTGAGCCACCCGCTGACGCCGCTCATCATGATCGGTGCCTGCGCGGCGCTGGTCGTCGTCCGCCGCTGCACGCTGACCGGGCTGCCCGTCCTGCTCGCGGTGATCCTGGCCGGCTGGGTCAGCTACGAGGGCGTCGCCTACTGGTCCGGCCACCTGTCCGGCCTCGTCGGCGGCCTTGGCTCACTGGGCTTGAACGTGACCTCCAGCGTTGGCGGGCGGCTGGCCGGCAGCACGCCGACCCATCTGCTGGCACTACACGCCCGGGTCGGGCTGGCCGCGGTGATCATCGGACTGGCCGCGCTCGGAGCGCTGCGGCGCAGGCGGCGGGGAATAAGCGATCGCGTCCTTCTCGCCTTGCTGGCCATGCCGCTCCTCTTGGTCATGGTGGAGAGCTACGGCGGCGAGATCGCGCTCCGGATCTACATGTTCATGCTGCCGGCCGCATGCCCGCTCGCCGCCTGCCTCTTCTTCCCCGATCCGCGGTCCGGGCGGCCCGGCTGGCGCGCGCTGCTCGCCCTAGCCGCCTGCGCCCTGGTCCTGCCGACCGGGTTCTTCCTGGCGCGCTACGGCAACGAGGCCTTCGAGCAGACCCCGCCAGGCGAACTGGCCGCCATGAACTGGATATACGCGCACGACGCGGAAGGGTCACGGGTGCTGTGGCTGAGCAACGCGCCGCAGATCGACGTGACACCGGAGATGCCCTGGGACTATGCGGACCAGGACAAGGTGGTCTACATTCCGACGCTCGCCCCGACCGACCCGGGCCAGGTCGACGGAATCATATCCGCGCTGCGCAGCGCCGGACCCGGCTCCTACCTGATAGTGCCGCAGACCGAGGTGGCGGCGCTGGAACAGACCGCCAGCTACGAGCCCGCCTGGGGGCAGCGGTTCGACGCCGCGATGTCCGCGGCCCCGGGCGTCAGGGTCGCCTACTCCACCAGCAGCGCCGTCGTCTACACGCTGGACTGGCCGCCGGGTGCCCGGCCCCAGCCCCTGGGCCTGAGCGTGGCCGGCCCCGCCCTGCGGTCCATCAGCTGGAATGTGCCCGGGATCGCCCTGTTCTGGCTGGTGCTTGGTCTGCTCGCGGTGCGCGAATTCGTCCGGATTTACCGCCCCGCGTCGCGTCTGATCCGGCCCTGCACTTTGGTCTCGGTTCCGCTGCTTGCCTTGCTCGCGGCAGTTATCGTCCTGCGTTTCACGATGTTGTCCTTAGCGCATTAATTGCGACCTTCAGACGGCTGGTACGGGGAGGTTCGAAAAATGGATCGGGTCAGCGAATTCGGCGAAGCGGCAGCGGCGCCCCTGTCGCATGAACAGGAGCAGCAGGTCCTGCGGGACTGGAGTGCGGGCGCGGCGGCGGACCCAGGCCCGGACATCGTGGCGATGATCGGCGAGCAGGCCCGGGTGCGGCCGGACGCCTTGGCAGTGGGCTGTGGTGCCGAGAAGCTGAGTTACCGGCAGCTTGACGAGGAGGCCGGGCGGCTGGCCCGGTACCTGCGGACGCGGGGAGTGGGCGGTGAGGTTCCCGTCGGGGTGTGCCTGGAGCGGTCAGCACGGCAAGTGGTCGCGCTGCTGGCGATCTTGCGGGCCGGCGGGGCGTACGTGCCGCTGGACCCCGAGGCGCCGGCCGAGCGTACCGGGCTCGTGATGGCCGACACGGCGATGCCGGTGGTGGTGACGCAGGAGCGGCTGCGGGACGCCTTCGCCGCGGCGGCCGCGGAGGTGGTGAGCCTGGACGGCGACCGTGCGGCAATCGGCCGGCAGGCCGTGGCAGGGCCGGGCGGGGAGCCGAAGCCGGATCAGCTGGCCTACATCATTTACACCTCGGGTTCGACCGGGCGGCCGAAGGGCGTCATGGTGGAGCGGGGCGCGCTGAGTGCGCACTGCCGGGCGATGGCCGAGGTGTACGACCTCGGGCCAGGTGACCGGGTGCTGCAGTTCAGCCAGTACAGCGCCGACGCCTCGCTGGAGCAGATCCTGACCGCGCTGGCGGCCGGCGCGTGCCTGGTGGTGCGGGGCACCGAGATCTGGTCCACCCGGCGGCTGCTGCAGGAACTGAAAAGTCAGCAGGTGACGGTGATGAACCTGTGGCCCGCCTACTGGCAGCAGACGGTGCGTGACTGGGTGGAGGACCCGGCCGGGCTGACCGGGCTGCGGCTGCGGCTGGTGATTCTGGGAGGGGAGCGGCTGCCGTCCCACGCGGTGCGGGAGTGGCGAGAGCTTGGCGTGCCAGACGTGCGTCTGGTGAACGCCTACGGGCCGACAGAGGCCATCATCACCGCCACCCTCGCCGAGGCCGGGACGGAACCCGATCCGGTCACGATCGGGCGGCCGCTGCCGGGTCGCGCCGTATACATCCTGGACGACAGAGGGCGGCCGGTACCGGCCGGGGTGCTCGGCGAACTGCACATCGGCGGGCCGCTGCTTGCCCGCGGCTACCTCAACCAGCCGGCCCTGACCAGGGAACGCTTCGTGCCCGACCCGTTCGGCGGGCGGCCCGGCGGGCGGCTCTACCGAACCGGGGACCTGGCGCGATGGCGCCCGGACGGGCGCATCGAGTACGCCGGCCGCAACGACGAGCAGGTCAAGATCCGCGGTTACCGGATTGAGCTTGGCGAGGTGGAGGCGGCGCTGGCGGCGCACCCGGCGGTCGGCCAGGCCGTGGTGGTGGCCCAGGGAGACGGCATCGGCAAGGAGCTGGCCGCCTTCGTGGTCGCGCGGACCCCAGCCCCGCTGCGGCTGACTGAGCTGCGCGAACACCTGGCCGCCCGGCTACCCCGGCACATGCAGCCCGCGGTGATCCAGCAGCTGGACGAACTTCCCCGGCTGGCCAGCGGAAAACCCGACCGGCGCAGGCTGCCGCAGATCGGGGTGGCAGCGCGGCGCGATG
>Ga0335074_10010444_pt1 | contig 13000 bp, 14 predicted proteins | sample Lox_Sample_23_FD_206715 | JGI IMG/M metagenome (GOLD analysis project Ga0335074, IMG submission 206715) | Soil microbial communities from Loxahatchee National Wildlife Refuge, Florida, United States - Lox_Sample_2.3 | ecosystem: Environmental > Terrestrial > Soil > Wetlands | place: USA...
CGGGCGATGGGCTTAGCGTGTCGAGTTCGGCGCCGGAAACGGGGCCGAACTCGACACAATCTTGGCGGGCCAGCCGCTTCTTGCTGTTATCAGACCAAGGGCTCGCTGTAACGCCACTGGGAACCTGGCGGCGTCCGGCGCACGGACCGGTCCGGGCCGTCCGCATCCGTTATCACCAGGGACTATGTGCCTGTCTAGCTTTCCGGCTCGCCCGTCAAGGCAGCCAGGTTCTTTCGTGCCGCTTTCGTTTTCGGGTGGCCGGCGCCGAGCACCCGCTCGCAGTCGGCGAGCGTCCGCTCAAGCAGCAGGATGGCCTCCACCGTCCGTCCCGCGGCCCAGTAGCTCATCGCGAGGTTGTTCCGCGAGGTCAGGGTGTCCGGGTGGACGGCGCGCAGCACCCGCTCGCAGTCGGCGAGCGTCCGCTCAAGCAGCGGGATCGCCTCGGCTGTCCGTCCCGCGGCGCGGTAGCCCATCGCGAGGTTGTTCCGCGACCTGAATGTGTACGGGTGGTCTGCGCCCAGCGCCCGCTCGCAGTCGGCGAGCGTCCGCTTGTACAGCCGGATCGCCTTGGCCGTCCGCCCCGCAGCCAGGCAGCTCATCGCCTGTTTGTCCTGCGGCCTGAAGGTGGTCGGGCGGTCGGCTCCCGGTATCCACTCAATCAGCGGGGAGAAAATAGTAAGCAACGGAACTCCAACGCCACACCCAGCGAAGCGAAGACCTACAGAAGATCGTACTACCCGGGATGACTTTGGGACCGTCGGGCCCCGCGGATCCGCAGACTGCTTCTTGCTGTTATCAGGCACGACGGATCATCGTGCGGGATCACGCCCGGATTCCGGCGCGTGATCCCGCACGATCTCCTGGGGAGGGTCAGCGGCCGGCCCCTTCTTGCTGTTATCACGGGGCGGGGCGGGCTTGGCGACCAGGGCGGCGGGGTGGCTCGAGGGCGCCGGGCGGTCGCGGGCGGAGTGACAGGCCCGTTCGGGATGGTGGGAAAGCTCAGCCGACGGCGACGTCGGCGCGGTTCGCGTAGAACGCCACGTGGCCGGCGATCTCCTTGACCGCGTCGTAGGGCTCCTCGTAGGTCCAGATCAGGTCGGTCTCGGTCGCGCCGTCCGGGGTCTGGACGCTGTAGTAGCTGGCCACGCCCTTGTAGGGGCAGTAGGTGTGGCTGTCGGTGCGCCGCAGCACACTCTGGTCGACGTCGCCGAGGGGGATGTACTGCACCACGGGATAGGACGCCTCGGCCAGCGACAGCGCGCTGTCCGATTCGGCGACCGTCACGCCGCCGACGCGCACGGTGACGCGGGAACCGGTAGGGCGGACGGTGATCGGGTGGGTGGCGTCCGGGATCTTCACGGCGCGGTCCATGACAGGGCTCTCTTCCGGAGTGGGTCAGCGGTTATCTCCGTAAGCCCGCACAGGGCCGCAGACATTCCGGAACGCGCGCGCTATCTCGCGGGCTTGCGCGCCACGCCGCCGAAGAAGCTGTGGTAGTTCTCGTCCCGCTCGATGAACGTCCCCGGCACGGGCCGCCAGTCCAGGATGGACACCAGGCCGGGTTCGAGCAGCTCCCAGTCGCCGAACCAGCTGAGGATCTCCTCGTCCTCCCGCCAGCGGCCGCTGCCGAGCGTGCCCACCAGGAGCTTCTCGCCCTCGATGGTCACGGCGCGCAGTTCGGGCATCTCGGGTCCCGGCAGCCGCAGGCTGGAAAGCGCGAGGTAGCTCCCGTCGGGCATCGCGTCCCGCAGCTGGGCGGCGATCCGTCCCGGCTCATCGTCGTCCATGACGTGGTGCAGGATCGCGAACAGCAGCAGGCCGATGGGCTTCTCGAAGTCGATCAGCTTGCGCACGCCGGGATCGGCCAGGATCTCGGCGGGCCGACGGACGTCGCCGACCACGATGTCGGTGGTCCACGAGTCGGTGAGCAGCGCCTTGCTGTGCGTGTAGACGATCGGGTCGTTGTCGACGTGCACGACGTGCACCGTCGGGTCGATGGCGTGCGCGATCTCGCTCACGTTGCCCTGGGTGGGCAGCCCCGAGCCGATATCGAGCAGCTGCGTGAGGCCGGCATCGGCGACGAGGTGGCGGACCACCCGGCTCAGGAACGCGCGATTGTTTTTCGCGGACATGCCCGCCTTCGGCGCGATCTCGAGGGCCTGCCGCACGAACTCGCGGTCCGCGGCGAAATTGTCTTTCCCGTCGAGAAAACAGTCGTAAACGCGCGCGACGTTCGGCCTGGTGATGTCGATGTCGGCAATCGTGTACCGGTTGCCGTTCTCGTCGCTGGTCATCGGTGACCTCCGCCCCGCGGAAACGCGGGCTTACTTCACGCTAACGATGGCCGCGGAACGCGGGCCTGGCAGCAAGTATGGCATTAGGCCAAGTACTCTTTGTGTGCATGACCGGGTCCTCGCTGTACCGGAAGGTGGCCGAAGATATCAAGGCGGCCATCGCGGCAGGCACTTACCCGGCGAACACCAAGCTCCCTTCGGAAAGCGAGCTCGCCGAACGGTATTCGGTGTCTCGTGGCACGGTAAGGCAGGCGTTCGCCGCACTGCGCGCGGACGGCGTGATCGCCTCCCGCCGCGGCGCCCGCCGGGTGGTGATCGGCGGCCCGCGGGTGCAGAGCTTCGGCGAGCTACTGTCGTTCTCCCGCTGGGCACGGGCCATCGGCGAGGTGCCCAGCGGTCGCGTGGTGATCCTCGAGCGGCGCTCCGCCACCGAGGCCGAGGCCGAACGGCTCGCGCTGGCGCCCGGCTCGCACGCCTGGTCCCTGGTCCGGGTGCGGCTGCTGTCGGGACGTCCCGTGATGGTGGAACGCGCCGCCTATCCCGACCACGTGGGCACGCTCGTCGCCGAGATGGACCTGGCCGTCGACTCGATCACCGAGCGGCTCGAGGCGCTCGGCGTGGTGTTCACCGACGCCGAGCACGTGATCGACGCGGTGCCCGCGTCCGCCGAGGACGCCCGGCTGCTCGGCGTGCGGGCCGGGGTGCCGCTGCTGCGCGAGCGGCGGTTCACGACGGACCGTTCCGGGCAGCCGGTGGAGTGGTCCGACGACCGGTACGTGGGCTCGCTGACCGCGTTCAGCATCCGCAACTCCGTCGCTGTCAACGCACTGTCCCGGACGTCCGCTGCCCCGTCATAGCCCAAAGTTGGCTATACAAGTTATACTCGACGTCTGTGACCGAGCAGCGAGTGGTGATCGTCGGGGGCGGCGTGCTCGGCACGATGCACGCCGTCATGGCACGGCGCCGCGGGTTCTCCGTGGTGCACCTGGAACGGGAACCGGAGGCGCGCGGGGCGAGCGTGCGGAACTTCGGCCTCGTCTGGGTGAGCGGACGGCGCGCGGGTCCCGAGCTCACGCTGGCGTTGCGCGCACGGGAGCTGTGGGAGGAGATCGCCGCGTCCGCCCCCGGCACCGGGTTCCGTCCCGCTGGGTCGCTGACGCTCGCAACCCGCGAGGCGGAGCTGCGGGTGCTCGGCGAGGCGGCAGAGCTTCCCGACGCCAAGCAGCGCGACTTCGAGTTGCTCGACCCCGACGGCGTGCGCGCGGTGAACCCGGCGCTGCGGGGCGAGTTCCTCGGCGGGCTGTACTGCGGGGCCGACGCGATCGTGGAGCCGCGGGTCACGCTCCCCGCGCTGCGCGCAATGCTTGCCAACACCGGGCTTGCCAACACCGGGCTTGCCAACACTGGGCTCGCGGGGCCCGGGTATGAATGGCTGCCCGGCCGGGAGGCCGTCGAGGTCGCCGCGCACGGCGTGCGGGACCAGCGCGGCCGCTGGTACCACGGCGACCTCGTGGTGCTGTGCACCGGCGCGAACTTCACCGGCGTGGCCGGGCCGCACCTGGCGGCCACGGCGCACCACCTGCGGCGAGTCCGGCTGCAGATGATGCAGACCGCGCCGTTCCCCGAGGCGCTCACCACGTCGGTCGCGGACGGCGACTCGCTGCGCTACTACCCGGCCTACGACGTACCGTCGCTCGCCCGGCTCGGGCCGCAGACCCCGGTCGCCGCGGCGAGCCGGGCGCAGCTGCTGCTCGTGCAGCGCGCCGACGGCGGGCTCACCATCGGGGACACGCACTCCTACGACGAGCCGTTCGCCTTCGACGTCGACGAAGAACCCTACGATCACCTGCGGGCCCGCGCCGAGGCGCTGCTCGGCCGTCCGCTGCCCCGGGTGCTGCGCCGGTGGGCCGGCGTGTACAGCGAGGTGACCGGCACGTCCAGCCTCTATCACCGGTCCGTGGTCGCGCCCGGCGTGGTGCTCGTCACCGGCCCGGGCGGGCGCGGCATGACCTGTTCGCCCGCGATCGCCGAGGAGACGTTCCTGCCATGAGCCAGCACCGTATTGGCCAGCACCGTATTTCCGTCGCCTGCCTGGACATGGCGGGCACCACCGTCAGAGACGACGGCATCGTGATGGCCGCGTTCACCGACGCGATCACCAGCTTCAACCTGCCCGCCGCCGAGTTCAACACGGCGATGAAGTACGTCAGGGCGACGATGGGCCAGTCGAAGATCGAGGTGTTCCGGCACATCCTGGGCTCCGAGGGTGCCGCGCAGGCGGCGAACGCGGCGTTCGAGGCGCGCTACGCGGCGGCGGTCGGCGGCGGCGAGGTGGCGGCGATACCCGGGGCGGAAGCGCTATTCGCGCAGTGTCGGTCCGCCGGGATCAAGGTGTGCCTGAGCACCGGCTTCTCCCCCGCGACGCGCGACGCGATCATCGCCGAGCTCGGCTGGGCGTCGCTGGTCGACCTGGTGCTGTCCCCCGCCGACGCCGGCCGCGGCCGGCCGTGGCCGGATATGCCGCTCACCGCGCTGCTGCGGCTCGGCGGCGGCTCGGTGCACGAGCTGGCGGTCGTCGGCGACACGACCAGCGACGTCGAGTCCGGCCTGCGGGCCGGCGCGGGGATCGTGGCCGGCGTGCTGACCGGCGAGTCGACGCGGGCCGAGCTCGAGGCCGTGCCGTCGCAGGCCGGCCTGCCGGGGTCGCCGCTGATTCTCGACTCGATCACCGGCCTGCTGCCTCACCTCCGCTAGCGCGTCTCCCGGTCAGGTCACCGGTCCGTAATAGCCCGGGCCTGTTTGGTCGAGCGGGCACCGGGTAGCTCGCTGTACGGCGATGGCCGGACGGGAAACACCGATCAGGGAGGCGATGGTGAGCGTGGGTCTGGAGCATGCGACCGAAGTCCGGATCACGGGACGGCAGCTCGGCGCCAGTCGGCATGCTCCCGCCGCGGCGCGGCAGTTCACTCGCGGTTTCCTGGCCGACATGGGCGCCAGCACCTGGTGCCGGCAGGCGGGTGAGCTGATGGCCAGCGAGCTCGTGACGAACGCCCTCGTGCACGCCAAGTCCGCGGCGCGGCTGTGGATCTCGGTCGCGGACGGGATCGCCAGGATCGAGGTCACCGACGACGGACCCGGCGATCCGGTGCTGCGCGACCCCGGCCCGGAAGGCGGCTACGGTCTGTGGCTGACCGACATGCTCGCCCAGTCCTGGGGCGTCATCCCCGCCGCCGGGGGCCCGGGCAAGACCGTCTGGTTCACCATTTCGCTCAGCGGATCGCGCCAGTTCGCCAGCCGCCTCGTCAGCTAGCCTCTAGCGCGTCGTCCGGGCGCCGCCGTTGACGGCGATCACCTGCCCGGTGATATGCCTGGCGGCCGGCGACGCGAGGAAGAGCACCGTCCCCGCGATGTCCTCCGGCGTGCCGGGCCTGCCGTTGGCGGTCGCGGTGATCAGGGTGTCGCGGCGCCGGTCGGTCAGCCGGCCGCGGAAGAACTCGGTGCGCTCAATGTAGCCGGGTGCGATCACGTTGGCCGTCAGATCGCGCGGGCCGAGCTCGGCGGCGAGCCCGGTGTTCCACGACGCGAGCCCGGCCTTGGCGGCACCGTACGCGCCGGCTCCCTTGTCGGCGGCGATGGAGCCGATGCTGATGACGGCGCCGCCGGGAGCGAGGCGCGGGTCCACCGCGGCGGTCATCAGCACCGCCGACAGGAGGTTGGCGTCCAGGTTCTCCCGCCAGCTGGCGGCCAGCTCCTTGAGGCCGCGGGCCTCGGGCCGGTCGAAGTCGGTGTTGCCGCCGGCGTTGTTGACCAGGACGTCGACGCTCGCCGGGAGGGCCGGCTGGAGCGCTTCGACCTCCCCGGGATCGCTGGCGTCGCACACGGCGGCTGTGACGCCGGGACCCAGCGCGGCGGCGGCCGCCTCGACCGGCTCCCGGTGCCGGCCGGTGATCAGCACGCGGTCACCGGCCGCGGCGAAGCCGGCGGCCACCGAGTAGCCGATTCCCCTGCTTCCTCCGGTCACGATCACACTGCGGTTCATGTCACCTCCGGATGTCGCCTGTATCAGGCTAACATGACGTTTAGGCCTAAACAAACGGAGGGGCGATGGGGTGGGACGAGACGGACCCGGTCGACGCCACGGCTCTCGCGTGGCTGCGCGAGCGGCCGGGGACGCCGGTGGAGGGCATCGGCATCGTGACCAGGATCTGGCGGCTGGCCCGGCTGCTCGGCGAGGACCGCCGCCGGGTTCTCGCCGACGCGGGCGCCGACGCCGCGACCCTCGACCTGCTCAGCGTGCTGCGCCGGGCCGGGCCGCCCTACCAGCTGACGACGCGCCAGCTGACCGAGCAGACCCGGGTCACGGCCGGGGCGATCTCGCAGCGCGTCGCCCGCGCCGAGCGGTCCGGCCTCGTCAGGCGGACGCCGGCCGCGGACCGTTCGTCACGGGCGGTCGTCGTCACCCTCCTGCCGGCGGGGCACGCCCTGGTCGAGCGGCTGGTGGACCGGGTACTCGGCCGCGAGGCCGACCTCGTGTCAAGCCTGTCCGCCGCGGACCAGGCCGCGCTCACCGGCCTGCTGAAAGCGCTCCTCGATGACCTCAGCGTCCGGCTGGGGCCGCGGCGGCCCTCCCAGGTGGGCGCCTCGTGACGGGCGCCTTAGGGCAGGATGGGCGCATGACAGGTTCGCGGGCGCTGCCGGTCATCGACGTGGCGCCGCTTGCGCGCGGCGGCACGGGCACCGCGTTCTCTGGCACCGGGGTCGCTGGCAGGGCGGCCCCGAGCACAGTGGCCCCGAGCACAGTGGCCACGAGAATAGTGGCGGAGCAGATCCAGGCGGCGTGCCGGGACCGCGGCTTCTTCTACGTCAGCGGCCACGGCGTGCCCGCGGAACTGCTCGATGAGCTGGCCGCCGCGAGCGCCGAGTTCTTCGCCCTGCCCGTGGCGGACAAGATGGAGATCGCGATGGCGCGGGGCGGCCGGGCCTGGCGAGGTTATTTCCCGGTCGGCGGCGAGCTCACCTCCGGGCAGCCGGACCTGAAGGAGGGGCTCTATTTCGGCGCGGAGCTGCCCGCCGACGACCCGCGGGTGCTGGCCGGCCTGCCACTGCACGGCCGCAACCTGTTCCCGCGCCAGGTTCCCCGGCTGCGGGAGCTCGTGCTGTCGTACCTGGACGCGCTGACCAGCCTCGGCCAGTCGGTGCTGGCGGGGGTGGCGCTGAGCCTCGGCCTCGACGCCGGGTACTTCGCAGACGGGTACACCGCGGATCCGACCATCTTGTTCCGGATCTTCAGCTACCCGCCGTCGCCGCCCGAGGCCGCCGGCTGGGGGGTCGGCGAGCACACCGACTACGGGCTGCTGACGCTGCTCGCCCAGGACGACAGCGGCGGCCTGCAGGTCGCCGCGCCGGAGGGCTGGATCGAGGCCCCGCCGGTCCCCGGCACGTTCGTCTGCAACATCGGCGACATGCTGGACCGGCTGACCGGCGGCTGGTACCGGTCGACGCCGCACCGGGTCCGCAACCTCAGCGGCCGCCCGCGGCTGTCGTTCCCGTTCTTTCTCGACCCGGGGTTCGCCGCCGAGGTCCCGCCGCTGCCCGGCCGCGCCGCCACCGGAGACGACGGCCAGCGGCGCTGGGACGGCCAGGACCTGCGCGCCTTCACCGGCACCTACGGCGACTACCTGCTGGGCAAGGTGTCGAAGGTCTTCCCGCAGCTGCGGCACGACGTGCTGTGAGTCCGTTATCCGCGCGGCGGGACCGTGCCGTGCAGCAGCATCGCGAGGTCCCCGGGGCACAGCGCGTCCGAGCGCTGCCACAGCGCGGCCGGGATCGCGTCGCGCTGCGGGACGTTGCGCACGGCGGCGAAGCCCGCCGCCCGCGCCAGGTCCGCCATCTCATCCGGCGCGAGGCACGACAGCCACGGCTCGCCGCGCTCGGCGGACGCCTGGGCGACGAGGCTGCCGTAGACGGCGCCCGCGTCGTCGCGCAGCTCCGCGGGCAGCATGTAGTCGGCGATGACCTCGCTGCCCGGCGCCAGGCCGCCGAGCGCGGCCAGCGTCGCGGCGATCGCGTCCCCGGTCAGGTACATGGTGACGCCGAGCCAGCCGACCAGGGCCGGAGCGGAGCTGTCGAAGCCCGCCGCGGCGAGGAGCCCAGGCAGTGTGTCCGCGGCCAGGTCCGCCGGGGCGTCCGCCGCCAGGTCGGCCGGCACGAACGTGACCCCGTCCGGGACGGTGACCCGGGCGTGCGCGAGCGCGCGGCGCTTCCAGTCCTGGGTGGCCGGGTGATCGACCTCGAACACCCGGACCCGGCGTCCGCCGGCCAGGCCGCCGTTCCGGTAGGCGAACGAGTCGAGGCCGGCGCCGAGGACCACGTACTGGGTGACGCCCCGGCCGGCGGCGCGGGCGAGCGCGTCCTCGGTATACCTGCTGCGGCAGGTCACCTGTGTCCTGGCGCCCGCGAGCACCGGGTGCGTCCCGTGGCTCGTGTGGTAGCTGAGCAGCTCGTCGGCCCGCTCCCCCAGCAGCGCCGACGCGAGCGGGTCGGCGAATATCACCGGCTCGCCGTCGACAACGAGGTGCGCGGCACGCGCGGCCGCCGCCGTCAGCGCGGTGAAGCTCGGCTGTCCATTCTCCATGACAGCCAAGGTTACAACCATCTTCGAACACTATAGCACATTAAACAATTTTTCGCAAGCGGTATCGCATTACGGTTCGATCGCGATATCCGTTGTTCACACCTTCTTGTGGACAAACCTGTGCGAAACGCCGTCGCGGCTTGTGGCCACAGCTGTGGGCAACGGTGGATGAGCTGTGCCGGGGACGGCACGCGACGGCGCCCGGCCCGCGGTAATGCCATGTGGATAAACATCCGTCGCCGTGGATGATCATGTGCCGGGGCGGTCGCTGTCCAGCCGGCCGAAGATGACCGAATCCGCGAAAGCGCCGTTCACCCAGTCGGAGCCCCTGAGGATGCCCTCGCGCGTGAAGCCGGCCCGCTGCGCGATGCGGATCACCGCCTCGTTGTCGGTGAGGGTCTCCATCTGCAGCCGGTGCAGCCCGCGGATGGCGAACGCATACCGGCACAGCACCAGGATCGCGTCGGTGCCGAGCCCGCGGCCGCGGCACGCCGGCCGCAGCGAGAGCCCGATGTGCGCCGACCTGTTGTGCGGGTCGATGTCCCACAGCAGCGCGTCACCCGCCAGCCCGCCGGTGGCCAGCTCGACGACGGAGAAGACCGCGACGTCTCCGTCCTGGGACGCTCCGGCGGCGCCGGCGGCCCAGAACGGAGACGCGGGCCCGCTCGGGATGGGTACCCACGGCCGGGAGTCGGCCCTGACCCGCGTCTCGACGTCCTCGTACAGTTCCGCGTGCAGGATCTCGGCATCGCCGGGAAGGCGGGCCCGGAGCCCGGTCAGCTCACCGCGCAGCATGTGCGGATAGTAGCGCCCGCCTCTCCCGGCACGAGGGGCCGGTCAGGGATAGCTGACCACGTCCACCGGGGCGTGGCTCGCGTCGGTTGTGTCGGTGGCCGGCCCGCCGGTCCCGTTGATGATCGAATCGAGACCGCCAGAGCCGCCGATCCACAGGCCGAATACGTCGTGGAACGCCGCGCCCGCGGTCTGCGGTACCTGGAACGCCTCGGTGACGTGCAGCGTGGCGGTCGTGTCGATGAACACCACGTAGCTGCCCATGCCGAAGCCCTGGAAGGTCTTCACGCCCGAGCCGACCTGGAAGGCCGGGTAGCCGCTGAAGGTCGCCGACTCGTTCCAGGCCGCCTGGCTGGGCACGTCGTAGGGCAGCTCGTTCTGGAAGAAGACGTCGGTGCCGCCCTGACCGGTCCAGACGACCTCGCTCTTCTGGTAGTGCTCGACCGCCAGCCCGTACGCGGTGACGTCGTCGCCGGTGACCACGAGCCCGGTGTCGCCCTTGTTCTCGGTCCAGCCCACGTCGCCGCCGTGGTCGGCGCGCCACGCCCACACGTCGTCGATGATCGAGTGCGACGCGTTGTCGAGCAGGCTGACCGTCGCCGACGTGGGCGTCGTCTCCGCGCCGCCGATCCGGAAGAACACGTCAGAGAGCAGGTCCGGGTCGGCGGCCGGCCCGGCGAGACCCGGGGTGCCGACCGAGACCAGCACCGGCGAGTTCACCGGGCCGGCGTCGACGATCAGGCCGGAGACCTTGACCCCGGTGTTCGGCAGCGCTACCAGGGCGGCGTTGCCGCGGGCCGGGACGAGCGTGGCGAAGCCGAGACCGAGCACCACCGTGTCCGGCCGCGTGACGACGATCGGCGCGGACAGGTTGTAGACGCCCGGCGTCAGCACGAGGTTCTTGCCGGCCGCGAGCGCGATGTCGATCGCCGCGACGGACGTGCCCGGGTTCGCGACGAAGAACGATGACAGCGGCAGCGACTTGCCCGCCTCGGTACCGCTGGCCCACGAGGTGCCGGACGAGTTGGTCCGCACCGAGGGGACGAACACGTGGTACGTGCCGCTCGCGTCCGTGTAGAGGAACGGCTGCTCCTCGGTCACCGGGCTGGTGGCGAGCACCGTGTTCTGCGAGCCCGGCCCGCTGAACGAGGCCGCGGGCGCGCCTTGGACGCCGGAGTACACCATGTTCCACAGCGCGCCGTTGACGCCGCCGATGGAGCTGTTCCGCGTCAGGTACTGCTGGTTGCCGAAGAAGTTGAGGCTGCCGGTGACCTGGCTGTCGGCGATGAACCCGCCGCTCGCGAAGTTGTTGGTCGCGCAGTAGTCCTGGAACACGACGCTGCCGTTGACGATGGCCCGGCGGATCGGCGCGGCCTGCGAGACCGCCCATATCTCCGCGCTGTTCTCGCACGTGGCGCCGAAAGGATCGGGTACCGGCGGCGCGTACGCCGGCGGCGACGACGGGGTGTCCACGTTGAGCGTCAGGTTGGACATCGACCGCCAGAAGTTGTCGTCGGCGTTGCAGTCGGTGGTGCCGGCGGTGCAGAGGTTGTTGAACACGTCGATGGCGCCGTTGATGACCGTCTGGGACGGCTGCGCGCCGAGACCCGCGACCTGCGTGTAGTAGCCGACCTGGAAGACCAGCGGGTCGGCCGCCGAGCCGTACGTGCCAGGCTCGAAGAACACCGAGTACCGGCCGCTGTCGAACTGGCTGCCCACCGGCACCTGCTGGGTGGCGATCGCGTCCAGGTCGGCCTGGATCGCCGCCTGGCTCATCGCGTCGCTGAACACGCACACGTTCGGCCCGAATGCCGCCGAAGCGGCGTCGGGGCACAGGCTCGGCGCCGAGGCAGCCGGCGCGGCCGCCGCGGCCGGGGCGGCCGGCGCCGATGAGGCCGCCACGGCCGCCGTGGCCGGAACCGCCGCGAGCGAGCCGGCGGTGAGTGCCGCCGCTATGACCAGGGACCGCACGACAACGCGCATAGACGCACCTCACTGTGCACAGAAGGGAACTCAGCAGGAATGTAGCCGACTAGTCTTTCTGTTGCACTATGTGCGCATCATTTACATTTTTTTCATTTCTGGCCGCTGGTCTGGCCGCTGGTCTCGCCCGGCTTGTCCGGCTCGTCCGCCAGGCCGAGCACCCGGACAGCGTTGTCCTTGAGGATTTTCTGGCGGACGCCGGGCTTGATGTCGAGCGTGTCGAAGTCGCGCAGCCACCGCTCCGGGGTGAGCAGCGGAAAGTCGGTGCCGAACAGCACCTTGTCCTGCAGGTAGGAGTTGGCCGCGCGCACCAGCGCGGGCGGGAAGTACTTCGGCGACCAGCCCGACAGGTCGATGTAGACGTTGGACTTGTGCGTCGCCATGGAGATCGACGCGTCCGCCCACGGCACCGACGGGTGCGCGAGGATCACCGTCAGGGACGGGAAGTCCGCGGCCACGTCGTCGAGCAGCATCGGGTCCGACAGCCGCAGCTTGATGCCGCGGCCGCCCGGCAGGCCGGCGCCGATCCCGGTCTGCCCGGTGTGGAACAGCGCGGGGACGCCCAGCGACTCGATCTCCGCCCACAGCGGGTAGTACGCCTGGTCGTCCGGCGAGAACGCCTGCAGCGACGGGTGGAACTTGAACCCCCGCACCCCGTGCTCGCGCACGAGCGACCGCGCCTGCGACACCGCGAGCGGGCCCCGCAGCGGGTCCACGGAACCGAACGGAATCAGTACGTCAGGGTAGGCGGCCGCCGAATCCGCGATCTCCTCCGACGACAGCGCCGGGTGCCCGGTCGCCGTGGCCGCGTCCACGGTGAACACGACGGCCGCCATCGACAGCGACCGGTACATGTCGGCGATCTGCGGCAGCGTCGGCGTCCGGTCGTGATCGGCCCGGAAGTACTTGGCGGAGGCCGCCATCAGCTCGTCGTCCAGCGAATAGCGGCCATGCCCGTCGGCCTCGATGTGGACGTGCACGTCAATGGCGGTCAGCGAATCGGTCAGCACCCATGGCATGCTACACGTCCAGCGCCGCATCGACTGTCACGGATACCGCGTGAGCAGGCAGTGTCGTGAGCAGGCGATGTTGGGCGGGAAACCAAGACCGGGAACACCGAAATCGTCCGCTCCTCCATTGCCTCCGCCGTGCCCGCTATGCGAACCTCAGCGGTGTGAGCGCTGACGCCCATTCTGCTGACATGCCCGCGAGCAGGCCAGCAGTCGACATAGATCCGCTGTCCGGCCCGGTTAAGGCCGGTGACCTGCTCTGGACGCCGTCGCCCGAGCGGGTCGCG
>Ga0335074_10010445_pt1 | contig 12999 bp, 12 predicted proteins | sample Lox_Sample_23_FD_206715 | JGI IMG/M metagenome (GOLD analysis project Ga0335074, IMG submission 206715) | Soil microbial communities from Loxahatchee National Wildlife Refuge, Florida, United States - Lox_Sample_2.3 | ecosystem: Environmental > Terrestrial > Soil > Wetlands | place: USA...
TTCCGGGCCAAGCGGATCCTCGAGGTCGGACCCAGCTACCAACGCCAACGCGATTGCGCGGCGAAGGCGAGCGGCGACCTGACCGCGGTCGTGGACGGGCTGATGACCGAGATGCGTGACGAGGCTCCGGCGGGGCTCTCTCTATGACGGTTGCAGAGTTCCTGGCCGACAATGGCCAGCGTCTGGTCGAGGTACGCCGCGACCTGCACGCCCACCCCGAGCTCAGCCGGGAGGAGCGGCGGACGACCGGCCTGCTCGCCGATGCGCTCACCCACGTCGGGCTCTCGCCGCGCGTGATGCCCGGCGGGACCGGTCTGCTCTGCGACATCGGCCCCTCACCCGCGCGGATTGCGCTTCGTGCCGACCTCGACGCGCTGCCGATACCTGACACCAAGGAGGTGTCGTACCGATCCAGGGTCGAAGGCGTGGCGCACGCCTGCGGACACGACGTGCACTCGACCGTCGTGCTGGGCACCGGCCTCGCCCTGGCCCGCATCGCCGCCCGCGAGGAGCTGCCGTTCGGCGTCCGGCTGGTCTTCCAGCCCGCCGAGGAGGTGGTTCCCGGCGGCGCGCTCGACGTGATCGACGCCGGCGGTCTCGACGGCATCCAGCGCATCTATGCGCTGCACTGCGACCCCACGGTCGACGTCGGCGAGATCGGGCTGCGAACGGGCTCGATCACCTCAGCCAGCGACCATGTCGAGGTCCGGTTGACCGGCCCGGGCGGTCACACCGCCCGCCCCAACCTGACCGCCGACCTGGTCACCGCGTTGGGTGCGGTCATCTCGGGCGCACCCGCGCTGCTCGCGCGCCGCGTGGACCCACGCGCCGGGGTCGCCCTGGTCTGGGGCCGGGTCGAGGCCGGCCGGATCGCCAATGTCATCCCCCGATCCGGCGTCGTGATGGGGACCCTGCGGACGCTCTCGCGCGAGACCTGGGAGCAGCTGCCGCCGATGCTCGAGGAAGTGATCCGCGCGGTGGCTTCGCCGTACGGCGTCGGGGTAGAGGTATCCCATACGCGCGGGGTCCCGCCCGTCGTCAACGATGCGGCGAGTGTCGTCGCGCTCGATGCGGCGGTGCGCACCGCGGTCGAGGGCGGCCGGATCTGCGAGACCGGCCAGAGCCTCGGCGGCGAGGACTTCGCGTGGTACCTGGACCACGTGCCCGGTGCGCTGGCCCGGCTCGGCGTCCGTTCACCGGGCAGCAAGGTCTCGATGGACCTGCATCAGTCCGGCTTCGACGTCGACGAGCGGTGCATCTCGGTCGGCGTGCAGCTTCTGACCGGGATCGCGATGGGTGCGGGCTGGACCGCTGCCTGACCTCGCGCAGGCGGTGGTGCGCCCGCGGGAAACGGCGAGTGCGACCTAGGGCCCGACCGTCCGGCAGGGCCGGGCGCGTAGCTCCGCGACATAGTCGTCGGGGGCACCGGCGAGCTCGGCCGCGTCGGCCATCAGGCCGAGATACCGCGCCGAGGGCAGTCCACCCTCGTAGCCGTCGAGCACGTACAGCCAGGTGAGGACGATGCCGTCGAGGGTGTCGACCCGCACCCGGATCTTGTTGTAGAGGCCGGTAGTGGCGAACTCGATCTCGTCGAGGGTGGACTCGTCGTGCTCCGTGACGTCGTAGACCATGACGAACACGCGGTTCCCGGGGTCCTCGACCACGGTTGCGAGCGCGCCCTCCCAGCCGAGGTCGTCGCCGCCGAAGGTGAGCCGCCACCCCTCCAGCCAGCCGGGTCCGCGCGACGGCGAATGCGGGCAGCGCTCGAGCATCTGCGCCGGGTCCAGGTTGGTCCCGTACGCCGCATAGAGCGCCACGTGGTCGAAGCGTAGAGGAGCAGGCCTGCCGATCAGGCGAGAATGTCGACCGTGACACGAGTAGCGATTCTCGGCGGCGGACCCGGCGGCTACGAAGCGGCTCTGGTCGCTGCCCAGCTCGGAGCCGAGGTCGTCGTCGTCGAGCGCCAAGGGCTGGGCGGCGCCTGCGTGCTGGCCGACTGCGTCCCGTCGAAGACGTTGATCGCGACGAGCGAGTCGATCACGGCCTTCGCCGGCAGCGAGGCACTCGGCGTCCGGCTGCGCAGCGGCGGGCTGCCGTCCGAACAGGTGCTGGTCGACGCCGCTGCGGTCAACCAGCGGGTGAAGTCGCTCGCCCGGGCGCAGTCCCTCGACATCGCGGCGCGGCTCGAGCGCGAGGGCGTCGAGGTGGTCGCAGGTACGGGCCGGTTCTGCGGACCCCGGGCGCTGACCGTCGAGGACGGCGACGAGACCCGAGTGATCGCGGCCGACACCGTGCTGATCGCGACCGGCGCGGCGCCCCGCGTGCTGCCGGGCGCGCAACCGGACGGTGAGCGGATTCTGAACTGGCAGCAGGTCTACGAGCTGCCGGCGGTGCCCGAGCACCTGGTCGTCATCGGGTCCGGCGTGACCGGGGCGGAGTTCGCGAGCGCCTATGTCGCTCTCGGCAGCGAGGTGACCCTCGTGTCCAGCCGTGACCGGGTCATGCCGAGCGAGGATGCGGACGCCGCGCTGCTCATCGAGGAGGTGTTCACCCGCCGGGGGATGCACATCATGCGTCAGGCCCGGGCGGAGGCGGTCTCGCGCACCGAGGACGGCGTCGAGGTGGTGCTGACCGATGGCCGTCGGTTGACCGGCAGCCACTGCCTGGTCGCCGTCGGCTCGGTTCCGAACACGGCGCAGATCGGCCTCGACGTCGCCGGCGTCCTGACCGATGAGCGCGGCTACGTCCTGGTCGACCGGGTGTCGCGGACGTCGGCTCCCGGTGTGTATGCGGCGGGTGACTGCACCGGCCTGCTCCTGCTCGCCTCGGTTGCGGCGATGCAGGGGCGGACCGCGATGTGGCACGCGCTGGGCGATGCGGTCGCTCCGCTTCGGCTCGCCACCGTCTCCGCGAACGTCTTCACCGAGCCCGAGATCGCCACGGTCGGGCTGATGGCGGTTGAGGCGGCGGCCGAGCGGGGCGGGGTGCGCGAGCTCAAGCTGGCGCTGGCCACCAACGCGCGCGCCAAGATGCAGGGCATCGAGGACGGCTTCGTGAAGCTCTACTGCCGGCCCGGGACGGGCGCGGTGCTCGGCGGAGTCGTGGTTGCGCCGCGCGCGAGCGAGCTGATCCTTCCGGTGGCGATGGCGGTGCAGCACGGCCTGACCGTCGACCAGCTGTCCCAGACGTTCACGATCTACCCGTCGATCACCGGCAGCATCACCGAGGCGGCCCGCCAGCTGCACCTGTCGACGGCCGACTGAGCACCGCCGGTAGCCCTGGACGGCGCCTCGGCTGCCCGGCTACTCCTCGACGATCCGGCAGAGCAGCTCGCCGGCACCCACGACGTTGCCGATCTGCGCGCTGAGGTCGACGACCCGCCCGGCTCGGTGCGCGTTGAGCGGCTGCTCCATCTTCATCGCTTCGAGCACCACGACGATGTCGCCCGCCTCCACCTGCTGGCCTTCTTCGGCGACCACCTTGACGATGGTGCCCTGCATCGGTGCGGTCAGCGCGTCGCCCGACAGCGCTCCGCCACCGGTCGCGGCGCGATGAGCCGACGGCGGTTTGCGCCGGGCGGGAGCAGCGCCCGAGCCCAGCCCGCCGGGCAGGCTGACTTCGAACCGCCGGCCGCCGACCTCGACGGTGATGCGCTCGCGCTCGACCGCACCGCGCTCGACCGCACCGGGCTCGGCCGAGGGTCCCGCGTCGTACGGCGGAACGGACCCGGTCCACTCGGTCTCGATCCAGCGGGTGTGCACGGAGAACGGCTCGTCGACGAACGCCGGATCGGTCAGCACCAGGCGGTGGAACGGGATGATCGTCGGCATCCCGCCGACCTCGAACTCGTCGAGCGCGCGGCGGGCCCGGTTGATCGCCTCGCGCCGGCTCGCGCCGGTGACGACGAGCTTCGCGATCAGCGAGTCGAAGGCGCTCGGGACGGTGTCGCCGGCGACGTAACCGGAGTCGACCCGGACCCCCGGGCCGAGCGGCACCCGCCACTCGGTGATCGTGCCCGGCGCCGGAAGGAAGCCGCGGCCGGCGTCCTCGGCGTTGATCCGGAACTCGATGGCATGCCCTCGAGGGGTCGGGTCGTCCTGCTCGATGTGCTGGCCGTCGGCAATAGCGAACTGGGCGAGAACGAGGTCGACGCCGCTGGTCTCCTCGGTGACCGGGTGCTCGACCTGCAGCCGGGTGTTGACCTCGAGGAAGGAGATCGAACCGTCCTGGGCGACCAGGAACTCGCAGGTCCCGGCACCGACGTAGCCGGCCGCACCGACGATCGCCTTGCTGGCCGAATAGAGCCGGTCGCGTTGCTCGTCGCTGAGGAACGGCGCCGGCGCCTCCTCGACGACCTTCTGGTTGCGGCGCTGCAGCGAGCAGTCACGGGTGCCGACGACCACGACCGTGCCGTGCTGGTCGGCGATGACCTGGGTCTCGACGTGCCGCGGTCGGTCCAGGAAGCGCTCGACGAAGCACTCGCCGCGGCCGAACGCCGCAACCGCCTCGCGTACGGCGCTGTCGTAGAGCTCGGGAATCTCCTCACGGTTGCGGGCGACCTTCAAGCCGCGCCCGCCACCGCCGTACGCCGCCTTGATGGCGACCGGCAGCCCGTAGGTGTCCACGAACTCGAACACCTCGTCGACACCCGACACCGGGTTGGGTGTGCCGGGAGTGAGCGGCGCGCCGACATCGGCGGCGATGTGCCGCGCCTTCACTTTGTCGCCCAGCGCGTCGATTGCCGCCGGCGGCGGCCCGATCCAGGTCAAGCCCGCTTCGAGAACCGCGGTCGCAAAGGCGCCGTTCTCGGACAGGAACCCGTAGCCCGGGTGCACCGCATCCGCGCCCGAGCGCTTGGCGATGCCGAGCAGCTTGTCGATGTCGAGGTAGGTCTCGGCCGGGGTGGAACCGTCGAGCGCATAGGCCTCGTCGGCGAGCTGCACGTGCTGCGCATTCAGGTCCGGGTCGGCGTAGACGGCGACGCTGGCGAGGCCGGCATCGCGGCAGGCGCGCGCAACCCGGATCGCGATCTCCGCGCGGTTGGCGATCAGGACCTTGCGCATGGACAGACTCTATTGACTGGCGGTGCCTCGTGACATGCTGCTCCCGATGACCGAGCTGCCTCTGCCCTTCTCGAACTACCAGAACGAGATCTACCTCAACGGCACCGTGGGGGTCGTGCCGTCGTACCCGATCGACCATGCGGCGCTTGAAGCTGCGGCGCAGGCGGCGCTGCCGCCCGAGGTATTCGGATACGTCGCCGGAAGCGCAGGATCGGAGTCGACGGCGCGGGCCAACCGCGCGGCGTTCGAGCGGATGCGGATCGTGCCACGGTTCTTGTGCGACGTGTCCGTGCGGGACCTCGCGACGACCGTGCTGGGCACGGCGATGCCGGCGCCGGTCGCGTTGGCCCCGATCGGCGTGCAGGGCATCGTGCATCCCGATGCCGAGCTGGCGGTGGCCCGGGCAGCAGCGAGCGTGCGGGTGCCGTTCGCGTTGTCGACCGTGTCGTCGTACTCGATGGAGGAGGTGGCGCAGGCTGGCGGTGACGCGCCGCGCTGGTTCCAGCTCTACTGGCCGCGCGACCGCGAGGTGGGGGCCTCGTTGCTGGCCCGCGCCCGCGCGGCCGGGTTCTCCGCGTTGCTCCTCACCCTCGACACGTTCATCCTCGCGTGGCGACCGCGGGACCTCGGCCATGGCTTCCTGCCGTTCCTGCACAGCAAGGGACTGGCGAACTACTTCTCCGACCCGGTGTTCCTGGCCGGGCTCGACAAGTCGCCGGAGGAGGACCCGTCCGGGGCCATCCTGCGGTGGCAGTCGATGTTCGGCGATCCCGGCAACACCTGGTCGGACCTGGCCTGGGTGCGCGAACACTGGGACGGTCCGATCGCGCTCAAAGGCGTGCTGCACCCGGACGACGCGCGGCGGGCGATCGACGCCGGGGTCGAAGGCGTCGTCGTCTCCAATCACGGCGGCCGCCAGGTCGACGGCGAGATCGCCGCGCTCGACGCGTTGCCGGCGGTGGCGGCTGCCGTCGACGGGCGCGCCGACGTGCTCCTGGACTCCGGCGTGCGCACCGGGTCGGACGTGCTCAAGGCGCTCGGCCTCGGCGCGCGGGCCGTCCTCTACGGCCGCCCTTACGTGTACGGGCTCGGGCTCGGCGGCGAGGACGGCGTGCGCCATGTGCTGCGCAGCCTGCTCGCGGAGCTGGAGCTGACCATGGCGCTTTCGGGCTGCGCCGCACTCGCGGATATCGGGCCGGAGACGTTGATCCGTATACCGTGATCGCGTGGCGGAGTCATCGGCAGGCACGGCCGGCCTGCGGTTTCGCCGGTTGCACGAAGGCAGCCGGGTCAGCTCGGCTGCAGGCCTTCCGGTGCTCGACCGGGTCTACGACATCTGGGAGCGCCGCGACGTTCTCCGCATGCTCACCGAGCGCGGGCTCCGCCAGAAGTACGCCGGATCCGTGCTCGGCTATGCCTGGTCCCTGCTCGAGCCGGCGCTGCTCATCGGGACGTACTTCCTGCTGCTCAAGATCTTCCACAAGAGCTACCCGATGTACCCGCTGTTCATCTCCTCGACGATCCTGCCGTGGCAGTGGTTCGCATCCACGGTCAACTCGTCGACGTCCACCCTGCGGCAGAACTCACGGCTGATCACGTCGATCGCTCTGCCGCGCGAGATCTATCCGCTCGCCGACGTCGCGGTGAAGACCGTCGAGTTCGTGCTCAGCCTGCCGATCCTGCTGATCGTTGCGTGGATCTACGGCGTGAAGCCGTCGCCGTTCGTCTTCGCGCTGCCACTGGTGCTGCTGCTCGAGCTGATGATCTGCACGGGCATGGCGTTGCTGATCTCCTCGCTCAACACGGTGCTCCGCGACGTACAACGCGGCATCGGGATCTTCATCCGGATGCTGTTCTACCTGGTCCCCGCCCTCTATCCGCTGCAACGGTTGACCGGGTCCGCGCGGCGATGGGACAGCTACAACCCGATGGTTGGGATCCTCGAGGTCAACCGTGCCGTCTGGCTGCCGGGGTACTGGACCACCTGGCGCCCGGTGTACTTCTCGGTCATCGGCGCGTTCGTGATCCTCATCGTCGGCTTCAGCGTGTTCAGCCGGGTCGAGCGCCTGGTCCTGAAGGAGCTCTAGGCCGTGGGCGACGCGATTGCGGTTCATGACCTGGGCATCAAGTTCGCCCTCAACCGCCGACGCCGGCTGGAGCTGAAGAACCTCCTCATCCAGGGCAAGTCGGCGGCCGGCACCGACTACTGGGCACTGCGGCACGTGTCGTTCACGGTGGCCAAAGGCGAGTCGGTCGGTGTGGTCGGGCGCAACGGCTGCGGCAAGAGCACCTTGCTCCGGCTCGTCGCGGGCGTCATGTTGCCGGACGAGGGCGTGATCGAGGTCAACGGTGGAGTCGGCGCGATGATCGAGCTGTCGGCCGGTTTCGTCGGCGATCTCACCGCGCGCGAGAACGTCTACCTCATCTCCTCGCTGCACGGCTTCAGCCGTGAGCAGACCGACGAGCGGTTCGACGAGATCATGAAGTGGGCCGGCGTCGCGCGGTTCGTGGACACCCCTGTGATGCATTTCTCGAGCGGCATGCGGGCGCGACTCGCCTTCTCGATCGTGACCCGGATGGAGGAGCCGATCCTCCTCGTCGACGAGGTGCTGGCGGTCGGCGACAAGGCGTTCCGGCGCAAGTGCGGCGTCGTCATCGACCGGATGCTCGGCGAGGGGCGCACGATGCTTCTGGTCTCTCACAACGAGAACGACCTCCGGCGCTGGTGCAGTCGGGGGATCTACCTGCGCCGGGACCAGCCGCTCGTGACCGGGCCGATCGAGGACATCCTGGAGATGTACCTCGACGAAGACGACAACGCGTGACCGCCGGCACCGGAACCAGCCAGGCGAACCCGCGCCCGTCGATCGCGGAGCTTCGAGCGGTGGCGCAGCCGCCGTCGACCGTCGGCCGCGTCAGTGGCGAGCACTGGGCCGGTCGGCTCTACCAGCGACACCTCTCGATCTACCTGACCCGCGCGCTCGTCCCCACCCGGGTGAGCGCCAACGCGGTCACGTGGTCGCTGGTCGTGCTGGGGATCGGCTCCGCCGTCGTACTGACAATTCCGCACCTCTGGTCGGCCGTTGTCGCGTTCCTGCTGATCCAGGTGCAGGGCACCGTCGACTGCGTCGATGGCGAGCTGGCCCGGTGGCGGGGACAGCACAGCCCGGTGGGTATCTACGTCGATCGGGTGGCGCACTACGTCACCGACGGCGCGCTCGCGGTCGCGGTGGGGGTGCATGCCGACGGCGGCCTGGGGTCGATCGGCGGCTGGACCGCGGTCGGGCTGGCGACCGGCTTCCTCGCGTTGCTCAGCAAGGCGGAGACCGACCTCGTGCACGTCGCCCGCGCGCAAACCGGCCTGGAGCGGGTTGCCGACACCGCCGAGACGGCCCGGTCGCGAGCCGGGCTGATCCGCCGGTTACGCCGGTTCGCTGCCGCCATGCCGTTCAACCGAGCGCTGCTCGCCCTCGAGCTGACCATGCTCGCGGTGGTCGCAGCCGTCGTCGACGCGGCCCGCGGCGGGTTGAGCGCCTTCCGCGTGCTCGACGTGGGCCTCCTCGTGGTCGCGGGGATCGTGGTGGTCGGACACCTGCTGGCGACCGTGACGTCGGACCGGTTGCGGTGACCTCTGTCGGCTGCGTCGTGCTGAGCATGGGCAACCGCTCCAAGGAGTTGGCGAACGCGCTGGCCTCCGTCCTCGGTCAGGAGCAGGTGGCGGTCGACTGCGTCGTGGTCGGCAACGGCTGGGTGCCGGTGGAGCTTCCGGACGGTGTGCGCTCGATCGCGTTGGAAGACAACGTCGGCGTCCCTGCGGCGCGCAACATCGGGGCTGCGGAGGTCGACGGCGACATCCTGCTCTTTCTCGACGACGACGCCGAGCTGGTCGGTGACGACCTGCTCGAGCGCGCGGTGGACGAGTTCGACTCCGACGCCGCGCTCGGCGTGCTCCAACCGCGGGCGGTCGACCCGACCGGGCTGCCGACCTCTCGGCGGCACGTCCCACGGCTGCGAGCCGCCGATGCCGCTCGTTCCGGTGACGTCGCCTGGTTCTGGGAGGGCGCTTCGCTGATCCGGCGTACCGCGTTCGATGGTTGCGGCGGTTGGCCGGAGCAATTCTTCTACGGCCACGAGGGGATCGAGCTGGCCTGGCGCATGGTCGACGGGGGATACCGGGTCCACTACGACGCCGACCTGATGGTGCTCAACCCGGAGGCCGAGCCGTTCCGAGGTGCCGAGCACCGCTACTACGACACGCGGAACCGGGTGTGGGTCGCCCGGCGAAACCTGCCGTGGCTGCTCGCGACGGGCTACCTCGCGGTCTGGGTGAGCGCCACCGTGCTGCGCTGCCGGCGGGTCTCCGACCTGCGCGAGAGCATCCGGGGGTTCGTCGACGGAGCCCGGCTGCCGAGCGGGGATCGGCGGCCGATCCAGTGGCGCACGGCGTGGCGGTTGACCCGGTTGGGCCGCCCGCCCGTGGTCTAGGCTGCGCGCGTAATGGCAGCAAGCAAGAGGCGGCGGCGAACCGTCGGCGTCGTTCTCGCCGGCGGAGTGGGCACCCGGGTCGGTCTCGAGACCCCGAAGCAGCTGCTGAAGGTCGCCGGGAAGGCGATCATCGAGCACACGCTCGCCGCCTTCGAGGCAACCGCCGAGGTCGACGAGATCGTCGTGATGATGACGCCCGGCTACGTGCCCGACATCGAGGCGATCATCGCCGCGCGCGGCTTCCGGAAGGTCGTGGCGGTGCTCGAGGGCGGCGTGACCCGTAACGACACGACGAAGATCGCGCTCGACCACCTCGGGACAGAAGAGTGCAACGTCCTGTTCCATGACGCGGTCCGCCCGTTGATCACGCAGCGCGTGATCCGCGAGTGCGTCAACGAGCTGCGCAACTACGACGCGGTCGACACCGCGATCGCCTCCGCGGACACGATTATCGTGGTCGACTCCAGCGGCGAAATCATCGTCGACATCCCTGACCGTAGCCTGCTGCGGCGCGGCCAGACTCCGCAGGCCTTCACCCTTTCGACCATCCGGAAGGCGTACGAGCTGGCCTGGCAGGACCCCGCCTTCTCCGCGACCGACGACTGCAGCGTGGTGCTGAAGTACCTCCCGGACGTCGCGATCAAGGTGGTCGAAGGGTCCGAGCACAACATGAAGGTGACCGCGCCGGTCGACCTGTTCATCGCGGACAAGCTGTTCCAGCTCAGCTCGTCGACGGTCGCGCCGCTGTCGGGACCCGCCGCCTACGGCGAGGCGTTGCGCGGTCGGGTGGCCGTGGTCTTCGGCGGGAGCTACGGCATCGGCGCGGACATCGCCGTACTGCTCGAGGAGTACGGCGCCGGGGTGTACCGGTTCAGCCGGTCGACGACCGACACGCACGTCGAGGACCCGCACGAGGTCGAGGCGGCGCTGTCGAAGGTGCACGGCGACGCCGGCCGGATCGACTACATCATCGTGACGGCCGGAGTGTTGACCACCGGGCCGTTGTCGGAGACGGACGATCGCACCGTCGCCGAGATGATCGGTGTCAACTACGTGGCCCCGGTGCAGATCGCGCGGCTCGGCGCCGGCTATCTCGAGGAGACCGCGGGCCAGCTGTTGCTGTTCACGTCGAGCAGCTACACGCGCGGACGTGCCGGATACAGCCTTTACTCCTCGAGCAAGGCCGCCGTCGTCAACCTCACGCAGGCGCTGGCCGAGGAGTGGACCGACCTCGGAGTCCGGGTCAACTGCATCAACCCGGAGCGAACGGCGACCCCGATGCGCACCAAGGCCTTCGGTGTCGAGCCGGCCGGCGACCTGCTGGATGCTCGAGTCGTCGCGCAGACCGCCGTCGACGTCCTCGTCTCCGACGTGACCGGCCAGGTCGTCGACGTGCGCCGACCTGCCCCCACGGTCGCCGCTCGCTCGGCGCGGCCGGCCGGCGCCGCCGAGGCGGTCGAGGAGCAGGTCGAGATGCAGGAAGCGGAGGCGGAGGTCGAGGCGGCGCTCGAGCACGAGTCGCCGTGAGCCAGCCGAAGCAGTCTCACGGCGCTGCCGTCGAGCGCCCGGAGGAGCAGGGCGGCGGTGGCGAGAACGGTGGCGGACTGCGGACCGCGCAGCTGTCGGCCCGGCTGACCGGCCTGGTCGCTCTCGCGGCGTACGCACTCCTTCCGGTCGCCGCGATCTTCGGCTGGGCGGTTGCGGCGCTGGTCGCGATCGCCGTGAGCCAGGCGATGGACGTCGCGGTCGTCGCGAACGAGGATCTTCGGGCCGCGCTCGCCCGCGGCCAGTTCGGCATCGCCACCCGCACGCTGGTGCGCGAGGCATCGATGGCGATCTTGGTGGTCTCAGCCGCCTGGGCCGCCAGGCACGACGAGCGTGCGGGCCTCGCGCTGGTCCTGCTGGTCGCGGGCCTGCGGATCATCTACCAGCTGCTGCTCGTCCTGGTCCGACGGCGTGCGGTGCTGCCGGTCGAGTCCTTGAACATCGACCTGACCGGCATCGACGGGCCGCCTTACCTACCCGACGTGATGCAGCGCAGGTTGTCCGAGCGGTTCCATGGGCTGTCGGCAGTGGCGCTGGTCGGTGCCGCAATCGCTGTCGTCGCCCAGCAGCCGGTTGTGCTCTACGTGATCGTCGGCGCTGTCGTCGGGGTCGAGCTGATCGCGGTCCTCGGCGCGTTGGCGTGGCTCGTGCGGTCCCGCGGAGCGCTCATTCGCGACGCCTATCTGAATGCAGTTCTCGCGCGGGTGCGCGAGCTGCACTCGGAGGTGATGCTGTACCACACCGGCGCGGACGACTCGGCGTACCAGGTGAACATGTGGCTGCCGGTCGTCGAGCGCCTGCATCGGCCGGCGCTGGTGGTGCTTCGCGAGCGCCCCTGCCTGCCGCAGCTCGCACCGACCACGCTGCCGGTCGTCTGCATCCCGGGGGCGGTGGAGTTCATGGGCTTCTCGCTGCCCGAGATCCGAGTCGCGCTCTACACGGCGAACGTGGGCAAGACGATCCACATGCTGCGCGAGCCCGGTGTTCGCCATGTCTTCGTCGGTCACGGCGACAGCGACAAGACGGCGTCGTTCAACCCGTTCAGCAAGGTCTACTCCGAGATCTGGGTGGCCGGCGAGGGCGGTCGCGACCGGTACCGGCGTGCAGCGGTCGGCATTCGCGACGAGGACATCGTCGAGGTCGGCCGGCCGCAGCTGGAGGGAATCCGGGTCGCGAGCGGGCCGGTCGGAGACCGGTTGATGACCGTGCTCTACGCGCCGACCTGGGAGGGTTGGACGGCGGATCCCGCACACACGTCGCTGATGTCGGGTTCCCGAACGTTCGCGTGATCTACAAGCCGCACCCCTTCACGGGAACCGTGAGTGCGGCGGCGGCGGCTGCGGACGCCGCGATTCGCTCGATCATCACGCGAGCAGGTGAGAGCCATGAGATCGTCGTCGGCCCGGTGCCGAGCCTCTATGACTGCTTCAACGCCGCGGACGTCCTGATCGCCGACATCTCCAGCGTGCTCACGGACTTCATCTCTTCCGAGAAGCCTTACATCGTGGCCAACCTCACTGGGCTCGCCGAGGAGACCTTCCGGGCGAAGTTCCCGAGCGTCGCGATGGCCTACCTGCTCGATCCCGCTGCGGAGCGGATCGGCGCAATTCTCGACCTGATCCGGGAGAGCGATCCGCTCGCGGAAGAGCGGCGCGATCTGAAGCGCTACCTGCTCGGCCCGGCCGAGCCGGACGCGATGACCCGCTTCGGGCTCGCGGTCGATGCGGCGTACGAAGCGGCGGTCGTGATGGCTCCGGTGCGGGTGGCGGCCGGTCGCGAGTAGCCGCGGTCACGCAGTTTCCGTCACACCTTCGTGCGGGTCCCCTTCACCAGGCCACTCGCGACCCATGGCGACAACGGCGTGCGCAACCGGTGTTCCGGCGCCGGCCGTGCCCGTGCCTTGGCC
>Ga0335074_10010446_pt1 | contig 12999 bp, 9 predicted proteins | sample Lox_Sample_23_FD_206715 | JGI IMG/M metagenome (GOLD analysis project Ga0335074, IMG submission 206715) | Soil microbial communities from Loxahatchee National Wildlife Refuge, Florida, United States - Lox_Sample_2.3 | ecosystem: Environmental > Terrestrial > Soil > Wetlands | place: USA: Florida...
CCAGCCTGATCGAACAAGCGGCCACGGCGACAACCGGCAGCTAGCGTCGAGGAGTTCAGGTGACAGATCACACAGTCGAGTCCACGCCGGAAACGATTCGTTCCGGATTTCTCGACCCTAAGGCACCCCCGGTCGCCAGCGTGGTAAACGGCGACGTCGTCCGGTATCCCCATACGTGGACCCACTGGGGCAACGAAGCCGTCTACGGCATGACATTCGCCGACCGGGAACCCCTCCGCCACCGCTACCCGTACGGCCCCTACTCGATGATGGGCCCGGTCGAGGTCCGCGGCGCGGAACCCGGAGACACGATCGAGTGCACGCTACTGGCGCTGCGGACCATTGACTGGGGATGGAACTCGTTCCCGCTTGGTGTCGGCGCGCTGCCCGCCGACTTCACGGAGCCGTACCTGCATTACTTCCGCTTCGACGCCGAGCGCACCACCACCGAGTTCGTCGACGGCATCCGGCTGCCCATGGCGCCGTTCCTCGGTGTCATGGCGGCCGAGCCGCCCGGCGACGACCCGGTCAGCGCGATCTTGGCTGGCCCGAACGGCGGCAACCTCGTGCTGCGCGAGCTCACCGTCGGATCCTCCCTTCACCTCCCCGTGGCGAAGCCTGGCGGACGGATCTGGATCGACGACGTGCACGCCCTCCAGGGCGACGGTGTCGTTGACCAGACCGCGATCGAGACGGCAGCGGAAGACATCGAAATCCGGTACGACCTCCATAAGGACGTGCCACTCACCAGCCCGCTGGGAGAAACGCCTGACCACTGGATCGGGCTCGGGTTCGCCGACAACCTCGACGACGCGCTCGTCAACTGCCTGCGCTTCCTCATCAGCTGGCTGCACAGCGCGGCCGGTATCTCCGAGCCGGAGGCCTACGCCCTGTGCAGCATGGCAGTCAGCTTCCGGGTCACGCAGTACTCGCACCAGACCGCCTCGGCGTACAGCGCCACCCCGCCGAAAATCGTGCACGGGATGGTCCCGAAGAGCGTGTTTCCCGACGCCATTCAGCGCCGGATCGGTGCGTGGCTCAGGCCAGCGGCAGCATCAGCATGACGCTGTCCGTCGCCGACAGGCTCGACATCCTGGAGGTCATTACCCGCGCCGACCAGGCCGCCAGCGATCGCGACGCGGAAGCGTACGTGCAGCTGTTCACTGCGGACGCAGTACTCGACGGCGCGCAAGGACGGCACTCCGGCCGCGAAGCGCTGCAAGCCGCGGTCGGACCGGTCTGGGCAGCCGAGGGGCCCGCGACCCTGCACCTCACGCTTAATCCCGTCATCGAGGACCTGGGCGATGGCCAAGGTCGCCGAGTCGCTGTGCGGTCCGTCCTGATGATCATCGCCCCTGGCCCGCCAGCCGTCATCCGTACCGCAGCGCCGATCACGCAGATCCTCGTCCGGGGGAACGGCTCTTGGCACATCAGCAGAAGAACGGTCGGCGATATCGCGTCGACTTCCCGTTTACAGGCTGTTGATCAATAGCCCATAACGTGGCTGCGATGTCGTTTGCAGGAGGAATATCCATGCCATCCCCTGCCTACTTTCTGGGCCGACCCGTTCACATATACATAAGTGCGATGACCCCTAAGTCACGTCGACCGGAAGCTAATGAGAAAGCACCCGGCACGATGATCGCAGCGCGAGCGAGAATTGTGGAGGCTCGCGACAGGGACAGAAAGGCAGCAGCGTGAAGTCAGGCGAGCGTTCTGGGCGGTCGTCGACCACTTCCCGCACTCCGGCTCAGGCCAGCTTCCGCGCAGTAACCACGGGCCCGTTCAGAATAAATCTTCTCTTTCTCCTGACAAGGGCAGGGTGATTTCCAGGACGGTGCCAGCCTCGCGCGGGCTGTGCAGCGACACCCGCCCGCCGAAGGCTTCCACCCGGTCCTTCACCTCGGTGAGACCCGAGCCGCGGCTGAAGTCGGCCCCGCCTTGGCCGTCGTCCCTGACCCGTACCCGCAGCACGCCGTCGGAGGCGATCGCCTCGACCTCGGCCGCCGTGGCGCCCGAGTGCCTGGCCACGTTGCCCAGGGCTTCGGAGACCGCGTAATAGGCCGCAGCCTCCACCGGCTCGGCCAGCCGGTCCGTCATCTGGACGTCAACGCTCACCGGGATTCCCGATCGGCGGGCGAGCGCGCGCAGCGCGGGACGCAGCCCGCTCTCGGTGAGTATCGCGGGATAGAGGCCGTGGGAGATCTCGCGCAGCTCCTCCTGCAGGCCGACCGCCGTCTTGACCGCCGCGTCCAGCCGCTCGGCCACTTCTTCCTCCTCGGGCGGCAAGGTGGCCTGTTCCGCCCGCAACTGCAGGGCCAGGGACACCAGTCGCTGCTGCGCGCCGTCGTGCAGGTCGTGCTCGACCCGGCGGCGCGTCTGATCGGCGGCCGCCACGATCCGGGCGCGGGAAGCGGTCAGCGCGGCCTGCGTCTCGGCATTGGCGATGGCGGTCGCGGCCAGCTCGGTGAACCCCGTCAGCCGCGCCTCGGTACCCGGCGGGAGCGGCTTGGCCACGGATACCGCCATCATGACGCCCCACAGCTGCCTCTCGACCCAGATCGGCGCGCCCACCGACGCACGAATCTCCCAGTCCCGGCTGAAGGCACCGATTTCCCCGGTAACGGTGCTGTAGTCATCGAGCCGCGTTGGCTGGCGCGTCTGGAGCACCAGTGTGGTCATGTTCCGGCCGCCGAGTTTCGCGCGGAGACCGACCGGGAGCGGGAGGGCGAGGTCGGTGGCGGCCCAGGCCGCCACGGTGGTGATCCAGCTGTCCGGGTCGTACCGGCTCAGGATCGTGCAGTCGGCTTGCAGCAGCCGGCCGAGTTCCGCGGCGACCGCCGCGAACACCTCCGCGGGCGGCGCCCCCTTGGCCACCAGCGTCGCCACCCGGCCGAGCGCCGCCTGCTCGGCAGCGAAGTCCCGCAGCTGCGCGCGGGCCTGCGCGTCGGCGATGGCGGTCGCGGCCAGCTCGGTGAACGCGGCTAGCCGCGCCTCGGTATCCGACGGAAACGGTTCCCCGGACGTGGAGCCCACCATCACGACGCCCCACAGCCGGCCGTCAACGGTGATCGGGGCGCCAACCGCCGAGCGGAATCCGTGCCTGCGGCCCATCACAGCGGGTTCGCCGTCGGCGTCGTCCATAGAGTCGAGCCTCGCCGGCTGGCCCGTGTGGAAAATCCTCGTCAGGATGTTCCGCCCGCCCAGTCGCACCGTGGTCCCGTTGAAAGGAGACGGACCCGCGGCTGTCCGCCAGCCGACGCTCGTCGACACGCCGCCGGGATCGTACCGGACTATGTCCGTGATGTCGGCGGGCAGCAACTGCTGGACTTCGGCGGAAACGGCGAGGAACACCTCTTCTGGCGGCGCACCGCGGGCGGCAAGCGTGGCCACCCGGCGCAGCGCCGCCTGCTCATCGGCGAAGCTGCTCAGGGCCATCAGGGCCTCGGCGCTCGCGATGGTGATGGCGGCCAGCTCGGTGAACCGGGTCAGCCGGCCCTCAGTGGTCGGCGGCAGCGTCTTCCCCGCGCCTGACATGACGACCAGGGCGCCCCACAGCCGGCCGTCAACGGTGACCGGCGCGCCGGCCACCGGGCCGAACCCGAGCTTGCGGCCGATGCTGGTGATGTCGCCAGTGGCCGGTTCGGCCTGTTCTACCCGGGCCGGCCGGCCGGTCCGGAATATCAGCGTCAGCGTGTTATGCCCGCCCAGGCGGACCCGGGTACCGACGGTGAAGGGCGGCGCGCCGGACACTCTGTCCCATTGCCCGACGCAGGTCGTCGCGCCGTCCGGGTCATAGCGGAACACCCCGGTGACATCGGTGGACAGCAACTGCCCGGCTTCGGCGGCCACGGCGGCGAAGACTTCTTCCGGCCGCGCCCCGCGGGCGGCCATCATGGCGACCCGGCGCAGCGCCGCCTGCTCATCGGCCTGCTGGCGGCCCGCGGTGGCCTGCTGGCGGCCCGCGTTCATCGACCTAGCTTAATCGGCGAGCGCCTGCCCCTGGAAGGGCAGCGTGACCTCGACGGTGGTGCCCTCCCCCGGCTCGCTCCTGAGCGAGATCTGGCCGCCGACCGCCTCCACCCGGTCGCGCATCCCGGTCAGGCCTGAGCCGCGGCTGAAGTCGGCACCGCCGCGGCCGTCGTCCCGCACCAGGACCCGCAGCAGGCCCGGCTCGGCGGCCACGGCTACCTGCGCCCCGGAGGCGTGCCCGTGCTTGGCGATGTTGGTCAGCGCCTCGGACACCGTGTAGTAGGCGGTGAGCTCGGCCGACTCGGGGAGGCGTCCGTCGACCCGCACATCCAGGCGGACCGGAATGGCCGAGCGGGCCGCCAGCGCGGTCAGGGCCAGGCGGAGGCCGCCGTCGGCCAGCACGGCCGGGTGCAGGCCGCGGGCGATCTCGCGTAGCTGCTCAAGCATGTCATGCGTTTCTGTGATCATCCGCTCCAGTCGCTGCCTGAGCTCGCTGGCCGCAGGCGCCGCCGCCTGGGCGGCCCGCAGCTGCCCGGTGAGGGAAACCAGCCGCTCCTGCGCGGCTTCGTTCAGCTGCTCCTCGATCCGCCGCCTGGTGGCATCGGCCGCGGCCACGATCCGCGCCCGCGACACGGTGAGGGCAGCCCGGGCCTCCGCGTTGGCGACCGCGGTCGCGGCGAGCTCGGTGAACCGGGCCAGCCGGGTCTCGGTCCCCGGCGGCAGCGGCCCGGACCGCGACACCGCGCTCAGCACGCCCCACAGCCGGCCATCCACGGTGACCGGCACGCCGACCGAGGAACGGAGGCCCGTCTGGCGGGCCAGCTCGGCTAGGGGGCCGGTGGCCTGGTCATAGTCGTCGACGCGGCCCGGCTTGCCGGTCCGGAACACCAGCGACGACACGTTCTCCCCGCCGAGGGGCGCGCGGGAGCCGACCGCGGCAAGCGGGGCGTCCGAGCGAGCCCACGCGCCGACAAACACGCTGGTGGCGTCGGGGGCATACTGTTCCAGGGCGGCTGCGTCAACCGCGAGCACCTGCCCGGCCTCCTGAGTGACCGCGGCAAACGCCTCCTCCGGCGGCGCACCGCGGGTCACCAGCGTCGCCACCCGGCGCAACGCCGCCTGCTCGTCAGCGAACTCACGCAGCTCCGTACGCGCTTCGGCATTGGCGATGGCGGTCGCGGCCAGCTCGGTGAATCCGGCCAGCCGTTCCTCGGTGTCTGGCGGCAGCGGGCCCTCGGTGGACGCCACGCCCATGGCGCCCCACAGCTGCCCTTGGATGCTGATCGGCACCGCGACCGACGCGCGAATACCAACCGCCCACGCGTCCTCGGCGGGAGGCCCTGAGGCTGCGCCGTAATCGTCGATCCGCGCTGCCCGGCCCGTCTCGAACACCAGCGTGTGCACGTTCCGGCCGCCGAGCGGCTTCCGTGAGCCCTCCTGGAGAGGAAAGCCGGTGCTGCTCCAGGTGGAGACCAGCGTTCGCGAGTGGTCCGTGTTGTACTGGGTGGTCAGGGCGTGATCAGCGCCGAGCAGCCGCCCGGTCTCCTCAGTGACCGCGGCGAGCACCTCTTCCGGCGGCGCCCCCCGAGTCACCAGCGTCGCCACCCGGCGCAACGCCGCCTGCTCATCGGCGAAGCCGCGCAGTTTCGCGCGGGCCAGCGCGCCGGCGACCGCGATGCCGATGAGCTCGGTGAACCGGACCAGGCGCTGCTCGGTGCCGGGAGGAAGCGGCCCACGGCGTGACCCGACGCCCATGAGGCCCCAGATCCGCCCTTCGACCAGGATGGCGGCGTTGACCGAGGAGATGATTTGCTGCGCGCGGCGCTCTTCAGGCAACTCCAGCGACGACATGTCAGCCGCATCGAACCGGACAGCGCGGCCAGCCTGCCACACCGGCACGGCAGCCGCGAAGCTAGGCCCGAGTTTGAAACGGTGCATCGTGCGTCGGGGATCCGCCAGCCCCCGACTTGCCACCAGCGCTACCTCGCCATCCGGATGGAGCCGGTTGGTCGAGACAATATCCGCGTCGAAGAGCGCGACGGCCTCCTCGACAACGCTCGCGAACAGCGCCGAGGGCTCCACTCCGGCGGCGACAAGCGTCGCCACACGGCGCAGGGCGCCCTGCTCCGCGCCGATCTCGTTCAGGAGCGGGGCGGTTTCACCGGTCCCGTCTGCCGTCATCGCCGCCCTCCTGCCCTGACCTCCACTACCGATGCTAGCCCGCCGCCAAGTGACCGTTCATCTGCTCGACTGGTCATCCGCTCGGCTGGCGTGACCAGCCGTGCGCGGAGGGAGCCAGCAGGCCAAGGGCGCGGGCTTGCTCGACCGCCTGCGTGCGGCTGTGCGCGGAGAGCTTTTCGTACAGGTGCCGGGTATGCGTCCTGACGGTATGCACCGACAGGCACAGCTGCTCCGCGATCGCGGGTACCGGCAGGTTGGTCGGCAGGTAGCGCAGGATACGGTTCTCGCCGTCGGTGAGCAGCCCGGCTGGCTCCGCTGGCCCGGACGGCACCGGCGCGAGCTCCCGCCCGGCGAGCCGGCCCAGCGTCTGCGCGATCAGCGCCGCGTGCGCGGTGCGGCTCCTGGCGTACCGCGGGAACAGCCCCGGCCCGGGGTGGACGACGAAGGAGAGGGTGACGCCGTCGGACTCGGCGACATCGAGCGCGCGCTCCAGCGCTTGCTCCAGCGCTCGCTCGGCCGCGGCCCGGTCGCCGAGGGCATCGCGGGCCGCGGCGAACATCATGCCGTCCAGGGCACGGGCGTGAAGCGATCGATCGGCGAGCATAGCGTCCCCCGGTCTACGGCGGTCGGCCGGTTCATTGTCATTGCGCACGCATACGACGATCGGCGATTGGCGCACGAACGTCTGCCCGGCAGGCACCCAATCGGCCCTACCAGCTAGCCGGAATGAACGAGACGCGGCGCAGGCCGATAATCGTGGCATGGAAGCGACCGGCAGTGACGCGAGACGGACTCGCGTGGTGCTGGCCGACGACGACGTCCTGCTGCGCGAGGGCCTGGCTAGCTTGCTCGACAGATCCGGGCTCGACGTTGTGGGCCAGGCTGACGAGGCCGCAGGGCTGCTTGAGCTGGTCCGCCGGCTACGGCCTGATCTCGCGGTGGTAGACATCCGGATGCCGCCCGGGCATTCGACCGAAGGACTGGACGCGGCCCGGGTGATCCAGCAGGACTATCCGGAGACCGCGGTGGTGGTGCTGTCGGCTCACGTAGAGGTCGAGCACGCGATAGACCTGCTGGCGGCCGGGCAGCACACCGGCTACCTGCTGAAGAACCGGGTTACCGACGTCGCCGAGTTCATCGAGACGCTCAAGCGGGTCGAACACGGCGGCTCGGCGGTAGACCCCGCGCTCGTGGCCGAACTGGTGGCGGCCCGGCGAACCGACGACCCGCTGAGCGAGCTCAGCAGCCGGGAACGAGAGGTACTTGGGCTGATGGCCGAGGGACGCTCCAACGCCGGCATCGGGCAGGCGCTGTGGGTGACCGAAGGCACCGTGGAAAAGCACGTGCGCAGCATCATGATGAAGCTCCGCCTGCCTGAGACAGCCGACGTTCACCGCCGGGTGCTGGCCGTGCTTGCCTTCCTGGAAAACAACTGACGGCGTGACTCCGGCTAGCTGCAATGCGGACGAGGCCCATGCGTGAGCAAGCTGATCCGGTGAACCCGCTACGGTGTGTCATCGTCGACGACGACCCATCATTCCTCGAGGCGGCACGTGCCTTGCTGACGGCGGACGGAGCAACGGTGGTGGGGACGGCCAGCACCAGGGCCAGTGCGGTCCGGCAGGTCGACGCACTGCGCCCGGATGTCGTGCTGATCGATATCCGGCTCGGCGGGGAATCGGGGTTCACCGTGGCCAGGGAGCTGGCCGCGGGCGACCGTCACGCGGCGCTCATCATGATCTCCACCTACGCCGAGGCCGACTACGCCGACCTCCTCGCGGAAAGCCCGGTCATCGGTTTCCTGCCCAAGGCGGCGCTGTCGGGGCCGGCCATCCGCAGGATCCTCGCGGCTACCAGGTGACCGGCAGCGTTTTCAGGAGGTCCCGCACACATAATCGATCTGCGGCTGGCCATGACACGAAATGGCGATAAAGATGCGGTGCGGGTCTCCTTGGTTAGTGCTTAACTAGAGGCGATCTCGAGGTGGCGCTCCGCAGGAGTAGCACATGACCGTTGTGGCCGGCGAAGAAGTCCCGCAGGTGCACCGCCGGCTGGCGGGACGGCTGCGCGCGGCTGTGCTGGGACCGCGCGGCGGCGGTACCACCCGGCGGCGGGCATCCGACGCGTTCCGGCTGGGGTCCGCGGTCGTGATCGTAGGCGTGTCCATCCCGGTGATGCGGGCGAATTCGGCCGTCGAGCTGAGCATCGTGCGGGCCCTGAACCCGCCGCCGGCGGCGATCAGCTGGCTGGTCACCTCGCTCTTCTGGCTCGGTTCCGCCGGGGTGGTGGTGCTGCTGGCGATCGTCGGGCTGGTGATTCCGCGGCTGACCGCGGCCCGGCGCATCGCGGCGGCCGGCGTCCTGACCTGGGTTGTCTGCCTGCTGCTCGGCGAACTGCTCGGATCAGCGGCCGGACGGCCGCCGGACGCCGCGCTCGCCGGGCTGAACACCGGTTACCCGGTGACCTGGCTGGCGGTCGCGGTCGCGATGGCGGCCACCGCGCTGCCCTATCTGAGCCGTCCGGTACACCGGCTGGTCTGGTTCCTGGTCCCGGTGGCGGTGCTGGCCGGTGTCTGCGCCGGGGCGGCGCTGCCGGTCAACGCCCTGTCCAGCATGGCAGTGGGCTGGGGCATCGCGGCGGCCGTGCACCTGGCCGTGGGCTCGCCGCTCGGCCTGCCGTCGGCGGCTGAGGTCGCCGAGTGGATCTCCGACCTGCACGTCGAGGTTACGGACATCACCCGGGCCGCCACCCAGGTCTGGGGCGTGGAGCAGTTCGCCGGCCATGGCACGGGCGGCGAGAAGATCGAGCTGTCGGTGTACGGCAGGGACGCGTCGGACGCGCGGATGCTGGCGAAGCTGTGGCGGTTCTGCGTGTACCGGGACTCGGGGCCTACCCTCATCCTCGACCGCCTGCAGCAGGTAGAGCACGAGGCCTACCTCACGCTGATGGCCGGACGTGCCAGGGTCGGCGTGCCCGAGGTGCTCGCCGCGGGAAATTTCGGTCCGAGCAAGGACGCGGCGCTGGTGACCCGCGTGCCCGACGGCCCGCTGCTGTCCGAGGCCGGCGACCGCCTCACCGACGACACGCTCGACGAGACCCTGCTCGACCTGCTGCGGCTGCGGGCGGCCGGGATCGCCCACGGAGCCCTCGGCGGAGACACGATCATCCTCGCCGAGCAGGGCGTCTGCTTCAGGGGTTTCCGCAGCGCGTCGGCCGCCGCCCCGGCCGGCCGGCTGGACAGCGATCTCGCCGCCGCGCTGGCCGCGCTGGCAGTGCAGGCGGGCGTCGAGCGCACCGCCGCGGCGGCCGCCCGGGTGCTCGATGCCGACACCGTTCGCGGCACCCTGGTGCACCTGCAGCGCCCGGCGCTCGACCCGACGACCATAGCCGCATTGGCACAGCACAAGGACCTGCTCCCCCAGCTGCGGGCGGCGGTGGCCACCGGAGCCGGCATCGAGGTTCCGAAGCTCGCGGAGTTCAAGCGGGTCAGCTGGACCAACCTGCTGTTCGGCCTCGGCTCGCTGATCGGCATCTGGGCGATCATCGGCGTGCTGTCCGACGCGGGCAGCGCCTTCGAGGCCATCAAGGGGGCCAGCTGGGGATGGGTGGCGCTGGCGTTCGTATTCGCCCAGCTGCCGCCGCTCGCCTCGGCCTGGGCGCTGACCGGCGCCACCGTTGGCGACCTGCCGTACGGGCGGTGCACGGCGCTCGAGGTGTCCAATGCCTTCAGCTCGCTGGTCGGCGGCAACGTCGCCGTCTTCGCCGTCCGGGTCAGGTTCTTCCAGCGGCAGGGGTCCGACTCAACGGAGGCGGTCAGCTCGGGCGCCATCGTTTCCACGGCGGAATGGGTCGTCAAGGCCCTGCTGTTCCTCATCGCCATCCCCTTCGCCGCCGGGGACCTGCACACCCAGGCCACCTCGGGTGACCACAAGACGGCCGTCTGGATCATCCTCGCGGTCATCATCGTCGCCGGGATCGCCGCCACGGTGGTCGCCCTGGTGCCGCGGGTGCGGCGGCTGGCCAGCGCCCGGGTCAGGCCGTACCTGGCGAGCATCTGGGACAACACCAAGGCCATCGCCGCCGAGCCGCACAAGATGATCTCTGTGCTGGCTGGCTCGGTCCTGGCCCAGCTCGTCATCATCCTGGCGCTGGGCGCGTCGCTGCACGCGGTCGGAGAGCACGCCAGCATCGCGACGCTGGTCTGCGTCAACACGCTGGCCGCCATCGTCGGCGGCGCGGTGCCGGTGCCCGGCGGCGCCGGGGTGGTCGAGGCCGGGCTGATCGCCGGGCTCGTCGGCGCCGGCATACCTCAGGATCAGGCCGTCGCCGCGGTGCTCATGCAGCGGGCGTTCACCTCGTACCTGCCGCCGATCTGGGGCTGGCTGACCCTGGCCTGGATGCGCCGGCACGAGTACATCTGAGACTGTCAGTGCGTGGTGAACTGGATGAGCTTGATCACCATGATGACGATCGCGAAGAAGATGTAGCCGCGCAGGCTGAGCAGGCCGATCCTGCGCGCCATGCTGAGCGTGGGCCGCTCGAGCGTGTCGATGCGGGGCGTGCGCCACGCGATGCGGCGCTCGCGGAGGGTCTCTTTCCACGCGGCGCGGTCCATGTCCGGCGGCTGCCTGTTGCTGCCCGGGCCGTCGGTGAACGGCTCATTCCGCGAGGCCCGGAACCGCAGGAGCAGGAACGCGGCGATCACCCCGAGGGCGAGGCAGACGGCACCGCCGGTGAACGTCTGCTTCAGGGTGATGACGGGCCAGAAGGTCGTGACGAGCGGGGCGAGGGAGAAGGTGAGCACGACCCAGGCGATGATGCCGGCGATCCAGTTCTGCGCGGGGGTGTTGCTCCACGGCCCCAGCACCGCTTTGTCGTTGGCGAGCAGGATCAGGAAGACCAGGGCCGACGGCAGCAGGATGCCGTTGAGCGCCTCCACGCCGTTGATCACCACGTCCAGGTCGTTGGCCCACGCGAGCGTGACCACGGCGGCGACCGCGATGCTGATCGCGTACAGGCCGTAGAACCACGGTGCCTGCTTCATCTTCCAGTGCAGCGAGTGCCGCATCTTCGGGTACACGTCGCCGAGCGTGTAGGTCGTGGTCAGCGCCGTCAGGTTGGCGCCGATCAGCGAACCGTCGATGGTCGCGATGGCCAGCAGGCCGCCGACGCCGTGACCGACGTGCTGCTGCAGTGCCGTGAACGTGCTGTTCAGGTCGCTGAAGTTGCCGAACGCGCTGGTGTGCGCCAGGCCGAAAGCACACGCGGTCATGATCGCGAGCGCCCCGATGACCTCGATGACGACGCCGATGCCCGTGTCCCAGCGCTCGTAGTTCAGCCAGCGCGGGGTGATGCGCTTGTCGACCACGTTGGACTGCTGGAAGAACATCTGCCACGGCTCGACGGTGGTGCCCACCACGGAGACGACCAGCAGCAGCAGGGTCGCGTTCAGCCCGCCGGGCATGCTCGGGACCACGCCGGCGACGGTGGAGGTGGCGCTGCCGTGCACGAGGAAGGCCATCGGGAACGAGACGAAGTTCGCGATCACCAGGAAGATCAGGAACCGCTCCCAGTACCGGAAGGTCCCGCCCGCCATGACCAGGAAGAGCAGGACCGCCGACGAGACCACGGCCCAGGTGCTGGACATGCCGAAGAACGAGAGCCCCTGCTCGACCCCGATGAATTCAACGACGATGGTGACCGCGTTGATGATGAACAGGTCGGCGACTGAGAAGGTTCCCCAGAACTTGCCGAACCGGGCGTAGATGAGCTTGCCGTGCCCTACTCCGGAGACCGCGCCGAGGCGGACCACCATCTCCTGGCAGAAGTACAGGATGGGGAACAGCAGGACCAGGCACCAGAGCAGCCTCATGCCGTAGTCCTGGCCCATCTGGGCATAGACCGAGACGCCGCCCGCGTCGTTCCCGCCGCCCATGACGATAAGCCCCGGGCCCGCGATGATCAGCAGCAGCCTGAGCTTCCGCCGCCACGATTTCGGCTTACCTGTTTCGCTCTGCTTCAGGGTGCCGAATGCGCCGACGATATCGCCGACGTGCTGCGGGTCGAGCACTGCGGGTGCCGCTTCTTGTTCGGTGATCCCCGCATTGTCGAGAGCCAATTACCGCTCCTTAGCGCGTCCTGGCCTACGTTTGCCGCTCGATTGGGTCGGCGCATGTTGCTTCGCCTGCGGCACGCTATGGGCGGATGATGTGGGCTGTCAACGCGCTGCATCCCGGAGTGGCGGCACGGAATCGCGCCGGTCGCGTTCGGCCCGGCGCACCATCGCGCTATCGAATTGTTGCGTTGACCTGTTGAATGTAATAGGCGTTTCACGAGAGTTGGCCAATTAATGTAATAGGTGTTTCGCGAAGCCAGCCCGGCTCAATGTAAGAAATGCTTCACAGTTCGGGGTTCGCGCGGGAACCCGCCACCGGCCGGGCCGACGGCCGCCGCGTCGGAGTCCGTAACCCCGCCGTAATGGCCATCACGATCCGGTCGGGGTACTGTCCGTCTGGCCCAGGTACCAGTACCGTTGCCCGTCCGCCGGGGAGGTGAACACGTGTCAAGCCTGGTCATTGCCCTAATCGTGCTCGGCACGGTCACCGTAGCCGAGTTGCCGGACAACTCCGGACTGGCGAGCCTGGTGCTGGGTACCCGGTACCGGCCAAGCTGGGTGTTCGCCGGGACAGCGGTCGCATTCGCGGCGCACGTGGTCCTGGCGGTCACGGTCGGCAGCTTCCTGACCCTGCTCCCGCACCGGCTCGTGCAGATCGTGGTGGCCCTGGTGTTCCTGGTGGGGGCCGTGCTGGTGCTGCGCACAGACAACGATGACGATGACGATGTGCG
>Ga0335074_10010447_pt1 | contig 12999 bp, 10 predicted proteins | sample Lox_Sample_23_FD_206715 | JGI IMG/M metagenome (GOLD analysis project Ga0335074, IMG submission 206715) | Soil microbial communities from Loxahatchee National Wildlife Refuge, Florida, United States - Lox_Sample_2.3 | ecosystem: Environmental > Terrestrial > Soil > Wetlands | place: USA...
CTCCTCCGAACCTTGCAGCGCCCGATTGTACATGGCCTCCGCTTCGGCTAGCCTGCCTTGGTCGGCGTAGAGCAAACCTAGGTTGTTGACCGTATCGAGTGTCGATGTGTGCTTCGGTCCAAGTGCCTCCTCCTTTCCTTGCAGCGCCCGATTGTATATGGCCTCCGCTTCGGCTAGCCTGCCTTGGTCGGCGTAGAGCAAGCCCAGGTTGTTGACCGTATCGAGTGTTGATGTGTGCTTCGGTCCAAGTGCATCCTCCTTTCCTTGCAGCGCCCGATTGTACATGGCCTCCGCTTCGGCTAGCCTGCCTTGGTTCTTGTAGAGCTTGCCCAGGTTGTTGACCGTATCGAGTGTCGATGTGTGCTTCGGTCCAAGTGCCTCCTCCTTTCCTTGCAGCGCCCGATTGTACATGGCCTCTGCCTCGGCCAGCCTGCCTTGGTCAGAGTAGAGGTCACCTAGGTTGTGCAAAGCCCAGCTCATTCCCTCATCATCTACCTTGCCATCCAAGATAAAGTGCTGCTGCCGTGTAGCATGCTGAAGGAGCCGACGTTGCAACAGCCACCAGTTATCCATGTCTCTCCTAGGAATCTCTAAGGCCACACAAGTCAAGGCCACCCTCGCTAGGTTCTTATCCCACTCCTTGTTCAGCATAAATACCGCCCATAAGTGTACACAGCTGTGCACGCTGTACCCACGTAGGAACAAGTCTCGATCAACTAGACCATACTCGCATAGCAGTCTAACGGCTTCGTTAAAGCTCAATTCGTCCTTAGTGAGCGACTGTATCCATTCCTCGCCTGTAGAGCTTCCGTTACAAAGAAGTTCAAACCATATATCCTGTCTATCGAAATATGCCCACAACTTCAGCATTTTGGCTGATGCTACACTCTGTTGTTGGATTCGATCGAGAGTGATCTGCCACGTCGTGTATAGTGAGCGGCCTTCATAGGAACTCAACTGTGGACTGGTCGTTTGAAGTTTCAGCCACGACGCTTTGTGGAGCCGTAGATACTCCGAAAAGCTTGTCGCCACCTGCGCTAGGTATGCACCAGCCGTAGACAGAGCTAGAGGCAGGCCATCTAGTTCCTTGACAAGCTCTACAGCAGCGGAGTCTGTCTTGTCAGTGTCAAGTGGGTCTCAACACTTATCGCATGACATACCGTTCTCAATACCCTTCCGTCCAGACGTGTTCGACAGGATCTGGAGACCTTCTTGAATATTTGGCAGCTTCTGCACATGGATGCGTTGACATTGGCTGACTTGCGACGATCGCGTAGTAATGATGATAGAGCCGTGGTCAGAGCTGGGGAGAAATCGACGCACATCCACTGCTGAGCTGTCGGGATTGCTAGGAGTTCTAGGATTGTCGTAATTGTCATAAATAATCATCCACCGCGAGTTGTCTCGGTGGTCGAGCCAAGTCTTAACTCCATTTACTACTTGATCGAGATTCCCTTCCAGGTTTACGCTAGCGAGCACGTCAGTTGAAGGATGATACTTTAAGACCTGTTGAGCGATATCTCGAAAGTTCAGCGTAAGAGAATCCTCATCATTCGCGTTCAACCAGAATATCGCCGTGTACTTTTCTTTGTGTCGCCTAATATATTCGACCGCAAGCTGAGTCTTCCCGATCCCTCCAAGTCCGTGAAGAACAACAGTCGATCGAGTATTATGGCCATGAAGCAACTGGTGCATCTCCCCTAGTTCTCTCTCTCTCGCAACGAATTGTGAAGCTTCAGGAATTGACAATAGGTCGAGCCCGACAGCGAATCGGTTAAAGTCGACGCCTATTCCACTTAGCTAAATTGAACAAGCTAGCGATTTGATCAAAATAGCTTACCCTTATAGGACTTGTGAATCTCTTCCTCAAGCCGCCTGGATGCCTTGTCTTTTCCCTCTCCATAAATTAGCGTCATAGAGACGTCGAAGATGCCTAATAGCGAATAAACTTCGTCTTCTTCAATAGTAGTGTTGCGGCGCTCTGCCCACGACATCCGCTCATCGATGCTGAAATTGGATAAAGCACTGCCTTGGAGAGCATTCCTTGCAATACCGGTAATGTCGTGGATCATCGCTTCTAGCGACAACTTGTTCCCTAATCTCTCGCCCTCGCAGCTGTAGAAATCGACTAGTGCTGGTGCGATGAGCTCTTGAAGCGTCCAGCCCCGAGTGAACCATCGACTTTTCCTGAAGGCGGCTTCCCACGCAGGGTTGACTTGCTCGTGCAGCCCTTCATCCCGTATCGAGACATCTGAAAGATAGACGTAGCACCGCGCAGCCTTCTGATACCAACGGAACATGGAATTGATGGCTGCTGCAAGCTCCACGGCATTCTTCTTATCAATACAACAAGTATCTATCCAGAAATATCGAAGGCCATCAGCTGCAGCCTTGTCGGCGCAGAAGTCAATCTTCTTCCAGCCAGCCTTGCTCTTGCTGGTGCCAGTTTCTACATCTTGGAGGGTGACCTCCTGCTTATAATTGGCATACCAAGTATGAGAGAATATCGCGTAGGCTGGAACTTCTTTGCCCGTGAATTCGTGGATGATGAGGTTACCGTTGGGCTTGCGCTCCAGGAGGCGCATCGTGAAGGCATTGAGAGGAGGTTCGGAAGGAGTCTTGTGGAGGGCGTTACCTGCGGCGCCTATCAACTACCGTCAGTATTGCAAAATAGGCGCATTGATAAAGATAAAATTAGCATAGAAAGGATAGTTTGCCTGCTATAGATAGATAAGCACTCTACTCAAGACTGCAATCGTGGCGCAGGCTAGCCGCCCTCGTGCTCGATTGAGAGACATCGCGAAAGCTTACTGGGCTATGTCTATGAAATGCCACGTGCGGATAAAAATTAATCCGCACCGTCTATTAGCTGGTCTGTGCGCCTAAATTATTCATTAAGTGTTAAAGAGCAGGACACCGATTTCGCTCATAGCTGTAAGATATTACCTTATAAGTCAATTGTTTGCCAGCTGAGAGAATTGAACAGGGTCTTATACAAAAATAGGGTCTTATAACTAATATTTTTAATTAACGTACTTTAATGTATATCGAAGCTAAATATTACAAAGTCTTAAATCATGAAAGTTTAGTATTTAAAGCACTATAAATATTTTCTAGGTATGCAACCTCGCTGTGCGGTCGCTGGAAATTTTAGGCCATGTTCGCTAAATAGCAGTACATTGCTTTGCAATAGATACTATTCTTATATTTAATAAGCTTAGAATTGCTTCTTAGAGCGTTTCAAATTAGATGCATGAATTTGGGCTTGATTTGTGTTATATTATATTTTTTATATTTTTAAAAACGATACAAATGAACATGGTCTTATAAGCCGAGGGGTCTTGTAACCTAAAGGGGTCTTATACAGCAATTAATGCGGTATATCACCTATTTCCGGTACACTTTTCCCTCCTTCGCCTCCAAAATTGCCTTAAAAGTACGCCTTCTACATACAATCGGCATTTGTTAAGACGATTTCCGATCAAAATTTATACGATATTTCAAATATCGTATTTTGTATGTAATTTTAATCCGTCCCGAAAAATATATCGTCCTACCGCGAATATCGTCTTATGCAATATCGTCTTGGCAAGGCCGGACTGAACCAGGGCTTCTCAAAAGGTGATTAACGTGCATAATCATCGCCAATGATACTATTCCCGCGCTGAAACACACTAAAACCCTAAGATCTTCATCTCCACAATACTTATATAACTCCCTCACACTCCTTCACTTGCTGCCTTTCTTAGTATCCAAACTCGTACATACATGATGGCATCTCAGATATACCGGAAGCTGAGAGAGGACAACTTCGAAATTCGACCATTCTACCCTCCGCTGACTTTTCGGCACCTATTGAGTGTCGAATTCATGTGATAGCTTTGGCCGTATCTCCCTCTCCAAAGTACAGAGCGCTTTCGTATGTTTGGGGAGACCCAATAAACACGTCAGAGATATTTTTGAACGGTGCCAGCCGCCAAGTAACAACTAACTTAGCGTCTGTGCTTCGGCACATTCGAGATAAGGAAGAGGATGTTATGCTCTGGGCTGAGGCAGTATGTATCAATCAAGAGGATCTGGAAGAGCGGAGCAGTTTGTTATGGATAAGGTGTACAGGGACGCTGAAGAAGTTATCATCTGGCTTGGTGAGGAGGCGGAAGACAGTGAACTTGCGCTGGACACGATAGAAGTCTGGGCTTGTTGGAAGGAGAGCAAGTGCGGCGATGGAAGAGGCATAGCTAACAAAGACCACTTAAGGCTTGCAATTGACAGGCTTCTTCAAAGACCATTTTGGACACGTCTCTGGGTCCTCCAAGAGGTTGTCCTTGCCTAGAAGGTTCTCATTGTCTGCGGCCATAGAGAAGTCCCCATCAAGTCTTTTGTTTCTGCACAATCAGTATGGCAGCAGCTGCGTGAGGCGTACTTTTCTGATGCTAAGGCGGACGATGCATTGCAGTTTACTACATTGCAAGGGCTAGTCAACTCTACTTTATCGACGATGATCAAGACCAGAGAGCAGTATCATTGTTACTACAATGATTCCCTTAAGGCCCTTTACCGTTCTTGGACTTGTTGAGATCTTGCCAAAAACTAGAAGTCACCGATCCTCGCGATAGGGCTTACGGAATTCTGAGCTTAGGAGGTTCTTTTGCAAATTACAAAAGTCTCGTGAGACCAGACTATACCAAACCAATCGATTCAGTGTATTGCGAGCTTACTCAGGCTTTAATTGAGGATGACAGAAGCTTGCGGGTCATCAGCGTTGCAACCAGTCTCTCCAAGAAGACAGATGAGCCACTGAGTCTGCCTTCGTGGGTCCCTGACTGGAGATCAAAATAGGGCGTATACCCTATGTTTTGGTACAAACGCGACTCTACCAAGAAGAATCCGATGAGATTAGAAGTTGCAAAATGTTTCCACTTTCCTACTCATTCTCGTATATTATGGGCCGAAGGGGTTCCTTGGGACAGCGTGTCCTTGTTATGGCCTCTAGACTTTCTAAACTATGGATAAGGTGAACAGTTTGCTCGGAATATTTTCAGCCGTAGTTGCTCAAATAGCATCCCTTGGTATCGATTGGGTTAGCGGTGGAAGTTTAACGCCCCATCGGCGTACCTTTTTTGTTCAAGCTACTCTCTTCTTAATGGACTTGAGTCTAAGATTATCGTCGCTTACCACTGGGGATAAAATGAGCTTCGATGTCCTTCGAGAGCTATTTGTAGGCCAATCGAACTCAGAATCAGTACTTGAATGGCCATCTAACCTTGATGAGGACCTCCAGCAGTACAATAAGGAGCTGTTTGCCTTCAGATTTCGCATGATGAATACAATTTGGCATCGAGTACTCTTCCAGACCGCGAATGGACACATTGGTCTTGGCTCTCCTGGAACAAAAGTGGACGACGACATCTGTCTGCTCATGGGTTATCCCGCCTCTGTTATGCTCCAAAAAGTCGAAAGTCACTACATTGTAATTGGAGAGTGTTTTGCGCTTGACCTTACGGACATCAAATCCGTGAAAGACATGCTCAAATCACCGCAAGGGTTCGAGATCCATTAACTGACAGCTTTATATGTGAGCTGCTATAATCATGTACACTAGATTCTGATTCCCCACATACGTGCAGAGCGCGAGAAGCAAACGTCCACAACTTTTTAAGAGAAAGATTCATCGTCGTCCTGCAAACCTGGGGCTCTATTAAAGTCGTCTTTCCTGCTAAATCGCATTCTCCATCTTGGACATCGAGACACTGGCCTGGCAAAACACTGCACAGAGAAGAAGTGTGAGAAACACCTTTCCTGTGGCAGAAACCACTATGTGACGGCATAGACTAGGCTATCTCTCCTTTAGACCGCAGATGAAGGCGGCAAGCTGGGCAGCATGGCCAACGTTGAACTCTAGAACTATATTGACTGGGGTTGACAGTGAGCTTCTGAGGAAAGCCTCGCGCTAAGGTCGTTGAGTTGAGATTTGCGACCGACGAAATGTGCATTCTTTTTGAAATGGTGCAAGCCATTGCGCTTTAGATGTATCTAAATATTTTAGTAAATGTTCCTTAATATCAGAGTATGTTATCAAGTTAACAAGCCACTTAGATAAATTGACGGCATGCCGTCAATGTACCGAGGCTCCTGAAAGAGCCTATAAGCATGCAGGATATCACTGCTATATTACCTCTCCTGAAATGCAAGCTGTGGTAACACATAATCCAGTATACTCACGTCCGTCCGATGACCGATAGCGAGATTCTAGAACTCTAGTTCTCATGAGATTTATGCACCAAGCTCGTTTGACTTGAAGGCACCACTTGCATCTCAGCCCCGTTTCCTTGCTCCCAAATAGAGAATGAATGTCATTGAAATGGCATAGTGAATATTCACGGTACTGTACAGTGCATCCTATAAGAGGTCCATGCATAATCGAAGCCCTACCTCCTCTCCCGCAATTTTCTCTCTTCCTTCCGTACATACATATCACTTACCGTAGAAATTAGCGTATTAAATGACATCTTATAAGCGGGTTTGGTGCACTTAGCTCGCTCAAATTTTTGTGGTTTACCATAATAAAACCCCATCTTATAAGTGGGTGTCATCTTGTACGCCATTTCTACGGTAATAGAAGACCTGATCAACACCACCGTGCCAACTACGACAGCTCTTCGCCAAAATATATTCAAAAACAATTCCTATACACAGCCTTCAGCGTAGAGTCTTCCAAACTCTTCCCATCCCTACCCTCCGAAATAGCAGCAATATCGCTAGATCAAATTTCCTTTGCCCAGATGCAGATCGCGACTGAGGGCGGCTATTATTCCGCCTACGTTCACAACCGTGCAATCTAGAGAACATGATGGAAGGTCTCTATGCTCCTACGGATCTAAAGCAATTCAAGGTCTTTGTCGCCCTTTGGAAGATGTTTAGTCTGTATAAAACTTCCATGCAAAGTGACAAGCTGACTTCACACAGAAGCCAAGAATCCCGAAGATGAATGCCCACTAGAATCCAACCCTTTGATGAGATCTTGTTCCGCCCGAGAAAGAAATCCGGTACGTATCCGTCATTTATCAATAGTTTGAATGCCTTTTAACCCACCTCGTACCGCGCTCTCTACTTCTGATCGTGGTTGTGGTCCTTCTGTTAGCAGTCAATACTGCGGTCATCCCCGTTCTGAATATTGTCCTATTCTTCCCGCACAAGACCAGAATACCACGTCCTTCTGAACTGAAAGGGAAAGATTAGAGTACGTGGACCTGGTCAATATTTGCAAAGCCTCCGACTAACTTGTTCCAGACCCTGAAATCATATCCTGCTTAGATAGGATCCGCAATCTCTCAGAGACTACTTCCCAGCTTCTGTTACGAATTGAAGTTCTAGGGTGGATGTCCCTATGTTCAGTCTGAACAAAGGATTGAAGTTCACATTACCTACTATATATACTTCCCTCCCCAGAGCAAAGCCATAGCCCATGCATTGGTAATATCTCCTTTGCAACATAGGTGAAGCTGGTATGCCAGGAAGCGAAATGGTTGCTTCTTGTTCGCTTTCAATGCCTACAGGGGTTTTAAGGGCCTGATTGTACTCTATTGCTATTAGAGGCGTACGTCCTTTGAGTTCTGACGCATTATCAGTCAATACATAAATTTCTGTCTCCCTAGATCCTCGAATGTGTCTTTTCTCTCTCTCTCCGTCAATATAAAATACAATGACATCATAAACTTGTCATGAGCAAGGCAGAGTGAGGTCAATTACAGTCATGTAGAAAGGACAACTAACCTACATGAAAGAAAAGAGTTCCAGAGCAGGAACTCGAAGACGAATATAGGGAGGCGGTATGGATACTGTCCGTAGAGAATACAATAGTGAATCATGGAGCCGCCAGCTGAGAGAAAGCACGCGAGCAGCTTTCCTATGACAAAACTCGCCCTTGGCAACCAAGACGAAAACTAGATATACCATCACACCACAGTAGGATCGATATTCTTGTTATAAACTCGTCAGCTGCGATACTAGTGCATCAATCCGTCATTATACTGGTCTTAGGTGCATATCGAGAGAAACCAAACACAGAGCCATCCTCACCCCAGATGACACTTTCGCACATGCCATCGGGGAGATCCTGCGACATGTCTTGGCCCGTATAGACCCAAGTCGTACGAATACAATACCGCTCTGGCTCAAGCGGATCATCACTGTGGATGCGCGTATAAGAGGAGAGCTGCAGCGTTCCTTCTGTAAAGCTAGTATCGAGAGAATCTAGCACGATAATCCCAGCCATCATATGAAGGGCTGGCTGTCGGCGAGCCTACTGTGCAAAGGCATAATTATCTGCCATTTTGTAAATTACCCTTATGAAAACAAATAGCTATTTGTTCTATTCATGAGGAGAAGGTAGAGAGAGAGAGAGAGAGATAATCATTAAGAAATTGGTGACTACGAAATTCAAAACTCTTTATAAGGGGTGAATTTAGTAGAGATATCTCAGATAATTTGAAATAAACGTCTCCACCTCCTCATCTAATTAAAATATACCTACATGACTCAGAGTACGGCTTCATCCATTTCGTCTCATTTTCACAGGTTAAAACCCTTTGTATCAATCTCAAGAATTTCTCCGCCCACGAACATCCCGTTGACTTGGCTTATCAAACCTCCCGTCGCAGTACAATACAGCTTATCCTCCCACCCAAACTCACAAGCACTCGGCCCTGGAACCACCAATGAGTTACTCGACCCCGCTACATTCACCACGGTCCCATTCTTGAGCAACACGCTTATCGTATTGAGCGAATCCTGCGCAATCCAAATCAAGTCTCCCTTCCCAATCACAAAGTCATCCGGCTCGATTCCAGTCGCCAGGACTTCCACCGCCCCGCTGACAGAGCCCGACACTATATCGATAGCAATCCTGCTCAACGTCTCTTGCGATGTATTGTCAAAGTACAGATACCCGTCCTTTACCTTGATTCCATTCACTCCAATCGAAAAGCCTGGGCCGCTCGTCGGCTTCATCTCCGGGAGCTCAATCCCCAACTCATATGTTCCTTTCTCAACATCCACTTCCCAGACGCCACCAAGCAAGGAGTCAGCGAGCAGAAGCTTCTTAGAGGCGGAGTCGAGCCTCGTAGCACCGTTTACAAATGTCACTTCTTTGAGATCCACTACTTTGTTGACCTTAACGCCAGCCACGCCGCGCTGGTCGTATCCTCGGATGTCAACTTCCCACACGGCATAGCTTCCAGGCGTGTTAACAAGCGTTGTTAGGGAGAAATTTCCTCCGGCGACATAGAAGATGTCATGGCCGATTTGTGCAATACCCGTCAAGCCTAGAACCGAAGGGAAGGAATGCAGCAGTGTCGCGCTGCCGGTAGAGGGGTCGACTAGATATAAGTCTGGCGTCGTGAACAGCGTACACAAGATGTCATTACTGGAATCAGAGCGAATAGCAAGGTTCTCGACCCATGTAGGTTTGGGGAATTGATGGATCACGTTCACGGTGAGGGGCAGGGAAGTATCGCGGGCAATAAGCTGACCATTGAGCTGGGTGGGCAACGACAGTGTGGGCCTCGAGAAGAGGATGCCGAGGAGGGCCAGTTTCGTCAGCAAAGAGTACATGATTTTCAAGTTTTGTCGGCTCAGATTGCTTACTCAGCCCTCTCTCTGCTGGCATCTCAGCTCTTTCTTATATCTACGTCTCACCCAGACCGCAATTCCGCCATGTCCAACATCTTACATGCATCGCATCCCCTGTTAGCGCCAAAAAAAAAAGGAAAAAAAACGCGTTTAAGTTCTCGCGTAAGCTTTATATTTCCATATACGTTGCTTTGTAGCTTGCAGTACACGTCGTCTCTACTGCAACGGGCCTCTTCCGCTCCGAGCGATCCCCACGCCGTTGCCAAGTAGGTACGGCGCGGAACGCCCATAGCTTGGTAGCGAGGGCGACAGAGAGTGCCTATGCAAGTAAGATGCACTAAGCGACGCCACATCGCTGGAGCGGGAAGACCGGCGGGGCGCACGACTTCATGTACCTTTTATTGATTTTTCGTAAGAGAACGAATCTAGATGCAGAGTGGAACAGAGGAATGATGGGACAGTGGAAATCAGAAGTGGACAGGATTTTGAACTACAGAAGACATAAGGCGAGAAGAATTGAAACAACTGCAAATTCAACGATATATAGACGTACTATCCCAATTAGTATTTGATTTGATTGTTCTTTGTCATGTCGACCCATACACCCTTTGGTAGGATATCGGGAGGAGCAATGCTAAAAACTGCATAGTATTTTGCTAATAGTGGGCGTTCGTTTTGGGACTTGAACTTGTTTAGGAGAATCCACAATCAGCCGATCATGGTTTCTATAACTTGACATCTGTCGGTCCCGAGAATAATGAGGGGAAAGGTTGAGGTTGGAGAGCATTTCCGAAATGAAATTTCGCCGGCAGGGAACTATATGGGATTTATAACTTTAACTACTCACTCTCGCCCAACCTGCGTTCGAGGCCTTGCAGCAATCATCTAACTCTCCTGAGGCGGCTGCCACTAATTGATGCTATGGACGTGAATCAGCCTGCACCTATCATCGCTCATCCATCAATGGCCCGGCCAGGACAGTCACAAGAGGAATCGAGGAGAGGAACTGAACAACGATAAAATTCGAACCCGGAGCGTAGATCGATTGAAAAGCGAAGTCTTTCTCTACTCGTCCGTCACCTGCCTTGAAAGAGTTCCTTCTCTTGATATATGAAAGTACTATTTCCAAAAATGCGTCACATGTTGCATAGGACTTCGCTGTTGGACTTGGTCCGGCGAGGTCAGATTTCCTCGGGGAAGGTAGTCCACGTGACAAATGTGAATGTAACCTCATATCGTCACTGAGCAGCCACAACTAGCGCCAGAAGTCGGAACTTTCCAGCGAAAAGAGGCGGCTTCCTTGTCATGCCTGCATCAGGACTGCAACTTGATGTTCAGCAAGCCTCGAACTACGGATCCCCCGATGGCCCTGACAATGTTGCAGCTTTCCACATGTCTATGCTGACGAATAGCCAGCGGGGTAAGAGTAAGTCAGAAGAGATTTTCATTGATAGCCGTCGGTTCACCGAGAGAGAACATGTGAAAGGGAACGAAGTAACTAATATGTTTTGAATGCCTTGGAGCAGAAATGTAAAAGGTCCGGAATAATAGTGGTATAATTTTTCCGTCATCACATGGTTAGAGATGAACAGTGAAGAAACAAAATAGCTTGATACCATACCCCTGAAGCTTGTGAAGAGGAAAGAGGGCGCGTAGAAAGGGCTTCCAAAAGCCCAGAGTGGACTATCGTGGGTAAAGGGAGATTGCACGGCGTCCCATTTGAGAGAAATCGCGTTACATTCGAGTCCAAATGCACTGCGAGAGTTAGAGGCTCGTATGTTTCTTGGAACTCGGGGCGCTTTCGTATCTCGAAAGTCAATGCTAGAATAGAAGCACATGTCACCGGTAGTTCAATCGGTATATGCACCTGGTGGGGCCAGAACTACGCCATGAGTGCGACCCAAACAGGGCAACTGATCATCGTATCCTCAACGACGATCCAGCAGGCCATCCCAATGCGTTTGTATGGTCCGTGGCTATTTCTCAATAGAGCGATGTAAGATGCGTGGGTACAGAATCGGTTGGGGAGCCGTTGCACTTACTGGAAGCGATGTATATAATAGGGCTGATATGACCTGGGACTATAAGGCCATAAGTACCAGATTTAACGATGCGCTCAGACACCAAATCATGGCATCGCTTACAGGCTGAGGACTATCACATGAATAAGAAAGAGGGCTTTTGATTACTATTCCCCACTGGATACGGGAGAAGATTAATGGCAATGAAAGGATAGTCCCGGTGAGGAAGCTGGAAAAGGTCGATGGAGCATTGGAATGTGAATCATTAATGATATGCTTTATCCTATAATTGCCATGGTTTTGACCCGGAAGAGGCATAGTCGCCGTGAGACCGAAATCAGGGGAGAGTAGCAAAAGGCAAAGTCCAAGGCTGAACCATCCAAAACGGCAGGTCATGGCCCAATCGGCTAGACTCTCGGAGGGGGCTGTGCGCCATGCGGCGTCACCTCAGGGCAGGGACCATGTTGTCGGCGCTACGCAGATCGCAGGAGCTGGCTCTGGGGTACCGTATTTCGTGCTGCAAGTTTAGTAGTTCTAGTCTGATAAGATGTATCGATAGTCGTGATTGCATAGGGCACGATAGCGGAGGGCAATGACCATATAGCGTACTGCATGATGCAAGGCATCAATGGCTTTATCTTAGCATATGACTGTTGAGGTGAGGTAAAGGAAGTCTTTTTCTTTCGTACGATATTCTGGTATGGGGTTTGTATGTATGTTCTTGCGCGCATCAAGGATGATCGCGGTGAGAGGTCCTACACGAATGATCGGCCAGCCTAAGTGGAGAACCCGCTGGTCCCTTGTCTCATCCAATGACTGTAACTCCGGCACGGGTAAATCGACTCTGCTGGTGTGGTAGAGACTGTGGAAATCGGGCGGGCGAGTGTAAAGATGGTGTGGTCCTCGCGTGGTCCAACGCTCTGATCGTCACTGTGCGTCAGCGCGGTCGATGGTGCGTCTGCAGGTTGGCTGTTACGTACGTTACGACATTGCCAATGAAAGTTCGCCATGGATCTAGAGTGAGGGGAGGGGATGAGAAACGAGAGTTTTTGCCGCTATAGACATTTATCTAAGACACACCTCTTGCCACCGCAACCATATCTGGTCATAATCTCGCTTTGAATCAGGGACGGCTGAGGTTAATTGAGGCTGTTAATGTTGAAGGATGGTTGAGAATTGGATGAGGAACACGCCTTACTTTCCATTTCATTTATCCAAAGCGGTTTAGCGCATTTTCCAGGTGTGCGCTCTCTAGAAATTATCATGGCGGGCTGCAGATTGCATACCGATACACTCTACATATCACAAAGTTGCAGGTCTGGCCATATGCTACCCACCTCCAAGTGGC
>Ga0335074_10010448_pt1 | contig 12999 bp, 12 predicted proteins | sample Lox_Sample_23_FD_206715 | JGI IMG/M metagenome (GOLD analysis project Ga0335074, IMG submission 206715) | Soil microbial communities from Loxahatchee National Wildlife Refuge, Florida, United States - Lox_Sample_2.3 | ecosystem: Environmental > Terrestrial > Soil > Wetlands | place: USA...
GTCCCCAACCCACTCCCTGTTTTGCGCAACTTAGTGTACAAGAGAGCTATCAAACTTGTATTGCATTACTTTGTGTTCACTTGCACAGCCTCGATTCACTAAAGAGGCCCTCCCTGAAGTTCGGACGACAGGCAGCGTACGGTTATGAGATCCTTTCTGTTACTAGGATTGTGAACAGCCAAGGATGGTCAGCTTCCGAGCCGGGAGTCTGGATTAGACCCCGTCGCGCCAGTTTAGGAGAACAAACATAGTCTGCTCGAAGCGACAGAAGGTGTGCTGCTGCGGATAATTCGACAAGCAAATCCTGGTGGGGCAAAGAGATCCTCACGGTTTCGCAATTCACCCCACTCCATGTACACTACTCACATGCTGCCATGGTAAGGCTGCCTCACAACTTACAGTTGCCGCTCATGGTGGACCCTGCCGCTCGCCGCCATTTCCTTTAGGTGGTAGATGCTTTTTTAACGTTTTGTGAGCACATGTAAAGAGCCGGGATTAGGAAGTTCTCGAATCCCTTCTTTCCGTTTTATATGGACGACATAGATCGTGATAACCTCCACAAGATCTAAAGATACTACCTCAATTCATGCGCCAATGCTGTAGCCCTACCTTACCTGGTTCCTGCAGCATTGCTTAGTTGCAGAAGTCATCCTAACTTCTCTCAAGTCGTACTTCGGCTGCCCTTTTCCGTCTTGGTTGTCAAACCTTTTCGATAGATTTGGTTTGATCGAAGTTCTCCTTCCGATCTGTTCGAGGCTCCAATTCTGATGGCAGTCACTATGTGATATGATACAAATTTGATTCATCAGTGGCGTAAGGTCAGTCCACCACTTCTCTTTTAGGGTTAGAACAAGTGCCCCAGATTCTGAGCTGTTCTTGCCCTCCGGTGTCTCAACACTTCGCCCTCGAATAGAAACAGTGTTTTTTCTTCTTCCGCTCGGAAACCAGTAGATCCGTTAGCTTCGTTCCTTGTTTGGACAAGTCAGGCATCGGTTCTGTACTACGGGTGGATACACGAGGTTCCGTGAATACTGTTTCGGCCGTTTCATTCTTCCCCAAGGAGTCAGTGCATCTCTCTCGGTCAATCATACGATATAATTCATTTACCTTAAAGCTCTCTGGTACTACCAGATTGAAAAGCAAATTCGTGTATTATAATTAGTTCTGGTTATCATGCGATTTGTTTCATGTTTCGGACTGGCGCAAACAATATCTGATGATCGTACATGACAGATGCTTATCCGTGTAGCCAAGTCCACCAACGCAGGCGTCGAGGATATTACTATCAGCAGCAAACGAAAGGCTTAGCATACGTGTGTGTTCGTCGGGTGGAGGCTTTCGACCAACAGGTGGGGAACGGTCTGATAAGGCACGGTCAAGAAGAGCCTACATGATATTGGCCTGGACACTGGATGACGGGCTTCTCTTTGGGTCAAGTGCTTTTCATTAAAGACAACTTCTTCCACGATGGACGTCACAGCTATGCTCAACACCTCTACGGAGGCTGATGGGCAAACAAACCTTGAAGACGCCATGAGGAATCCTTTTCAGAATCGTACACCTTGGGATGCCGGAGGCTATTCACTCCCAATTCATGCTCACAACCTTGGACCATTTACGGATGACGCATTTCCAAATGACTCACTAATGGACAATCACATCGCCCAGCGCAGGCATAAATTATCCGATAGCCATAGCAGCCTCTCTTCCCTTGCATCTTCCAACTCCATATCCCACTCCAGATTTTCGTCTATGTCAACGGTCAGCAGCTTGCAGCTACCAAGTCAAACAATTTCAGAAGCTATCTACACAGATAGTGAGGCAAGCTCGCATTCATCCAAAACTGCGGCAGGATCTTGTTCGCCTGTCTCGCCTTGTACTGGTCGATCAACTTCCCAGTCTTCGTCATCACCTACGCTTTACGGCAATAGCCTAACTTCGATTGCAGAACGTCATTTCTATGGATATTCTCGGAAGGAGTCCGTTGACCAGATATTTATTATTGCCGAACTAGCGAAGGTACGCTCGATAGATTCTGTGGATGGAGTTATAGAAGGGAGAGTATCTACAATCTCACCTCGACCGGCGTCGCCAAGTGATGCCATTTTGATCAAGCGAAATACTCCTCCTGTCGTTACACGTCTCCCGACACCGCCTAGTGTGGTAGAAAGAGATTTTCCTCATACATATCTACAGTAAGTTTGGCAACTTTCCTCTAAATTGCAAGTGACTGACTCGAGCAATCCTAGCACTCCAATCCAAGAGGATACGGTCACAGCCATAGTCAGCCATCAACAGTCCGGCCGACTCTCAGTAGAGACAAGGGGTCACAAAAGGGCCATCTCCGCGCCAGACTTTCCTGGAACTATGGCCGAATCGTTACCAAATACGTACAAAGCCCCCATGTCGTCAGACACTAACGCCGAACTCACTCGGTCGTCTTCTCAACCTAAGACGTCGTTGCCCGGGGTAACAGCGTTGAACACAGCTCTAAATACCCCTCCGGAAGTGGTACCATCGTCTCAGGACCGGCGACCATGTTGTATGTACATCTCCAACTGCGACACCGGTTCGACCTTACGAAAGGCTGTTTCACACATTTTTGGTCGAAATAAGATGTGCACGCGTCGCATTCCCGAGCATATCTGGGTCTGGTATTGTCGAAAGCATTACCAGCGAGCTCGTTACAGGAATGCAAAGGAGTGGGCACGGACGCTGCAATATGACCTTGTCTCTCGGCAAATCAAGCGTCTCCAAGAGTGGAGCGAAGAAAATTCGCGTTCTGGTGAAGGAGGTATAGTGAAGGATTACAGGTTAGCGGTCAGGAAGCGTGAACAGAAGCGCCTGGACTCTAAGAAACCTAAAGGTGAACGCGAAGCCAGTGACAGTGAGCTCGACGAAACAAGCGAGTCTCAAGGTGATGCATCTTCCAGTACTGCTGTGCCGGACTGGCTGCTTAGTCTATGTGGCAAGAGTCATGACACAGAAAGGATCATGGAAATTATCGACGGCATACAGACTGACCTTACAGAGAATAACTTGTCTGCCTGGCCAGATATTGAGATCCTTCCAAATATCGTCCTTGACCAAGACGAATCAGGCACAGCAAAGGGTTATACCAGGCGGAGAACCGTTCCAGGAACTCATGGAAGGTCGCAATCCTTAGGTTCAACGGTGAGATTCGACGAAGACTCGACTGGTCCGTGGGGGAGCCAAGCAAGTATTTCGTTACCTGATGGGCAAAGCCTGCCAGGAGGCATTTCACAAAAGCGCAAACGCTCCGATGATAGAGAAGAAGAGGATGACGTCCAGGCAACACAAAGTCAACGCATACGCCTAAGTGAACGGCAGGTGGCAGCTGTTAGACAGGGGGCGCATACGGATCAGCAACCAATGTTTCGGAACTACAGTGAGCATCAGGGCGCGGGGGAATGCTTCGAGATGCAAGGGGAAAACCATTCTTTTGCTACTGGCGCTCACAACCTACTACCAGCCGCCCCCAAGCCACAAAGATATACCTCCGTTTCAACAGCTGCCCATATCAACCCAAGAATTCCGTCCCCCGATGGAAGCAGCCCAGTGACACGACATAACTTGCATAAACGCTGTTACTCAGACATGGACGGACTCCACAGTTGTCAAGTACCCTCTCGTATCTCAGCCAAGCATCGACCTCAGAGTGCAGGTCCAGTTCACTATGAGAGGCCAGCTCCTCGTCGCTTCTTTTCTCCACCTACCTCTTACTCCCCTTTGTCTTATGCGGAGAATCCTAGACAACACCAGCGTGCTCACATGCGGCACCAAAGTACACCTATAGTGCCTCTCTCGATCCGATGTCCAGTTGTGTTGCCAGCTAGTTGCCGTACGCTTCCAAGGATATCGTCATCATCACCATCTTCAAGTCGCGATATGATCGACTCAATCAAGGCTCTAGACTTGTACAGCGCACGGCGCTAATAATTGGGATACTTCGCCCCCCTCTGAGTATCGATGATTCTTCTCTCAGCTGAAGTCGAGGTCTGTCCATTGACGACGGTTTACTTTCTCTCGGTAACTTCGAACTGCATTATCTATATGTGATACCCAGGGCCAGAATTTCTTTTCATTATCTTCTACAATGATTTTAATTCAACAATACCCTCGATGGGTTAGGCTAGGGCGTTTGGGTTTGGTTTATTTGGAGAGCAATCCCTGGAGGATTGGAGGGACTTGCAATTTAGCGTTGACTTTTACTGAAATTACTGGCATCTTATGGTGTGGAATATGGTTAAGAGATACGATACAGACTCTGCGCTGGCTTAGCAGTTCGTCATGTGGAGGACTTAATACATGAATATTTCAAACAAGATGCGCTGAATTTGCTATAGTGATGAGTGATACTGTTTAATGATGAATAATATAGATCAGCCTTCTCAAGGTAAGATTTCTAGAGTCCTGTCAATAAAAAATGCCATGAAGACCGGAAGCCAGAATGAGTGGACGAGGAGTTTTTGAACGAGGACTGGACTGTACCAGAAGATCGCCATAGAGGGGTCTATTTGGTACTGTGGCCGCCGTAGCCTTTCCTGCCAGCGCCGGACCTCCTATCGTTGTTGTGCTTCGTATTGTCACTGTCTTCCAACCTCTGTTCATCGCATCTCCCTATGAAAATAATGGTGTACTCCAGGAGATTACCCGGAGAAGTTGAAATACTTTTGAAATTATCACAGCTTCTCGTCTCCACTCGTCAAGTTCTGGAGTCTATGCACTAGAAGTTATTTCAAATTCGCCCTGTGATTCCTGAGGAGAGCGAAAGGGACGAGAACTTGACCTACTGCGAGATCTGTCATTTTACTTCCTATGGCCTTGGAATTTTCTGGTACTCATTCGTCTGATGGCTTCATCATCTGGTTATCTTTCCATTTTTGTAACACATCATACACCGGGTTAACATAGTCCAATGGATGACATAAGTGCAACCACTTATTTACAGTCCTCAAATTAACTGTCCTCAAATATATGAGCATTCTTTGAGTATTTGCAACGCATAGTCTATCCACCAAACTATGCTCTATGTCTAAGCACCCCCTTCAGGCGGCACGTACGGATGAATCAACATCTCACTAAATTTCTCAAGCCTCTCCTTCCCCCTAACCTCCTCAACCAGCAATGGCATCTTAACAACATTAAACTCGTCATACAGCTCCTCAATTTGCTCCAAGTATTTCTTCTGCATCCTCCGCCGTGCATTGCACTGCTCGCAATCACTGCCCTTCTTTGGGAACAGCAGCTGGTTCACTACGATACAGTGCGTGTCTATCCCATAGCTCGCCAGCTCCTGTATCATTCGCTCCGTCTCGTACAAACTCAGGAACTCGGGGATGCACACGCAGACAAAAGTCGTGAGGCGGTCGTCCTTGAACTGTGCGTTGACTTCGGAGATAGTCTGACGCAGCGACTCGAGCTTCTCGAGCATCTCCGGCAGATTCGCACCGTTCGGCAGCCCGCCTTGCGAACCGAGAATGCCATTCAGCATGGGCCCGAACTGAGTAGAGAGTTGAGAGATCTTGGCGAGCGCCTTTTCGAGCACGGTGGGAAACTGGAGGAAGCGGAGGGTATGGCCTGTGGGCGCGGTGTCGAAGATGATGGTTTCGTAGGAGAGCGATTTTACTTGTTTGAGAACTTCGGCGAAGGACATGGCTTCGTCGATGCCAGGAATCTGGGATATATTCCAGCTATGCCACAAGTTATGGGATTCGTGTGTGGATAGAGCTTACAGCAAATGCGAGGTCTTGCATCATTCCTCCTATGCCTCCTGGTGCTTCTGCATCATCACCCTGGCCAGCTAATAACTCTTGGATACTCCCATTGGGGTCAATCTCCATGGCACTCAAGTTCGTAAAGCCATCTACCAGCCTTGCCTCCTTGCCGAACTTTTGTGAGAATGCATCCGATAAATTGTGCGCTGGGTCCGTGGAAATCAACAAAACTGAACGGCGGACTCTGGCTAGCTGGATAGCGAGGGAGCATGAGGTAGTGGTCTTTCCAACACCTCCTTTCCCGCCCACGAAAATCCAGCGTAGTGTCTTCTGATCAAGTATTGACTGAAGTGTTGGCTCCAGTAGGTCCTCGTCAGTGTTTATGATGGCGGTGGACATGATTACCTGAGAAAGTAGAAGCCAATGTAAGGAGGGAGATAGGAGCGGTTGCTGTAAAAAGTGGCCTATTCGCAGCCGTCCAGGAGGGGGTAGGTCCAGGTCTGCCAGGTCCAAAGAGGTGTGTGATGACGAGTTGTCCAATGTTCTCGAAACTTTTCGCTAACAGTGCAGCCACAAGGCTGTAGGTGAGCCGTGCAGGCATAAGTTTTCTGTACAACTCGATACATAAGACGTCTGTTTGAATAAATTCCGCTATGCCAATTTGAAACACAGCTAACCCATTATCTCAAAATTTCTGTCCTGTTTCTCACAGTTGCTTTTAACAGGCATGATGGCCCAACAGAATGTTAGGGTTGAGTTTACTAGGCAAGGCTGAGGGCGGCGGTCTCCGATGAACGGTTGGTGGTCTTGCTTCAAGCCTGCATATACAAAGTCTGCGGACTCTCTCTCTTCCACATTCTGCAATTGACATTTGCTGCCTGTCTCTGGTCTCTTCATTGTCCAATTCTAGATCCTCTGTCAAAGCAAGGCCAAACTTTCAAGTGCTCAGAATCTTCCCTTCTTCAAGAAGTCAAATCTGCGGTTTTCCTATCGGCTGCTCACAATCTGACATCCAATGGCAACGAAAGATCCGATAACCTGCCACGTCCTTGATACTCTCACAGGCCGCCCGGCCGCTGGTGTCAAGGTCTCTCTCACCGTTGACCCACTTGCTCATTTCGAATTGTCACCTGTGGTTTTTGCTGCAGTGACCAACTCAGACGGACGAATTACAAATTGGACGGCCCCGGAAGGGAAAACGGTCACAGTTGATATGATCCTGCAAAGGGCTGGAGAAGCTGAGAAGACCACTGTCTGGGAGCTGAAATTCTTTACGGGTGACTACTATGGGGAAGGAAAGACTTTCTGGCCGGAAGTGGATTTGATATTCTATGTGAAGCATGGCGAGCATTACCACGTGCCACTGTTGCTGGGACCGTATAGCTATACAACTTACAGAGGCAGTTAAGAAAGATACATACAGGCGCTGTTTGTTTTTGAGCATGATGGACTTCTACTTGGCACTCACTTGACGGCGGTGCTTGTGGGCAAATGACAACGGATCGAGCAAAGGATCGGGAATTAGGAGACTTCAAGGCTTCTTGTTGACTGCGACACATTATCATAGCGACTGAGCAAGGCCCAATGAAAGAATACTTTGTTTGGGAGAATTGTATAACTCTGCATGGCAATTTGTAAATTCCCATCCATGTAATAATCGAAAATCCACTTTACGCGTGGTTGACACGCGACGCGTGAAACGCGACTTTCCTCGGCCCTTCCAATTCTGGAATTCGAGAACATGTCAAGAACGCTCGCTCTATCCCACTTGCCTTAGCATTAAAGATCACCATAGCATTGTTCCTGCAGCAATATTTACATTAAAATATGCCAGCCGCGAAGAAGAGGAAGGTGACGTCCGCGACCTCCAAGACCAATCCTTCCTCAAATGGCTCTATCACAGCATTTACCAAGGTTTCCAAATCCCAGGTTCTTTCCAAATGGCCTCACGAGAAGGCAGCTTGCTCGGTGGCCGCTCAATTGGTCAAAGAGCTCAACTCTAACAGAAAACGGAAGCTTCTCGTGGTTGAAAATGTTAGTATCGACACAACTTCAGATATTCTGCGTAGTGCAATAAGTCAATCTCAAAGAGATGTGAAGAATTTACCTGGGCGACTCTCGAGGGAGTATCAAAGGCTCCCACAGACCCCAAAGAAACCTATCTTGGCCCCCTCGAATGCGAGTTCAGCGGACACACCCACGAAAGGAACTCGAGCTCTTCTTGACGGACTTGCATTGTCATCCACTTCGTCCAAGAACTCTCTGTCATCATCACCCTTAAAGTCTCAAGACACCATTACCACGGACGATAAATCATCATTCCAAGATTTAATTATCGGAGATCAATTCCCAAGACTTGAGGAAAGGCTGCCTACTGAGCTTCTCGACCTTATCAATCTCCACACATCATTCCTCACAGCACTCTCCCTCCATCATGCCCATAACGGAGCTCATAGTCCAGCCGATCTGCGTCTACTATGTCCGGATGTGGCTCGAGCATGGGGGAAAAGAAAAGTCATGCTAAATGATATACAGAAAATATTAGGAGTCTTGAATAGCGCTACCACGGACGATATTGTTCACAAGGATAGGCCCATAGGACGACTCAGCCTATCTGACTACGGGCATGGGAAGATCTGCGTCGAGGTTGAAACTGCAATTGGGAGGAGAGAAGAGGTGGCACGGCCGCTAGATGAGAACCGCTTAAATGATATATTTGCAAGAAATCTACGAATGTTATGGGAGGAGCACAAAAGCATTGAAGGCACTTCAACTACCACATTTATCCAGAACCTGCCCCTAGAGACAACTTCTATCTGTTCATCGTTGGCGAAGACGTCACCTCTACTGGCTAAGGGGCAACGACGACTCGAGGATTTAAGAACAGGCATCATTTTGAAGAAACAGGCTGAAAGAGAGAAGATTATTACGTTACAGGTGACGGATGACAATGGTCGAAAGCCAACATTGCTTGAAAGGCTAAAGGCAAAAGAATTGCGCCAATCGACTTTGCCTGCACCACCATCCAAGGCGGAGCTGAGTCGGAATGCTGCCTTGCATCGATTGGAAGAAGTGGTGTCTGTCCTTTCTCTGCTCACAACATCAACATCTGTCGGGCAGCAACGGGTCTCTTTTACCTTGCCAACAGTTCTCGGCAAGCTGAGAGATTCATTCAAGACGCCAATGTCGAAAGAAGAGGGAGAAACTTGTGTCAGGTTGCTTGCTTCGAGCATTGCGCCAGAGTGGTTGAAAGTTGTCAGGATGGGAAAGGTTGATGCTATTGTCGTGAATAGGGATAATCGTCCAAGCGATTTGGATATAAGGGAACGGGTTAAACGCGCTACTTAAACTGTTCTTGCATAGCGAATGGATCATAGACACTTGGATAGATGGAGTTCTGGTCGAACAGTTGGCAGATACCAAAGCCCTTAGGCTATGAATCAATGCCCGTTTTAATCGGGCTTTTGCATTGCATCTATGATCATAACAGCATGAATTTCAAACGCTCACAAGCCGCACCCAATGCCAACCTTCTAGCCCAAGACCATCCCATTCGATTCCCAGCTCGCCATAACCCCCCTACTTCTTCTTAGGCCCAAACCTCGGCGCCCCAATATCGCTCCCCCTCAGCTTAACACCAAGCACCTTCTCCATCGCCCCAAGAATCTTCTGGTCTGGCGCCGCCGTTCCCCGCTCGAAATCGGCCACGACGCTTTGCGTCGTGTTGCACTTCGTAGCCAGGTCCTTCTGCGTCATCTTCGGCTCCATCTTCTGTCTTTGCTCGGAGATCACGGCGCCGACTTTCGTGCCTACGGTCGTAGGCTTGACGATATCATCGCTGCGATCGACTTTCGTTAGATGGGCGCCTTCTACGGCGGGTTTTGATGCCTAGAGGGGTTGTTAGTTGGGGGGTGTTGACGAGATTGTGGGGGGGGGGAAAGAAAAAAGCAGTGCCAGAAGGGGGGTTAGATGTGTAGAGGAGGGGGTAGGGACGCACAGAGTTGCCGGCTGTGAACTTCTTCTCTGTGCCGACGACGGCTCCGCTGCGTTGGGCGGCGTTGAGGGCGCTCTTGCCTCGCACGACTGTCTCTCGGGCTACGCCGCCGCCGCGGGTCTTGCTGCCAATCTTGGTGACGCTGTCCCAGTCGTCTGACATGATGAGCGGCTTGTGATGAGTGCAGATAGATAGAAGAGAGACGAAATTCTCTTGTTACTTGGTTATAAAGTTGCGGTGTGGTGTGAAGAATGTTGTTTGTATTGCGGAAGGGAAAGTTTGTCGTGGAATTATATCAGCAAGGCTGTGTGGCTGTGGTTTACGCCGATGAATCATGCGCTAGAATGGCACTAAGCCTGAACCGGAACGACTTCTAAACTTCGATATGTAGACTTTCACAATGCTCAATGATGAAAAGCAGCAGTTGGCATGTCAGAAAGGCTTTCATGATGAACAGAATGTTGCTTACGGACAATTCTTCGCATTGGATGTCATGGCTGCCATATCTATCTCCTCTCGGTCTCCTGCCACTTGTCGTATTCTATGGTCTTGCGAGCACAACGGACGTCATTCTGCTTTTCAGTATTACTCTCTTCCGGAACTGGAAATCAGCCTTTCGGATCCTACAGCTCTACAATCTACAGCCATTTACTAGAGTTGCGATGAGGGCAGCAGTTGCATTCGTAATTGCTCAAATTGCAGACTGGCTGAGGACACGGCCTGGGACCAATCTAAAGTCGACTGATGAAGGCCCAAAGCCGCTGTTTTTCCCTTCTAGGACAACCCATACGAGGTTGTTTCCAAAGACCCATTCTTTTTCTTATTCATACTTGTTAGTAGGCATTCCAGTTGGGTGGCGAGGCTCGGTGGGAGGCATGCTCTCGGCAGACCGGGAAACTCACGGCGTTAGAAATGGATTTCAAGACGGTTTCTCATGCAGTAGCTGGTATACTGTCGATGCCGGAGATTATTTAGACCGAGGATACCGTCATCTTGGGCTAGACGGAAAGCTAAGGAAATTCATAAGGAGCCAGGTATGATTTTATCATTTTCTCTTGGATACAGAAGTTGACGCATATAAGGGGCTTCGTGATGAAGACTATCCATATGCATATTTCATGACTGCTCCGAAGTTTCTTGGTTACTCGTTCAATCCGGTATCCTTTTGGTACCTCTACTCGGCAGAGAGAAAACTTTCTGCCATGATCTTAGAGGTTAATAACACTTTTGATGAAAGACATATGTATTTTCTGAAGCCGTCAGAAGATCCTCCAGAAGAAATTAGTCATTCATACGAGGAGAGTGCCACTATAGAAGCCCTCCCTATACTAAAGAATGGTACTGCTCAACCTATGAGCACCGGTCTTCCCAGGAAGCCAACTAGGTTTACCAATTCTTGGACCAAGGAATTCCATGTCTCTCCTTTCAACTCAAGGAATGGAACGTACTCACTGGTCGCGTATGATCCATTATACCCTTCAATGAGTGGACGAGGCTCTGTTAACAACACTGTTACGCTTAAATCGTCTAAAGCTTATTCAAAGTTAGTAGCTCGCATCTTCTCAGAAGGCGTGCCTGTGGACCCGCAAACCATGAGTACCTGGCACAAGTTGAAGTTCTTGGGGTCCTGGTGGTGGGTAGGTTTTGTTACATATCCCCGCATTGTCCGGGAGGCGGGCAAGCTGTTCTTTAGGAGGAAGCTGCATGTATGGTTCAGACCTGAACCCCTCAAAACCAGCATTGGAAGGCATGCGGATGCAACAGAACAGGTGCTTGAGGCAAGCTTTCGGAGTTACCTCCGGTACCTCGTTAAATCGGCCACCTATCCTCTCATAGTAACCTACACGGCTGCAGGCATATGCGACGCCTCAGAAGAGACAATGAAATCAGAATGCGGAAAAGACAATACCTCAGACGTCAGATTTCTAGAATTCAAGGTTCTCACACCAGTATTCTACTCCAGATTTGTCCACTATGCGCATGACCTCGAAGCGTTCTTCAATGAATTCTATGAGAGTGGAACCATCTGGCTCTCAGAGCCTTTAGTTTTACCCGGGCTTGCGTTGAAGAAACCTCGACCTCCACATTCTATACCTAATTTATTGAATTACCTCTGCTTCAAGGCAATACAGAGCCTCCGACGGCGACCAGCACCGATCGAAGGCCCGAATGCGAGGAGTAGGGCAGTGAAGCAGAGCACTGCAGAGAAGAAGTCAGACATCAGAATTTTCCGATTGTCTGCAATGGATGGGTATATTCTTGCTGAAACCACACTTGCTGAGCAGAAGAAGTATCGGATGGAGGTACTGAAGCTATTCATTAGCGACCGCATTGCATTAGGCAGCGTCGACCTCCTAAAGGCGGAGTTGTTCTTGTTGAAATGCATACTTACCTGGATATTGGCTGGAAGCCTTTCGTCATTGTGAGAAGCGATGAGCACAATGAACAAGCTAGCCGTATTTCAAAATCAAACGACAAGATATCGAACAGTTTAATAGATAATAGAACATATAGTTTCAAAAACGGTAACCCAAGAGGCACAGGTGATGGCACGTGAGCAGCCCTCAGATACCGCAACTCCCAAAATGCCGGCAGTGCAATGTCTGAAAGCAGAATAACAGGTTTGTGCTACGATGGATCGTCGATCGGCATGCCGATCGAAGGTCCCATGTGTTCTAGGCCCCTGGTTGTGGCAGGCACGGCATAATAGCGCCTCATGAAAAAAAGATGCGGGGAGCAATGGTTGAATGAGGAACGCTGCTCCGTACACATTTCGTAACAAATTCTCCCGAGATACAACGTCAAACAGATACATATTAACCATCTCCACTGTCAGACCTGCTATTACGGCCCGACTGTAACTTACCCTTTTCCGCTTACCAACGTACAAAACTACTCACATAAGGGTCACGGAAGCACTTGTCCGCTACGACTGGACGCGAATTGCACGCTCGGCTAGAAAGTCCGTGACTGCAGTAATATTCATCGAAGCTACAGTATCTGATCCGCCTCCCCCAAAATATAGTTAAGTGAAGCCGGACGTCCACGCGATAAACGTATCGTCCGGGGTACATGGGCCAATTTAATCTCGACCCGACTCCCCGGGTACTAGCTTACGGCTGGGAGGAATGCAGTGGAACAATCTGGGGTTGGGCGAGTGGGGGTCAGCACGATGTACATACAGTATGTACGAGAGACATTGTGAACAGCAAAGATGCGACGAAGCACGCAGGTACAACACAAAACATGCACATTCCTCCGTGTGCA
>Ga0335074_10010449_pt1 | contig 12997 bp, 18 predicted proteins | sample Lox_Sample_23_FD_206715 | JGI IMG/M metagenome (GOLD analysis project Ga0335074, IMG submission 206715) | Soil microbial communities from Loxahatchee National Wildlife Refuge, Florida, United States - Lox_Sample_2.3 | ecosystem: Environmental > Terrestrial > Soil > Wetlands | place: USA...
ACCAGATATACTCGGTGGCATCGCGTTGGCCGCCATCGCGCGCAATCTGGTCGCACGCTCGCGCAGGAATGCGGGTTCTTGATGTCTTGGCCGTTGCGGCATTAGCACGATCGTTCCAATCTCGCCTTCCGACTTCATGTCCGCCCCGGTTTCAGTCTGCGCTCACAAGAGCCAACAGCGGGTAGCCGCCCCATTCCCGCGTTCAATCCAGAGATGACTTGACCTCCCCGCTGAATCCCACGAGATTTCGGCGCCATGTCTGGCCGCTTCCTCAACAAGCTCCCCACCGCGGAGACTGCGTGCATCTTTCGCACTAGCAACTTTTTCGTGCCTCGCCTTTCTTTGCGTCATCATCACCGCTTCCTCTCCGGCGCGTGGCAGGAATCCACAACCATGGTCCGTCAGATCGAGCGGCCGCTACTGCCCGGCATAGGCGACCATGATCCACGTCTGCGCATCGATCCCGACGCGGCGCCCTGGCGCGCGGTCGGGAAGTTGCAAGCGGCGCCGGGCAGCTTCCACATGTCCTGCACGGGCACGCTCATCGGCCGTGACGTCGTGCTAACTGCTGCTCACTGCCTATTCAATCCGCGCACCCAGCACTTCCTGCCGCCGCGAGATTTTCATTTCCTCGGCGGCTATAGCGGTGAGCGGATGGCCGGCCATGCGCGCGGCGTCCGGTATGTAATAGGCCCCGGCTACGACCCGGGGGACGCCATGACGCGCGGCGCGGATTGGGCGCTCCTCACCATTGACCACCCGTTCGGCGCCGGCGACCGCATTTTGCCGCTGCTGGGGCATCCGCCGGCTTCGCCAGTCAAGTTGTCGGACTCGGTCGAATACAGATGGTATGATTTCGCCGCAGTAAGGCGTCCGGAGGAACGCCCATGCTCGGCGTAGATGGCTTCGACCCCTGGACAGGCTTCGACGGACGATATGAGGCGAGCAATCCGCGACTCATGGTCGTCGGCGATATAAGACTAGACGCACCGCTGACCGACCGCGAAAGCATCCTGCGCAAGATCAACGGGGCGCCCGATCTCATCTTCACCAATTTCGAGCAAGCGGTGCTCGGACGGCGTCATTGGGAGGAGGGCTTCCGCGCCGCCGTCCGGAAGTTCTGGGAACGGACGGTATTTTACAATTACAACGCCACCCATCTCGGCGGACCAGCTGCCACGCTGCTCACCCCGCGCATCCGGTCGGATCCGCTCCATGCCCGGCTGCTGCGCGACATGCTGCTACGCTACACGCCGAGCCACGTCATCGTCTGGGGCGAGGTGAATTGGGACGCGATGGCCGTCGCCGACGCCTCTTGGGAAGGGCGCCCGCCGATCCGGTGCGGCGAGATCGATGAGCCTTGCCGCAGCGCCACCCTCGACGGGCGCTGCAGCCTTTTCACTCGCGTCCGCCATCCTTCCGCGGGCTTTGCCTATGATCGGTGGTCGGGACTGCTTTCCCGCTTTCTGGAACTTGCGGCTTAGGAAGCTGTAAGGACTAGCGCGCGTCGTAGCCGATCGCCGGGAACCCGTTTGCCGCGAGCCTGTCGCGTCCACTGCCGCACCCGCGTGGCCGCGGCATTCGGTCAAGCAGCCTTGACCGGCTTGGGTTCGTCATCGAGATTGCCGCATTGGGGGCAGGTTCCTGAACAGGCTCCCCGCTCCGGCATATCGTGCCGAAGCACACGGAGGCACACCTATGATCACCGCGATCGTCCTTTACCAGCTCCCGCCCTCGATCGGGTATGAGGAGTGCCGCGCGCACTTCGTATCAATTGCGCCCGATTTTCTTGGGGTGCCAGGCTTTCTGCGCAAACACTTCATTTACAGCGTCGCAGGCGGCGTTGCTGGTGGAACCTACCTGTGGGAAAGCCTTGAGGCCGCTCAGCGGTTTTACAAGGGGCCCTGGCTCGAAGGTATCCGTGCGCGCTACGGCGTAGATCCACAAATCGCCTATTACGAGACCTTCGCCATCGCCGATTCGGTGTCGGGCAAAGCAGGTCCTGTGGATCAGTTTGTGCATTCAGGCGCCGCGCATGTCGCAGCCTGAAAGCCCTGGCGTCGCTGCGATCTCCGTGTCGCTGCGACTGACGATGCTCGGCTGCTCAAGGCGCGCGAGAGGTATGGCGAGGGCCGCTGTATGTGCGCTTCCCGTGCTGTTCGCTTTAACCGCTCACGCTCTGGCGTGGGGCTCCGAAGGCCACCACATCGCAGCGGAGATCGCAGAGCAGTTCCTCGAGCCGTCGACCGCGCATCAGGTCCGCGAGCTGCTGGCGGTCGACAATGAGACGACACTCGCCCAGGCCTCGACCTGGGCCGACGAGATCAGGCCGCAGCGTCCGGAAACGGCCCGCTGGCATTACGTCAACATCCCGATCAACCCGCCGGACGGCACGCCTCCGGCCTATGATGCCCGTCGCGACTGTCCAACGGGCGACTGCGTCGTGGCGAAGATCGGCGCATTTGAGGCCGTGCTCCGCAACAAGGCCGCGCCGCCGCGCCAGCGGCTCGAGGCGCTCAAATGGCTGGTCCATCTGGTCGCCGATATCAATCAGCCCCTCCATTGCGCGGACAACCAAGATCGCGGCGGCAACGATGTCCACGTCGATTTCATGGGCCGGCGGACCAACCTGCATGCCGTCTGGGATAGCGGCATCCTGGCTGCCGCGCATATCAGCGATGACCGCGCCTACGCGCTAGAGCTCGCCCATTCGATCAGTCAGGCCGAGGCGGAGAAGTGGCGCAGTGGGACGCCAGCGGATTGGGCTGACGACAGCTACGGCGTCGCGCGGAATCTGATCTATGGCGTGTGGCCGCACGATCCCGGTGCGCTGCCTGACTCTTACGAGCAGAAGGGGATCTATGTGGTTCAGGTGCAGCTTGAGAAGACGGGGGTGAGATTGGCGGCGGTGCTGAACCAAACGCTTCCGTAGGTCTGTGAGGAGATCATGGACCTTCACTAGGCTCGGCGGGTGCGAGCCCATTCGTCGTGCTGGTCGGCGACTGCTATATTGATACCCTCGTCTGCCGAAAGGGGAGGACGCGGCCATGCCCAAACTAGCCATCATAGCGACGATTGAAGTCGCACCGGATCGTAAAGAAGAATTTCTGCCATTGCTTATGGCGCACCGAGCGCGTTGCCTCAAAGACGAACCTGCAACGTTAGAGTTCGAAGTCCTGCTGCCGCGTGATGACCAAACAAAGGTTATGCTCTATGAGGTTTATCGAGATGACGCTGCATTCGATGCGCACTTCAACGGGTCATCTATGAAGCGCATACGTGAGGAGGCCGGGCCGATGATCGTCAAGCTTTATGGAACACGGTGCACCCTCGTCGAGTAAGCGCGGGAGCGGGCGCGATGAGCTAACTGACGACGAGCGCCGTGCGTTGCTCGATCTAGTTCATTGGGAAATTGAAAACAGCCGCTTCCCGCTGTCAGAACGCGTTCGGCTCTTGAAGCGCATCCGGCTCAAGCTCCGGAGAGCGGCGACCAAGGCACGGCAGGAACAGCGAGACGAGCCAGCACCCCGGCGGCGATGATAATAGAGGCTTGTCCGCTCGGCAGCAGCGCTCGGCGGGCCTTTCTTTGGTTGCCTATGACTGCTGTGGCAGCAGTCCCGGGTGAGGAATGTTGATCAGACCGCGCTTGAGGTCTTCCGCGATCTGCTCAACATGGGCCATCTGTCGGGAGGCGGCGCGCCGACGCGCTGTTTGGCGAGGGAACCTAACGCGCATAACTTAGCCCCGCCTCCCAACCCCCGGCGGGGCTTTTCTTTGGCGGAACGCTTTAAGCCGAGATGCTGTTGTCAGAATAAGGCCAAGCGCATTGTTTACCCCCGCTCCAATGGCCGGGTCTCCCTGCGTACAACCCTCGCGGCCCCGCCTCGCGCGGGGCTGTTCTTTCGAAGCGCCCGCTTGTCACGCTTAGCCGGCCGGTGGCGGCTCCTCGCCGTGCTCCGCCCGAGCTTGGGCGACGGTGCGCCATGTGAGCGTCCCGGCGTCGCACGCACCATCGCGGTCTGATCCATCGGGCGATGTCTCCTCTATGGTGGTGGCGTCTATGGCGGCGTCGTGATCCGGCATTCAGTCCGCAGGCCGCCGCATCTCGGGCAGGCGACTGGCGCCATGTGGATGACGGAACAATCGGCGCCCCGCTCCTCGATCAGCTTCGCCAGGTCGACGTCGAAATTGCTCGGCACGCAGCGCTCGGGCGGGTCGGCCATTCGATAGAGCTTGGCGCAGTCGGTGCAGAAGCCGAAGAGGCCATGGCCTGTGGCGTAGAGTCGGCCGAGCGTATCGAGCGTAGTGGTGGGCATGCGGGACATAGCGCGCTCCTTGCTGCTCGCGTCCCCACCGACCTGACGGGTTGAAGCCCGACCGCGGCAATCCGTCAAGCAGCCTTGACCGGCTTGCGCTCGTCCCCGAGATTGCGCCGCCATGCGTGGCCGCTGTTTCCGGCGGAGCGCATGCGGGCGTCCGATCAGCACGCGCGTCGACCGCCTGAAGAACGACGTACCGGAGTTGATCGAGGCGGTAGGCGAGTAGTTGCCCGCCTCGGAGAAATCAGATGGCCGAGAACCTATTTTCAGATATCGAAGAAACACACTGCCACGAGGAGACATTGCGCCTAGAAAGCATGGCGCTGATCAACGCCGACCCTGAGCTATCTCGACGCCTCGACATCATCCAAAAGGCGATGGCGCTTATCTTTGGTTACACGATCGATCACACATCGAGTTCTGAAGAAGAGGCGACAATACAGCTTCTCGGCGTTCGGCTCTTCAATGCAGCGGCCTCGGGCATAAAGCTAGCACTTTCCGGCTACTATCAAACGCATTCCAACAGACCCGGGACATCATGGAGACCGGCTACTTGCTCGACTATTTCCGCACCTCACCCGCACAACGCATCACATGGAAGCAGTCAGACAGAAGCACGCGCAGGAGGCTCTTTGATCCAGTGAAGATCAGGATCGCTTTAGATAAGCGGGACGGCGATACGACTAAGGCGCGGGAAGCCGAATACGCCAAGCTCTCGGAATTAGCGTCTCACGCGACCTTCCGCGGATTTCAGCTTACGACGCGCGAGGGAGTGGGCGAACTCGGCCCGTTTGTCGAAAAAAGGAATCTGATGGCTTGGCTAGAAGAGATGGTATTGCGGCTTGGTCCGGCCGCCGTAATTTATGCAATCCAATTTCCCAATGCCGACCCAAAGCTGACCCGGTTCTGTCAGGAGTTCGGCACAGAGCTAATCCACGGGATACGGCGCTGAGCTAGGTATCGCGGCCCTCCCGAGGATTCCAAGCTCAAGCCCGCCCATTCGATCAGCGCGGCCAACGCTGTTGAGGCGCTTGCCGCCATAGCGACCATCGAGGATCCTGGCGACAGGACTGCCGCAGATGGAGTGCCGGTGTTGGCCGCGGTGTGCGATAGCGTGCCGACAGGCGGCGAGCTCTAATCTGGAATTCCGATTCTGCGCCGCGATCTCGCGGGCAGGTCCAGCGGATGAGGCGTCAGCGCGAATCTTTGCGCTTTAGTCGCTCGTGAAGAATGCCGATCCGGCTGAGTGGCGCGGATAAGTCGGCGGGATGAAGTAGCCGCATTTGCAGGAAAGCGACGCTTGGACGCGGGTTTTCCTGCAATTTGCGATTTCGGTTTGGCGCGGATGAGGTCCATATACGGATAGTGGATGTCGGAGTACCCACGTTCTAGCGCTTAGCCCCCGATGCGTCACTCCTCTCTTGTGGACGCATGCCGGAAAGAGACACGCCAACCTGTCCCATCTGCGGGGGCGTCTTCGGGCGCGACTGGAAGTCTCTGTCCGAGATCAAGCCCAGAGCGATCGACAAGCTCGGCAAGAGGATCAGGGATATCCTTTGGGCGGGCGAAGCCTATGTTGTCTACCGGACCTCGAGCGGGGTGTTCGTCCACTTCTCCGACTGCCGCCGGGAGGAGCGAGCCCAACGTCACCTCTACGATCTCATTTGCGTGCGCCTCTGCCAGCTGCGCTTTCTCGTCAATGAAATGGCCGCTTGGCCGCTCTGGCGATTACGAAGTGGATTTTTCGACCACGCCATCGCGCAGTCCATCGTTCTGACGCTTCAAGGGCGCTGCGAAGACGCAACCGAGATACTCGATATCTCCATGGAGATGGCCGCCGCGCGCGTGAAGGACGATAACCGAGCACGATATCTATGGGCGTGCATATTGGTCGCGACGGCAATCATTAGCTTCTGGGTGCTTGGCCTTAAGCATTGGGGCCCCGCGGAGCCCTATATGCTTGCGGCAACCGCGGGCGCGTGGGGTGCAGCCTTTTCGATCGCAGGCCGGATCCGCGATTTCGAATTCGCACCCTGCCGGTATGGCCCAGCCAACTACTTGATGGGGGCTTTGCGCGTCCTCGGGGGCGCCGCCGCCGGCGCAGTTCTTCTTCTGCTATTGAGCTCCGACCAAGGGGCTTGCACGTGAGCCAGTGCGGCGCCGGTTATGGTCCGGCAACGAAGCGTCCCGCTAAGGACGCGGGGAAGAACATAGGGGGCGGTGTGATAACTGTCAATAGCGCGGTGGGGCGGTGTTGAAACTCGGGGTTGCCCTGGCGTCCCCGACGGGATTCGAACCCATGTTACCGCTGTGAAAGGGCTACGGAGCTAGCCGTTTCCGCCGTTGCGATACTGGAACTTGCGCCTAATACCGGCTCTGTCCCGGCCATACAAGTCCATTCATGTCCAACAGCGTCCAACTACGTATATTGGACAAAGGTTGGACAAAGGAGTTCCCGCACATGGCCCGCAAGGTTCGCAACGCCACCATCGACAGCCGCAACGCGCGCTTGAAGCTCGCGATCCGCGGCAAGCCGCATTTCATCGCGCTCGAGGAAGGGCTGCATCTCGGCTATCGTAAGGGCAAGCACAGCCGCAAATGGGTCGCGAGGATCTACGTCGGCGGCCACGACTACCGGGTCGAGACGCTCGACGGCGTTGCAGACGACCACGATGACGCCGATGGCCACGCCGTGCTGAGCTTCAGCCAAGCGCAGGAGAAGGCCCGCGAGCTCTACAGGGCGGCCAAGGGCGACAATGCTCGGGTCATCCCCCTCACGGTCTCGATGGCGCTCGACGAGTACCGGGCCGATCTCGCCACCCGCGGCGGCGACGTGCAGAACGCCAATCGGCTGCGCGGCCATCTGTCGGCGGAATGGCTGGACCGCCCAGTTGCATCGCTCGAGGTGAAGGAACTGAGGCGCTGGCGGGACAGCCTCCGCAAGACTCCGACAGCAGCCACGGGTAAACCCCTCTCGGCAGCCTCCACGAACCGCGTAGTCAACGATCTCCGGGCGATGCTCAACCTTGCCGCCGACAACCACGGGCTCATCCAGCGGCCCTGGAAAACGGGTTTGAAGGCGTTGACCGGCGCCAAGCGGTCGAACAACGTCATTCTGCCCGAGCCGATGGTGCGCGCGATCGTCGCCGCCGCCTATGTGCCGACCTATGGCGCCACGGTGCTGATCAAGGACGATGCCGGGCGGCACGAGGCGGAAGATGAAGCACGCCGCTTTGCGGCATCCTTCGGTCTCTTTGTCGAAGTAGTCGCCATGACCGGCGCGCGCCCGGTTCAGGTAGCGCGCTTGACGGTCGGCGATCTTCCTGAGGACGGCGCGCCGCGGGTGATGATGCCGTCATCCCTGAAGGGCAAGGGCGAGAAGCGCGTCGACCGCCGCCCGGTTCCTGTCTCAGCCGACCTGATGGTGCGCCTCCGTGAGTTGGCTGCCGGCCGGCCTAAGCGCGCGCCGCTGCTGGTGAAGCCGTCGGGCAAGGTGTGGAGCAAGAGCGACCACACCCGGCCGTTCGCCAGGGCCGTGATCGCCGCCGGCGCAGACCCGGAGGAAGTGACGACCTATGCCCTGCGGCACAGCAGCATCGTGCGGCAGATCAAGGCCGGCGTCCCGTTGCGCATCATCGCCGTGACGCACGACACCTCGACACAGATGATCGAAGCGCACTACTCCGACCAGATCGCCGACCATAGCGACGAACTGACCCGCGCCGCGCTGATCGACTTCAGCACTGCGCCGTCCAGTAACGTGGTGAAGATGACGGGGCGCTAGGGTCAAACTCAATAAAGCGCACCTATTCCATCGCTGGTCCCGGCCCCACACCGGACAGCGGTTCGTCAGAGGCTGACCCCATACCGGACGGGAGAACAGCTCCGAGATCGCGTGGTCCGCGGGCGGCATTGGCCGGATCGACGTGGACGATTGCAAACTTGGCCACTTGCGCGGAGACTGACGGCAACGAGATGTCGAGCGTGCGTCGCAGGGGCCACGCACCGCCGACCGCCTCACCTGAGGGTCTCAAAATGGGAAGCCCGGACTGGACGAAAAAGGAATGGATGAAAGAAGTCCTCGGCGTGATCATCGACAGTGGAGAGGCGATCGCTGGCAGCGTTGCTGATGCCGCAGGCCTGAAGCGGACAGATGTGGGCGGAGACAAGGAAAGGAGCTGGGTGCGCCCATCCACCAGCATTTCCAACTCGCCCGTTCACGTGGGAAGTATCTATTTCAGGACTAAGGATTCGAGTCTGGGAAGTGAAGAAGAGGGGTTGCTGGAGCAACTGGCCAAAGCCTATTCCGCATACTCGCGGCGCGATATCCAGAAGGCACACGGCCAGAGAGGCCTTAAGGGCAATGTTACCGGCTACGCGGACCCACGCCCCTCTGCCGAGCCTGACAACGAGAAGCTCTCAAGCAGGCGCGCGGAGATTGTAGCTCGGCGGCTCACCGGCCACTTGGCGAGAGAAAGCAATTTGATCAATGGCGATTTCGACATCGCGGTCACGGCGGGAGGAGCCCTTCGCGCCGACCATGACGATGCGAAGTCGCTCGCATCTCTGCGGCGCGCAGACATTTTCCTGACGGGCGGCGTCATGGCACCGCCTGCGCCAAGCCCCACCGAGACGAATGCGTCGGAACAGGAGTCCAAAAGCAAGCCCGAGCCACCGCCACTGGACGAGGTTGAGACCGATTTGGACAGGTACAACATCGACGGCTCTAACCACGAAGACATTAGGGCCATGGCGGTGCGCGCGGTTATGGGGGTCGCCGAGCCGGATGTGGGCCTCGAGAATGAGGTCTCGGTCATCTGGACGTCGATCGACCTCTACATACGCACGCACGTCGTACGCAACCGCCACGGAAGGGTCGTGTTCTCGTCGGAGCTCGACCCGATCAAGCCTGGGTGGTGGGACGGCCTTTATACGGCGACAAAGATGAGACCCGGGCAGACCGCCGGAGACAGCGTCCTCGAAGACAAGGCCAAGCGGCTTAAGACGTGGTACCTAGCAACCCTACGCTTCAGAAAAACCTACTTGGCAGGCCATGGCAAGGTGTTTGAGGAGGTACAAGCCGAGATTAGGAAGGACTATCCGGACCTAGAGAAAATGCAGACCTACCGCGAGGTATCACAAGTGTACATGTATATGATCCGGGCAACGGGTGATCTCGCCAAAGAGGTGATAAAGCTAGCTGAAAGCTAGTGCAGCTCTCGGCGGCCTCCTCGAGAACGGCAAGCTCGTGATCGACAGGAATTCGACTGTGCTCGATCTCGCATTCGACATCCCCTCTCGCTGCTACCGCTGCGGCCCCGTCGCGCTCCGTCGCGACGATCTCGTCCGCCGCTACGGCGTCAAGCGCCGCGTCGCCGAGATCTACAACGACGGCCACCATAACCAGCACTGCCCGCGCTGCGCCGGGCCGATCCGGCTGCTGATCGAGTGGTTCGATCCCGACGATCGATCGTGCGAGATACCGGAGGACGATGAGTATTAGGGCGCTGACGTGAGGTGCTCAGCGAGACGGTGCAGGATCATGTATCGCGTCGAGGCTCACCCGCGCTTGCCCTGCTGATACCAACGCGCCTCGCAATCTCCGAAGGTCGCACGCCCTCGTTTCGGAGCCGCTGAACCTCGACCGCCTGCGCCTGCGCTGTCGGCTTCCGTCCCTTGTACTTCCCGCCCGCCTTGGCCTTGGCAAACCCCTCGCGCTGTCGCTCGAGCATCATCTCGCGCTCGAACTGCCCAATGGCGCCGATGACCGTCAGCAGCAGCTTGCCTGTCGCCGTTCCCGTATCCATGCCAAGGTTCAGGATATGAGCTTCTTTGCCTCATCACAGAACGCAGTCGGATTGGCGCGAAGCTCGGCTTCCGTCCACTTTCTTCCAAACGACTCCACAGACGGTTTGACGCCGCCCATCTCCGTCGCGAACCTCTTCGCAGTCTCCCGGACACTTTTATCGGCATGTTGAATGAGGCGCGGGTAGAGCGACTGATCTTCCATCGCGAGGTGGATGGAGAGCTTGCCCAACAGTTTTGAGATCAGGTTCCGCGTCTCGGTGGCAGCGGTGGCGAGCTTTGCCGGGTCGAGCAGCACCTCAATGCTGCGAACGATTTCGACCAGCTCGGCGTGTTGTTTTCGGTAACTATCGGACGCAGCCATCCTGGGCCCCCATAAAGAGGTGAGCCGGAACGCCGCGCGCCCAGCCCCCTATCAGACCGAGCATCGCCGCAGGGGGTTAATAAACTGCTACAATAATGGGTGTCTTGCCTCGTCGACTCTACCGTAGGTAGGCACGGGTACTACAGTCGCCATTCCCGCCGAGGCCGAGAAGTGGCGCAGCGGCGCGTCGGCCGATTTGGGCCGATGACGGTTATGGAGTCGAGCAACCTGATCTACGGCGTGTGGCCGTACAGTCCGGGCGTACTGCCGCGTCATACGAGCAGAAGGCGATCTATGTCGTCCAGGTGCAGCTTGAGAAGGCGGGCGTGCGGTTGGCGGCGGTGCTCGATAACACTCTACGCTGATCTTCACCTTCCCGTCAGCGCGGTCAGAGCGTTTGGGTCGATCTCCCAGAAGCGCTCGCCCTGATCGTAATAAGTCTTGCCTTCGCGGCGCAGGCATGTGACCCACCATGGGCTCTCGATGGCTGCGTCAACAAGGTAGATTTCGTCCGGCCGGTCGGCTCGTCCTTCCTCCGCCCGGACGAGCGCCTCGTATACGAGCTGGGCGTTCGAGAGCTGGATGTCGCCATTCTCAAGCACGAGGACGGTGCGCGCGTCTCGCCTCCAAGCCGCCAGCTTCGGATATTTTTCCTCGCACACCTTGTGGATACGGTCCACCCTCGCGCTTTCGATGTCTTCCGGCGCGAGGTGCAGGATGTCGAAGCGTCCCCGCAATGCAGGCGACGCTGCTGCGATGCGGTGGAGCGAGACAGGAAATGGAACACCCGGAAGCAACACCTTCTTCACAGGCGTAACGTACCGACCGTAGGGCGCGATCGGTAGGGTCAGAGCCGTCCCACGAACCCAGGTCACGAGAGCATCTTGGATCGTTGCAATTTGTCTGCGTTTGAGACCGGCGGTCGCGCCGACCGGGACGTGAAGCTGAATCGACTCTTCGGTCGGCAGAGCGCCGGCAACTCGTTCCGCGATCGGGCCAAAGAGGCTGCGGGCGTGTTCCTGTTCCTCGATCTGACGGGGGAACGGCTCGATGCCAGTGTGCTCGAATGCGAAAAGCCGGCCACCGATTGTGCAGACGAACTCTACGGGCGCGGCATGCCGCTCTGCTTCGGGCGATCGACCGTCGTCTCCGCGCTGCCACCGTTCGCGCGCCTCGATGCAGTGGATCACCGCATCGACTGCTTTCCCTTCGTTGAACTTGCTGCTGCGGGCGGCCATCCTATTCGTGCATGCGTCCCGGCGCTACGATCACCTCAAGCCGCTCGGGGATTTCAACGTGCAGGGACGCGGTCGAGATACGAGCGCCGTTACCAGTATTCGGTACTGTCTGTTGCACGACATTCTGCCGTGCCGTCATGGCCCGACCGAGCATCGGAGGCTGCGTCGCGACCTCGGCGCCGGTTACCTCATTGTAGACGACGGCGTGCGCCGGAAAGCCGACACCGCCGAAGACCACAGTCGAGGTCGTCGCGCCGCTGGTGACGGTCGGCGCGAATGCCATCGTCATGCCGGCGCCCGCGTGTCCAGTCAGCTCGTCCGGCTCGTCTTGCTGGACGATCAGGAGGCCCACAACGCCGAGGCACACGCATGCGGCCACCGTCCGGCTGCACCGCCAGCACCTCGGCCGCGCTGCCGCCCAGCGCCGCGGGAGCTCGTCATCGTTCGGATTACTCATGTCCTTGCCTTTGCCGGAATACAGCGAAGGGCTACCCCGTCTTGCGACCGGGCAGCCCTCCCTTTGGCGCCGAGTATAGCGCCGAAGAATTTCGCCACAAAGGCTATGTTGCGGTTGAAGCCGACATAGGCCGCCAGCGACTCGGGTTGTGATAGGATTCCAGGGCGCCACATTCGGCGGAAAGGCGGTGCAGCGTGAAGCTTCGCCTGATCGATGTACGGAAAATCCCGTGGCGGGAGTCTCGGCCCTCGGCGGTCGTCGGTAGAGCGGCGGCAGCACCCCTTGGGACCGAGGGGCATGGCGTCAGCGGCGCAAGCCGCCGAGTTAACGCGGCAAGGCTCAGCAGAGAGACGGCGCTTTCTCCCCGGCACCACTCATGATTTAGAACTCGGGGCTCGCCGAGCGCGTCGGTTTGGCCTATAGGCGCTTGTGGGTACGTTCATGGTATCTGCGACTATGCGCGGTAACCTATTGATTATAAACACATAATGGGCGCGTCCGGCGGACACTCCCGAATTCGAAGCGGCGGGTCTCAGCGATTACCCTGATGTTTTGCGCCTATCCCGGCTAACCAAGATCTGGGTTCGGTGAAGGTGGTTTGCGTGTCCTCGATTTGAATCTAGACCTGCACCGAGATCGTCAACTGTCGGTGGTTGCGCTTCCTCGATTTGAACCTAGACCTGCACAGACATTGTCAACTGTCGGTGGTTGCTCTTCCCCGCAACCAACTTAATTTGCTCGGCAAGCTCGGCAGTCGAAAGGCCGCCGGGCTCTTTTGCGCGCGCGACATGACAGAGCGCCAAGATGCCGGCGA
>Ga0335074_10010450_pt1 | contig 12997 bp, 12 predicted proteins | sample Lox_Sample_23_FD_206715 | JGI IMG/M metagenome (GOLD analysis project Ga0335074, IMG submission 206715) | Soil microbial communities from Loxahatchee National Wildlife Refuge, Florida, United States - Lox_Sample_2.3 | ecosystem: Environmental > Terrestrial > Soil > Wetlands | place: USA...
GGCGGGCGATGCCGGGGCGGCTGGTCGGCGTCTCGGTCGATGCGGCCGGAGCGCCGGCGCTGCGGCTCGCGCTGCAGACGCGCGAGCAGCACATCCGGCGCGAGAAGGCGACCTCCAACATCTGCACGGCGCAGGTGCTGCTGGCAGTGATCGCCGCGTTCTATGCGGTCTGGCACGGGCCGGACGGCCTGCGCCGCATCGCCCGGCGCGTGAACCTGCAGGCGCGGCTGCTGGCCGACGTGGCGCGACGCGCCGGACTGGCGTTGCGCCATGACGATTTCTTCGAGACGATCGCGATCGAATGCGCCGAGGCCGACGCGCTGGTCGCCCGCGCGCTCGACGCCGGCTTCAATCTGCGGCGGATCGACGACTCTTGCGTCGGCATTGCCCTCGACGAGACGGTCACCAGAACGGACCTGGAGCGGCTGGCTGGCGTATTGGGCGGCCAATTGGGTTCCGCTGCGCCCAGCATCCCCGCCGCACTGCTGCGCACCACCCCGTTCCTGCAGCAGGCTGTGTTCAGCGAGTATCACGCCGAGCACGCGATGCTGCGTTACCTCAAGCGCCTGGAAGAGAAGGACGTCGCGCTGAACCGCAGCATGATCCCGCTGGGTTCATGCACGATGAAACTGAATGCCACAGCCGAGATGATTCCGATCACTCTTCCGGGCTTTGCCGATATCCATCCCTTTGCGCCGGCCCAGCAGACGGCAGGCTATGCCGAAGTGATCTTCCGCCTGGCTTCGTGGCTGAAGGAGATCACCGGCTTCGCCGCGGTATCGTTGCAGCCGAACGCGGGCTCGCAGGGCGAGTATGCGGGGTTGCTGGCGATCGGTGCCTGGCACGCGACACGCGGCGAGGGCGGGCGCGATGTGTGCCTGATCCCGGCATCGGCGCACGGCACCAATCCGGCGAGTGCCGCGATGGCCGGGCTGCGCGTCGTCGTGGTGGGCTGCGACCGCGACGGTAATGTCGATCTGGCCGATCTGCGCCGCAAGATCGAGGCACACGCCGCGCGGCTGGCGGCGCTGATGATCACCTACCCCAGCACGCATGGCGTTTTCGAGGCAGAGATCCGCGAAATCTGTGCTTCGGTGCATGCGGCGGGCGGCCAGGTCTACATGGACGGCGCCAACATGAACGCGCAGGTGGGGCTGACGAGCCCAGCCTCGATCGGCGCGGACGTGTGTCACCTCAATCTGCACAAGACGTTCTGTATCCCGCACGGCGGCGGTGGGCCGGGGGTCGGCCCGATCGGCGTCGCGGCCCATCTGGCACCGTATTTGCCGAACCACCCGCTGCGTCCCGATGCGGGACCGGCAAGCGGCATCGGTCCGGTCGCCGCGGCGCCGTTCGGCAGCGCGCTGATCCTGTTGATCTCGTATGCCTACGTGCGGATGATGGGCGCGGCCGGCCTGACGCGCGCGACCGAAGTCGCGATCCTGAACGCCAATTATATCGCCGCACGGCTTCGCCCCCATTACCCGGTACTCTATTCCGGGCCAGGCGGAATGGTTGCGCATGAATGTATCATCGACTGCCGCGGGTTCCAGGCCGAGGCAAGCGTGATGGTCGAGGACATCGCGAAGCGACTGGCGGATTTCGGCTTCCACGCACCGACCATGTCCTGGCCGGTGGCGGGCACGCTGATGATCGAACCGACCGAGAGCGAATCGAAAGCCGAAATCGACCGGTTCTGCGAGGCGATGATCGCAATCCGGGGAGAGATCGCGGCGATCGCCGCCGGCCGGATGGATCGGGCGGACAACCCGCTGAAGAACGCACCGCATACGGCGAGTGAGGTCATGGCCAGCGAGTGGCGGCACGGCTATTCGCGCGAGGAGGCGGCATTCCCGGCTGCGTTCGTGCGCGAGGCGAAGTACTGGCCACCGGTCAAACGGGTGGACAATGTGTACGGGGACCGGAACCTGGTATGTACCTGCGCGCCGCTGGAGGCTTACGCGCAGGCGGCGGAGTAGAGCGACAAAATCGAGCTGCGCCCGGCAATCAGATTTTTGAACTTGCTGAATACGCAGTGCCGTGACAATTCCGATATGCGTGCTAGAATTGCACCGAAGGGCAGGTATATCAGCAAACTCAGCCTACGTTCGTATGCGGCTACTTTTGGCTGCGGCTCGACAGCTTACAAGCGCGTATTGGCGGCGGCTTCCAAGCGACTGCCGAATCGGTGGCCGCCCTGCTATCTTGCGCCATGGCTTCAAGGAATCGAGAAGCTCGCATCGCTGGCCGTGTTCGCGGCGCTTCGACGACAAGGATCGCTTGCATGTCCGTTGCTAAGCAACTTGAGTTCGGGGGATACAAGGCTCTCGACTCGATCTGGTACGGTGAAGAAGACGCCGACCTTCTGGAGCAGCTTCTGTCATTTTATCCCAGAGCGGAGCCTCGGCGAATTCTGGATGCAACCGTCAACGGAGGCCGCTTTTGGCGGAACAGCAGTCGGCCAGTGGTCGGACTCGATATCGATCTTCGCCACCGGCCGGCGGTCTGCGCCGACAATACGGCAATGCCGTTCCGAGCTGCTGCATTCGATGTGGTGGTGTACGATCCGCCGCATATCCCCAATCAAGGCCGTGACCAGACGAAAGACTTCAACATGCGTTTCGGCTTGGGCGCCCGCTCTGCCAAGGAAAACGGTTACACCTTTGCCCATACTTATCCGTCATTTATGTCAGAGGCATGGCGCGTGCTGGTAGAAGAAGGCATTCTGCTGTGCAAGATCGCAGATTATGTTCATAACCACCGGTACCAGTGGGCACATGTGGACCTGATTCTGGCGGGCCAGAAAGTCGGATTTACAGCCTGCGATTGCATAATAAAGGTGCGAAAAGGCCCGATCGTTGACCCGAAATGGAAGCGCGCCCACCATTCCCGACGCCACCACTGCTATTGGATCATCTTCAGAAAATCGGACCGGTGTGAGTGATTTTCGCGCATGATCGTACTTGATGCGCCGCAGCTTCAGATTGATTTTGCATTCGCGCTGGAGCAGATACGTCAAACGTATCTGCAAGAGGCGCTCAGCGATGCAGTGAACAAGCTCGACGTTGGATCGATCGACCGTGAATTGGCACGATTCGTCCCTGGTGATAGCTTGAAGAAGTTAGCCGGCCATGGCCTTCGTGGCGAACTGGTGTTTGCGGTCCCCGCAATCCTGCACGCGTCTCCACGCCTGTTGGGTTACTACCGCCTGCTTCTGGGGTACAGTCAGAAAGCGTTCTACACGGCACAGGGAGCCGGCAAATTCAAGTCAACGGAAGAACGCGGATCACTAACGAGTTCGCAAGAACGACTTCTGGAATAGCTGTGTCGCAGTTTGATCGGCTCGGCGGTCGTACTACTCGATGGAATAGGTGCAAAACGGATCAGTCGGGAACTGTTAGATGATCTCTCGCTGCTGACCGTGGGACCGCAACTCCGTGGCGGTTCGAACGTAAAGGCGGGAATGGCTGGCATCGTAAAAGTCTTCGACGCCATCTCGGCGATTGTGGGACATGCGGCGACAAAGATTGACCCGCGCCTGATCGACATCAAGAACGCCGCCGGGCGGCGAGTTCTTATCCAATTCGCTTCTGACCCGGACATAAGGATTCGCGAGGAGATGGCGCCGTCCAATTATCGTAACATCATCGCGATCGAGGTCAAAGCCGGAATGGACTTCTCGAACATACACAACCGCATCGGCGAGGCCGAAAAGAGCCACCAAAAGGCAAGGGCAGATGGTTACGTCGAGCGATGGACGGTCGTGAACATCGATCGCATCGATATGGCGATGGCGCGCCGTGAAAGTCCTTCCACCGACAGGTTCTATCGATTGTCACAGATCGATGGTGGGAGTGGTCCCGAGTACGAAGACTTTTATAACCGCGTGATTTCCCTGACCGGTATTGTGCAGGGACGGCCCACCCCGACTTGCTGACCTCCGTCCGCCGCGCAAATCGCCGGCTGGCTGCCCAACGAGGCTGCCTCGCTCCGCGCCCGGGTTCGAGAAAGAAATTGCCCGCCTCTACGCTGCGCTCGATTCCGAGTCTTGAGGCGTTGGCGGCGGCACGCCCGTCCCGTTGCCCTGATATCCGCCCCGAGCATGGTCGGCAACCAACGCCTCCAGCATTCGGGCGAGCCGCTCGGAGAGGCCCTCGGGGCCGACACTCTGCGCGGTGACGCGGGCGCCTTCGCATAACAAGAAGAACTCGTCGGCGAGCCGCTCTGGGTCGGCGAGCTTTGCCTCCCGGCACAGCCCTATCAGCCGTTCGCGTGCCGCCATCTTGTACTCCCGAATGACCCGCCGAGCGGGGTGGTCCTTGTCAGGCAATTCGACTGCGGCGTTGACAAAGGCGCAGCCGCGATCGGCCTCGTTCACCTTGAAGTGACTGACGTGTCTTAGCCACTCCACGAGCTGCCCCTTTGGGTCGCCAGGATGAGCGGCTGCGCACTCGTCCCATGCGGCATCGAATTCCCGTGTGAGCTCACGCAAGCATTCGGCAACCAGAGAGTCTTTCGAGCCGAAGTGGCGGTAGAGCGTCATCTTATTGGTGCCGGCTGCCTCGGCGATCGCATCCACACCCACGGCGTGGATGCCGCGGCGGTAAAATAGATCCCTGGCGACCGCGAGTATGCGCTGTCGTGGCGGCCCACTGGTGCTCTGTGGGTCGACGGCAACTCGAGGAGCTGGCGCGCTCATGGCCAAATTCCCTCCCTTGACATGTTACAGACCGGTCAGTATCTACTGCGGGTGTTACCGCTCAGTCACATCCATCTAGAGTGGATCGGCGCTGATTTCCAGCACTTTTTACGAAAGGCCCCCCGCGATGGACCATCGGGAGCTGACACTGGCCGACCTGCTGGCTAGTCCCATAACACGCGCCTTAATGGCTGCCGACCGAGTGGATCCGTCCGCGCTGGAGGCAGCCTTGCGCGCACTTGCCCGGAAACTCGAACTCGCCCCGGCGGCTGAGCGAACACCGCCGTGCCCCGTGCCAGCCGACGCATCATGGTAAATTTCTTCATCCATCGGCCGGTGTTCGCATCGGTCATTGCCGTCATCATGTTGTTGGCTGGCCTGATCGCGTACAGGCTGCTCCCGGTCGCCCAGTTTCCGGACATCACGCCGCCCCAGGTGGTGGTGACCGCGAGCTACCCCGGCGCCAGCTCGCAGGTCGTCGCCGATACCGTGACCACCCCGCTCGAGCAGCAGATCAACGGCGTGCCGGGGATGGCCTATATGTCGTCGGTGAGCGCCAATGACGGCAGCTCGACCATCACCGTCACCTTCAATGTCGGCTATCCGATCGACATCGCCGCGGTCGATGTGCAGAACCGCGTCTCCCAGGCAGCGGCGCAACTCCCCGCCATCGTCAATCAGGCCGGGATCATCATCACCAAGAAGAACCCCGACATCATGCTGGGGGTTAACATCTACTCGCCGGATGGCTCGATCGATCTGGCGACGCTCAGCAACTACGCATACCTCCAGATCGTTGATCCGTTGAAGCGGCTCCCGGGTGTCGGCGACGTCGTCATTTTCGGCGAACGACGCTATTCCATGCGCGTCTGGCTCGACCCGGACAAGCTTGCCAAGCTTGGTATCACTGCGGTCGATGTCGAGAATGCCATCGCAGAGCAGAACATCCAGGTGGCTGCCGGCAAGCTTGGGCAGGCACCGGCGCCGCCCGGTACCGAGTTCGAGTTCCAGGTCAACACGCTCGGCCGGCTCAGCAACCCGCAGCAATTCGGCGATATTGTCGTCCGCGCCGGCACCGGCAGCGAGGCCGTGGTGCGGCTGCGCGACGTCGCCCGCATCGAACTGGGCGCGCTGCAATACACCTCCAGCGCGAAGCTGAACGACACGCCGACAGTCTTCATCGCGGTCTATCAGACGCCCGGCTCCAATGCGCTGGCCGTCGATAAAGAAATCCGCACCCGAATGGCGGAGCTGTCGAAACGCTTCCCCAAGGGCCTCGCCTGGGGGATCGAATACGACACCACGACATTCGTCTCCGCCTCGATGCATGACGTCGTGGTCACGCTTGCCGAGGCGCTGGCACTGGTCATCGCCGTGGTGTTCCTGTTCCTGCAAAGCTGGCGCACCACCGTGATCCCCGCCATCGCCATCCCCGTCTCGCTGATCGCGACCCTGGCGGTGATGCTGGCGCTGGGCTTTTCCCTCAACACCGTCAGCATGTTGGGCATGGTGCTGGCGATCGGGCTCGTCGTCGATGACGCGATCGTGGTGGTCGAGAATGTGGAGCGCCAGCTCGAACGCGGATTGGCTCCGGTCCCCGCCGCCATCGCGGCAATGCGCGAGGTGACCGGCCCGATCATCGCCACCAGCGCCGTGCTGCTGGCCGTGTTCGTGCCCGTGGCCTTTCTGCCCGGTGTCACCGGCCGCCTCTACAACCAGTTCGCCCTCACCATCGCGATCTCGGTTGCCATCTCGGCATTCAACTCGCTCACCCTGAGCCCGGCACTGTGCGCGGTCCTGCTGCGCGAGCGGGTACCATCGCGCTTCCTCCTGTTCCGTGCCTTCAACGCCGCGTTCGCGCGCGCCGCGAGCGGCTACGCAAGCGCGATCCGACATATCATCGATGCGCGTTGGGGCGCGCTCGCTCTGTTTGCCGGTGGGCTGTTGCTGACCTACGGACTCTATGAGCGCATTCCGGCAGGCTTCCTGCCGGTCGAAGACCAAGGGTACTTCTTCGCCGTCATCCAGCTCCCGGATGGCGCGTCGTTGCAACGAACCGAGCAGGTGGCCGAGAAGGTTCGCCACATCCTGGCCGCCCAGGACGGCGTGAAAGAGGTGATCCCGGTGACCGGCACGAACTTCCTGACCGGCGCCAACCAGTCCAACTCCGCCGTCGAGTTCGCGCTGCTCAAGCCGTGGAACGAACGCAGCCGAGCCCTCACTGCATCGCGCATTGTCGCTGCCGTCCGCCCGAAGCTGCTGGCAATCCCGGAGGCGATCAGCCTGAGCTTCGATCCGCCCTCGATTCCCGGCATCGCAACCACCGGGGGCTTCGAGTTCGAGGTCGAAGATCTGACCGGCCGAGGCCCGCAGGCGCTGAACGATGCGACCCAGGCACTGCTCGCCGCGGCACGGCGCCAGCCCGAGCTAAACCCGCAGCAGCTCTTCACCACCTTCAGCACATCGACGCCGGAATACACCTACGACCTCGACCGCACCAAGGCGAAGCTGCTTGGCCTGCAACTGCCCGACGTGTTCGACACCCTGCAGATCGAGCTTGGTTCGCTGTACGTAAATGACTTCAACCTGTTCGGCCGCACCTTCCACGTGACCATGCAGGCCGAGACCGGCGCGCGATCGAAGACCACCGACCTCTCGCGCCTCTATGTCCGCAACCCCAGCGGAGGGATGGTGCCGCTAAGCACGCTCGGCAAACTGCGGCCGACGGTCGGTCCCGAGTTCGTGTCGCACTACAACATCTATGGCTCGGCCCTAGTGAACGGAGTCCCGGCGCAGGGCTACAGCTCGGGCCAGGCGATCGCCGCCATGCAGCGAGCGGCGGCGCAGGCCTTGCCGGCAGATTTTGGTTACGAATGGACCGGCATCACCTATCAGCAGCTCAAGGCAGGCTCGGTCGCCGGGATCGTGTTCGGCCTGGCGATGGTGTTCGTGTTCCTGTTTCTGGCGGCCCAGTACGAGAGCTGGTCGATGCCCTTCATGGTCATCCTGGGTGTGCCGCTTGCTCTCTTGGGCGCGGTGACGGCGCTGTTCGCGCGCGGCATGCAGTTCGACGTGTTCTCGGAAATCGGCTTGGTCATGCTGATTGGCCTGTCGGCGAAAAACGCCATCCTGATTGTGGAATTCGCCAGGCAGCGGCGCGAGCAGGGCCTGGATATCGTCGCCGCCGCCATGGAGGCGGGGCGACTGCGGTTGCGGCCGATCCTGATGACCGCGTTCGCCTTCATCCTCGGCGTGCTGCCTCTGATGTTCGCATCCGGTGCCGGTGCGGCCAGTCGGCAGTCGATCGGCACTACGGTCTTCGGCGGCATGCTGGCCGCCACGATCCTTGGTCTGGCGTTCGTGCCGGTGTTCTACGCAGTCATCGAACGGCTGCGCGAAGGCGATACCGCATCGGGAACCGCCGCCGAGCCCGCCAGTCATCACGGCCTTGGGACAGCCCCAGGGGAATAGTAGCCGGAGCAAATAAATCATGCGTGTCTCAGCAACTGCCGCGGGATTCGCGGTGACTGCCGCTGCCGCGGCGGCGATCGGCTTCGTGCTTCTTGCCGACGCCGGCCATGGCGCACCAAGTGCTGGTGCCGCGCGGCCAGTTGCCCACGGTGGCGGGATGCCGGTGCCGGTGGTGTCCGTCATCAAAAGGACGGTACCTGTGTATCTCGACTACGTCGGCACCACCGAAGCGATCCGCAGCGTAACCCTGCAAGCAAAGGTGACCGGCTATCTTGCCCAGCAGGTCGCCGAGGACGGTGCCGACGTCAAGCAAGGCCAACTGCTGTATCGGATCGACCCCCGCGACTTCCAGGCGGCGCTCGACCAGGTCAAAGCTCAGGCACAACATGACTCCGCCGCGTTCGACTATTCGCGCCTGTCGCAACACCGCAATGCGACGCTGAGCAAGGACGGATGGGTGACCCAGGATACCTTCGACCAGACCACCAGTACGTTGCACCAGGCTGAAGCGACACTCGCGGCGGATGCGGCAGCGATTGACACGGCGAAGCTCAACCTGGGCTACACCGAGATCTGCGCCCCATTTGCCGGGCGATTGAGCAGAAGCCTGGTGCACGAAGGAGCATTGATCGACGCTAACAGCACGCAGCTTAACACGCTCGTTCAGCTCGATCCGATCTATGCCACGTTCAATCCGAGCGAGACGGACCTGGCGGCGATCGAAAAGGCCCGCGCGAAGGGATCCGTTCCGGTCGAGGTGCTAACTTCGGATGATGGGCACCGATCATTCTCCGGCGCACTCTCTTTCCTCGACAACACGGTCGATCGCAGCACCGGAACGATTACCGCGCGAGCGACGATCAGCAACCCCGACCGCAGTCTGCTGCCGGGCGAGTTCATCCACGTGCGTGTTCATGTCGCGGACCAGCCGAACGCGCTTCTGGTGCCGCAGGTGGCATTGGGATCGAGCCAGCTCGGCAAGTTTGTTTATGTCGTAGGTGCCGAGGGTCGGGTCGAACAGCGTTTCGTTTCGCTGGGCGCCACATATGGGGGCCTTGTTGTCATCGACAAGGGCGTGAAAGTGGGGGACAGGGTCATCGTCGGCGATCTTCAGAAGATCGCTGCCGGGGTTCCGGTGCAGCCGCAGCCAGTAAAAGTCGGCACTGTCTGACTATGCCCAGCCCCGTGGTCTTCCCTTAGCTTAGCCGCGGAGCCGGGCGATGGCAGCGGCGGGATCGATGATGGGAATACCGGCATGGGCGCCGAGGGCGAGAAGGTCGGCGTCGCCGGAGATGATCAGATCGGCCCCGGATGCCGCGGCGAGCGCGAGTACGGCATCGTCGTCGGGATCGCGGCTGACCTGAGCGGGGAGCGACGGCGGATCGAGGATCTCGGCCAACCGCCGCAGCTCGCCCAGCGTCCGCTCAGGGTCGGTCCGGGAGCGGGCCTGGATCGCTTGAAACTTCGGGCGGCGGATGACCTCGCCAAGTTCGGCGAGCAAGGCCGGGCTGGTAATGAGGGTAAGCACGCCGGCGCGGACCGCTTCGATCAACCTGTGCGGCGTGCCGTGCCAAAGCAGGCCGGACAACAGCACATTGGTATCAATAACGGCCCGCACGCCGCCGACGTTCGGCACGGACCGCCTTCACCTCCGCGTCGATCTCTTCCATCGACATCGGCGCGATGCCGGCTTCGGCCACACGATCGGCAATCGACAGCAGCGCGTCCGCCGCTTGTTGCCGCCGGATCGCGTCGGTGAGTAGCCGGTCGAGGGCTTGCGGCGTGAGCAGTCCCGCCTCGCGGGCGGCCTTCGCCGTCGCCTCGGGCAGCTCTATCTGGATCTTCGTCATGGCTCCTCCGTCAGGATGCCCTGGCCCAGCGTGGGCGGCTCATGGACCGTGCCTCTTTCATGGCCGGACGGGTCACCGCGTTCGGAACCTTTAGCGGGAAGGGAATCGCTTGCTCGGCCGCCACTCGATGCAGGAACACGCGCACGGCCTCGGAAACCGACAACCCCATTGCTTCGAGGGCGGCGGTAGCACGCTCCTTCGTATCCTCGTCCACGCGAACGTGGAGCATTGTTGTAGCAGCCATTTTGATCTCCGAGTCCTAGCCAGCGTAGTATCTCAATTGAGATGTTCTGGCAATTCCATGAATCCACGGACCACAAATGACAGCTTCCGAAGGAGGCCGTAAGGATCAAATGTCACACCAACGGGTTTTCGCCCATGTGACAATCCCCTTTTCTCTCTGTTCGATCTCGGACAATGTCCAATCGCGTGATTTGCATACCTCCTGAATCATTCGCAAATTGTGCCTGGCATATATCTCCTTCTTCCGGTCAAACGGGAAATCCTGAGCCTCCTGGTTGAGAGGGAGAGGGAGAAGGAGTAGATTCCCAATCCGACCTACGTTCGGTACCGAGGGTTGCGCGCGAGCATCACCTGGGCGTATCATCTTGCCGCGCCATCCCTGTGCTTCGGCATTTCTCGGGAATATGTGCTCAATTGAATCAAGCGCGCGCGATCGCCAAATCTCGGCCTTTACCTTTTCATCCACAGTTGCCCCGCGGCCTGCCATCTCTGCTAGGTGTTCCTCATAAGACCAGAGTAAGTACCGGCACTCCTCGGGATGGTCGTAACAGTCCTTGCCCACCACGCCCTCTTCGAGCGCCTGATTTATTGGGTAGTCCTTACCAAGCTGTTGGAGCCCAGCGATAATTTGGTTATAGGTCCTGGTTTCTATATCGTTCGTTACTATCTTTGATGCGAGGCGGACGTAGTCTCCCACTTTGGTACGCGAGTCTTTATCGGACGATCCAAAAATCCGGAACGTGACCCGCTCCCACTGCTCCAAGAGTTTGCCTCGCTCGTCGCCACTTACGCCGCCAGCGGATTTGATTGCCACTGCCAGCAGTCGCGCATGGAGGATCTCCGTAACCGGCCCGAGGTGCGGACTGCCGTATAGCTCGACGAGCTTTCTTGCAACATCTAGCAGGCGTGCCGACATCTCCCTTGGCTTCTCAATCGCGGTGCACGCCTCCCTCAACAGGTCCAGAGAGTCCTCCGCTGAACGCGGTTTTCCTTGACCAGGACCATAGTAGAGCGTTGCGGTGACTCGGAGGGTTTCATCGCCCGGGACGTCTTCTTTGGCGATTTCGCGATAGATTTGGCCCCAGATCTTCTCAAGAGAATCGATCTCTGCCTCCATTGCCGCGGGCGATGCGGAGAGCTCATACGCTCTGCCCATCAGGACGCTTTTGGTCTTATCCAACCAATCGACAGCCAATCCTCGGCTGTTAAGTACCTCGAAAACCGTGTAAACCACTCGGCTATCTTCCGTATCAAACACAACAAATCCCAGGCGATGAAGAACAAGGCGCATCAGGACCACAATATCTTGTGATCCAGCCCATGACCTCACGAATTGCTTACATTCCTGGATTGCGCTTGCAAGATTGCGGTCGGAATGAGTTTCGATGTCAGCTTTGGATGGCCCGATACCATCGCGGATGAACCGGTTGAAGATGAATTCGTTGGCATTATTGGTCTATAAAAGCATCAGTTGGCCATCGCGTTTAACCAACATTCTCGAGAGATCATGCCTGTCTTCGGACGTGTTCGGCAACGTAAGCTCAATGCATTTGAGAAGGAGGATCAGCGTGGTCAGGCGCTGTTGGCCGTCGACGACATCGTAAACGCGATATTGTGCGGCTCCAACGTCTCTTGTCTCTTTCGTTCGATGGCAGACTATGGTCGCCATAAAATGGTGCTGATCTGCGCCGCCCGCCGCCAGCTTCATAAGATCTTCGAAAAGATCCTCCCGCTGTCGTCTGTGCCAGCTGTAGAAGCGCTGGTAATGTGGAATGCGGAACACGCGGTCTGCAAATAGGGTTTGCAAAACGTTATAGCGGGGCTCGATCACACTGCCCCCTTCCGATCGCCGATGACCCATGCAGAGCGTATCTGCAGAACACGGATCAGTCCAGAATAGTCGCGACGCCGCGGCGCTCTTTGTCGTCGCCCGATTACCTCCCCAGATACGTATCCACCACCCGCTGATCGCTTGACAGCTCCGCCGCCGTGCCCGCCATCACGATCCGCCCGTGGTCGATGACATACCCCCGGTCCGCGGCGGACAGCCCAAGCGGCAAGCTCTGCTCCGCCAGCAGCACAGCCACCCCCTGCTGGCGCAGCATCGGCAGCGTCTCGAACACCGACAGCACCACCTTCGGCGCCAGCCCTGTCGAGGGTTCGTCGAGCAGCAGCACGCGCGGCTCCGTCATCAGCGCACGCGCAATCGCCAGCATCTGCTGTTCGCCGCCAGACAGCGTGCCTGCGCGCTGGCGCCGCCGCTCCGCCAGCACGGGGAACATTGCGTACAGCCGCTCGCTCAACCCGGCTCGCCGCTCCGGCGCGCACAGCCGTCCGCCCAGCTCGAAATGATCCGCCACCGACAGGCGCGGAAACAGCTCCCGTCCGCTCGGCACGTGCCCGATCCCCGCGCGGCTAATCAGGTGCGGCGCACGACCGCCGATCGCGTCCCCGAACAGGCGGATCTCGCCACTGCGCGGCGAAATCAGCCCTGCGATGGTGCGCAGCAGCGTCGTCTTCCCGGCACCGTTCGCACCCAGCACCGCAACGACCTCGCCGGGCCCAAGCTCGAGCGAAATCCCATTCAGGATCGTCAATGCCCCAAATCCGGCGACGACATCCCGCACCGACAGTGCCGGCGCTTCCAGCCTCATTGCGGTTCACCCAGATAAGCCCGCACGACCGCCGGATCCGTCAGCACGCGAGACGGAACGTCATCGGCGATCTTGCGCCC
>Ga0335074_10010451_pt1 | contig 12996 bp, 13 predicted proteins | sample Lox_Sample_23_FD_206715 | JGI IMG/M metagenome (GOLD analysis project Ga0335074, IMG submission 206715) | Soil microbial communities from Loxahatchee National Wildlife Refuge, Florida, United States - Lox_Sample_2.3 | ecosystem: Environmental > Terrestrial > Soil > Wetlands | place: USA...
CCTGGGTTGCCGTCCAGATTGAGGCTGCCCGAGCCTTGGATCACGAACCAGAGTTCGCCGCCGGCCCCAGCCACGCCGACGTGATGCCGGCGCGGCGGCACTACCGCCAGTGTGCAGCTCAGGCCGCATCCATCCGTGCCAGTCCGGGCCAGGACCGTCAAACTGACAGCAGTGTCCTCCATGACTGGGAAGGTAAGCCGGACAGAACGACGGGGCAACGCAGATTAGGTCCGCGGAGCGTACTCGATCGAATCAAACGGCCAGTCGCGTTCTAGCCACGCGGCGACCGCGTCGTGGACGGCGGGGTCGAGCGCCGCGTGGTCGGCGCGCACCCAGGATTCAACCTGTGCGTGCAGGCGGCCTTCACTGTCACCTGGTTCCTGGTTATGGGGCGGGTAGATGTAAACGCAGCCAATGACGTCGCCGGTGCCGGTGCCGAGCACGGTGTAGGTGAACCCGCGGCGCTCAGTGAAATCCCGGGCGTGCCGCTGCAAGTCGCGGAGATTGTCAGTGAGGGACATCTCGCGTGGCCAGTTGCCCTCGCGGAACCCTGGCGTCGCCCGGATGTGATCAATGCTGGACGTCCAGGCCGCGTAATCGGCCTCGTTGTGCTGCGGACCAAGCGGCGTCAGCCGGAAGTCCCCCGCTACGAGCCTGTCAGGTACCACGAAGTCTTCCGGAACGAACAGCTCACTGCCCATCGGGCGATGTTAACCCGGCTGCGGCAGCAGACGCTCGGCAGCCCTCAGCCGCCTGCCCGGAGCGTTACCCGGCAGCCGTCGGCCAGACTACCTGCGCAATCTGCCACCCGGTCGATGAGCTTCACCGTCTTCGAGGGCACATCTAAGATCCAGCGCATGATCATCGGAAGGATCGTCACTGGCCTCGACGTGCGCTAATAACCGCAGGTCATGAGGCTGATGCTGGACCTGGACGGTGCCGTGAACCGCGATTGTCACCAGGCGGCGGTTTGCCAGTTATTCCTGGTTTGGGTCAGACGCCGCCGCGGGCCAGCGGGGTCGAGTGAGCGCTGCCCGATGATGCCCGTTTCTAAACCTATAAATCTGCATATTTATCTATTGTCAGGTTCATTTACTCTTCAGTAACGTATCGGGCGCATGGGACGCAATCAGGTCCTTTGCTCGTCCTGACCAAGGCCTCGGGGCCGACGTGGCGGCAGTCTCTCTGCCTCTCTGCCGGCCACCTGATCTCGGTCCCGTTCAGGGAGGTAGCCGTTGATACCTGACGTTGAGGGCATGCGTAGAGCCAGCCGGGGCCGGCGACGGCTCCGGGCCGCGTTCGGCCGGTCCGCTGTAGCGGCAGCGGCCAGTGCCGCGCTGCTGGCCAGCGGAATGGTGTTCGCCGTGGCGGCGTCCGCGCAGACCGTCGCTCCAGCAGCCATGCACGCCACAGCGGCACCGGATTACGAGCCCGCCACATGCGCCGCTCCGACCGCGGCTGGAGAGAATCACTGCTTTCTTCTGATCCGCACCGACGTCGCGCACCACGTGCAGAGCGCGCTGCGCCCGGACGCGGCACCGACCGGTGACGGCTACGGCCCGAACAGCCTGCAGTCCGCCTACAAGCTCGCCTCGGCCTCGGCCGCAGATGGCAGCGGCGAGACAGTGGCGGTTGTCGATGCCTACAACGACCCCGACGCGGCGGCCGACCTGAGCACCTACCGCTCGGCTTGGGGTCTGCCCGCGTGCACGACGGCGTCGGGCTGCTTCAAGCAGGTCAACCAGAACGGGAAGACCTCTCCCCTCCCGAAGGCCGCGGGCACCACCGAATGGGACGTCGAGGAGTCGCTGGACATCGACATGGTGTCGGCGATCTGCCCGGAGTGCCACATCCTGCTGGTCGAGGCCAGTGGCACGACCACCGCCGACCTGGGCACCGCCGTGAACAGCGCTGTGCGCCTCGGCGCCGTGGCCGTCTCGAACAGCTACGGCGGCTCCGAGTCCACCAAGGACCCGACCTACGACACCGACTACTACAAGCACGCGGGCGTGGCCGTCACCGCGTCCGCCGGTGACAGCGACTACGGCGTCTCTTACCCGGCTGCCTCCCAGTACGTCACCTCGGTCGGCGGAACGTCACTGACCCAGTCGTCCTCGACCGCCCGTGGCTGGACTGAGACGGTCTGGAACACGCTCCTTTTCGTTGAGGGCACAGGTTCCGGCTGCTCCGCCGACGACGCCAAGCCGTCGTGGCAGAAAGACACCGGATGCGCCAAGCGGACCGACAACGACGTCGCCGCGGATGCCGACCCGAACACCGGCGTGGCTGTCTACGACACCTACAGCCAGGGCGGCTGGCTTGAGGTCGGTGGAACCAGCGCGTCCTCGCCGATGATCGCGGCGGTGTTCGCGCTGGCCGGCAAGCCGGCGGCGGGCACCTTCCCGTCCTCGTACACCTACCAGCACACGTCCGACTTGTACGACATCACCTCGGGGTACAACGGCATCTGCTTCCCGACCTACCTGTGCATGGCGCAGAAGGGCTACGACGGGCCGACCGGAAACGGTACGCCGGACGGCATCACCGATTTCAAGAGCTAGCCGCAGCACGGCAAGAACGGCCCCCGGGTTTCAGAGCACCTGGGGGCCGTTCGGGGCGATGAGCGTTCCCCAGCGAGCAGCCCGACCGGCCAGCCTCTGGCCGTCGTCGGCGCCCTCGACGTCTTCGTGTGGAACGTGGCCACCCATGGGATCGTCGCCGTCCTGGTTAATCCCGACGGCCGGATAAATGGCCAGTTCAGCGCTGCATTCAGCTCAGACAGCAGAACGCTTGCCACCGGCACTGCTGGCCACATCAGCCTATGGTGAGTACCAAAGACCGGCAGCTGACGGCTGGTGGCCGATTCCGTCCGTGACCTGCGTAGCTGCCACAGACTGGTACGACCAGATGATGCGCTGCCGCCGCGATGCCCGCGAAGCGGCGTACGGCTCAGCGAGATCTCCCTCGGCCTGGGATTGACTGATCGTCAGATATGACCGCTTTACCGGTCATCTCCACGAAGTCCGGCACTGACCCGTCAGGTCGGCGTACGGGAAGGCGCGCGGCAGTTGCGCTCGGGTGCTTGGCGGGGAAGCCACCGCGGGTTTTTGGCGGAAGATCCGCCGATGTTCGTTGTTATTCAAAGGGCCGCAGGCCGGGCGGCGTCAGCTGGGGGATCGGTGGCAGGTGCCTGCCCGCCGATCAGCAGGCGTAGGTGTTCGAGGGTGGTGGTGATGGCGTCCTTTTCCCGGTTCAGGTCGTCGACTTCGCGCCGGGCGGCGGCCCGGTGTCGTTCGAGCTCGGCCTCGGTGTCGGCCGTCAGCTGATCGGCCTGGGCCTTGGCCTGGGCGGCCTGGGCCTTGGCCTGGGCGACGATCTGGTCGGCGTCTTTTTGGGCGTTGGACACCAGCTGCTTGCGGTGCTGCTCCGCCTCCCGCCGCGTGTGGTCGGCTTGTGCGCTGGCCTGGGCGGCCCGCTGCTCTGCCGTGGCCGCCCGCCGCTCGGCTTCGGTGACCAGCTTCTGCGTCGCCGTCTGCGCCGCCGCCAGCCGTTCCGCCTCCTGCCGCTCCGCCTCCTCCTGCCGGGAGGCGAGTGCGACCTCGAGCTCGGCCTCCGCCAGCGCCCGCTGCGCCTCGATCTCCTCCAAAATCCTCTGCGCCTGACTGCGCATCTGATCCGCCTGCTGCCTCGCCGTCGTCAAAATCCCGTCGCCCTCCCGCTTCGCGGAGGCCTTCAGCTGTGCCACCTCACGTTTGGTGGCTGTGCGCAGCGCGGCCATCTCCCGCTCCACCGCCGCCCACTTCTCCGCCACCTCCTGGTCGGCCATTGCCCGCAGCCTGGCGGCTTCCCGCTCGGCCGTCGACGTCAGGTTACCGACCTGCCGCAGCGCAGACCTCAGGCCGTCGGCCTCCTGCCGCGCTGACGTTCGGATCGCATCCGCCTCCCGCTCCGCCGACCCGCGCAGATCATCCGCCTCGCGCATGGCGGCTGCCCGCAGTTCCGCGGCGTCGTTTTTAGCCGCGGTCCGACACTCGGCGGCATCCGCTGTCGCCGCTGCTTGCAACTCGTCCGCCGCCGATTGGGATTCCCGGATGATCTTTGTGACCTGCTCCGCGGCAAGGCGCAGCAGCTGCTCGATCTGGGAACCGGGCCGGGCATAACCCGGGCCTTCCCGCTCCTGCAGCTGGCGGGCCTGGGTTTCCGCCTGCCTGATGAGCTCATAGGCCTGAGGCCGGTCATAGCCGGGGGCCTCCGCGTTGTTCGAGCGCGCGGATGCCTGCCCGGAGGCATGACCGGCCTTGGCAACCATCCTGGGATCCATACACTCAGCCCCGCAATCACCCGCCGAGGCAGGCGGAACCTCAGCTAAAGCCCCAGTATCGCGTCTGCCAGCTGGCCTGCCCGCGCGAACCGGAGAGTTCAAACGATCCCCTATCCGCCCTGGGCCACGAGCCTATCGCCGGACCGCCCTGCCGCCTCTGGGATCAATGCCCACCGGACACACTGCCGGGCGTTGTGACCTTGGCTACAGTGGCCAGCTAGCAACTTAATCGGGCAATAGAGCAAGAGCGCAGCGGCGGAAGTCAGGCGGAGGATGTGACGTCGAAGTCATTGCCAACCTGCTGACCGCTGGCTGCGCTAATCTCACGGGGGGCTTAGCTGCCGGGTCGATGCATACCTAGAGGCAACGCATCCTTGAGCGCGGTCCGGGGAGCTGCGGCTACCTGCATGATCGGGGCAGCCAAGCTGGTGGAGCGCTTGGCTGTACAGGCAGCTTGGTTACAGTAAGTGACAACGCGTGCGCTCGCTGAGCCGCCTATCGGCGCGGCTGCGGGGCCCTCAGTTGCCGCCGGTTGAGCCGCACAGAACGGGCTGGTCCGGCGTGCTGCGTTCTTACTGGCGCGCCGGACCAGCCCTCATGCGGGTGGCGGATCGCGTCAGCAGATGGCGAGCAGCACCGCCTCGCCGTTCTGGGCTGCGGCCCAGTAGAACCGTTGCAGCTCGGCGAACTGCATGGCGAGGCCGTTGAACTCAGCGGCTCCACCGGCCCAGAGGTCCGGGTAGATCTGGGCTGCCGCCATCGCGTTCGGGTCGAACCGGGCGCGCAGCGTCTCGGCATCCATCGCGTCGAGTTCGGCGGCAATGGCACGAACAGACTCCGGGTCGAACACCCGGGCCGGACCGTAACCACTGTCCTCGCCGATCTCGTTACCGCCGAGGATCGCTGCGCCGGCCGCACCGTCACCGATCTCCCAAGCGGTGCCGGTGAGCAGGTAATGAATAGCGTGCCAGGACTTGCCCAGGTCCAGCTCAGGATCGGGCATTTCCGCATCGTCGTCATCCAGGTCGCCGTAGAGCAGGGCGTCAACCGTCGTCGGAGCATCCAGCACCGCCCGTAGCTCGTCGCGCGATAGCCGACGACCGATCAGATCCATGCCCACGACGCAATTTCCTTCCATCGGACGTCAACGGACGGTCGCGACGACTATCCAAACGCCGCGGCTGACACGGTAGCCAGCTCCGGCTCCGCGTGTCTCAGGGCCATCCAGATTTGCCGCGATGAGAGCGCCTGCCAGGAGATGGGACACGCACAGAACTGGAACATTTGCATGCCTGACCTGCGGCACTCCGAACGTCAGCCGCTCATAGTCGCGATCTGTTTGCCAATCATTTGTCGGCTTATGGCAGCCGCGTACTTTGCGTGATGCGCCCGTGCCGGTATCGGGTGAGAGTGAGCCTGGCTGCCCAGAGGTCGTCACGGTCGGCGAACGCATCGGTAGCGACGATTCCCTCCTTCCCGGGGCACGCGCCCGACGTCTGGAATTGGTGGCCGGGCTCAACGACCGCCAAGACCGGCGTGGTCCGTTGCCAGTCAGTTGCGTGGCTCGGCTTGGGCTGCTGAGTCAAGGCGTTTCGCCATTGTCAGTGATGTTTGCTGTGTCAGCTGCACCTCGGCCCGCCCGGCCAGCAGTTCGCGCAGCTGGGCGGTGAACTCCTCGCGTTCGTCAGCTGGCCAGCTCAGCACCGTCGCACGGGTGTTCTCGATTCCGACCACCGCGCTAGCGGGCATAGTTGTCCGGCGCTGATGGATCTGCTCGACCGGCGGCTCGAACAGGCCGCTGCCGTTAATGCTGTCGGCGTCGGTGAGCCGCTGACGGGCCCATGCGCCACCGTCCTTGCTTCGGGTGATCCACAATTGCCGCAGTGCCGCGCCGACGGGGTCGTCGTAGCTTTCCTCCGTCCCCAGCAGCGCCAGCCAGCCGCCGGGATGAAGCAGCCGTGCGGCCTTGCTGAACCGCACCTCCGGATCGATCCAGAACGCGCTGCCGGTGCCGTCGGCCGCGCTGCACATCACTTTCCGCTGTCATCATCATGACCTCCGTAATCGAGCGTGGATCGGGTTGTCACGGTGGTTTAACCGTGGCGCCGGCCGGGTGCACCGTGCCCGGCCAGTGGTAGGTCATGCACCGGTCCGGGCCAGTCGAATACGTCGCCTATGTGCTGTAGCTGCTTCTTGGTCTGTGCGTCGCACAGCGCGCCGCGCTGCCCGGCCAGGTAGCAGTCGCGGGCGGTTACGCCCAGTTCGTTTGCGGCGGCGTAGTCTGCGGTCAGGTCGGTGCCGAACATTGCCGGGTCGTCAGTGGATACCGAGCAGGCAATGCCAGCCGCTGTTAGCCGGGGCATCGGGTGCTCAGCCAGCGAGGCGACCACGCCGGTGCGCAGGTTGGAGATCGGGCACACGTCCAGGACCACGCCCCGCGCGGCTAGTTCGCGCAGCAGGCCGGGGTCGTCGGCAGCCCGGATGCCGTGGCGGATCCGGTCAGCGCGCAGCGCGTCGAGCGCACCGCAGACCGACGCCGGGCCCGCCGCCTCGCCGGCGTGGGGTACCGATGCGAGCCCGCCATCTGTAGCGATCTGGAACGCCCTCGCAAACGGTTCGGGCGGGTACTCCGCCTCCGGGCCGCCCAGGCCGATGCCAACCACGCCGCGATCACGGTAAGCCACCGCGTGCCGCGCGGTCAGTTCTGCCATCTCCAGCGGGTAGCCGCGCGAGATGTCCGGCGTTAGCCGGACCTGGATGCCGTGCTGCTCGGATGCCTGCTGCGCGCCGTCGCAGTAGCCCGCGAACACCTCATCCCAGTCGCATCCACGCCCGACCGGCTCGGCGGGGGTGAAGATCCCCTCGACATACACCGCGCCGTGGCCGGCCGCCTCGGCCGCGTAGTCGACCACGACCTGGCGGAAGTCCTTCTCAGTGCGCAGCGCCCCGGTGGTCAGCCCCCATATCTTGATGCACGTGCAGTTCGATCTTCGGGAACGTCCTGGAACCTGCTGCACCAGCATGAGCGGGCACGCTGACATCGCTCACAAGAGCCTCCTTGACAGGAGGCGCCCTTCTCCGGAGAAGACAGAACGAGCGTGGCGGTCAGCGGTCTGCCCATTATTCATGGTTGCGTGCAGGCCTCAGTTACGACCCTGATCCAGCGCTCAGGATCTGTGGTCCAGAAGTTGTGATCCACTCCGGCTACCAACTCGAACGACCCAGCAGGCACGAGTTCCGCGAGCTGACGCAGCGGCCAATCAGGGCGAATGTCGTTGGCTGCCGCGATGAACCGCATCCGAACTGGCGAGTCCGCCAGCGACCGGAACAGCCCAGGCTCGTGAATCCATTCCAGGAACGACTCGCTCAGGGCGGCATGGACCTCCTGACTCCAGTCGATGCGGATCGCTTCTTCAGTGTGCCGCTGGGCCTCGTAGATCTGCGACCAGCTCCGATCCTTGTGCAGGCCATGACCTCCGATCCCGACGACCGCCGCAACCCGTCCGGGGTGCTCGAGCGCATACCTGACGGCGAGGTCAGAGCCCCACGAGTGGCCCAGCACGACCCAGTCCGCCACCCCGAGCGCCCGGCGGATGTCCTCAAGATCCGCCACAGCCCTGGCCATGTCGTGGGCACCCCCGCCAGAGCCGCCGACGCCGCGCGGATCCGGAAACCATGACCGGACACCGGCGGGTGCAATTCCCTCGTCGGCGAGGTAGTGCACGCATCCAGGGCCACCGGACAAGACGACCACGTCAAGGCCCTCACCAGTACAACTGACGTACAGGGGCACTCCGTCCGCCGCGGGAACAGTCAGCTCATCCACATCGGCAATCCTGCCGGGAAGAGACGGTGGATGGCGTCCGCTCATCGGCTACGAGCGGGCGGGCGGTCAACTCACCGCGCCGATGGGCCGGCGATGCCGGTGGGGAAGTCGAGCCGGCGGCGCTGAGGACGATGAGCTGTCCGGTCATCTTTGCCGCTCGTCTTTCTGCAAGAGCTCGTCTGCGTGGCGCAGAACGACCTTCCACTCACCGCCCTCGCGGCGGTAGGCCTGGGTGCAGCGAAGGGTGTACGGCCGCGGCTTCCCGCCGACGTGCCGGGTCATGTGCTCCAGATCGACGGTGTAGGCGAGGTCCGCGCCGACTGCCGTCGCAATGTTCCCCTCGCTGCGATCGGTGGCAGCGATGCCTTTCGCAGCCCAGTCGAGGCGAGCGCTGACCTGCTCCCACCCGCGCTCGTAGCCGCCGAATCCGCCCATGATCACCACGTCGTCAGCGTGTGACCATAGCGCCTTGAAGGGCTCCGGCCGCCCCGCACCCATCTCGTGCTGGGCGTACTTACACGCTTCCATGAACGGTGCCCAGGCCTCGTTCATACGCACATGATGTCAGGGCGCACTCAACCGGACTCGCTTCGTCCATGACAGCGGTCACGGGCCCAGGCGGAGGATACGTTCCGTGATAACCCCTGCTGACCCGCTCCAGGCTTCGGTGACTGGGCGCCATTCGGGCTGGGACGAACCGTCAGCTGTCGGTGTCATCGGTGCTGTGTTGTAAACCTCTAATGTGCGGTCGGCGTCTTAGCAATGCGTGTGCTGGTGCGCAACCCCGCGTTAGATGGGCGGGGTTATGACCTGGGGGGTTGTTTTGGCTGGACAGCAGTTCGAACGCCCATTCTTGAGCTTAGCGTTCAGGCTTTCGGTCGCTGGGCAGGTTCTGTTTTCAGGATCTGCCCGTTTAGAGGGGCTGGTTCTGGCGAGGAATCCGGCGCCTGTCGTGGCCGTCCACTTAACTGCGTGGAATGATGCTAAGTCGGCTTTGGCGGCTTCGTTGGAGGCCTGCTCATCAGCGCGTATGCCGTGTACGTATACCGCGGCGGCGACTTGATTATTTTCTGAACGGCGGCATGCGCGCATGCCGCATGAGCTAGGGGGATACCGTTCCATGTCAAACAGTCCAAGCGCTCCCCATCAAGCGGGTGAGCGCGAAGGCCAGAAGATGGCCAGCGGCCAGCGGCCGCGCAAGGGTCGCTCAAAGTCCAGGTTCAGATCCTGGGTTACGTGGTTAAGCGGCATTCTGGCGTCACTGGCGACGATCGTTGCCGCGGTAGCATCTCTTTTCGCGGCCCATCAGACCAGCCGCGTAGACCAGCTGACCATTATCGTCAACCAGCAGCGTCAGCAATTGCGGGCCTCAGCTGCCTCTGCTGCGAAAGCCGCCGCGGCAGCGCGATCCAACGCCACGCCATCGAGCTCAAGCGGAGGTGCGGCTCTTACCGGCGGAACCTATCTGTCGGCATTGCAGCCCACAGTCGACAACGCTGACCTGGGGACCCGCGCGCAGACCATGTCGGCCACGGCCTATCCCAACAGCATCACCTTCGGTTGTGAGGGCACTGCCGGTACTGACCAGCCCGATGAAGCGTTCGACGTCGCAGGCCATACGTCATTCAGCGCTGTCGTCGGCATCCCGGACAACACACAAAACGCCACCAGCCTGAACGAGACCGTCACCTTCGCCAACCAGACCGGCACCCAGCTGATGAAGCCGGTCGTGGTCAGCCTGGGCAGCCCGGCCACTGTCCAGCTGAACATCTCGGGCGTGACACAGCTCGAAATGACCTGCTCCGGCACCGACCCCCAAACCCAGCAGCAAGACGACGGCAACGTCGTGACCCTTGGCAATGCCTACATCTCTGGCTAGCGGAGAGACCGCATTTATGCCCAGACGGGAGGGGAGAGCATGAGTGATCTGGCCATTCCGCAGGGTGGCGCGGACTTTCGCGTAATGCCCGGCGTCCTGGTGCCAGCTCGGCCGGCCATCCGGCCCAGTGAGCAGTACATCGGAGGGGTCTTCCCGCTGCATGACGGCCTGAACCCGACGATCGGCTGGCACTGGCCGGAAAAAGACGGAGCGCCGGTCTTCGCGATCATCACCCGGACGTTCACCGGATCGCACAAGATCCAGGAGCGTTTCCCGCTGACGGAGGAAGGGTGGGCTAGCGCCTGGCACGCCCTGGTCAGGCGAAGCCCGGGCAACGCTGCGAAGATCGAGACCATACTCAAAGCGCGCCTGGTCGAGGACCAAATGCGGGACCAGGGCTCTTCTGAAACAGCGGTGATCACCGAGCTCGATGCCCAGTCACTCGCGATCGTGCCAGACGTCAAGCTCCTAGGTGGCTACGCGGCCACGACCGACATGACAGTGGGGGAGCGTTACGACGTCCGCTTCCTGGCGGACCGGCTTGTGGTCTTCCCGTTCCGCCTGCCGCATTGCCTGCTCCAGCATCCCTACGGGGAGCTGGAGACCGTCGATATCGGCGGCCCGGGCCTGGTGAAGTCGGGCGGAGGCTTCGTGGGCGGGGGCTTCGGTGCGGTTGGCGCACTGCAGGGGATGGCCGTCGCCGCCGTCCTGAACGCGCTGACAACGCGAACCAAGATCACGACAGTGCTGCGGATTCAGTCTTCTGCGTCTGAGCTTTTTCTGCTCAACACCACGATGACGCCTGGACAGTTGCGTATGCACCTGTCCAGGCCACTGGGAGCAATCAGGGCCGCCCGTGCAGCACCTGCCAGGCACCAGATGGCCAGCGTCTTGTCTCCAGTCGATGAACTGACCAGGCTCGCGTCCATGCTAGAGAACGGCCTGCTGACCCGCGAGGAATTCGATCTCCTAAAGGCCAGGCTACTCGCAGCGCCATAACTGGACCCAGGTGCGGCTGGCGCAGCACCGGTCGATCGCTGCAAAGAGGCAGTAGACCGCCACCCAGACACGCATCCGTACACCCAGCAGGATTCAGACCGCCTGGCGTGACCAGGGTAGGATGCACGCCCGCAGGGCTGACGGACTGTCCGGAATGGTCAGCGAATGGCAAGATGTATTTCCAGCGCAAAAGGACCAGCAAAAGCCGTATGGTCAGGGGGGGCGCGATGGGACTCGGGCGCAGGATCGTTCGCAAGTCGGTACGCCGTGTGACGCCACGGCCAGTCCGGAAGGCTATGCATCCTGCCCGGACCGTCAGGAAGGCGGTGACCCCGCGGCCTGTCAGACAGGCCAGCCGGGCTGTCTACACGGTGCGGCACCCTGTCGGAGCGGCGGAGAACAAGGCGATCGGCGCCGCGCTCTACCCGTCCCGGCCTCGCCGCCGCAAGTGGAGCCTGTGGGAGTGGCTTACCGGAGGGCAGCTGCTTGCGCAGGCCCAGGCCGCCCGCGCCAATGTGCCGCCACCCGCAAGCGCAGCCCGGCCAAGGCCGGCAGTCCAGCCCCGGCCGACAGAGCAGGCATTCCGCTCGCCGCCTCCAAGCTCTCCGCCCGTGCAGCAGCCGCCGGAAACTCAGCCATCCTCAGCGGGGGAGTGGGAGTTGCAGATTCGGCGCCAGACCGGCCTGGGCGGCGGGTCACGCTAGCGGTCCAGCTAGCCGCACCCCAGTCAGGTATCAGGTACGCTGCGCACCTCGTGGCCGCCCTGAACATAGCGTGGGACCCGGCCACGTCCTCAAATCGGCCATTCAGCTGGCTTCCTTACCGGTTTCCGCGATCGGCGCTTCACTAGAGCGTGTCTTTTAGATCATGGGGCATGGTGCGGAGCCAGATCCTGATCGAGGCGACATCGACGGTTCCGCGCCAGACGAAGTCGCGTTTGTCGAACCTGGTGGCCATGGCGCGATGCTGGCGCAGCTTGCCGAAAGCCCGCTCCACGGTGTTGCGCTGCTTGTAAACGGCCGCGTCGAAAGCGGGCGGCCGGCCGCCGGAGCTGCCGCGCCGGCGCCGGGCGGCCACCTGGCCCCCGGGCTGCGGGATCGTCGCTTTGATATGGCGCCGGCGCAGGTGTGCGCGGATCGCGGAACCGGAGTACGCCTTATCGCCCAGCACCCGCCCGGGCCGGGTCCGCGGCCGCCCCGGGCCCCGGCGCGCGATCCGCAGCTGGCCCATCAGCGGCTCGAACGCCAGTGAGCCGTGGCGCTGCCCCGAACTGGTCACCCGGGCCAGCGGCCGGCACCCCGAATCGGCCAGCAGGTGAATCTTGCTGCTCAGCCCGCCCCGCGACCGGCCCAAGGCTTCCCGGTTCCTGTAATCCGGCTCAGCCCCTCACGCGCACCGGGGCGCTCAGCACCGCCGGCGCCAGCCGCGCCGGGTCCACATCAGCCAGCGGACAGCGCCACGCCCCCACCGCACGCTGATGCGCCCGCACCACCGCCGCGTCCACCCCGACCGTCCACTCCCCGCCCGCAGCCTGGTCACAGCCCGCCCGCAGCCGGCCCAGGATCATCTCCCAGGTACCGTCAGCCGGCCAGCGGCGATGCCGGCCATACACCGTCTTCCAGTTCCCGAACCGCTCCGGCAGATCCCGCCACCGACAGCCCACCCGGGTCCGGAAGAAAATCCCGTCCAGCACCAGCCGGTGATCATCCCACCGGTGACCCCGCCGCGGATGACCTGGCAGCAAAGGCTCCAGCACCGCCCACTCCGCATCATTCAGATCATGGCGCTTCAGCCGCTCATCATCCACGGCACAACCCAACCGGAAACCACCACCAAGATCTACGAGACACGCCCTAGTCGTGCATCCGGGAGCGGATCGCGCCGGGCCGAACAACCCGCTATGGACGGGCAGTGCGGGCGAAGCGGTCGGTGGCCTCGATGATCCGGTGGACCATCCCGGGCTCGTCCAGG
>Ga0335074_10010452_pt1 | contig 12995 bp, 17 predicted proteins | sample Lox_Sample_23_FD_206715 | JGI IMG/M metagenome (GOLD analysis project Ga0335074, IMG submission 206715) | Soil microbial communities from Loxahatchee National Wildlife Refuge, Florida, United States - Lox_Sample_2.3 | ecosystem: Environmental > Terrestrial > Soil > Wetlands | place: USA...
GTTGGGCACGTACTTCACGTTCGGCCCGTTGCGCAGCAGGGCTTCAACAGCTGCGGTTTGGTCGCCCCGGTAGTATTTGGCCGCGAAGGCTGGCACGTCGGTGTACTTGAACATGGGTACACCCCCGCGGGCAGGCTCCGCGCCGGCGATAACAATTCGCGCGTTGGGGCTAAGAAGGTTGGCGCGAACCAACCCGGCAGTCAGTTGATGATGGCCGATCAGCGGGGCCTGAGAAGCCTCAACGCCCGCCGCAGTGATCACGCGCTTCTTGGTTGGGACCAATCCGGCATTGAGCAGTAGGAAATCGATCGGCCGCTCTCGCTTGACCAGCGAGGCGAGGGCGGCCTGAACGCTGGCTGGCGCGTTCAGATCCAGCGCCAGCGGCGTGAATATCACTGTTTTGTTCTCGGCCGCGAGTTGAGCGGCCGCTTGCTGGGCCCCGGCCAGGCTGCGCCCGGTGACGATGATCTCGTACCAGCCCTCTCCGGCGAGCAGGCGGGCTGCCGCATTGCCGAGCCCGGAAGTGGCGCCGGTGACCAGCGCGAGCGAATGTTGCATGAGTGGCTCCTTAGTGGACGGGCAATGTAGAAGCGGAAGGGCGCGAGGCCAGAGCCGGCTTGCGATTTACGAACTATTTAGTTCTATATTGGTAGAATGAAGGGTGTCAAGGAGTTTTGAACTAAATGATTCAAAAAACCGCGAGGCCGCGGGGTCGGCCGCGCAGCTTCGACGAGACGGGGGCGCTGGAGAAGGCGACTCAGGTGTTCTGGTCGAAAGGCTACGACGGAGTGACGATTGACGATCTCGTCGCCGGGATGGGTGTGGGACGGCCGAGCCTGTATGCCGTCTTCGGGGACAAGCGGGCGATATTCTTGCGCGTCCTTGGGGCGTACGCAGAACGGAAGGGCGCTCTCGCAGCCAAAGCACTCCTTTCGCCACAAGGTCTTCGCGACTCGATCGCGGGCTTTCTAAGGTACGCCGTCGAAAGTGCGACTCAGAAAGGGTCCGCCCGGGGCTGCCTTCTAATGTGCGTCGCGCCGCTTGTGAACGACGCTGAGGTTCAGCGTTTCCTGCAGAACGCAGCCACGGGCGGCGCTGCGCTGCTGGAGCGCCGTTTCCGGGACGGGATCACCGCGGGAGAAATCCCATCTGACTTTCCCGTAGCTGCGCGCGCGATCCAGGTCACGGATTTAGCGCGTGGGCTGACCATGCGTGCGCAGATAGGCATACCGCGTAAGATGCTCCTCAAAGATGCTGAGGAAGCGGCCGAGTTGGTACTCCTGCCGCGGCGTGTCTGACGCGTTATCGGAATCAATTCACTTGTACCGTGGCGGTTGAAGCTCATCCGGAGCGAAGCGCAAATACCTATACAGTGCGATCGCTGCAGGTCTCGAGGCCTGACCCCCTGCGGCCGTCCCGACAAGGAGGCGTAAAGGAGGCGTAAAGGAACGTTTCCCTATTTATCAAACTAATCTAAGAGGCGAACGTCCCCTGCCTGTTCTCCACTGGACCGGGCCAAGGCCGGGCAAGTTAGCAAGTTACCTGAAATCCCGTTTTTCAAGGAACAAGAACGCTACCGGACGGATCCTTATCTCCCCCTTATCTCCCCCACCCTTGTAACGGAGTGGGGCGAAGTGGAAAGGGCGAAGCGAAGCGGAGGTCTGCACAAGCGCAGCGCGGAAGATTGGGGAAGCGGCTTGCGGGCGCGTGGGGGCTGGCCCCCTAGCGGGTCTGAGGGTCGGGGTTGCGGGCAGGAACGAGACTGTTACGAAACTCGATGCTTTGTGCGGCGGCCTTCGTTCCAGTTCACTCGGAACCGAAATGTCGAAGCATTCTGGCTCAACAAGTGGAATTGGGACGTTCCTGAAATTATGAATCGAGTGCGGCTTGTAGTGCAGAGAAACAGATCAGAACTCGATCAAGCTTTCCAGAAAGTCATAATCAAGCCGCCAATCGCTATGAAAGTTCCCCCTACATAGATGGGTTTGCTGGGCGATTGATGAAATTGCAGCTTCGCTACGATCTGTGCAACGAAGAAAAAGAGCACTACGTAGACACCCAGGAGCTTGCCGAAATCGATCTTGGACGAATTCAGAAAGAGGCTGTAGCAAATGAGCACAAGTGCTCCCGTAATGAACCACACAACCTGTTTCACACCGGAGGACCGATAGAGGCCAGCCTGGAAGCAAGCGTCACCTTGCACTTCAAGGTAGGCAGCCAGAGCGAGGACGACGAAAGCACCGAATGGTGAAGAGACGATTTGACTGAACGGGGGCATCAATAACCTCTTCTTTTGCTGGAAGGAACACTCGCCTTCGAGAGTTCCTTTCTTGGCGTACAACATTTGGCTACAGCCTGATCATTGAGACCGCCAATTTGGTGAAGGATCCCTTTACCGCAGATCTCAAGCGTGTCGCAATGACAGTTATTCATCATGTCTATGAGCAGCCCCCGCATGAACTGGATCTCGCTCATCTTGGCTGAAAGCTCCTCCAGCTTTCTGGTGGATAGCTGTCTCCATCGTTCCGGCACAGGAGTGCCAGGCACAAAGCCCGTAAGAAGTTCGTGAACTTCTTCCAAGGTGAATCCGGCCTGTTGAGCCCGCTGCACGATCGAGAGGCGATAGAAAACGCTACTGTCGTATCGTCTTTGACCGCCCACCCTTTCCGTTGCATCAAGAAGCCCAATCTGCTCGTAGTAGCGGATCGCCGAGGTTCGCAATCCGACCTGCTTCGCCACTTGAGAAATCGTCAAGGATGCCATATCTGATTATTGCAGCTTGCCTTCAAGTGGACTTGAAGTCGTACGGTGTACTAAGTGAGGTTCGGCGGAAAGCTGAATACACGCGCGACCGGAGAGAGCATGAAACGACTAGCCCTTGCTGTTATGACCCTATCGATGACTGGTACGATGATGAATACACCGCTTCACGGACAGACTCAGACTGCACCTGCCGCGACGAAGAAGCCCGTCGCGTTCGCCTGCGACATGAAGGCCATGACCCCGGCACAGAGGAAGCGGCATTCTGAAGTCTTGTCTCCCGCCCTCAAATCGGCGAAGCTGGCCGCAAGTGAGTTGCCAGATGGCTACGCATTCGAATTCCCATCTGACGCGAAGACCTTTGCCACGGTATCGGAGTGGATTGGAAACGAACGCCTCTGCTGCCCATTCTTTGAGTTTGATATTCATGTGCGCGACAACTCTGCCCCTCTTGTTTTGCGCATCACGGGACCGGACGGTGTGAAGCAGTTCATCAAAGCTGAGCTTTCAGGAATGGTCGGCTAATTCGTTCAGGGATCATTCGAGACCTTGGCTTCATCCGCTTGATTCTTTCATCCGCGTCCGAGATGAGCGCGGAGCCGCTCTCGGCGGGACACCTGCCACCGCCGTTTGTTGTGAAGCAGGCTGACGGGAAGGCCGTCAGTCTTGCTTCTATTAAAGGGCAGGTCGTGCTCCTCAACTGCTGGGCGACGTGGTGTGCACCATGCCGCGTCGAGACGCCGTGGTTCGAAGAGTTCTCGAAGACATATGCAAACCGTGGCTTGTATGTCCTCGGTGTTTCACTTGACGATGGCGGATGGAAGGCGGTGGTACCGGCGGTCTCGAAACTCAAAGTCTCTTATTCTATCGCCCTGGGAGACGGAAGGATCGCTGAAAGTGAACTTGTCTTCGGAATGCGTATCCCTTAGCGACGCGGTTTTGGAGATAGTTTCATCTCGGTCGTAGTCGTGGCGGTGGGAATGTGGGAGTCGCGCAGCGATTTCCATCATTTCCACCGCCTGCTTCAGCTGCCGTTGCTCATCAGGCGGCAACGGTTGTGGACCTGTCTTTCCAGTTCTGCTCGAACTGAATCGGACTGACATAACCCAGGGTTGAGTGCAGTCGTGTTCGGTTGTACCAGAGCAGCCAGGCGATGGTCTCATCTTTGGCCTGACGAATGCTCTTAAAGTGCTGGCCGTGTAGCCGTTCCACTTTCAGCGAACCGAAGAGTGTTTCTGAGCACGCGTTGTCCCAGCAGTTGCCCTTGCGGCTCATCGAAGCAGTGATGCCTTTAGCCTCCAGCAGCCAACCAAAGGGCTGGCTGGCATACTGGCTGCCCCAAAGGCGGTGACAAAAGGCGGTGACAAAAAGGCGGGGACAGACGGAACGTACCCCGCTGGACGAAACCCGGTGAAACCCCGTGACAGACGGAAAGTTTCCTCGTTCGTAAGTGATTGCAGGTGAAAGTTTCGTCTGTCACGGGTTTCTTCACCCCTTTGTCTCCCAGCCGCCGTACGATATCCCGGCTTGCGCCTGCACTTGGCAATTTGTAGGGGTTGGATATCCAGATTTATTGCACGGGTTTGCTCAAACCGAGGGGGCAAGAAGTGCTGTCATCAGAAGGCCGGCGCCGATCATCTCGCCGACGCGTAGCAGTGCCTTCCAGCGACCGGGTGGAGACCAGTCGTCAGACGGGCATGGTACTTTTCGAAGAGTTCCACTCCCGTCTGACGAGGAAACTCTATAACGGGATGCAAGCCAACCCCTATCCTTATGCGCATTACACGGCGGGCAACAACCGGATGGATAATGGGAGCTACGACGCTGCCGGCAATTTGCTTTCTGACGGGACGAACAACTATCTTTACGATGGGGAAGGGCGCCTTTGCGCGGTGCAGCAAGCCGCGGCAGGCGGCGGGATCATCGGCTATTTGTATGCGCCGGATGGATACCGCCTGGGGAAGACGTTTGATCTGGCGAGCTTCACTTGCGACATGACGAAGAATGGAATGCTGACTTCGAATGGGCTGGCGTTTACGAGTCTGTATACGGTAGGCCCAGAAGGGGAGCAGATGGAAGAGATAGGTTCGGGGAACAACTATAGCTACCAGCATTTCAATGTGTTCTGGGAAGGCAAGTTGCTTGCGACCTATACGGGTTCGACCTATGCTGAGACGAACTGGAATTTTGCACTGAATGATTGGTTGGGCACGAAGCGTCAAGTGACGACCTCAGCCGGCCTTCTGGCGAGCTCTTTCCCCAGCGGCCCGTTCGGCGATTACCTGTGGGCTGCGGGCGTCGACCAGACAGAACAGTTCTATACCGGCAAAGAACGGGACTCCGAATCAGGGGACGACTACTTCGGCGCCAGATACTACAACTCCAACATGGGGCGGTTCCTCAGCCCGGATTTCAATGCTGCGGATGGTGATTTGGACCCTATTCCCTATGCCAACTTGTACAACCCGCAGTCGCTAAATCTTTACAGCTACGTGCAGAACAACCCGTTAAGCCACAGGGATCCCGATGGCCACAAATGCGATGAGGGAAGTGTAGGGCCTGACGGCACTTTTACCTTCCATTGCACCAACGATCCGCCGCCGAATCCAAGTGGCACGTTGTATAGGTTGGCGGGCGGTGCCGCCATGTTTGGGGAGGAATTTGGGCCAGCGGATTGGTTGGTCGTGGGCGGATTAGTGTCCGCAGCCTACCTAGCCGCCCATCCTATTCATCTTTCTTCCTCTAATGATCAGAATGCGACCCCTCCACCGGCAGCAGCGCCCGCGCCCGACGATTCAGCGAAATCTGGTCCGAAGCCGACGCCAAATTTTGTTCCGCCCACAAATCCCCCACAAAATCCTCCAACAAACGTTGCACCCGGAAATAATGTTCGAGTTATGCCTCCGACTGCTCAGTATCCCAACGGCTACTGGGTGGAGACGAACAGTTACGGTCAGCCGATAAACCCGGCGACTGGTAAGCCTCCATCAAATGTGAGCCGTCCTGAGGCGCGTGCTCAAACACATGTTCCGCTACCACCGCCCGACACAAATCCTTAGAGGAGATTGTATGTATGGACTGCCATCTGACCCAGCGATAGATGCTCTGAAGGGACAGAGCCTGCTTCAAGTGTGCTTCGGAGAAAATGACCTTTTTCTCAATTTTTCGGGCAATATGTCCTTCGGGATTTTTTCTTCTGTAGGCTTAGGCGTTAACGCTGATGCTGTCGTTAGAAGCTCTGATTTCGTCGAGGTATCGCAGGAGCTGCTCCGGTTGCTCTCGGTACTCGTTAGTGATGTGAGCTGGGCAAAGGACGGAACAATATCGATTACGTTCGAGACGGGATACGTGGTCGAGCTATACGACGATAGCGAACAGTTTGAGTCGTACACCATCAAGAAGCCTGATGGTATGGTTGTCGTCTGATCCCAGCCATCTTGAGCTAGGACTATGCGCAGCACTGGCGGACGGCTTCGAACTTGTCTTGCCCGAGGCCGCGCAGGTGGTCTTCGGTGAGGCGTCCTTCGCGGAGGAGGGTTGCGAGGACGAGCGGGAGGACGGAGTAGCGGTAGTCGTACTTGCGGTCGATCTCCTGGCGGCGCTCTGTCAGCCAGCGCTCCAGCTCCCACAGTGCGGATGGCTCATGAATCTTCGCGGCCCTGTCCTCCTGTCCTTAGCTTCCCGGATGACTGCCTCCCGCTCCCGCCCGAGCGCCAGATCGAAGGCGCGGCGGGCGACGGCCTTCTCCGCTGGCGACCACTTCATCTCCCGCAGCCGAGCGGCGGCGTGGGTTGTTTGGTGAGCGCTATCTGAACGTCTTTCCGCAGAATCCGTGGGTTGGCACCACGCTACGGAAAGCAACTCAACCCCTCAACAGGGTGCGCCCAGTGCGCTCTCTTGATAGAGCAGTTTTGACAACTCGGAAGAACTTTAAGCGGATGAGGCGCCGGACGACCTGGTCGGACAGACGAGCCGCCGGGACGTTCCCGCCCTCCAACCGGGGAAGATGCTCAATTAATTGTTTGAGCATCTTGAGCACCTTGAGCACCTTTCGGTAAACAAAGGACTTATGGGAACACCTTACACGTGTATCCCTAACTCCTCTGTAATTTCGCTCAGGCGCTGATCTCTGGCCCAGATCACCCCCTCGCACTTCTCAGGGTCTTTCGGACCAGATACGCACCCGATCTCGATCGTGCGAGCCACAAACCTTGATCCGCTCTCCCGGCAAACACTGCAGACCTTTCATGAAGGGGTAGAACAGAACCGCCCAGCTGGAAGTTGCCGCATGCCCGTCCGGATGGTTCTCGTACTCACCGTCCGCATCCATGGTGAGGCGGATCCATTGAGCCACGCCATTCGCGCCGTCGGCTTCGGCGGTCAACCACACAACGGATCGTGCCTCCGGGAAGGGACCACCAGAGGCAAAATCAAACGTGAACAGGTCAGCAGGCTCACTCACCAGGGTTATGCCACGATCATGGCGCTTTATCGTGACATAGGGAGGAGAGAGTTCGTCGAAAGCTGAGAGATCGAAGGCCTGCACAATTCCCATGCGCACTCTCGCTATGCCTGAGTAGTTCGCCAATGCGACGCGCACCGACCCCCGGGCCGGAATAACGCATCCACCGCGCTTCAGGAAGCGTTGTGCCCCTTCCATGGTCTGGAGAACGTGCTCCCCAATCACGTCCTTGTTGATGACCTCGGCAACCACCACATCCACCGGCCCGCCAAGATCCTGTTCAAGATCCAGTTCGTCGGAATGTTTGCCGATGATGCGAATGCGGTCCGAGTAGCCGTTTGCCGCGACAATTTTTTGCGCCGCCTGGGCGACGGCAGGGCTCACCTCGCAGCTGAAAACTTCCCCGGCTCCGGCACGAGCCGCCATCATTGCCAGCAGTCCGGTTCCTGATCCGATATCGAGCACGCGCATCCCCGGGCGCAGCGCACGGCGCAGAGCGCCATCAAACGCGGCGTTTCGAACTTCATCGTGAACAATAGAGAAGTGCCACGTGGCCACGTTTACGATCAACGCTTCCCTGGCCAGCAGGTCGATTTCCGCGTCGCCCGGCGCAAGACTTCGTGCCTCTTGCGCCAGGGAGATAGCACGATCACTTTCCCCGCTCGCCAGGAGGTGGTGAGCCCGAAGTACCAGCGCGCGCGGGTTGCTCGAAGCCGTTGAGATGAGCGCCTCGATCATCCGCGATGCCTTTTCATCGGAAGTGGCCATCAGGCAGGGGTCCTAGGCGTCAGACTAGATGATTGCACGCTTCGGCGCAATCAAACCGTCAAGCGTCGGTGTGACAGCGATTGCTGAAGCGCTGAACGGGAGAAAGGGGGACAGCGCGCGCCGGGATAAACCGGCTGTGGGTCAGGTGAACCAAGTGGTTCGAATTGCCCGGGTGGTTGCTCCAGACATCCCACCACATCGCGCAACGTGGCAATGCCCGGTGTTTTATCTTGCGAAATTGCGACCAGACGGGAATTACCCTAATGGGAACCCACGCTACGCCTCGCATTCGAGTCATCTCCGTCTGTCCTGCTTTTTCACCAGTCCTGATTGGTTCGTCCTGATTCGTTCTCAGACCACCTGAATGAAATTGGGAAGCGATTGGCCGGTTATGGCGATTTAGCGCAAAGCGGGCTCAAGCAAGAGATGGAACGATAAGCTCATTGTCGTCGAGTGGTGCATCCAAACAGGAATGATACAAAGAATCTGGAGATAGCGTTGCTCGAACCGAAGCCGATCATCGATACCCGGAAGCTCATCCGATCAGTGTTTCTCTACTACGGAATTGCGATCGGGTGGGCTTGGCTCATCTGGGCGCCTCTCGTCCTCGGAGCGGATGGATTGAAACTGCTTTCCATCAACCCGTCGCTCCCGGTTCTGACATGCTTAGCAACGCTGGGGCCGTCGCTGGGCTGCCTCATTACGCACCGCCTCGAAACAGGTAATTGGAAACCGATTCATCTATTGCCTGCGACGCGGGGGCGGTGGATTTGGGTGCTACTGGGCCCACTGATGATTCTGCTTTGTACATTCGTTATCTTTCCGGCGTTCATCTCATCGGGAAGTCCTGCCCGGTGGCAATGGCATCCGTCTGTCCTGGCCGGCCTCTGGTTGCCCATGTTCAACTACAACATTCTGGGCGGTCCGCTCTTTGAGGAACCCGGCTGGCGCGGATTTCTGCAGCCTCGCCTGGAAGAAATGATGTCTCCCTGGATTGCCGCCGTATGTGTGGGTTTGATGTGGGCTGCATGGCATACCCCACTATTCTTTGTGAGCTGGACCAGCGCCTCGCCTCTGAGCTTTTTGCTCATCGAAGTCGGTGTGTCCATCCTGATCGCGTTTGCATTCCATTCATCGGGAAACGCCGTGCTTGTCGCAATCCTGATGCACGATACATTCAATCAATCTTCGCGATTCATTGGCCCTTTCCTTGGAGACACTCCCACTCGGTCCCATCCCTCCGCCGAGATGCTTATCGCGTTCGCATATCTTGTCATGGCATTGATCATCGTGTCGCTGACACGGGGACAACTCCATTTACCTGTGCGGCTCTCCGCCTCTGCTCAATCACCGGGGGCCGGCAGCCTGTAGGCCAAGGTAGCCAAACCCAGTCGTCTCATTCCTGCGAGCTGATCCCTGTACCCATCAGGGCTCGCTGAGTGACTTGGCGATCACCCGCCGACGACGAGCGAACTTGATTGACTGTTTTCCCACCATCTCAGTCGATCCCCACATGGCAAACCGCAGCGGGTCTGCATCTGGCGCGGGTGAGCCGCCTGACGCACAGGGACCGTCCTTCCTGGAAGCGCTCGAGGAGCAGGCCGGCCTCAAACTCAAGCCCACGCGCGCAGCAGTGCGGACCCTGGTCATCGACCACGTCGAGGAGCCTTCGCCGAACTGACCACCATGCGCGGCATCGAGCGTTGTCGGGGCGGAAAAGGGAGCCGGCGTTCGGGCGGAATATCCACCAAACCAAATCCGCCAGCTTCGGAGGGGCAACGGAATGCGGCCGTTTAGAACGTGAGAAGGGCCTCGCCTCTGCTCGTCTCTACTTTCTTTTTGGGAACGGGCTTTCTGTCCCCGAAACCCTTACCGGCAGATTACGGTGTAATGTCCGCTACTGAACAATCATCGTAAGGTTGGTGCTATGCGTCAGGCTGGCGGAGCCCGAGGTAAACGATCCGGTTACCGTCAGAGTATAGGTGCTCGCTGAGGTCCCGCCGCCGGTGCTGCTGCTATTTCCACCACAGCCCGTCGCTATAAAGCAAATAACTCCCAGGAGCGCTGCTCCACAGATTGCGTTGCGTTTCACCGCTTGCCGGCCAAAACGCCTACGGCCCAGCAACAGCAAACCCGGCCAGCCGCAAATGGCAAAGAAGATCGGCATGTGCGTGCCGTGCGGGTTCCGCGGTTCTGTCACGGCCGCCGAGTTGCCTTGCGTCGTCACAGACACGGTTACCGTCGCAGGGCTGGAGCCGGAAAGCTCGATGGAACTCGAAGACAAGGAGCAGGTCGAACCCGCGGGCGCTCCGCTGCAGGAGAGCGCCACCGTCTGGTTGAAGCCGGCAACCGGGTTAACCGCAACCGTGTAAGTGGCCGTTGATCCCGGCATAACGGTCTGGGTCGAGGAAGACGAGCTGAGCGAAAAGTCCTGCCCCGCGCCGCTGAGCGGTATTGTCTGCGGGCTCCCGCTTGCGTTGTCGGCCACGGTGAGCGTTCCATTCACGCTACCGCTGCTCCCCGGATCAAAAAATACCCCGATAGCACAGCTGGCTCCGGCGGCAAGAGTGCTCCCGCAGGTATTGAGGACGCCGAAGGCCTGGGAACTCGTACTTACGCTTGTGATGGTGAGCGGAGCAGTGCCGGGATTTGTCGCCGTGATGGTGATTGGCAGGCCGGAAGTTCCCACGTATTGATTGGGAAAGGTAACACTTGACGGTGACAACGTCAACGCAGGAGCAGGCGTCGTCTGCCCGGTCAGGCTGATTGCCTGCGGGCTTCCTGGAGCATTGTCTGTGACGCTCAATGCAGCCGTCCTTGTGCCCTGAGCGGTTGGGGTAAATGTGATGTCGACCTGACACGAAGCATTGACGGGGAGCGTCGCTCCGCAGGTGTTTGTTTCAGCGTAATCGGTGGCGTTGGTTCCGGCGATCGATACCTTAGAAATCGCCAGCGGAGCTTGCCCGGAATTGGTGAGAGTCACACTTTGGGCAGCGCTCGTGGTGCTTATTTCTTGTTGTGAAAACGTAACACTGGAGGGGGTACTGGTGATTCCAGGAAAGCTACCTTGCAGGAGTACGAAGCCTAGTCCGATCGTGGAGGCGGTATCCGAACCAAAGAATAGATCAGGCATGCCATCCCCGTTGAAGTCCGCGGCGACGATACCGAAGGTTGACGGAGAACCTGCTGGATAGGTTGCCGGCTGGCCGAAAGTTCCGTCACCATTGCCCAACAAAATACCGAAGTTTTGTTCATTACCACTAGGCACTACCAGGTCAAGCTTACCGTCTGTATTTATATCGACCATTGCCAGGGGATCAGGATAGTTCACACCGGTACCATAGGACGCGGAAGATGTGAAACTGCCGGTTCCATCACCCGAGTAAATATTTATACCTCCGGTCTCCCCGGTCGCCAGCGTAAGCAGGTCGAGGTTACCGTCACCATGAAGGCCGGCTAAAAGCAACTGATCTCCTGGTTCAATGTCTTGCGAGAAGGGCGCTGCAAATGTGCCGTCGCCATTTCCGAAAAAGATAAGACTGGGTCCCGTGCTTACGCCCGCCACCAGATCCAGTTTGCCGTCATCGTTGACATCGCCAATGGCCATGCTCGCCAGGTAGCTGGAACTGCCTATTTGATACTCGACGGGTGACTGGAACGTGCCGTCTCCATTTCCAAGACACACTGAGAATGTAGCGTTCACTGATCCGCTGATATTTTGTGCGAGATTATTCCCACTGATCAGGTCGAGCCTGCCATCTCCATTCACATCCGCGGCGTATAGGAAATTTGCTACGTAACCCGTCTGAAGATTTATGATGAGCGGCGCTCCAAACGTTCCATCTCCATTCCCCAAAACCACTGCTAAAGCATTTGAACTTGCAGAACTAAACGCAAAGTCCGGCTTTCCGTCACCGTTAAAGTCTCCCGTAACGGTCGCAGAGTTGAGTGTGTTCGAGCCCGCTTCGCCGAATAAAGGGAAAAATCCGGGCGTCTGGAAAGACCCATCGCCATTGCCGAGAAGTACCACCATTTCATTCACGAATCCACCAACCAGGTCTGGTTTTCCGTCGCCATTGACATCTACGGCGACAGGCCATTGCATTCCAGAGGTGGCCGGTGATGGCGGGACCGAAATGTGATATGTGGTAAACGCCGGAGAGGTAACTTTAGAAATAGAGAAGAACTCTGAATTTGAGGCCACACCGTTGGAAGTCGAGACGGTAATAGATCCTGTACCGGCTTGCGCGGTGTTCGCAGCGGGAACAGTGGCCTGCAATTGTGAGCTGCTCACATAGCTGGTTTTCAGCGGCACCCCGTTCCAGTTCACGACCGAGGCAGACGTAAAGCCAGTCCCATTCACCGTTAGCGTCAGTTCCGGACCGCCCGGAGCGACACTAGCAGGGACGAGCGGCTCGGTCAGAAACGGAACCGGATTCGATTGAGCTTTGACCGTTTGACCGCCAGAGATCCCAATCAAGGCGAGAGCAGAAAAAGCAAACAAGCGATACATAAGACCTATCCCAATAGCCCAGCAGGTCTTAGCTTGCGTGGCATGTGGCACTTAGGTGCCGGGTCGCAGTATACAGGAACGGCTCGCACGTTCTGTTCTGAGATACTTCGATCACATTACGCCAGTTACCTTTGAGTGTTTACCAGATCAGAGAAACGTCACGCGCCCGAGTTATTCGCTGCCCGGAAACCATTCAGGTTTCGCAACCCAGAGAAATCACACTCCTATCCAGCGTTAGCTATAGCGGACATCCGCCGTCACCCGAGGACCTGCTCGCCGGGTACTCCACACCATCCGCCGCCCACCGATCGAAACGGCAATTGATTCCGCGCCCGTGAGAATACCGTGGCGCCTGCCGGGCCCGCTGGTGCTGTAATGGTCTCGAGAAATGAACTGCCATTCTGGGCATATTTCCATGAGGTGGACACCGTTCCCGCGGGGAGGGAGACGGTCGCGGTTGTCCTTTGTCGGAGCCACCGCGATCACGCTTTC
>Ga0335074_10010453_pt1 | contig 12995 bp, 9 predicted proteins | sample Lox_Sample_23_FD_206715 | JGI IMG/M metagenome (GOLD analysis project Ga0335074, IMG submission 206715) | Soil microbial communities from Loxahatchee National Wildlife Refuge, Florida, United States - Lox_Sample_2.3 | ecosystem: Environmental > Terrestrial > Soil > Wetlands | place: USA: Florida...
AAGCGTCGATCCCGGCACCCTGCTCCGGCGCGGACCGCTCGTCGGCCCCGGCCTGATCCGTCCCCAGCACTGGCGTCGTGCGCCGCAGCATTCGCCGGTCATCGGGCAGCCGTTCCGTGATGCCAACCGAGTCCAGGTACTCAAGCAGCGGGATCGCCGTTCGGCGCGTCGTGTCCAGCGCCTGGCGCGCCTGCGCGGCCGTGAACGGCTGCGGAAGCCCGGACAGCACGGCGGCCGCGGCCACGTCGGCGCCGGGCGCGAGCACTATCTGCTCGCTGATGCGCATGAGTTCCCCGGCTCGCACGGCCACGCCGATGCCGCGCGCGTCCAGGCCCAGCTTGCGCAGGCGCTCAGAATCGGGCGAGGCGAACGGCGCCGCCAGCAGGTCAGCGCGCAGCACCCGGATAGCCGCGAGGACCGGCTCGGGCAGGGTCTGAACGGCGGCCTCACGCCCGGGTGTGGTGGCGATCTGCAGCGCTCCGCAGGAGATCCGGAAGGGCGGCTTGGCAAGCGCCAGCACCAGGCGGCGGTCCGGCAGATCAAGCGCCGCCTTGGCAGCGTCGATCGGCAGCCCTCCAGCCAGCGGGTCAGCTGCCGCGTGATGCGCTAGCGCCTCGCCGAGCTGGTGACTGAGCGAACGCCATCGCTCCGGGTCGGCAAGCCACTCGCCGGTGACCGGCGCTGGCTGGTCCTCGATGCCCATCGCCAGCAGTTCGCTGGCCCGCATGATTCCGTGCCTGGCCAGCAGATCCGCCGCACTCGGCCGGTCCGGCCAGGTCGCGAGCAGCTTTGCCGCCGCGGCAGCCGCGCCCCTGCGCGCCAGCGCTGGCGGCGCGACGTCCAGGACTATCGCCCCGGTGACCGCCGGGAAGCCGCCCGGGCGGCGCCCGGCCGCATCGCGCAGCACGATGCGATCTCCGGCACACAGCGGGAGCGGGTCGGCCAGGTTCAGTCTTGCCAGGCCGACTCCGAGCGGACGGACCCGGGCAACGACCCTGGCCGGACCGATATGCACGGTAACGGTCCGCGCCAGCTGAGGTGCTCCGCCAGCCTCACTCGCCCGGCCGTCACCGGCCGCCTTGGTGCCCAGCTCGGCCGCCTGCCATGCCTGGCGGCTGGCAGCATCTCCGGTCGTGGCTGGTGTCCCCTGGCTGACCGGCGTCCCCTGGCTGACCGGCGTCCCCTGGCTGACCGGCGTCCCCTGGCTGACCGGCGTCCTCTCGCTGACCGGCGTCCTCTCGCTGACCGGCGTCCCCTGGCTGACCGGTGTCCTCTCGCTTACCGGCGCCGCCTTGATCCGGACGTCGATGAGGTCGGTCAGCGTCCACCGGCCCGGCTGAACCAGGGCCGTGCCGCGGTGCGGAGCCTGGCTGCCGGTACCAGTCAGGCTGATGGCAACGCGAGAGCTACCGGTCGCCACCTCGACGGGCTCGCCGTGCGCACGGAGCTCGTCGACCCGGACTGGACGCATCGACGGTGTCACGCATAGTTGATCACCGCGGTGTACGGTCCCGGCCCGGAGCGCACCACTGACCGCGGTGCCGCCGGCCGTCATGCCGATGGCCCGGTCGACCCAGATCCGCACTGGCGCACCCGGGTCCGCCTCAGGCAGACCGCGGAGGATCTGGTCCAGAGCCTCGACGACCGCAGGCAGGCCCGCGCCGGTCACCGAGCTGACCGCCAGCGCCGGGGTCAGGCCGAGACTGCTCCGGGCGATCTCCCCGGCGGCTTCCGCTAGCACGGGCGACGGGTCGGCGATGTCGGCTTTCGTGACGACCAGCAGGCCGCGGCTGATACCGAGCGCGCTGATCACGGCCAGGTGCTCAGCCGACTGCGGCATCCAGCCCTGGTCCGCTGCCACCACGAACAGCACGGCCGGTGCCGCGCTGGCACTGGCCAGCAGACTCCCTACGGACCGTTCGTGGCCCGGCACGTCGAGGATCGTCAGCTGATCGCCGGAGGGCAGCGTCAGCCGGCCGAAGCCGTGCTCGGTCGCCATCTCGCGGCCGGGCTCGTCGGCCGGCCGGTCTGCCTCGGCGCCGGTGAGCGCGCGGATCAGCGCCGACTTGCCGTGGCCGGCATGACCGGCGGTTACGACCACTTGCATAGCACTCACTCCGGGACGGCGTCCGAATGGAGGGTCAGCCTACGGACGTCCACGAGCGCGACCATACCTGCCCGTGGCCACCTCCTGGCAGACCGTGAGCAGGCTCATTCGGTCCATTTACTAGCACTTTGCCGAAGGAACCAGCCGGCGAGCGCAGCACATGTGCAAGTCTTTAAACATCGCGAATCAGGAGAGTGAGACCAGACATGAACCTTCAGGGACGTATTCCACGAAGTCGCGGTGTCGTCTGCGGGCTACTGCTGATCCTGCTCGGCCTATGGGGCGGCCTCGCCCCGTTCGTCGGCCCGTACTTCCACCTCGGTTACACGCCCGACGCGACCTGGCACTACAACTCGGCGCGGCTGTACTACTCGGTTGTCCCCGGCGCCGCCGTGCTGCTCGGTGGCCTGCTGGTGACGATGACCCGGCTGCGGTCCGTCGGCGTGACCGGCGGCGTGCTCGCCTCCCTGGGGGGTGTCTGGTTTATCGGCGGCGTGCACTTCGTCAGCGACGTGCTGCACCGGTCGATCCCGCTTGGGACCGCGCTGGTACGCACCGGCGTGTCGCTGCCGACCTGGACCTACCTTGACTCACTGGCACTGTTCGTCGGTCTGGGCGCCATCGTGCTCTTCATCGGCGGCCTGTCCATCGGGCGGTTCTCCATGGTGTCGGCCAGGGACGCGGCGGCAGCGGCTGAGGCGGAGGGCTACTACCCAGAATTCGGCACGACCGGTACCGGCAGCGAGCCTAATTCGGCCGAGTTCCCCTCTCCCACTGGCCAGTTCCCCACCGTCGGCCGCTAGGCACGAGCAGCGCAGTAGTGATCACTGCGCCCGCTGCAGCCAGAAGTCGCCTAGCGGGCCGCACGCTGGCCCGCGCGGGCGGGCAGGTCTGCGGAACCCGGCTGGTCCTCGGCGGCCTCGTCTCGGGTGGCGCGCTGGTCTCCTGCGGGCTGGTCCGCCGAGGCCGACCCCCGCTGGTCCGGGACGGGTTCGTCTCCGCCACGCTCCCGGCCGGTCAGCAGAGTTGCGCCGATCACGGCCCCGGCGAAGCCGAGCCAGCGCAGCACCCCCGCGCCGCCGCCAGGCACCTGCTCGCCGAACACAGCCAAGCCCGCCGCGATCGGCAGGAGGTTGGTCAGCAGCGTGGTGACCCCCGCCGTTGCCAGCGCGGCGCCACGCTGGAAGGACATCTGCACACAGCAAAACGCCATGCCGTGGCACGCGGGCACGAGCAGCGCGAACAGCACCACCGGGTGAAGCCCGCCGACAGCGCCCTTCGTGGCCACGTCGCCGGCCGAGTACAGCAGGCCGCCCGCAGCGGCGAGCCCTGCGCCTGGCTGCAGCACCCGCGCGCCGAGGACGGCAGCCCCGGCCAGCAGCACTGAGACTCCGACCCAGATCAAGGGCCCAGTTGAGGTGTGCCCGGTGGAGTGCGTTCCGGCCGGCAGCGACAGCCCGACCAGCAGCAGGCTGGCGACGGCGATCAGTACGGCACTGGTTTCGCGGCGGGACAGCGACGAGCCGCGAACGCGCACCAGCAGTGCCAGAAGCCCGACGCCGCCGGCCGAAACCGCCTGCACCAGCGACAGCGGCGCGAGGGCCAGGGCGACGATGTACAGAGCCCACCCGGCCAGGCCGATGCCGAATCCGGCCAGCCAGCGCCAGTTGCTGAACAGCGAGGCCAGCGACCTTCGCGGCCGGCGCAGTGCTAGCGCTGGCAGGTCGGCAGCCACCGCATGCTGCACGTAGAACCCGCCGCTGAGGGCAGCAGTCGACAGCAGCGCGAGCACCAGGCCGGCGGCTAGCTGCATCGGCGCCCCAGCCCGTGACTGGCGTCTGAGACGACATCGTCCGAGGCACTGCCGCCAGGTTGCCGCGCCCAAGCCTGGTCTGCCGCGGGCAGCACCTGCGGTGCGCCCGGTAGCTGTGCCGCGATGCTGCCGGTCGGCAGGCCCGCAACCAGCGTGGCACCACGCGCCTGCGCCGACTCTCCGGTGCGGCCCGGCAAGCCCGTCGGCACCACCCAGTCACGTCCGCGGATCAGCCCAGCGCGGGGCAGATAGCCCTCGGCCGCCATGGCGGCGACGACCACGCCAGGGACATCTGCCCACTTCTCCACGAGCAGGTAACGCGGCACGGACTCCGGGCAGAACTGCTGGTTGAATCTGAGCAGGTTGTCGAGTTGCAACGCGAGGATGTGCTTCAGCCGAAGCAGCCCGTAGCGCGCGACCCGCTGCCACCGGGACAGCTGCGCGCCGGGGCTGAGCAGCCGCGCGAACGGGGCGAAGTTCAGCGACAGCTGCCGGTAGCCGCGCGCCCTTGCCCACTCGATGGCGCAGATGACCAGCCACGCAGTCAGCCCATTCGGCGTATCGGCACGGCGCGGCATGGACGACAGCGTCAATGTGGCGCTGGCCGGGCAGACCGCCAGATGCAGGAAGCCGGCTACCTGCCCACGGCCATCGCGGCCGATCACGAAGACCTCGTCCGCGCCACCGATGCGGAACATGCTGTCGAGTTCCATGGTGAAACCGGTCCGTCGCCTGCCTGCCAGCCAGTCCGTCTCCACCGCGGCCAGGTCGGCACGCTGCTCAGGCCGGACATCGCCGGCTAGCAGCGCCTCGGCCGTGAAGCCCTGCCGGTCCAGCCGGCGGGCGGCCTGCCTGATGGTGCGCTTCGCCCGGCCGTCCAGCGAGAACGCCTGGATGTCCAGCACCGACTCGTCGCCGTGGTAGATCCAGTGGAAGCCCTGGTCGGCATAGACCGCGCGGTGCTCATCCGAGGCGCCGAGCACGGCGACTGTCCAGCCGTGCTCGTGCGCATGCGCCGTGAACGCGGTCACCGCAGCCGGACGGCTGTCCGGCGGTCCGATCGGGTCGCCGCTCATCAGCGCCACGCCGCGGACGACCCGGTAGGCGATCAGGGCCGGTCCGCAGATGAACCAGTCCTTGTCCGAGCGGAGGGTGAACGGGGCGAGTGTGTCGTGCCCGTACCGCCGGACCCGGTCAGCAGCCTGGCCGCGGCGCCAGGTGTCGGGCAGCAGCCGCTGCCGCCAGGGCCGGACCCAGACCTCAGCAGCCCAGGCGACTCCGATGACGGCGATCAGCAGGACGGAGAAGCGGAACCAGCGGGCGAAGTTGTCGCCGATGTAGCGGACGCTTCGCGGCGGCATGGCGACCAGTGCTCTGAAGGTGTCGGCAACCGAGGAGACCGGCCGGAATGGCAGGCCGGCCGCCGTGCGGTAGGTCCAGATCGCCGTGATGCCGAAGATGACAGCGAGCGTGAGCATGCCGGCCAGCCGCCGCAGCGCGAGCGGCCGCGCCGCCGGGTCTCCGCCGAACGGCAGCTCGTGCCGTCCCGCCACCACGGTCACCACGATGAGGCACTCGGCGATGGCGGCCGCGTAATCGGGACCGCGGGCAAGCTGAAGCAGCACGGACAGACCGAGCAGCGGGACAATGACGTGCAGGGCGCGCTTCTTGCCGCGTGCCACCGCGCGCCAGCCGACCAGCAGCAGCACGCCTGCGGGGACCATGAGGATGTGCGCGGCCGCGACGAGGGCGCCTGACGTCGCGCGGCCCTCGGCCCATCCGGGCGGCGGGAAGACTGCGGCCAGCAGGTCGACGATGCCGCCAGCCGCCACACACCAGCAGACCAGGCGGGCGGTCGCCGCATTCCGGTCGACCTCGACCGCCAGCGTCGCGGCGGCGGCACCGCACAACGTGGCGGACAGATAGACCGCCTGCAGGCCGGCGGCCTGCGGCAGCGCGAGACCGAACGGGACCTGCCGGACGACCGACAGGCAGACCATGTCGACCAGCAGCACCCAGAGGCCGGCGCCGATCGCCACGCCCACCCCGGCCGCGACCCGGCCGATGCGCAAGGCGCGGGCCGCCAGGCCAACAAGCACGGCAGCACACCCGACGATGAGCAGATAGGCCAGCAACGGCGCAGTGCCATGGCCGGCCAGCTCATCCAGCGGCAGCGCATCCGGCACGCGCGGACCAGGCCAGCCTGTGACGCTCGCCCGCGCCCAGTACAGCCAGCCAGTCGCGATCGAGATCGCCACGACGACCGCGAGGCCCAGCGCGACCGCTCGCGCCAGCCGGGTAAGGAGGGCCCGCCAGTCACGAGGGCGCCAGCGGCCGGACAGACGCTGCGCTCGCGCCCGGTAGTCCGGCGGCGACCGGAGTGGCCCCCAGGACGCACGAGAGAGCGGGGACCGGCTAGGCATGGCTCAGATGCTCCGAGGCGGTGATCAGAGCGGCCGGCATGAGCGTGCGCCAGAGCGCCCAGCTATGGCCACCGTGATGCTCGAAGAAGTCGTGTGTGATCCCCAGGCCTGCCAGCTCGCTGCTGAAGCGCACGTCCTGCCTGCGCAGGCTGTCGCTGGATCCGCAGTAGAACCAGACGAACGTCCGGTCGGACCGGAGCGCAGGAGCCACCCGCGGCACGTACCAGGCGGGCGAGTTGTAGGCCAGCAAATCAGGGCTGCCGCCGAAGATAGGTGCCCAGCTCTCGGCCCGCATGTAGCCGGACCAGCTCTCCAGCAGCCGGTACTCGCCGGGGTAGTGCACGCCGATGTTCAGCGCGCCGTAACCGCCTTCGGACAGCCCGGCAATGCCGCGCCCGCTGCCGCTGCTGATCGCCCGGTACCTGCCATCGATGGCGGACACCAGGTCGCGGGCCACGAACGTCTGCCACTGTTCGCCGGGTGCACTGCCGTTCGCCCACTGACCGGCACTGAAGAACCCGCGGCCGCCGGTCGGCATGACCAGGATCATCGGCCTGATCTTCCCGGCTGCCTGCAGCGCGGACTCGATCACCTGGACCCGGCCGATGGTGAGGAAGTTGTCCGGCTGCCCCGGATTGCCATGCAGCAGGTAGAGCACCGGGTATCGAAGCCGCGGATGGCTCGCGTAGCCCGGCGGCAGCACCACGTAGACCGTGTCAGGAAAGCCGCCGAGCGCCCTGGTGGTGAGCGTGAGCTTCTGCACCGACGCGGGCTCGACGGCAACCCGCTGCGTGGCGCCATGGCGGTGCACCAGCACGCTCCGCGGCTGCGACGGCGACGGGAAGCCGCGGTAAAGCCAGTACGTGTCGAGGTACTTGTACACGCCCAGCAGGCCGGCCACGGTCAGGACGGCACTGAGGAGCAGCGCGGCGGCTATGAGCAGTCGGCCAGCAGGTGGCCTGGCGCGGCTGACCTGCCGCCACCGTGGCCACGACAGGCGCGACCCGCTGCTGGATGGGGCCGCGGTCAAACGCCCCACGGACCGAGAGTACGCGCGGCCCCTAGGCCCTACGCAACCCGGCGGGCGCCTGGCCCTGGTACCGGGGTGACCTCCCTGGCGGAGCCGAGAGCATGGCCATCTCCGCAGGTCAGCAGCAAGGTGACCGGCGCTCCGCAGTCGCGATGCGTCAGCTCCACCGGTGCGCCGCCAGGCCCGGCCGCGTACTTGTCCCCCCACGTCAGCAGTGCGGCGAGGACCGGGAACAGCTCGATCCCCTTGTCGGTCAGCTTGTACTCGCTGCGCGGGCGCTTGCCCTGCTCCCGATACGGCACTTTGCGCAGGATGTCCTCATCCACCAGCCGGCCCAGCCGATTACTCAGCACCTGCCGCGGCGCGCCAGTGCGTCGCTGCATGTCCTCGAATCGCCGGATCCCGTTGAAGGCCTCGCGCAGCACCAGAAGTGTCCACTTCTCGCCCAGGACTGACAGCGCGGCCGCGATCGTGCACGTCGCGGTGTCGTAGTCCAGCGCCCACGGCTTCCTCATTTCTGTAGGCTAGGTCTAGTTGACAGACTTAGCAAGCGTAGGTCAGGCTGGGTCTATGAGCGGAACTCTGACGGTCACGCGGCCTCCTGCCGCCGTGCGCCCCGATGCCGGCCTGCTGCGCGAGGTCGGACTCGGCGACTCGGCCGCGGTCTGCCAGTTCATCTGCGACCTGTCGTCGCACTCGCGCTACCTTCGCTTCTTCGCCAGCGTGGCCCCGCCAAGCTCAGCTCTGCTGGCCGCGCTCTGCGGCAGCACCGGCGCCGACATCCTGCTCGTGACCGACCCCGGCGGCCGGGTGCTCGCGCACGGCATGGCCGCCGCCGACCTCGTTCCCGCCAGCACCGCTGCCGGGAGAACAGCGACCCGTGTTGCGGACGCGGTCGCCACCAATATCGGGCTGGTGGTGGCCGACCAGTGGCAGGAGCGGGGCCTTGGCACCCTGCTGCTCAGCGCACTGGTGGCGAGGGCGGCGCGACGGGGGGTGCGATCGCTGGTGCTGGACATCCTCCCGGACAACCACCGGATGCTCGGCATCATCGCCCGCCGGTGGCCGGACGCGCCGCGCGAGCACACCCCCGACGCGATCGTGGTGCGGCCGGTTATCACGACCGCGCAGGCAGCCGGGGGCGGCCCGGTGCCAGCTGACCTCACTCTGTGCGGCCGGAAGTTCTGCTATCTACCCCGAGGTGGTGACCGTGCAGCCCGCCAGCCAGCGGCTTAGCGGATCGGCGGCCGAAGCGCGAGCCGACGGTGCGGCGCGGTCGCGCGCCTACAGCTGGGACGATCCGGCGATTTCCGCGATGGCGGCCAGGGAGCGCGACGGTGCGGCCTTCCTGCAGGCGATCCTGGATGGCAGTCTGCCCGGCGCTCCGATAGCAAGGACGCTCGACTTCGTGCCGGTATCGGTGCAGCCTGGCACGGTCGTTTTCGAGATCAGCCCGGCTGAGTTCCACTACAACCCGATCGGCTCGGTACACGGCGGGGTGATCGCCACGCTGTGCGATTCAGCCTGCGGCTGCGCCGTGCAGAGCATGCTGCCGGCCGGGACTTTCTATACCAGCCTCGACCTCAGCGTGAAGTTCCTGCGCGCGGTTACCGCGGACACCGGCACCCTGACCTGCGAAGGGACAGTGACTCATCTCGGCGGGCGATCCGCGCTAGCGCAAGCGCAGCTCACCGGCGCTGACGGACGGCTGTACGCGCACGCGACCAGCAGCTGCATGGTCTTCCGACCCCCAGCCGGATAGCACCGTCGACCGGGCTGACCGGATGCCGCATGTCGTTCCAGCGGCTACCCTCCCCTGGTGACCAGCGACCAGGACGCCGTAGTAGCGCATAACAGAGCCGCGTGGGACCGCGAGGTCGACATCGGCAACGAGTGGACGGTCCCAGTCGGCCCGGACGTGATCGCGGCCGCCAGAAACGGAGCCTGGTCGGTCGTGCTGATCGGCTACGAGCCTGTGCCGGCGGACTGGTTCCCGCATCCGCTGGCCGGCGCTGACGTGCTGTGCCTGGCGAGCGGGGGTGGTCAGCAGGGGCCGGTGCTTGCCGCGGCTGGCGGCCGGGTTACGGTGCTCGACAACTCGCCGCGGCAGCTCGCCCAGGACCGGCTCGTCGCCGACCGGGAGGGCCTGGAGCTGCGCACCGTGGCGGGCGATATGCGGGACCTGAGCGCGTTTGCTGACGCGAGCTTCGACCTGATCTTCCACCCGGTGTCGAACGTGTTCTGCCCCGAGATCCTCCCGGTCTGGCGGGAGTGCTTCCGGGTGCTGCGGCCGGGCGGCGTGCTGCTCTCCGGGTTCATGAACCCGGACGTGTTCATCTTCGATGCGGACGCCGCGGAGAACCACGGCGAACTGATCGTCCGGCACCGGCTGCCGTATACCGACCTGAGCCATCTCGATCCGGGCGAGCGCGAGCGCCTCTGGGGCGCCGACGCGCCGGTCGAGTACAGCCACTCGCTCACCGAACAGATCGGCGGCCAGCTCGCGGCCGGCTTCGTGATCACCGGCTTCCGGGAGGCGCCGCACCACGCCGGGCCGACGGCGGAGTACCTGCCCGGCTACTACGCCACCAGAGCAGTCAAGCCTGCCTAGGCCGGTGCCTGCCTAGCTCGTCCGGGTGTACAGGCTGTCGATGACGTCCGCGTACTTGGCGTGTACGACGCGCCGCTTGAGCTTGAAGGTCGGAGTCAGCTCATCCCCGAGCGGAGTCCACTCGACCGGCAGCAGCTCCCAGTATTTGACTTGCTGTACCCTGGCGAGCCCTGCGTTGGCCGCCTCGACGGCACGGCCCACCTCGGCCAGTACCTCCGGGTTGGCCGCCAGCTCGGCGAGCGAGCCCGCGTCGATGCCGTGAGCTTTCGCCCATACGGGTGCGACGCCGCTGTCCAGGGTCAGCAGCGCCACCACATAGGGCCGGCGGTCGCCGTAGGCGAGTGCCTGGCCGATCAGCGGGTGCGCGACGAGGAGGTTCTCGACCGCGGCCGGCGACACGTTCTCCCCGCCTGCGGTGATGATCAGCTCCTTCTTCCGGTCGAGGACCCGCACGAAGCGATCGGGACCGATCTCACCGATGTCGCCGGTGTGCAGCCAGCCGTCGGAGTCGATCAGGCTCGCGGTCTGCTCCGGCAGGTTCAGGTAACCGGGAGTGTTGAGCGGGCTGCGCGTGAGAATCTCGCCGTCGTCGGCGATCCGCACCTCGATGCCGGGGACTGGCCTGCCGACGGTGCCGAGCCGGAAGGCGGTCGGGGTGTTCATGGTGAACGCGCCGGTAGTCTCGCTCATCCCGTACACGTCCATGATCCGCACCCCGAGCCCGCCGAAGAAACTGCCCACCTCGGCCGGCAGCGGCGCAGCACCGCTGACCACGATCTCGGTCTCGCCCATGCCGAGCAGCGACCGGATCGGACCCAGCACCTGCTCCTCCGCCGCGGCGAAGCGCTCCGCGAGCTCAGGAGTCGTAGTCTCGCCGTACTGGCTGCTCCGCACGTACTCCAGCCCGGTCGCCATGGCCGCGGCAACCGCCGCCTTCCTCGCCTCGTCCTGCTCCCCCGCGAGCAGCGCCTGGATTCCCGCCATGACCTTCTCGAAGATCCGCGGCACGCCGAAGAACGCCGTTGGCTTCACCTCGCCCATCGTGCCGACGAGCTGCGTCGCGGCGTCGTGGCAGAAACTGACATGCCAGGCATTGCAGATCGCGAGGTACAGCGTGAACATCCGCTCGGCGATGTGCGCGAGCGGCAGGTAGGACACCCAGCGGGTGTGCATGCGCGCGGTGTCAGCGGCATGCGCGACGGCCACCTCGTACAGCACGTTGGCGTGCGTGATAATGACGCCCTTGGGGTTGCCGGTGGTTCCCGAGGTGTAGAGCAGCGTCACCGGGTCTTCCGGCCTGATGGCCGCGATCCTGCTGTCGACCACCGCCGGGTCTTCAGCGTGCCGCTGCGCGCCAAGCACGGCAAACTCGGCCCAGCTCAGGTACGGCGGTCCGGCGGGACATGCGGCTGCGTCGCGGACGATGATGGTGCGCAGTCCGGGCAGCCGGGACAGCACCGGCTGCCACCGCTCCAGTTCGCTGGTGCCGTCGATGACCGCGACTCGCGCATCGCAGTTGCCGGCCATGAACGCGATCTGATCCGGGGCGAGGGTCGCATAGAAGGTAACCGGCACGCCGCCCGCGTGCAGAACGCTGAAGTCGGCCAGAACATGCTCAACCCGGTTCGGCAGCATCAGCGCCACCTTCTCGCCCGGCTGCAGACCGAGTGCGGCGAACCCGGCGGCGAGCTCGAGCGTCCGCTGGCGCGCTTGCGCCCAGGTCATCGTCTGCCACGGATCGCCGTCCTCGCGGTCGGAGAAAGCGGGCATGTCCCCGAACTGCTGCGCGGTCCTGGCCAGCGCGTCGCAGATGGTCCGGCCTTCCCACTCCTGCTGCAGGGCCGCCCGCTGCTCGGCTATCTCAATGGTCACCGCGTACCTCCGCCGTCGTCGTCGTGCGGCCATCCGGCGACACCGGCCGACCGCAGCGGCTGCATACCAGTACGAATGTGACCATGCCCCGGCGCGGTGCGCAAGGCCCGCGTCGCTCAGCGGATGCGGCGGCCCATTTCCTCGGTCGAGTACCCGCCGAGCGCCGTGACGCTGGCCTTGAACTGCTCCGAGCGGAGCAGTGACCAGAACGGCGCGAGCAGCGCACTGTCCATCGCACCCGCGGCCACGACCAGGTCGTACGGCTCCCTGGTGACCGGGACGAAGTCCAGGCCGAATGCGCGGGCCGCCGCCATGATCCCGAGGCCAGCGTCGCACCGTCCGGCCGCGATGGCGGCAGCAGCGGCCAGGTGGGTTGGCTCCTCGCGGGCGTATCCGTCCACAGCGTCCGGGCTGATCCGACGGCGCCCCAGCTCGAAATCGAGCAGCACCCGGGTGCCGGCGCCACGTTGCCGGTTCACGTACCGCACGCCTGGCCTGGCCAGATCGCTGATGCCAGTCAGGCCGAGCGGATTGCCGGGCGCCACCATCAGGCCCTGGTCGCGGTGCACAAGCCGGACGACGGACACCTCAGCCGGGCCGAGCACGCGGTCGACGTACGGCAGCGTGTACTCGCCGGTGGCGGGGTCGAGCAGGTGTGAGCCGGCCAGATGGCACAGCCCGTCCCGGAGCGCGACCAGCCCGCCGAGCGAGCCGACATTGGAAGACGCCAGCGTCACCATCGGGTCGGCGGCGCGAAGCTGCGACGCAGCCAGGTCCAGGACCAGGTCGTGCGAGCCGATCGCCACCATCGTGCCGGCGATCTCGTCAATGCCGCGCAGCAGCTCGATCTCCACCTGCTCGCCCGCGTGATGTCCCTCGTAGCCAGCCGGGACAACCAGCAGACCGTCCGCACGCACCAGCGAGGTGAGCACGCCGGCGCCGCGGGGCAGCGGCGTGGCCACCATGGCGCCGCCGACCACACCGAGCCGCACCCGCACCCAGTCGTCCATCCCCTGCGGCGAGGCGAGCTTGCGTGCCAGCAGCGCGGTGGCTCGCGGGCGCCTGCGCGGCGGCGCGCCGGTCAGCTCGGCGAGGAGGGGCTCGGCGAAGATGTCGAACGTCAGCGCCGCCGACACCGG
>Ga0335074_10010454_pt1 | contig 12995 bp, 12 predicted proteins | sample Lox_Sample_23_FD_206715 | JGI IMG/M metagenome (GOLD analysis project Ga0335074, IMG submission 206715) | Soil microbial communities from Loxahatchee National Wildlife Refuge, Florida, United States - Lox_Sample_2.3 | ecosystem: Environmental > Terrestrial > Soil > Wetlands | place: USA...
TCACGCGATGACGATGCGGGCGCCGCGGAGCTCTCGGTTGCCGACCGCTGGATCCGCTCGCGCTTCGGCCGCGCCCTCGAGACGGCCGAAAAGGCCCTCGCCGACTATCGCTTCGACTACGCCGCCGCGGCACTTTACGAATTCACCTGGTACGAGTTCTGCGACTGGTACCTCGAGCTCACCAAATCGGTGCTGCAGTCCGACTCCTCCTCGCCGGCGGCACGCGCCGGCACGCGCCGCACGCTGCTCGAGGTGCTCGAGGCGCTGCAGCGCGCGCTGCACCCCCTGATGCCGTTCATCACGGAGGAGATCTGGCAACGCGTCGCGCCGCTCGCCGGCCGCGCGGGCCCCACGGTGATGTTGACCCGATATCCGGCTGCCGCCGAGTTCCCCGCCGATGAAGCCGCGGAGCGCGAAGTCAGTTGGCTCAAAGCGTTCATCCTCGGCGTGCGCCAGATCCGCGGCGAGATGAACATCAATCCCTCGCGCCACATTCCGCTTCTTTACCGCAACGCTTCCGCGCACGAGGTCGAGCTCATCGCCCGACACCGCCCCTGGCTCGAGCGTCTCGCCGGCATCGAGCCCCCGCGCGCGCTTGCCGCGGGCGAGGCGCAACCCCAGGCCGCTACCGCGCTCATCGGTGAGCTCACTCTTCTCGTGCCGATGGCGGGCCTCATCGATGCGGCCGCCGAAGCCGAGCGGCTCGGCAAGCTCCTCGCCCGCGCCCACACCGATCTGGAGAAGACCCGCGCTCGCCTCGCCAGCGAAAGCTTCGTCCGCAACGCGCCCGAGGCCATCGTGGCGGGCGAGCGCCAGCGCCTCGGCGATATCGAGCAAACCGTTGCACGGCTCACGAGCCAACTGCGGCGCGTGCAGGATCTGCTCGGGCCAGAAGCGGTATGAGCGCGACCGCGGGGGAGCACCGCGACGCTGCGGCCATGCAGCGCGCGCTTGCGGCTCTAGAAACCATCGTGCTCGGCAAGCCGCGGCAACTGCGGCTCTGCTTCGCCTGCCTGCTCGCCCGTGGGCACCTGCTCATCGAGGACGTACCCGGCGTCGGCAAGACCACCCTCGCGCACGCGCTCGCCCAGGTGCTCGGACTCGCCTGGCAGCGAGTGCAGTTCACCAGCGACCTGCTGCCGGCCGACATCATCGGCGTCTCGATCTTCGATCGGGCGAGCCAGCAGTTCAGGTTTCGTCAAGGACCGATATTCACGCAGCTGCTGCTCGCCGACGAGGTGAACCGGGCAAGTCCGCGCACCCAGAGCGCTCTGCTCGAGGCGATGGAGGAGCGGCAGGTGAGCGTCGATGGCACGACTTATCGGCTGGCGGAGCCCTTCTTCGTGGTCGCGACCCAGAATCCCCATGAGCCGCTCGGCACCTTTCCTCTGCCGGAGTCGCAACTCGATCGGTTCCTCATGCGCGTGACGCTCGGCTACCCCGATGCCACCCATGAGCGGGAGCTGCTGAGAAGCGGAGACCGTCGCGACATGATCGCGCAACTCGAGGCGGCGCTCGGACCGGAGGCGGTGGTGCGCGCCCAAGCCCTGGTGCGCGCAACTCACGTCTCGGAGCCGTTGCTCGATTACGCGCAGAACCTCATCGCCAGAACGCGCGATCGTTCGGATCTGAAGCTCGGGCTATCGCCGCGCGCGGGCCAGGGGCTGATCCGTGGCGCGCAGGCGTGGGCGCGTCTCGCCGGCCGGTCGGCGGTGCTTCCGGAAGACGTGCAGGCGGTGTTACCGGCCGTGGTCGCACACCGGCTCGAGCGCCGCGACACGGGGCCGCGGGATTCGAGCGGCTCTGCGGCGGCGACGGACGTGGCCGGGGAGTTGATCAGGACCGTGCCGGTTCCGTTGTAAATGTATGCTGGATCCGGGCATCGTGCCCGTCCCGGCGCGGCCCATCCCTGTGCCTGAGGAGCCAACACGATGGCCGCGACAGCGGCACTCGACAGAGTCCGGACCCGCTTGCGCAAGGGCGCCGCCGATTGGGCGCGGCGCCGCCAGGGACCCGACCGCCTGCCGCTGACGCTCGCGCGGCGCCGTCTCTATATCCTGCCGACGCGCGTCGGCATGGGCTTCGCGGCTCTGGTGCTCACCATGCTCGCGGCGGCGCTCAACTATGGCAACAGCCTCGCGCTGCTACTCACGTTCCTGCTCGCCGGGTTCGCGCTCGTCGCCATGCACGAGTGTCATCGGAATCTGCTTGGTGTAGCGCTGCTCGAGGCCGCGGCGCAACCGCTGTTCGCGGGCTCGCCGGGGATGCTGCGCCTGACGCTCGCAAACCTCACGCGGCTGCGGCGCTACCGCATCCGGGCCGCGGTCGAGGGTCAGGCGGCCGTCACGGTGGATCTCCCCACGGACGGTCGCGTCCAGATCGAGCTGCCGATCCCCGCGCTCGAGAGAGGCCTGCGACGCATCGAGCGGCTGCGAGTCAGCAGCTCGCATCCCTTCGGTCTTTTCGGGGTCTGGACCTGGGTTCATGCGGGCATCGAGGTGATCGTTTATCCGCGGGCCGCGGGCTCGATGCCGTTACCGCCCGCCCGCGGCGCGGGCAGCGGCGCATCCTCGCGTGGCACCGCCGGCGCCGACGAGTGGATCGGATTGCGTCCGTTTCGCGACGGCGACTCGCCGCGCCAGGTGGCCTGGAAGGCCTACGCGCGCGAAGCGCCGCTGCTCGTGAAGGAGTACGGCTCGACCGGCTCGCCGCTGCGCATGCTCTCGCTCGAAGATGCCCGACAACCGGACATCGAGTCACGCCTCGCGCAGCTCGCCCGTTGGATCGTCGACGCGGAAGCGGGTGGACACCTGTACGGACTCGAGCTCTCGGGCGAGCGCATCGGCGCGCATCGCGGGGCGGACCATCGGCATCGGTGCCTGTCGGCACTCGCGTTGTACGGCTCGTGAGCATCGCACGCACCGCCGCGTTTGAAGCGCGCACGCCGTTGCTGTGGGTTTGCGCGGCGAGCGCGGCGGCCACTCTCCTGCACGCGACCCAGTTCTCGGCCTGGATCACCCTCACCGCCCTTGCGCTCACGGGCTGGCGGCTCGCGGCGGCGCTCGGCGAAGTGCGGCTGCCGGGACGCCTGGTGCGCATTCTGCTCGGGCTGTCGCTCATAGCCGCGGTGCTGGCTCAATTCCACACGTTGAATGGGCTCGCATCCGGCACGGCGATGCTCATCCTGATGGCGTCGGTCAAACTGCTCGAGACGGGCGCGCGGCGCGATCAGTACATCGTGATCGGGGGGGCGCTGTTTCTGCTGCTCGCGGCATGTCTCGATGGGCAGTCGCTCGCGCGCGTGCCGCTCTACGCGCTCACCGCGCTTTTGTGCTGCTCGGCGCTTGCGGTCGTCGCCTACACACCCGGCACGGATGAGGGCCGCTTCACGACGAGCGCGGGCCTGCGGCCGCGCGAGGTCGTCGCGCTCGCGGCGCGCACGCTCCTTTACGCCACGCCGCTTGCGATCCTGCTGTTTCTCTTTTTCCCGCGGCTGCCCGGCCACCTCTGGACGCTGACATCGGGGGAAGACGCCGTGACCGGACTCGGCGACACGCTGACCCCCGGCAGCATCACCCGACTCACTGCCTCCTATGACATCGCCTTCCGCGTACGCTTCGACGGCAGGCCGCCGCCGCCCGAGGAGCGCTACTGGCGTGGCCCGGTGATGAACACTTTCGATGGCGCCACCTGGACGCGCGGATCGTACTCACCGGGTGGCACGCAGCGGCTCGACTGCCTCTCCAGGCCCTACGGCTATCGCATCTATCTCGAGCCCACCTTCAGGCGCTGGTGGCTCGCCCTCGACACCGTCATGTTCTCGCCGAGCCCGGACGTCCGTTACACGGGCGACTATGAGCTCATCGCCACGAGTCCGGTCGAGCAGCCGCTGAGCTACCATGCGCTCTCCTGCACCAACTCGCGCTCGCTCGGGCCGCTCACGGCCGAAGCGCGACTCGAGGATACCCAACTTCCCCCGGGGCGCAATCCGCGCGCGCGCGCGTTGGCGCTACGACTGCGCCGCGGTGCCGGCTCGGACGTCGCGTTCGTGCGGGCAGTCCTCACCTTCCTGCGCGCGGGAGGGTTCTCCTACTCGCTCACGCCACCGCCTCTCGGCGCCGACCCGATCGATGACTTCCTCTTCGACACACGCACGGGCTTCTGCGGTCACTACGCCTCGGCATTCGTAGACCTGATGAGGGCCGGCGGCGTTCCGGCGCGGGTGGTCACCGGTTATCAGGGCGGCCAATGGAATCCCTATGACGGCACGTTCATCGTGCGCCAGTCGGATGCGCACGCCTGGGCGGAAGTCTGGCTCGAGGGGCGCGGGTGGACGCGCGTCGACCCGACCGCGGTTGTCGCGCCCGAGAGGCTGTACCGCGGCATTCTCGATCTGCTGCCGAACGCGGTTTCCGCCTCGGCACGGCTGGTCCACGCGTGGCCGTGGCTCGGCTCGGCACTCGAGCGTTGGGAGGCGGTCAACGGTTGGTGGAACGAGCGCGTGGTGAGCTTCGACGATCGCTCCCAGCTCGAACTGCTTCGCGAGCTCGGCTTTCACTCCCCCGAGCTGCGCGATGCGGCCTGGGCGTTCGCGCTGACCCTGTTGGTGTGGCTCGCGTGGATCTCATGGCAGCTCGGCAAAGGAGCCGGCAGCGAGCGGCCGGACCGGCTGGGACGGGCTTACCTGCGGCTGTGCCGCAAGGTCGCCCGTGCAGGCCTGCCGCGCGCACCCCAGCAGGGACCGCTCGCCTACGCGCAAACGATCATCCGCTACCGGCCGGACCTGCGGCTGCGGGTGGGGCCGCTGCTCGAGCAGTATGCGCAGCTGCGCTTCGGGCCCGCTTCGCCCGCGGCGCGCGATCGGGAGCTGCGCTCGTTCGAGCGCGCGGTCGCCCGACTGTCGGTGCAGCGGCGCCGAAAGCTCACACCGCGTGCTCGCGCGTCTCGCGGAAGGTGATATCCGGCCAGCGCTCGATCGTGAGCTCGAGATTCACCCGCGAGGGCGCGAGGTACACCAGCGCCCCCGCATGATCCACCGCGAGATGATCGTGCGCGCGGCTGCGAAACTCCTCGAGCTTCCTGCCCTCGGTGGCATCGATCCACCGTGCGGTGTGCACGTTCACCGGCTCGAACACGCACTGCACGCCATATTCATCCTGCAGGCGAAACGCCACCACCTCGAACTGAAGCTGCCCGACCGCCCCGAGGATGAGCTCGTTGTTGCGCACCGGCTTGAAGAGCTGCGTCGCGCCTTCCTCACACAGTTGCGACAGCCCCTTCTGCAGCGCCTTCATCTTGAGCGGATCCTTCAGCACCGCGCGCCGGAAGATCTCCGGCGCGAAGTTGGGCACGCCCGTGAAGGCGAGCTTCTCACCCTCCGTGAACGTATCCCCGATGTTGATGGTGCCGTGGTTGTGCAAGCCGATGATATCGCCCGCGTAGGCATCCTCCGCCTGCTCGCGCTCGGCCGCCATGAAAGTGAGCGCATCGGAGACGCGCACCTCCTTGCCGAGCCGCGCGTGATAAAGCCGCATGCCGCGGGTGTACTTGCCGGAGCAGAGGCGCAGGAAAGCGATCCGGTCGCGGTGTCCCGGATCCATGTTGGCCTGGATCTTGAACACGAATCCGGAGAGTGCCTCCTCCGCGGGCTCCACGAGCCGCTCCCGGGCGTTGCGCGGCTGGGGTCCGGGTGCGTGCGCGGCGAACGCCGCGAGCAGCTCCTCCACGCCGAAGTTGTTGATCGCCGAGCCGAAGAAAACCGGTGTCTGCCGCCCAGCGCGGTAACCCGCCTCATCGAATGCCGCCGTCGCGCCCCGCACGAGCTCGATCTCATCGGCAACCTCATCCAGACGGTCCCCGAGAAGCACCCGGGCCTCGGCGCTGCGCAGCCCCTCGATCACGCGGTTCTCGCCGATCCGGCCGCGCTCGCCGGCGAGATACACGTAAATGCGATCCTGCAACAGGTGATAGATCCCGCGCAGCTCCCTGCCTGAGCCGATGGGCCAGGTGACGGGCGCCGTCGCGATGCCCAACACCTTCTCGATCTCATCGAGCAACTCGATGGGCGCACGCCCTTCCCGGTCGAGCTTGTTGATGAAAGTCATGATCGGCGTGTCGCGCAGGCGGCAGACCTCCATCAGCTTGATGGTGCGCTCCTCGACGCCCTTGGCGCAGTCGATCACCATCAGTGCCGAGTCGACGGCCGTCAACGTGCGGTAGGTATCCTCCGAGAAGTCCTCGTGCCCCGGGGTGTCGAGCAGGTTCACGATGCAGTCACGGTAGGGAAACTGCATCACCGAGGATGTCACCGAGATCCCGCGCTGCTGCTCGAGCCGCATCCAGTCCGAGGTCGCATGGCGGGTGGCCTTGCGCCCCTTGACGGTGCCCGCCATCTGGATGGCGCCGCCGAAGAGCAGCAGTTTCTCGGTGAGCGTGGTCTTGCCGGCGTCCGGGTGCGAGATGATCGCAAAAGTGCGCCGCCGACGGATCTCGGCAGTCATTTCAGTCATGGATCGGTCGTCAGGTCGGGTGGCGGGGGGCGCGGCGGCCGCGCAGCGCGAGTTTCAGCACGGCGGCGTCCTCCCTGCCGCCCACCGCCTGATAATAGCCGCGGCGCATGCCGACCTGCTCGAAGCCGATCGCCTGGTAGAGGCGAATCGCCGCCGTGTTGGAAGGCCGAACCTCGAGAAACGCCTCGCTCATGCCCGCGGCGGCTCCGCGGTCCAAAAGATATCCGAGCATGCGACGGCCGAGCCCGCGGCAGCGGTGCGACACGGCCACGCACAGGTTCAGGATATGAGCCTCGCCGGCTCCGACGCTCATGACGCCGTAGCCGATGACCTGACTGCCGAGCACGAGCACGCGACAGACATATCCGACCCGCAGGCAATCGCGGAAGATGCCCTCGCTCCAGGGAAACTGGTACGAGGCGCGCTCCACGGCGAACACCTCGGCAACGTCCGCGTCCGTCATCGGGCGGATGCGGATCTCCGGGGCGGCATCGAGCAGCTCAGGAGCGGTGGCCATTCAAAGTACGCCTGTCGTCAATTGCCGGAACACGTTACGCGCGAACTTCAGGTCCTCCCACGCCTTGCGCTTATCCGCCGGCGAGCGCAGGAGATAGGCGGGATGATACGTCACCACGAGGGGAGTGTTCAGCTCGCCGAATCGATGCACCCGGCCGCGCAGGCGGCTCAAGGACTCCTCCGTCCCCAGCAGGTTCTGGGCCGCGATCCGGCCGACCGCGAGCAGGAGCCGGGGGCGCACGATCTCGATCTGCCGGCGCAGATACGGCAGACAGGCGGCCACTTCTTCCGGGCGAGGATCCCTGTTGTTCGGCGGGCGACTCTTCAGGATGTTGGCGATATAGACGTTCTCCGCCCGGCTCAAGCCGATGGCGCGCAGCATCGCATCCAGAAGCTGTCCGGCCCGCCCGACGAAGGGCTCCCCGCGCCGATCCTCCTCGGCCCCGGGCGCCTCGCCGATCACCATCCACTCGGAGCGGGGATTGCCCACTCCGAATACCCCTTGAGTGCGCCCGGCGTGCAGCGCGCAGCGGGTGCACTGCAGCACTTCCGCGCGCAGCGCCTCCCAGGCTCCCGCCGCATCGGCTGGCGGGGCGGAAACGGCGGCCGCGGCCGTCAGGTTACCGGCCGTCCCCGTCGGCGGCGCTTTCGGCACCCACAAGTCGATGCCGATCGCCCGCAGGTATTCGGCGCGCCGTGCGCAGTCCATCAGACAGGTGTGGCTCGCCGCAGACGGCGAATGCGGCGAAAGAGCCAGATGACGGGAGCCGACGCCGCGTAGGTGCCAAAGATCGCGAGCAGCAATATCGGCGGGTCCTCGACGGCGTTCTGCACCACGGCAATGAGCACGATGATGAGCACCACCAGCAGCAGGGAGACGAAGCGCACGCGTCGATCGAGGTTGAACTGCTTGAAGCTCGGATAGCCGAAGCGGCTCACCATGAGCGCTCCCGCCACTGCCGTCAGCGTGAAGGCGAGGATGAGACCGGTGAGGCCGGGCTCGTGCCATTGGCTCGAAGCCCATACGAAGGCCGCGACGATCGCGGCGCCCGAGGGGCTCGGCAAGCCCTCGAAATAGCGCTTGTCGGCGCTCGCGGCACGCGCATTGAAGCGCGCGAGCCGCAGCGCGGCCGTCACCGCGTAGAAGAAACACGCCAGCCAGCCGAAGCGTCCCCACTCGTGGCCGAACTCCGCGATCCGCACCACGCCCCACTGGTACGCGACGATCGCGGGAGCGAGACCGAAGGACACCATGTCGGCCAGGCTGTCGTATTCCTTGCCGAACGCGCTCTCGGTGCGGGTGAAGCGGGCGATGCGCCCGTCGAGCGTATCGAAGATCATCGCCACGAACACCGCCATGCCCGCGGCCGCGAAATGCTTGTCGATCGCGGCGACGATGGCATAGAACCCCGAGAAGAGGCATCCAGTGGTCAGCAGGTTCGGCAGGAGATAAATCCCCTTGCGCCGCGGCTTGACCTCGTTGTCGGCATCCGGCTCCACGCTCGGGGCACTCTCCGGGATCGGGCTCGGGGACATCAAGACGGCTCGGCATGGCGGCAATGGGGAGCGAATTTTATCAGGTGGCGTCCTGTTAAGATGCCCGTCTCTTTAGACGCCAAAGACCCGACACCGATGAGGCTCTCGCGGTACCCGATCAACACCACCAAGGAAACTCCGGCCGAGGCCGAAGTGCTGAGCCACCAGCTGATGCTGCGGGCGGGGCTCATCCGGCGCGAGGCGGCGGGGCTTTACAGCTGGCTGCCCATGGGACTGCGCACGCTGCGCAAGGCCGAGATCATCATTCGAGAGGAAATGGACCGCGCGGGCGCGCTGGAGATGGTCATGCCCGTGTTCCAGCCGGCCGAGCTGTGGCAGGAGTCCGGCCGCTGGATCGAGTATGGTCCGGAGCTGCTGCGCTTCAAGGACCGGCACGAGCGCGATTTCGTGGCGGGTCCCACCCACGAGGAAGTCATCACCGACATCGTGCGCCGCGAGATCAAAAGCTACCGCCAGCTGCCGGTGAACTTCTATCAGGTGCAGACCAAGTTCCGCGACGAGATTCGCCCGCGCTTCGGAGTCATGCGCGCGCGCGAGTTCATCATGAAGGATGCGTACTCCTTCCACGTCGATGCCGCATCGCTGCAGCAGGGCTATCGGGCGATGTACGACGCGTACACCCGCATCTTCACGCGCATGGGACTCGATTTTCGCGCGGTGCGGGCGGACTCGGGACCGATCGGCGGCGATGTCTCGCAGGAATTTCACGTGCTCGCGGCCTCGGGAGAAGACGCGATCGTCTTCTCCGACGAGGATGAATATGCGGCCAACCTCGAGGCGGCCGCGGCGCTGCCACCGGCGCAGCCGCGTCCCGCGCCGAGAGAATCCCTGACCCGCGTGGCCACCCCCGGTGCGAAGACCATCGAGCAGCTCTCGCGCATGCTGAAGGTCGCACCGTCGCGCTGCGTGAAGACACTGCTCGTCGAGGGATCCGACGAGGGGGTGATCGCGCTCGTGATCCGCGGCGATCACGAGCTCAATGCCGCCAAGGCCCAGCGCCTGCCGGGCGTCGCAAATCCGCTGCGCATGGCGGGCGCGGAGCGCATCGCACGCGCCACGGGCTCGGAGGCGGGTTTCATCGGCCCGGTGGGTCTGCGCTGTCGCATCTACGCCGATCACAGCGCATTGGCGCTGGCGGATTTCGTCTGCGGCGCCAACGAGAAGGACCTGCATCTGACGGGTGTCAACTGGGAGCGGGATGTGGGCGAGGTCACGGCGGCCGACCTGCGCAACGTGCTCGAAGGAGACCCGAGCCCGAGCGGTCGCGGGCGCCTGAAGATGGCCCGCGGGATCGAGGTCGGACACATCTTCCAGCTGGGACGCAAATACAGCGAGCCGCTCAAGGCGACCGTGCTCGATGAGGCGGGGAGCGAAGTGACGCTGCTCATGGGCTGCTATGGCATCGGTGTGACGCGCGTCGTGGCCGCGGCCATCGAGCAGAATCACGATGAGCGCGGCATCATCTGGCCGGCGCCGCTCGCGCCCTTCCAGGTGGTGCTGGTGCCGCTCAATCTGCAGAAATCCGACCGGGTGCGCGAAGTTGCCGACCGACTCTACAACGAGCTCACCGCCGCAGGCGTCGAGGTCCTCTACGACGATCGCGATGCGCGGCCCGGCGTCAAGTTCGCCGACGCGGAACTGCTCGGTATACCCCACCGGCTGGTGGTCGCCGATCGCGGCCTCGAGTCCGGCCGGCTCGAGTACCGGCACCGGCGGGACACCGAAAGCACGGATTTTCCGGCCGGAGAGGCGATTGCCTTCATCAAGGCACGGCTGCGCTGATCCCAGGCGCTCGCTGCGGGCTTCTCGCCCGGCGCCGCGGCGCACTTGCCGGTGCCTGCACATCGGGGTGCTCGCCGGACTGCTGCTCGTGCTCGTCCCGCCCGCGCGCGCCGATCAGCAGCGCGATCCGGCGCTCGGCCCCATCGTGCAGCGCGCGATCTCGCAGGCGCAGTGCTTCGCCGATCGCTATGACGCGGCCGTCTGGTACACGCTCATGGAGCCACGGCTGAAGCGCTTCGTGCCGCAGCCGGCCGAGCGGCTGCGAATCCTGCAGCAGGTCTACTGCGAGACCCACCGGCCCGGCGAGTCCAAACTGCCGCCGGGGCTCGTCATGGCGGTGATGGAGGTGGAAAGCGACTTCAACCGCTGGGCCGTGTCCTCGAGCGGTGCGGTCGGACTCATGCAGGTGATGCCCTACTGGCCGGAACGGCTCGGGATGAAAGGCTACGAGCTGGTGCACGTCGCCCCCAACATCCGCATGGGCTGCGCGATCCTTCGCTTCTATCTCGAGCAGACGCACAACGACGTACGGCTCGCGCTCGAGGAATACAACGGCAGCGTCGGGCGCCCGAAGTATCCCGACCGGGTGCTCGTCGACTGGGAGCGCTGGGCGGGCGCGGACGATCTCGGCTTCAAACGCACCGCGACGCGCTGACCTTTGCCGCCGCCTCAGGCCGTGTGAAAGCCCGGTGCCCGTCCGTGATGCTCCGGCGCGTCGCTGACCTCCACCGCCGTCACTTTCGAGGCCGACGAGCCGATCCAGAGCCACTCGATGAAGGTCTGCACCGCCTCACTCTCCCCGCACGCGAGCACCTCGACCCGTCCGTCGGGGAGATTGCGGGCGTAGCCGCGCACGCCGAGCTCGCGCGCGCGCTGCGCGGCCGTACCGCGATAAAACACCCCTTGCACCCGACCCGCCACGAGGCATTTCCTGCAGATCATGCGGGGTAATATACCGGGATGAGCGAGATCCTCGTGCTCTACTACTCCCGCACCGGCGCAACCGCGGAGCTGGCCCGTATGGCTTGCCGCGGCATCGAGAGTGTGGCGGGGGCCGTCGCAAAGCTCCGGACGGTGCCCCCGGTGAGCGCGGAGAGCGAGAGCCCCGCGAGGCCGGTGCCCACCGCCGGCGCGCCCTACGCGAGTCTCGAGGACCTGCGCACCGCCGATGGCCTCCTCCTCGGCAGCCCGACGCGCTTCGGCAACATGGCGGCGCCACTCAAGTACTTCCTGGACTGCACCTCGAGCCTGTGGGTCTCCGGTGCGCTCGCCGGCAAGCCGGCGGGCGTATTCACCTCGACTCAGACGCTCCACGGTGGCCAGGAGGCGACGCTGCTCTCGATGATGCTGCCCCTGCTTCACCACGGCATGTACCTCGTCGGTCTGCCGTATACGGAGCAAGCCCTGCGGCAGACACGCTCGGGGGGCACCCCCTACGGCGCATCCCACGTCGCCGGTCCCCAGGATGAGGCGGCGCTGAGCGAGGAGGAGCGCTCGCTCGCGCAGGCGCTCGGCAGGAGAGTGGCCTCCCTCGCCGTGCTGCTGTCAGGTTAGACGCAACACCTCGCGAATGAAGGGCACGGTGAGGCGCCGCTGGGCGGCGAGCGCCGCGTCATCGAGCGTATCGAGCAGGCCGTAGAGCCTGTGCATGTCACGAGGGAAGCGTCGCTGCAGCCAGCGCGAAGTCTCCTCGGGAAGCTCGAAGCCGCGCAGCCGCGCCCGCAGCTGCAGCGCCTGCTGCTGCTCGGTCTCATCGAGCGCGCGCAACTGCAGCACGGCGGCTGCCGCGCAGCGCGAGCCCAGATCAGGCAGTGCCCATCCGAGCAGCGCCGGTGGCGGCCGCGCCGCCATCACGAGCGATCCACCGCAGTCCTCCAGCTCGCGCAGCAGGCCGAAGATCGTCTTCTCCCACTCGAGGCGACCGGCTACCGCTTCGAGATCGTCGAGGCATACGCATTGAAGCTGCGGCAATCCCTCGAGCACCCCGACGCCGAGCCGGGCGAGCTCGGCGAGCGGGAAATAGCCGGCACGGCGCGACTGCCCCGCCTGGGCGCAGATCGCCTGCAGCAGGTGGGTTTTACCCGCGCTTGCCGGACCGCAGAACCAGGTCGCGCCGGCCACCTCGCCGCCGGCGATGCGCTGCGCGTGCTCGAGCGCCTCGCGATTGCGGGCGGGCAGAAAGCTCGCGAAGACGGCCCGGTCGGGGAGGCGCACGCCCAGGGGAAGCTGCCGCACGCGCGCTCCTCAGCCGATCCTCAGGCCGTCGCCGCGATCGACCACGCGCGGCGGGTGAAGGCCTGCACGTAGTTGAGGCCGGAGAGTACGGTCGTCGCAAAGACGGTGAGCGCGAGCGCCCGCAGCACCCCGTGCGGCGGGAAGGCGACCGCGGCTCCCAACATGACCGCCATCAGGTAGAGCAGTTGCGCCGCCGTGTTGATCTTGCTGATGATGGTCGGCCGGCCACGCAGCGGACCGAACCACAGCCGGTAGACCACCGCGCCGAGGGCGATCATGACATCGCGCGCCACGGCGGCGGCGGTCAACCACCAGGGAACGAGGCCGAGCCAGGTGCACTCGACGAACACGGTGACGAGCAAGAGCTTGTCGGCCGCCGGATCCAAGACCTTGCCG
>Ga0335074_10010455_pt1 | contig 12994 bp, 11 predicted proteins | sample Lox_Sample_23_FD_206715 | JGI IMG/M metagenome (GOLD analysis project Ga0335074, IMG submission 206715) | Soil microbial communities from Loxahatchee National Wildlife Refuge, Florida, United States - Lox_Sample_2.3 | ecosystem: Environmental > Terrestrial > Soil > Wetlands | place: USA...
CGGTGCTGATCGAATGCCTGACCGACAACCGCAACCGCGCGGCCAGCGAGGTCCGGACGGCGATGACCCGCAACGGCGGCACGATGGCCGACCCGGGCTCGGTGTCATATCTGTTCTCCCGCAAGGGCGTTGTGACCCTGGAGAAGAACGGCCTGACCGAGGACGACGTGCTCACCGCCGTGCTGGAGGCCGGCGCCGAGGACGTCAACGACCTCGACGACAGCTTCGAGATCATCTCCGAGCCAAGCGATTTGGTGGCAGTCCGAACTGCGTTGCAGGACGCCGGGATCGAGTACGACTCCGCGGAGGCCGGCTTCCAGCCGTCGGTCAGCGTGCCGGTCGACGTCGACGCAGCGCGCAAGGTGTTCAAACTGGTCGACGCGCTGGAAGACAGCGACGACGTGCAGAACGTCTACACCAATATCGACATCTCCGACGAGGTGCTGGCCGCGCTCGACGACGAGTGACCTAGAAGTGCACCTCAACCGCGCTGCTGGTCGCTCGTAGCGGCCTAGCCGCCAGGTTGGCCGGGCTCTCCAGGCTCGCCGGGGATGCCGCCTGGCCCAGGTGCGCCACCCGCGCCGCCCGCGCCAGGCGCGCCACCTTGCCCTGGTGCGCCACCCGCGCCGCCGTTACCGCCTCTGCCGCCGGCTCCGCCATTGCCGCCGTTACCGCCTCTGCCGCCGTTACCGCCTCTGCCCCCGGCGCCTCCGTTGCCGCCGGCTCCGCCTTTGCCCCCGGCGCCGGGCGCGCCGTTGCCACCGTCGCCGCTCCGGCCGGAGACTTCAGCGCCGCCCTCGCCGGGTTGCTTGACGGCGTGGCCACCGACGGTGTGGACGTAGGTGGTAGGCGCGGTGCCGAGCGCCGCCGCAAGCACCAGGATGCAGGCCGCCGCAACTACACCAGATGCCTTAATAACGTTGGCTGAGAGTCTATTTCGCGCGCTACGGTTGGGACTGGCCATCATCTACCTCCCTGCGGGCGACATTTCATCGCCGCGGCCAACGTAGTCCCGGACACCCGAAGGATTCGCCAAACGCTGAAACTCAAAGGGAACTCTTGGATAACGTGCCGCCGCTTCGGCCAAGACCTTGACTGGTTGTCCTTCCTGTCGGTTGAGCTGAGCGGCCCATTGCCGCAGATGGTGCTCAGTCGTAGCCGTGCCGCATGTCCTCGACGACGCGCGGGTGTTCCAGCGTCGACGGCTCGAGAGCACGGGGTCGCACATCGGCGGGGAACACGGTGGCGGCATCGAGCACCGACTGGGTGAGAAAGCGTAGCGGCGGTGCGTTGGGCGGCATTGTCGGTCGCGGCGGCGCGGCACTGCGGCGCGCCAAAGCAAACCCCCAGTCGCCGAAGGTGGGGACGTACACGTGGTAAGGCGCGACCTTATAGCTGGCCGCCTCGATCGTAGAAACCGTGCGCCAGAACGCGATTGGCGTCGAATACGGGCTGCCGGACTGCACCACCATCAGCCCACCCGGCGCCAGCGCCCGCGAGACAAGCGTGTAAAACTCGGTCGAATACAGCCGGCCCAGCACCGGCGTGTCGGGGTCGGGAAGATCGACGATCACCGCGTCGAACACCCCCGAGTGCGGCCCGCGGAGCCAGGTCATCGCGTCGTCGGTCACCACGTTGACGCGCGGATTGTCCAGTGCGCCGCCGTTCGCGGAACGCATTGTGGTGCGGGCTAATTCAATGACCGCCGGGTCGAGCTCCACCTGCACAATTTTCTGGATACCGGGCTGGCGCAGCAGTTCTCGAGCGGCCAGGCCGTCGCCGCCGCCAAGCACGAGCACCGACCGCGCTCCCGCGCCAAGCGCCGGGTAGACCAGGCTTTCGGTGTAGCGGTACTCGTCGCGGGTGGAGAATTGCAGACCGCCGTCGAGGTAGAGGCGCATGTCGTTGCCACGTCGGGTCACCACGATGTCCTGATAGGCAGAGTGGCGGTAGGCGACGATCGGGTCGGCGTAAAGCCGCTGGCGGCTGGTGGTCTCGATGTCAGCGGCACGCACCAGCAGCGTGGCCAGCACCGTCAGCGCGGCGGCCAGCGCGCATAGTGCCGTGATCAACTGCCGGACGCTAACCACGTGTCGCAGCAGGAAGATCGCGACGATCGACGCGGCGACCAGGTTGATGATGCCGGTGGCCGCCGCGCCGCGGATCATGCCCAGCTGCGGCAGCAGCACGAACGGCCACACCAGCCCGCCGATCAGCGCGCCCAGGTAGTCGGCGGCGGTGAGATTGGCCAACGTCCGCCCGGCGTCGGTAGCACCGGATGTGCGGCCGCGCTGCAACAGGGTCATCAGCAGCGGCACCTCGGCGCCGACCAGACCGCCGATCAGCGCGGTGCCGACCGCGAGCACCAACAAGGATCCGCCGATGAAGGAGAACAGCACGTACAGCGCCGCCGCGGATAGCCCGCCGATGATGCCCAGCAGCGCTTCGACGGCGATGAAGGCGATCGCCGCCCGCGTCAGCAGCGGCTTGATCAGCAGCGCGCCCGCGCCCAACGCGGCGATGTAGCCGGCGACGATCAGCGACGTGGCGACGATGCCGCCACCGTTGAGGCTCGCCGACAATGTCAGCAGCGCAAGCTCATAGATGATGCCGCAGGCCGCGCACGCCGCGACGGCGGCCAGCAGCGCCGCCCGCCAGCGCCCCGAAGATTCTGCGAATGACGTCATGACAGCGCGGCGGCGGTCACTCCTCCTACGGCCAGCAGCATCACGGCCGTCGCGAACGCGGCCGGATGCAGCTCCGGCTCGTCGACGTGTTCATGAAAGTTGCCCGGTATCACGATGTGCATTGCCAGGATTGCGATCCCTTGCAGGGCGACGCCGATAAGCCCGTAGATCGCGACTCCGATGAGTCCCTGGCCGAGTTGGCGGTAGCTGCTGGTGATGGCGCAGATGACGACGGCGGCCACCGCGATGTAGTTCGCGCAGGCAAGGATGACGGCGTTGGGGCGACGGTCGACGAACACCAGTTGCCGCAGCTTTCCCGGGGTGAGCCGGTCGACCACGATGAAGCCGAGGATCAGCACGGCGGTGCCGACCAGGAAGTACGAGATGGTGGCGAGAGCGCCTTGCAACACCGGATTGAGGTCGATGTTTCCCAACTCAAGGGCCAGGTACATGGCTTCTCCTTCTTGTCCTTCGTGTAAGTGTCATTTGGTTCCGCCCGGACCGCCGGAGCTTCCGCCGGTGCCGCTCGATGGAGCTCCTGGGTAGAAGCCGGGACCGAGAAACATAAACGCACCGTGGCTGTATCCGGCGCTCAAGTCCTCGACGCGGATGCTGCACGGATGCGAAGCATCTGGACCGACCGACACGATTGCGTCGTTGTAGCGCATGTACTGGCTGCCCGCATTGGAGGCGCGCGCCGCCGGGCTTTCGTAGGCGGCAAGGATGTTGGCCACTTTTGCCGGCGACCCGTCGCAGAGATACCGTGTCCCGTTCGCGTCATGGGCGTATTCGCGGTAATGGGACGCGATGTAGGATCGGATATCCTTGTGCAGCAACGTAATTCCGCCGAAGAGGCTGCCGAAAGAGGCAATGGCCAGCACGAGGGCCACGACGAACAGGCGATTGCGGCTCATGGGTGCCACCGGCTGGCGGTGTAGACGACGGTGCCGCCGGACGGGGCGGGGTAGAGGTGCCACGTCTGCCAGCGCCAGCCGGCGTCGTCGGGCTCGGCGGCGAGTACGGTCAGTGCTGCGTCGTCGCCGGGGAAAGTGCCGCCGAGCCAACCGGTTTCACGTGCGCAGCGTTCGCGCAGACGCTGAGCGAGTCGGCGGAAGGTCGGCTCGTCGTGGCGGTCGGTGCGGGATTCGAGGCGGTAGCCGGGTGCGTCGGTGTGTTCGGGTAGCTCGCCGCCGAGGTGGCACGAGACCTGTTCCGAGAACTCGCCTTTGGCGTGTTCGACGGTGATGACGTGTGACGCGCCAAGGACGCCGAGCACCAGCGTGCCACCGCGAGGGTGGTCCAGTCGGCAGGTGGCCAGCGGGGGAGGTGCGGGTGCGTTGAGCGCCAGTCCAAGTCCCGCTCCGCTGACATCGGCCGGTGGTACGGCCAGCTGATGAAGCGGCATCGGCTCAGGGGGTGGCCGGCGGCGCGGGATAGACGGTGAGCTCGCCGGTCAGCACGGACTTGCCCGTCGACACCTCCCACGGCATGTCCGGCGCCCAGCGCTCGAAGGACAGCAGCGCCGTCTCGTCGGCGTTGGCATAGTCGACGAAGTCCATGTCGCCGCCCGCCGGCAGACCCGTCGTGCCCTCGCTGGTATAGCCGGCGTGGCCGCGCTCCGACTCGTGATAGGTCACGTTGTCGACCGTGTGCTCGCCGCCGGGCTGCAGCTGCAGGTCCTTGCGGCTGGTCCACATGGCCAACTTGAGCCGGCCGTCGTCGTCCTCGACGCTGAACCAGATCGGTTGATCGCCGCCTTCCAGCAGGTGTTCCCACCACACGAACGGGCCCTCGCGGTAGGTGACCGAGCCGCGGACCACGTAGTCGATGCCGCCATGACTGACGATCGCTCCGGGGCCGAGTTGCCGCGGCCCGAATTCCGGCGCCGTAGCGGTGAAGGCGAGTGGATCTTGGCGTCCGCTACCGGCTTTCGGTGTTTTGGGACGCCGCAGCGCCATCACGAAGACGACGATGGCCGCGCCGAACAGCATGGCGGCGATCACGAGCAGTGCTGTTCCCACCGCACACCCTTCTCTACGCCCCGACCGCGCGGATCAGCGGTGCGGTTAACCTAGCAGCTTTTTCCTGGTCCGGACTCAGAAGATGACGGTCTGGTTGCCGTATTGGATGACGCGGTCCTCGCAGTGCCACCGCACGGCACGCGACAAGGTGGCGCGTTCGACGTCGGCCCCTAGGCGCACCAGGTCTTCGACGGTGTGGCGGTGATCCACCCGGACGACGTCCTGCTCGATGATCGGTCCCTCGTCGAGCTCCGCGGTGACGTAGTGCGCAGTCGCGCCGACGAGCTTGACGCCGCGCTCTTTGGCCCGCCGGTAGGGTGCGGCACCGATGAACGCCGGCAGAAAGGAGTGGTGGATGTTGATCATCGGACAGCCGACTTCCTCGAGGAACCGCGGCGTGAGGATCTGCATGTAGCGTGCCAGCACGATCAGATCGACGTTGCCGCGCAGCAAGTCGAGCTGGCGTTGTTCGGCTTCATCGCGAATCTCTTTGGTGGCCGGAATATGAATGAACGGTGTGCCAAACGGGCGGACCTGGTCGGCCAGGTCGGGGTGGTTGGCGATCACCATCACGACGGACATGTCGAGGTCGCCACGCCGGTTGCGCCACAACAGATCCAGCAGGCAGTGGTCCTCGGTCGACGCCAGGATGGCAACGCGTTTCGGTTTGGCCGCCTCGGTGAGCCTGAAGTCCATCCCGAATTTTTCGGCCACCTGCTCGGCGAAGTCGCGCGCCAAACCATCACGCGCAGCGGCCAAGCCTGGCAGATGAAATACCGTGCGCTGCATAAACATTCCGCCGGTCTGCTCGGTCGAGTGCTGGTCCAGCGAGATGATGTTGGCGCCGGCGTCGGCCAGGAAGGTGCTGACCGCCGCCACCAGACCTGACCGGTCGGCGCAACGCAGCAACAGCCGTCCGACGTCTTTGACCGGCAACGCGCCGCGGTCAGCGCGAGCGAACTTTTCGCTGCTCATCTCTCTCACATTCCGTATGATGCGGCCGGTTTCGGCGATGATAGCCGCTCACGACTGCGCCAGGTGGGCTGTTGCCGAACTACTTTCGTGCAGCAGCATAAGATCGGGTCGATCAGGCCGCGCTGATGTGTTGGGTGGTGTAGAAGAGTGTCATGGAGGACCCGCCCCTCAAATCGATCGATCCGTCGACGTTGCGCGAAGCGATGGCCCGGCGTTTGCACCGCGGATCGGTGGTGACCGGGCAGATCAGTCTGCAGGCCGCGCCCGGAATGATCGACGAGTACGTCAAGATGTGTGACACCGTCTTTGCCGCTGTGGGCGCGCGGTTCAGCGCCGACGAACTGGCGCATCTCAAGACGGTGCTGGAAGGCCAGCTGGCCGAGGCGTACGCGGCCACGCCACGGTCGAGGATCGTGATCTCGTACGACTCTCCTGTCGGCAAGGTGCTGAATTACAACGTAAGAGCCGAATGGTCGACGATCGAGGCCGCGTACGACTATTGGGTCGCTAACCGCCAGCCCCCACTGTTCGGCACCGAACCCGACGCGCGGGTGTGGGCGCTGGCCGGCGAAACAGCCGACCCCAGCAGCCATCCCGTGCTGGACATCGGCGCCGGGACCGGGCGCAACGCCCTGGCCCTGGCACGACGCGGCCACCCAGTGGACGCGGTCGAGATGACCCCGAAGTTCGCCGACATCATCCGCGCGGAAGCCGAACGAGAAGGACTAAATGTCCGTGTCATCCAGCGCGACGTCTTCGCGACCATGAATGACTTGCACCGGGACTATCGGCTGATTCTGCTCTCCGAGGTGGTGTCCGACTTCCGGACGACGCAGCAGCTACGGGGCGTGTTCGAGCTCGCCGCCCATTGCCTGATGCCCGCTGGCCGCTTGGTGTTCAACGCCTTCCTGGCACGCCCGGGCTATACGCCGGACAGCGCTGCCAGGGAACTCGGGCAGCAGGTGTACACCGCGATCTTCACCCGCGACGAGCTGGCCTCAGCTGCGGGCCTGCTGCCCCTTGCACTCGTTGGCGACGACTCCGTCTACGAGTACGAGAAAACCCATCTGCCCGACGGTGCTTGGCCGCCGACGGGTTGGTACGCCGGTTGGGTCAGCGGCCAAGACGTGTTCGACATCGAGCGTGCGTCATGCCCGATCGAGATGCGCTGGCTCGTCTACCAGAAAGCCGGCACGGGCTAGTCGCAGGTTAGCCGGCCTGGCCGGGCGCGCCCGGTGCGCCGGGCGCACCGGGCTGGCCGCCGGGGCCGGGTGCGCCGCCGGCACCGCCCGCCCCACCTGCGCCGGGCGCCCCGCCAGGGCCGGCCATGCCGCCGGCTCCACCATGACCGCCATTGCCGCCGTGGCCGCCGGCGCCACCTTGGCCGCCCGCACCGCCATTGCCGCCGCGGCCACCGGCGCCACCCTGGCCGCCGTCACCGCCGGGGGGATCGAAGTGGGCCGGGCCGCTGGCGGTCGTGACCGCTGGGTTCACCACGTCAGCGTGGGCAGCGGGCCCGGCAGCCAGCGGGATCACCGCCGCGGCCAGAAACGTACCCGCGACCACGCTGAGTCCGGTCACGTGACGGAGATGTCTCAACCCGTTGTGCGACTGGTGGTTTCGCTTCGCGCCAAGGCGACTGGCCATTTACTTGCCTCCTGTGAGCGGGCCATTACTCCCGAGTGGGTACGGCTTACGCGCACATCTTGTCGAGTTGCGCGAGTTCGTTGTTGAGGTTGTTCCGTACGGGATCCTGAACTGCGGGGGGCGCCTGGATCAGGTAGTTGATGCCCAGCTGTTCGACCGTATCGGCCAGGGAATTGGCGGCGTTGGCCAGATCACTTGGTGCTGCGGTATTTGCGGCCAGCCGGTCCCGTAGGTACGAGCCGCTTCCTATCAGGGCCAAACGTGCATTGGCGGCAATCGCAAGTTGGAGGTCCGGGTTTTGGCTCTCGAGGTGGGTATTGATGACCACTGCTTTTCGGGCGGCCGCATAGGCGGCGCAAACGTTCGCTTTCGCGTCGCCGCCTTGCTGCGGGACCGAGGCGGTGTGTTTCGGGTGGAAATACGCCAGGCCGGCAAGGACCGCGGCGATCACGGCGATTACCAGGGCGGCGTACGTGAGCCACCGTGACGCATCCGACGGGAAGGGCACCGGTCTCTTGCCGGAGGACTCTTCTCTGGCGGAGGGCTGATTCTCGGGTTCCGAGTGGGCGGGCTTAGTAAGAGGTCTGTCAGACATTGGCTGAGGATATCGCGCATCGTTGATGTAGGTGAGGCATTGCCGAAATGGTCTCGGCCGCATCGGTCTGCCGCAGATCATCGCCGGGAAATGCTGTGTACGGGGCCCTTTGGCCTGGCGTTATGCGACCTCGGCCGAGGTTGACCCTGGATCAGCGAGTGGAAATCCAGGTGAGGTTATCAGCAACGAATCCATCCGGGTCGATCACTGGTCGGCCCGGCTCGGACTGTCAACGGCCAGTCGAAATGCGTTCTGGTAGAGGCGATATCCCGAAAGCTGCTGGCTCATCGGCATGGCCTCTTCACACGCCCTCTTGTTTCCTCGGTTGCGCTTCAATGTAGTTGGCAATGCGGAGGGGGCGCTGAACGCACAATTTCATTGGGAATTCTTTGGGAATTCACGCCGTAGAGCAGAGAGGCCCGCCAGTAAGCGGGCCTCTCTTTGGTGTTGCCTTCTTACTCCTTGGCGCGTTCGAGGCCGGGTGCTCCGACACCTCCGATGCCGGGACTGCCGCCGGCCCCGCCGAGGCCGACGCGCTTCTCAGCTGCATCGCTAGTGAAGCCCGTGGTGGGTTGGCTGGCGGAGCTTGGGCCGCCGGGGGTGCCGGGTTCGCCGGCGGTTGGGCCGCCTTGGACCCCGAGCCCGGGCGCTGTGGTGCCGGGGGTGCCGGCACCGTTAGCCCCGCCGTTACCGCCGAGGCCGCCGTCTGCACCGTTACCGCCGTTGCCGATGGTGCCGACGCCGCCGCTGCCGATGGTGCCGATGGTGCTGTCGGTATTGGCGGTGTTGGCGAACATACCGCCGCCACCGGACAAGATGCCGCCGCCGTTGCCGCCGTAACCGCCATAGCCGCCGGGCGCGCCGTTGCCGCCGCCCCCGGGGCCGCCGGCCGTGCCGGCACCGGTACCGTTGCCCGCTGCCCCGCCGGCTCCGCCGGTGCCGCCGGCTCCGCCGATGCCCGCGGCCCCGCCGTTACCGCCGTTGCCGCCGGTGCCACCGGGCCCGGCATACCCGCCGTTGCCACCGTTGCCGCCGTCGGCCGCGGCACCGCCGTAACCGCCGCCGCCGCCGTTACCGCCGTTGCCACCGCCGACGGCGCTGCTCGCTGCACCGCCGGCGCCGCCGGTGCCGCCCGTCCCGCCGGTGCCGGCGTTGCCGCCGTTACCGCCGGCGCCGCCCGTGCCGGAGCCGGCGGCGGCACCGCCGTGGCCGCCGTAACCGCCTTGGGCCGTGGCCCCGCCGGTGCCGCCGTAGCCGCCGTTGCCGCCCTGGCCGCCGCTATCGCCGGCCGCACCGCCGGTGCCGCCCGCGCCGCCGTTGCCAGCGGTTCCGGCGTTGCCGCCGGCACCGCCGGCGCCGCCGTTGCCTGAACCGAAGGCGACGCCGCCGTGGCCGCCATAGCCGCCCGCACCAGCGCTGCCACCGTAGCCGCCGTTGCCGCCGTTGCCGCCGTCATAGCTGCCGGTGCCCGCACCGCCGGTGCCGCCCGCGCCGCCGGCGGTGCCGTTACCTCCGGCGCCGCCGTTGCCGCCGGCCCCGCCATTACCGGTGGGCCCGAGCGCGGCGGCGTGTCCGGTGATCGGAGCCTGCTGCAGACTGTCGGCGTCAGTAAGCCGGTGAATCATGGGAACACCGCCGCCGCCTGCGCCGCCTTTGCCGCCGCCGCCGCCGTTACCGCCGAGCCCGCCCTGGCCGGTGCCGGTCGCGTCGCCACCGCTTCCGGCGGTTCCGGCGTTGCCGCCGGCCCCACCGTTACCGTCAATGCCGCCGTTGCCGCCGAGGGTGCCGCTGTTGCCGCCGTAGCCACCGTAGCCACCGTTACCGCCGTTGCCGCCGTAGCCGCCGGTACCGCCGGTGCCATTACCGACCGAGGTGCCGCCGTCGGCGCCGTTGCCGCCGGCGCCGCCCGCGCCGCCGGCGCTGGCGTTGCCGCCGTTGCCGGTGAGCGAGCCGTTGCCGCCGTCGCCGCCGTAGCCGCCTCGGCCGCCTTGGCCACCGCCGCCGCCGTTGCCGCCGTCGTTGTAGTCGTAGCGAAGCTTGGCGTCAAGGGTCGTGTTGGTCGTGTTGGTGTAGCTCCCGCCGTTGCTGAGCGCGTTGGAGCCGGCCCCGCCGTTGCCGCCGGCCCCGCCGACGCCCGCAGCGCCGGCGTTGCCGCCAGTGCCGGCCTGCAGGGTGCCGATGGCGCTGCCGCCGTTGCCGCCGGCACCGCCGTAGCCGCCGTTGCCGCCGTAGCCGCCGCTGTAGCCCCGAGAGTTGCCGAGGTTGCCGGTTGCCTGGAAGCCGGCCCCGCCGTTCCCGGCCGTCCCGCCGTTGCCGGCGGCTCCGCCGGCCCCGCCGTTGCCGCCGAGCGCGCCGCTTTCACCGCCGTTGCCGCCGTAGCCGCCGTAGCCGCCGTTGCCGCCGTTGCCGCCGTTGCCGTTGCCCAGGTAGCCGTCGGCCCCGTTGCTGCCAGCGCCGCCCAGCCCGCCGCTCCCGCCGGCGCCGCCATTGCCGACGCCGATGCCGCCGCCGCCGCCGTTGCCGCCGTAGCCGCCATTGCCGCCCCTGAAGCCGTCGCCGGCATTAGGGCCGTAGTAGCCGCGGAAGTTGGCGGCATACACGCGTTCTTGGCTGCCGTATCCGTTGGCGTTGCCGCCGTTGCCGCCGTTGCCGCCGGCGCCGCCAGTGCCCGTGGCGCCGGATCCGCCCGCGGTGCCGGTGGAGCCGCCTGCGGCGCCGCCGTTGCCGGCCGCACCGGCCGTGCCGCCGTTGCCGCCGTCGCCGCCGGCGCCGCCAGGACCGAAGTTGGAGCCGGTCGGGCTGTAGCCGTTGCCGCCGTTACCGCCGTTACCGGCGATGCCGGCGTTGCCGCCCTGGCCGCCGTTGCCGTCGACACCTTGGCTGCCGCTGCCGCCGGCCTGGACACCGCCGCCGACGCCGCCGTTGCCGCCGGTGCCGCCGTTGCCGGCCGCGCCCCCGTTGCCGCCGTAGCCGCCAGTAGTGTCGGACCTCATCCCGATCCCGGCGAGGTCAGTTTTGGTGGCCGGGCCGGCCTGGCCGACGCCGCCGTTGCCGCCGTTGCCGCCGTCACCGCCGGCGCCACCTTGGCCGCCGGCGCCGCCGGCGCCACCGTTACCGCTGATCGAGCCGCCAAGGCCGCCGTTGCCACCGGCGCCGCCGTTACCACCGTCGGTGCCGTCGGTGCCGTCGATGCCGTTGCCGCTGGCGCCGGTCACACCACTGACGCCGTTGGTGCCCTGGGCGCCAGCGCCACCGGTACCACCGTCGCCACCGTTGCCGTAGTCGCCGCCGTTACCGCCGTCACCGCCCAGCCCGCCGTTACCGTCACTGGCGGCGACGGTGAAGTCGCCGGTCGCGCCGGTACCGCCTTGGCCCCCGTCACCGCCGGTCAGGTTCAGACTGCCGTTAGCACCGGTGCCGCCCTCGGTGCCGCCGGTGCCGCCGGCACCTGCGGCCCCACCGGCCCCACCGGACCCGGCCACGGTGCCCGGGTTACCGCCATTGCCGCCATCGCCGCCAGCGCCGTTGACGCCGTTGGCGCCGGCGACGCCCCAGACCCCGGTGGCGCCGACCCCGCCGTCACCGGCGGCACCGGCGTTGCCCCCGATTCCGCCGGTGCCGCCGTTGCCGTTGGTGCCCGTGGTGCCGAACAGGCCACCCGCAGCGCCGTTGCCGCCGGCCCCGCCCTGGCCGCCGTTGGCGCCGTCACCGCCGTTACCGCCGTTGCCGCCGGCGCCGTCGTTGACCCCGGCCATACCGGTGGTACCCGTGGCGCCGGTTGCGCCGTCACCGCCCGCGCCGCCGGTGCCGCCGTCGCCGCCGGATCCGCCGTTGCCGAAGATGTCCAACGACCCCACGCCGCCGCCGTTGCCGCCGGCACCGCCGGTGCCGCCGACCTCGCCGATGCCGCCGGCCACCCCGGTGCCGCCGTTGCCGCCGTCACCGCCGTTGCCGTAGAACAACCCGGCAGTGCCACCGTCGCCGCCGGTGCCGCCGTCGGCGCCATCACCGCCGTTACCACCGTTGCCCCCGAAGACGCCGCCGTCGCCGCCGACACCACCTTGACCGGCCGCGTCGGTCACGCCGTTGCCGCCGTCACCGAACCACAGACCGCCGCCTTGGCCATCGGCGTCGGCCAGCGAGCCGCCCGAGGTGCCATCGACACCGTTGCAGATCAGACCGCAGGCGCCCGCGGTGGGGTCGGCGGCCGGGTCCGACTGTGCGGCCCACGCGTTGAGGGCAGAGTCCACCTGCTGACCGAACGAGCTGTTAATCCAGTCCTGCTCCAAGCCCTGCCAAAACGCGCTCGAGACATCCGCCGCCGGCGCACTCGCGTCAACACCGGCCGTACCGGTGTCGGTGGGCACCGTCAGCGCCGTGCTCGACACACCGCCCAGATCACCCAACAGGGTCTCCCAGCCAGATGGGGACGACAGGTCGGTCAACAACCCGGTCAACACGCTGGGGTCGAAGAAATCAATCGGGTTGACCGCGGTCACCGCCGAACTGGCCGCCGAGCCGACCGCCAGATCGAGGATGTCGTCGAAGATGTCGGCCTTGGCTGTCGGCGCGCCCGCTATCGGGCCCAGCCCGAGGGCCAAAAACGCTCCGGCACCACTACTTAGGCCAAGCGCGCGACGCCGCGCCTTGACCTTCGCCGACCGGCTCTTCTTCGCAGAGTGCTTTCCAGACATCGCCCCCATCGCTCCTTCTTTGGACAGAAGTTGAAGATCTCAGGTGGCCTTAAGGTACTCCTTACCTAACGTTCGAGAAGAATAATCGTCTAATTTCCTGAATTATTTTTCCGGTGAGTCGGATGTGCCACGCATTGACCTGGCAGTAACATCGACCGTGGGTCGTTCGATGTTGCCAGCCATGGCTCGAAACCTGCGTCAGCTCGTTCAGAGCCCGAACGCATCATGTGCTTTTTCTCAGAGATGGCGGGAAGTCCTCAGCTTTACGCCATCGCCGAGTACCTGGTCGGCTTTGCGTTGCGACGAGGTCTAGCGCGCGAACTATCGCTGTGGGCGACGCGACGCCGGGTTCAGGGCCATCGCCAGGAAATCGAG
>Ga0335074_10010457_pt1 | contig 12993 bp, 14 predicted proteins | sample Lox_Sample_23_FD_206715 | JGI IMG/M metagenome (GOLD analysis project Ga0335074, IMG submission 206715) | Soil microbial communities from Loxahatchee National Wildlife Refuge, Florida, United States - Lox_Sample_2.3 | ecosystem: Environmental > Terrestrial > Soil > Wetlands | place: USA...
GCCATCAGCAGCCGCGTCTTCGACCCGTCGTACTTTGACAGCGCGGTGAACAGCACGGTCCTGATCGGCACGTTAATGCCGACGCCGAGTGTGTCGGTGCCGCAGATCACCTTCAGCAGCCCGGCCTGGGCCAGCGTCTCGACCAGCCGGCGGTACTTGGGCAGCATGCCTGCGTGGTGCACGCCGATGCCGTGCCGCACCAGCCGGGACAGCGTGCTCCTGCCGAACCCTGGCGCGAACCGGAAGTTCCCGATCAGCTCGGCGATCTCGTCCTTCTCCGCCCGGCTGCACACGTTGACGCTCATCAGCGCCTGCGCCTGCTCGATCGCCGCTGCCTGGGTGAAGTGCACGATATAGATCGGCGCCTCGTTCGTCTCCAGCAGTTCCTGCACGGTCTCATGCAGCGGCGTCATGGCGAAGGAGTACGTCAGCGGCACCGGCCGCTCGGCGGACGTGACGACGGCAGTCGGCCGCCCGGTGCGCCGGGTGAGGTCCGCCTCGAACCGGGAGACATCGCCGAGCGTCGCCGACATCAGCACGAACTGCGCCTGCGGCAGCTCGATCAGCGGCACCTGCCAGGCCCAGCCGCGGTCCGGGTCGGCGTAGAAGTGGAACTCATCCATCACGACCTGCCCGACGTCAGCCTCGGCACCGTCACGCAACGCGATGTTGGCGAGCACCTCCGCCGTACAGCAGATGATCGGCGCGCCGGAGTTCACGCTGCCGTCGCCGGTCATCATGCCGACCTCGTCGGCCCCGAAGATGTCACACAGCGTGAAGAACTTCTCCGACACCAGCGCCTTGACCGGCGCGGTGTAGAAGGTCCGCTCCGCCCGCGCCAGCGCGGTGAAGTGCGCTCCGGTAGCTACCAGGCTCTTGCCTGACCCAGTCGGCGCGGACAGGATCACGTTCGCACCGGAGACGACCTCGATCAGCGCCTCCTCCTGGTGCGGGTACAGCTCGAGGCCCTGCTTGGTCGCCCAGCCGGCAAAGGCCTCAAATACCTCGTCCGGCTCGGCGCCGTCGGGCAGCAGATCGGTGAGAGTCATGACGGCCCCATAGTGCCAGGCCGCTCAGCTCCCACCAATTCGGCGACCCGGCGAGCGGCCGCCCAGCGCATACCAATTCGACCGCTGCAGGCGACGATCGCTCAAGACGGTAACCCTGGGGGTGGCCGGGTGCGGCAGCGGGCGTAAGCGTGGCCTACATCTACTTACAACCGGCCCGTCTCGGGCCAGATTTCGTTCATTGCTCTGCGACCTGTGCCAAGCGCGCGGAGCACCCGGCCACCCCCAGGGCGCCACAGGATGCTAGTGCAACTTCTCGCCGAAGAAGGCGAAGATCTTCTCCCAGCCGTCCATCGTCGCCTCTGGCCGGTACATCGGGGCGAAGTAGTAGAAGAAGCCGTGCGACGCGCCGTCGTAGCGGAAGAACTCGAATTCCTTGCCCAGTCTGGCCAGCTCCGCCTCGTGCTGGTCCACCTGCTCGGGCGACGGGTACTGGTCGTCGTTGCCGAACAGCCCGAGCAGCGGGGTGTTGAGATCCGCGGTGTAGTCGATGGGCGAAACGGGGCGGGCGGGGCTGAGGTCTTCCGGCCGCTGGATCACGCCGCCACCCCAGAGGTCGGCAATTGCGTTGAAGCCCTGCGTCCGCGACGCGGTCAGCAGCGCGTGCCGGCCGCCTGAGCAGGTGCCGATGATGCCGACCTTGCCGTTGCTGGCCGGCTGAGCCAGCAGCCACTCGCGCGCAGCAGTGAGGTCTGCCACCACGCTGTCGTCCGGCACGCCGCCCTCGCCGCGTACCTTCGCGGCGATGTCATCGGGCTTCCCCTGGCCGTACCGGTCGTACAGGTTGGGGCAGATCACCGTGTAGCCGTGCCGGGCCAGCCGGTCAGAGAACTCGCGGTAGAACTCATCCCAGCCCGGCATGTGGTGCACGGCAACGATGCCCGGCAGGGGCCCGTCGCCGGCGGCCGGCCGGGCGATGTAGGCGTGAATCTGGTCGCCGTTGCCGCCCGGATAGGTGATCACCTCAGAGGTGATGCCGTTGTTGTAGTCCGTGCTGAACGAGTTCCACGCTGCCATCGCCATACTCCTTCGTAGCGCGCCTTCTGGCTCGGAGCCTTTCATACCGCATCGGCGCTCGCTGGCGTTCGCCGGCCGGCCGCTAGGCTGCTGGCTTACCGATGCGGTGGCGTACCACGCAAGGGGGCACGATGATCAAGGTAGGCGTGCTGGGCGCGAAGGGGCGCATGGGATCGCAGGTGTCCAGCGCGGTAGCGGCCGCGCCTGATACCGAGCTGGTTGCCCAGGTCGACGTCGGCGACTCGCTGGACGCGCTGAGCGCCGCCGACGTCGTGGTCGACTTCACCCATCCTGGCGCGGTGATGGACAACCTGCACTGGTGCATCGACCACGGCCTCGCCACCGCAGTCGGCACCTCCGGGTTCGACAAGGCGCGGCTCGGTGAGGTGCGCGGCTGGCTGGCCAGCCAGCCGGCGGCCCGCTCGCTGATCGTCCCCAATTTCTCCGTCGGCGCGGTGCTGATGATGCGGTTCGCCGAGCTGGCCGCGCCGTTCTTCGAGTCGGCAGAGGTCATCGAGCTGCATCATGCCGGAAAGGTGGACGCACCGTCCGGCACCGCGGGGCGGACAGCTTCGATGATCAGCGCGGCCAGGGCGGCGGCCGGGGCGGCACCGATGCCGGACGCGACCGTCACCGCCGCGGACGGCGCCCGCGGTACTGAGGTCGACGGGGTGCACGTGCACTCGGTGCGGCTGGCCGGCCTGCTCGCGCATCAGGAGGTTCTGCTCGGCGGCCACGGCGAGGTGCTGACGATCAGGCACGACTCGCTTGACCGCGCGTCGTTCATGCCGGGCGTGCTGATGGCAGTGCGCGGCATCTCGAGTCTGCCGCCGGGCCTTACGGTAGGACTGGACAGCCTCCTCGGCCTGACACCCTAACAGTTTCCTGCGCTGAACCAGGACAAATCGACCGCGAAACCGCGGCGAACCGTTAGGGTGTCGAAAATGCGTGGATTGTGCGCGAGGTCCCGAAGATAATCAGCGGGTGCAGGAGCAGACGCTGGCGGAACTCATCGCCGAAGGCGACGCCGTCCCGGTCGAAGGCTGGGACTTCTCCTGGTTCGAGGGGCGGGCGACCGAGGAGCGGCCGCCGTGGGGATACTCGCGGCTGATCGCCGAGCGCCTCCGGCACGCTGAGGCCGTGCTCGACATCCAGACCGGCGGCGGCGAGGTGACAGCCGGGGCGCTGTCGTCGGCGCGGGGAGTCGCGAGCCGAACGCCTGCTGTCGTTGCGGCGACCGAGTCCTGGCCGCCGAACGTCGAGATCGCCCGGCGGAATCTGGCCCCGTTCGGCGGCACGGTGGCGCAGGTGGACGATGAGGCGCCGCTGCCGTTCGGCTCCGGCGCGTTCGACCTGGTGATCAGCAGGCACCCGACCGACATCGTCTGGCCGGAGATCGCGCGCGTTCTGACACCGGGCGGCACCTACCTGTCGCAGCAGGTCGGCTCCGGGACGAACCGGGAGCTGTACGAGTTCATGATGGGGCCGCAGCCGGCCGACGACAGTCGCAGCACTGCGGTCACTGTCGCCGATGCCGAGGCGGCCGGGCTCGAGGTGACCGACCTGCGAGAGCAGGCGACGCGGGTGGAATTCTTCGATGTTGCCGCAGTCGTGTACTTCCTCCGCAAGGTGCTGTGGACCGTGCCGGGATTCACGTCAGCTGGCTACGCCGAGCCACTCGCGCGGATGCACGAGCACATCAGGGCGAACGGCTCGTTCGCCTGTCATTCGCAGCGCTTCCTCATCGAGGCGCGCAAGCCGTCGTAACACGTCCCGACCGCAGCTCCGGTGAGCGCGATCAGGCAATCGTGAGCGGCTGCGGATGATCCAGCACACATCGCGTGCCGGAGTAGATGCTGGGGATGCACTTGTTGCAGTGCACGCAGCTGCCGGCTGTCGCCGTCCCCGCAGACATCCTGGCAACCAGGTCGGGCTCCCGGAGCAGTGCCCGGCCCATCGCGACGAAGTCAAAACCCTCGGCCATCGCCTGCCTGATCGTCTCCGCCGAGGTGATCCCGCCGAGCAGGATCAGCGGCACCGACAGTGCCGCCCGGAACTGCCTGGCCAGGGGCAGCAGGTACGCGTCCTGGTACGGGTACCGCCGGAACATCACGGGCCCTACCAGCCAGAAGAACGTGCCCTGCGCGCCGGGCAGCGCCGCCGCCATCTCCCGCCAGGGCGAATCACCACGGAACATGAACATCTGGTTCGCCTGCGAGCCGCCCGCGCTCAGCTCGATCGCGTCCAGCATCCCCTCGGCGGCCAGCAGCCTGGCCGCCTCGAGGCTGTCGGCCGGCTGCAGCCCGCCCCGGACGCCGTCGGTCATGTTCAGCTTGGCGGTCACCGCCATCTTGTCGCCGACCCGCTCGCGGACCGCGCGCAGGATGCGCAGCGCCAGCCTGGCCCTGTTCGCGACGGCGCCGCCGTAGGAATCGGCTCGCCGGTTCCACTTCGGGCTGAGGAAGGCCGACACCAGGTAGTGGTGACCGAAGTGAAGCTCGACCGCGTCGAAGCCGGCGTCGGCCAGCATCCCGGCGCCGCCGGCAAAGTCCGCGACGACCGCATCGATCTCGGCGACGGAGATCTCGTGCACCCTCGTTCCCGCTATGGTCCGCGCGCGAGAGGGCCCGAGATAGCGCTTGCGGATCGTGCCGACCGCGCCGGCGTGGCCGAGCTGGGCGGAGATCGCGGCGCCCTCGGCGTGCACGTCGCGGGCAATCCTGGCCAGGCCGTCGGCGGCTGCGTCGTGGATGTAAATCTCGTTCGGCGCGCCTCGGCCGTCGCGCGAGACGGCGATGTAGGAGACCGTCGTCATCGCGACGCCGCCGGCTGCCATGCGCCGGTGGAAGTCGATGAGGCTGGCGGAGACGACGCCGCCCGGGCTCATGCCCTCGAACGTGGCGGCCTTAAGCACGCGGTTGCGGAGCTGGACCGGGCCAAGGCTGGCGGATCCGAACGGGTCCGCTGGCTCAGTGGTGGGTGGCACACGGCTAGCCGACCCGGTGCTGGCTGGCACAGTGTTGCCCGGCCCAGTGTTGGGTGGCACAGTGCTACCCGGCACAGTGTTAGTCGGCACGGCGGCAGCTCCCCGCTCGGTGCTGTGGTCATCGGATCTTCCGGAGCGGATTGTTCCGTAATTTCGCAACTGGCAACAGAGGAGGACGGCATGCCCACCCGGACTGCGCACACTACCTGGACTGGCGGACTTGAGGACGGCACCGGCACCGTGACGCTGGTGAGTTCCGGGCTCGGCAGCTACGAGATCAACTTCCCGAAGCGGGCTGCCGACGACGCCGGCGGGACGACCAGCCCCGAGGAACTCATCGCGGCCGCACACTCCGGCTGCTTCGCGATGCAGTTCTCGGCGCTGCTCGGCGCTGCGGGCGGCAGCGACCAGTCGATCGATGTCGATGCGAACGTCACGCTGGGCCCTGACCCGGCCGGCGGCTTCCGGATCAGCGGGATCAAGCTGACGGTCAGTGGTGCCGCTCAGGGCGTGAGCGCGGCGGATTTCGCGAAGATTGCGGCGGACGCCAAGGCCGCCTGCCCGGTCAGCAAGGCGCTAGCCGGAACGACGATCACGCTGGAGGTAGCAGCCGGCTGACGCGGTCCGATTTGCGGCAGCTCCGCTAGCCCCTGGACTGCGCGCGGGCTTCCTGAACGGTGAGCTCGGCCGCCGGATCGGCGTCCAGCCGCTCGTCCGGGATCGGGTCGCCGCTCAGAACCGACCTGCCGTAAGTGCCCTCGTCCAGTCGCTTCAGAGCCCGGTCGATGGCGGCGATCCGGCTACGGAATCCTTCCGCGATAGCATCATCCATGCCCTGCGCGGTCAGCGGCTGGGCGGCGTCGGCGTAGTCCCCGGTCGCCTCGTCGTCCTCGACCGCGCGGTTCTGCCCGCCGGCCGAGACGGTGTCGCCGAGCAGCCTCGCCACCTCGGCGCGCTCGGCGAGCAGCCGCTCGCGTGCCTGACCCTCGTCCATCTGGCCACCTCCGGCATCGGATAATTTGGTCGGCTGCCCGATCCCAGCCACCTTACGCACCACAGTCCCTGCTGACGGGCCGGCCCCCGGCTGGCACGCCGGCTGCCCGAAGGAGCGCGGTTGATCTTCGATGTCAAGCCCTCGCTCGTCGGCCACCGCGGTTACGGCGCGGGCGGAGCAGGCGGGTACCGGGAGAACTCCGTCGAGTCGTTTCTGGCTGCGGCCGCAAGCGGCGTGCGCTGGGTGGAGCTGGACGCCCGCCGGAGCAGCGACGGCGTGCTGGTGCTGTGGCACGACCCGGTCACCCCGGACGGCGGCCGGATCGCGGAGCTGACCGCCGCCGAGCTGGCCGCTGTCGGGATTGTCCGGCTGGCGGACGTGCTCGCGGCGCTGCCATCGACTGTCGGCATCAACGTCGACGTGAAAACGACCATCGGCGATGCGACCGATCCGCACGTGCAGCGCACGCACGCGCTTGTCGCCGAGATGCTCCGTCTTTCTGCGGGAACGAGGCCGTTCCTCATCTCCTCCTTCGACGCCTCGGTGCCGTACTACCTCAAGGACCGCGTGTCGCTAGCCGGTGATGTCGCACTCGGCCTCATCACCGAGACCGGATTCCCGGCGGACCACGCCATCCCGGCCGCGGCCAACCCGGGGTTCGACGCGGTGTGCGTGAACACGCGCACCCTCCGGATCGGCCGCACCTCGCAGCCGCGGACGCAGCGCATCGTTGACATCGCGCACGCGGCAGGGCTCGAGGTGATGGCCTGGTCGCCGGACCCGGCTGAGGCGGTCGAGCTTGCCAGGGCGGGCGTCGACGCGCTGTGCGTGGACGACATTCCGGGCGTGCAGGCGGCGCTCGCCGGGCTGTGACAGCTAGTGCGAGAATTCGCGAGTGGGGAGTAACAAGGAGAGCCAGTCGCCCGGCTCCAGCGGCTCGCTGCTCAGCATCGCATCCAGCGGGTCCATCCTGTCGATCGGCTCGTCCGGCTCCATCTTGTCGATCGGCTCGTCCGGCTCGATTCTGTCGATCGGCTCAGTCGGCTGTCTCGGCTGTTTCTTCTCGGCGTTCTCGGTGCTGAGCTCGGTGTCGGTGCTGTCCGGCCTCTCCCACCGGTCTGTCGCCGCGTGGCGGTCGTCGGGCACGCTAGGCGGCGCGGCGAGGCGAGGACGGTCTGCGCCGGGAGGCAGTAACAACCACCGCCAGGCGGGCTCCCGCAAGTTTCTGCCGTTCAGCGTCCGCTGAGCTGAGCTGCCTCCGCGATAGTGCCGTCCGGCCCCCTGATGACTGCCCGCACTGCGGGGAGCATCGCGGGTATCGCGTTGGCTGTCACTACCAGAGCTGCCGCGCCGTAGCGGACAGCCACAGCAGCCGGAACGACCGGTCACTCAGCGGCCCGAGCAGGCCCTGCGGCCAGCGACGGATCGACGATGGCGCGCGGTCATGCTCCTCGACCATCCAGCGACCTCCGCTGAGATGGTCTACGCGCGACCTTCCCTGCTCAACTCGTTATCCGGTGGTTAGCCGGCGGGCCGGTCCGGCTGGCTGGCCGCTGACCGCGTCAGGCCGTGCGGGTCTGGCTCGCTGTCTGGAGGCCGAGCTCGGTCACTGACGTCTCGCGCATGACGAACTTCTGCACCTTTCCGGTGACCGTCATCGGGAACGAGTCAGTCATCCTGACATAGCGCGGGATCTTGTAGTGCGCGATCTTGCCGGTGCAGAACTCCCGGACCTGCTCGGCGGTCAGTGTGCTGCCCGGCCGCAGCTTCACCCAGGCGCACAGCTCCTCGCCGTATTTCTCGTCCGGGACGCCGATGACCTGTACGTCCTCGATATCCGGGTGCGTGTAGAGGAACTCCTCGACCTCGCGCGGGTACACGTTCTCGCCACCGCGGATCACCATGTCCTTGATCCGGCCGACGATGTTGAGATAACCGGCCTCGTCCATCACGGCCAGGTCGCCGGTGTGCATCCACCGTGCCGGGTCGATGGCCTCGGCTGTCTTCGCCGGCTCGTCCCAGTAGCCGAGCATCACCGAATAACCGCGGGTACACAGCTCTCCGTGACTGCCGCGGGGGAGCACCACGCCGGCCTCCGGGTCGATGACCTTGATCTCGACGTGCGGGTGCACCTTGCCGACTGTGGAAACTCGTCTCTCCATGTCGTCATCGGTGCTGGTCTGGGTGGACACAGGCGATGTCTCCGTCATGCCGTAGCAGATCTCGACCTCTTCCATGTGCATCTCGCTCAGCACGCGCTTCATCACCTCGACCGGGCAGGGTGAGCCCGCCATGATCCCGGTGCGGAGGCTGGTCAGGTCGTAACTGGCGAAGTCGGGCAGGGCAAGCTCGGCGATAAACATGGTCGGCACCCCGTACAGCGAGGTACAGCGTTCGGCCTGGACAGCCGCGAGCGTCGCGGCGGGCTCGAAGCCCGGCGCCGGGATCACGATGCAGGAACCGTGCGTGGTGCAGGCCAGGTTGCCGAGGACCATGCCGAAGCAGTGATAGAAGGGCACCGGGATGCAGACCCGGTCCACCTCGCTATAGCGGCAGCCTTCGCCGATGAAGAAGCCGTTGTTGAGGATGTTGTGGTGCGACAGGGTCGCGCCTTTCGGGAATCCGGTCGTGCCGCTGGTGTACTGAATGTTGATCGGGTCGTCGAAGGCGAGGGCGGTCTCGCGCTCGGCCAGCAGATCCTGGTCGGCCGCAGCGCCGGCCGCCAGCAGCCCGTCCCAGTCCGCGGTGCCGATGTACCAGACCTGCTCCAGGCCAGGCAGGTCGCCGCGTACCTCGTCGATCATGCCGCGGTAGTTGCTGGTCTTGAAGCTCTCCACGCTGATCAGCAGCCTGATCCCGGACTGGCGCAGCACGAACGCCAGCTCGTGGCCGCGGTAGGCCGGGTTGATGTTGACCAGGATCGCGCCCATCTTCGCGCTGCCGTACTGCAGCAGCACCCATTCCGGGCAGTTCGGCGCCCAGATGCCAACCCGGTCGCCCTTGACGATCCCGGCCGCGATCAGGCCAAGCGCCACCAGATCGGTGTCCTCGTCCAGCGAGCGGTAGGTCCACCTGCGGCCGCTGGGCACATCCACCAGCGCCTCGCTGTCCGGATGCTGGGCGGCGATCCTGCGCAGGTTCGCACCGATGGTCTCACCCAGCAGCGGCTGGGACGAAACGCCGTCGCTGTAGGAGAGCTGGCTGGGTGCGGACAGATCACTGGTTGCGGTCATCGGCGGCCTCCGGTGCGAGTATCAGTCCATAATCCACGCTGCTCGCCGGCTGTGGGAAGCCCGTGAGCGGGGTGCGCGGCCGGGCCGGCCCCTCCGGGAGAGCGACCAGGCGAAATGGCTGCGTGCGCAAGATGCGCCGCCGACCGGACAGGGCTACTGTCATTACAGAGTTTCGATTCGCTTCTCGGAGCGCCCGCGATGGATACCTGGATCATCTGGCTGATCATCGCGGCTGTGTTCGGAGTCATCGAGATCATGACGACCACGCTGGCGTTCGGGCTGGTGGGGCTAGCCGCGCTGATAGCGGCCGGGGCAGGGTTCCTCGGCGGCGACGCCGCGATTCAGTTCGGCGCGTTCATCCTTGCCTCCGCTCTCGGTCTCGGCGTGGCGCGGCCGTTCGCGCTGCGCCACATCCGCCAGCCGCCGATGCTGCGCACTGGCACCGCCGCGCTCGTCGGCCGGCCCGCTATCACGCTCGAGGAAGTCGGCCCGCATAGCGGCCGCGTGCGGATCGGCGGCGAGGAATGGTCCGCGCGCTCGTACGACGAGACTCAGGTGATCCCGGCCGGCAAGACCGTGGACGTCATGCATATCGAGGGCGCGACCGCCCTCGTATACCCCCGGGAGTAGGCAATGGCTGACTTTGTCCCGATTCTCGCTGCCGTCATCGTGGTGCTCATCGCCCTGGTGACCCTCCGATCCGTGCGCATTGTGCCGCAGGCGCGGGCGCGCAACGTAGAGCGGCTAGGCAGGTACCGGAAGACGCTGGAGCCGGGAATGAACGTGATAGTCCCGTTCATCGACCGGGTCAAGCCGCTGATCGACCTGCGCGAGCAGGTGGTGTCGTTCACCGGTCAGCGAGTCATCACCGAGGACAACCTGGTTGTCAGCATCGACACGGTGCTGTTCTTCCAGGTGACCGACCCGCGGGCGGCTGACTACGAGATCGTGAACTATATCCAGGCGATCGAGCAGCTCACCGCGACAATGCTGCGCAGCGTGATCGGGTCGATGGACCTGGAGCAGACGCTCACTTCGCGGGAGAACATCAACACCCAGCTCCGCGGCGTACTGGACGACGCCTCTGGCAAGTGGGGCATCCGGGTGACCCGAGTGGAGATCCGGGCGATCGATCCGCCGCAAAGCGTCAAGGACGCGATGGAGAAGCAGATGCGCGCTGAGCGGGAGAAGCGCGCCGCGATCCTGACCGCCGAGGGCGTCCGCCAGGCGCAGATCCTGACCGCCGACGGCGACAAGCAGGGCACGGTGCTGCGCGCCGAGGGCGACAAGCAAAGTGCGATCCTGAAGGCGGAAGGCCAGGCGCAGGCGATCCAGGCAGTGTTTCAGTCGATCCACGAGAACGACCCTGACCCCAAGCTGCTGGCGTACCAGTACCTTCAGACGCTGCCGCAGATTGCCCAGGGTCCTGGCAATACGGTGTGGATGATCCCGTCGGAACTGACTAGTGCGATGAAGGCACTGGGCAGCGCATTCGGCCGCGGCGAGGCGACCGATGAGCCAGCAGCGGGTTCGGTACGTGGCGCTGGCCGGCCGAGCGAGCCCGTTCCGGCCGTGACGGCTGCGACTCCCGTGACCGAGGACGGCGCGGCTGACACTGCGCTGGCTGAGGTTGTGCGCAATGCGGCTGCGCTGGCAAGCACCTCGGTCCCCGACACTCCGCTGCCTGCCGCAGTGGTGGCCGCGGTCCCGGAGGCACCGCCGCCTGATGTTCCGCTGCCCGAGGCAGTGCTGGCGGCGACAGCGGTTCCCGATGTTGCGGCGCCTGACGTGCCGCAGCCTGGCCCAGACGGGAGCGCATCCAACGGATCCTCGGGTCGCGCTACGCCTTAGGCGGCGGCCTAGAGCCTGACGGCCAGACCCAGGGTCAGCAGAACGCCATACGCGAGCTCGAGGCGGCCGGTCTGGCCCAGGGCAACGATCAGGCCGCGCCCGGTGGCGCCGTCACGCACCTGGCGCACCGGAGCGAATGCCAGCGGCAGCGCAGCGAGAGCGAGCAGGCTGAGCGGCCGCGCGGTAGCCAGCACCAGTGCGACGCAGAACGGCACCAGGATGCAGCCGACGTACAGCAGCCTGGTGCGCTGGTCACCGAGCACGACGGCCAGCGTGCGCTTGCCGGTCTCGCTGTCGGTCGGGATGTCGCGCAGGTTATTGATCACCAGCAGCGCGCAGGCGAGCAGGCCGATGGCGGCGGCGGCGGCCCATGGCAGCCAGGTGAGCGTCTGCATCTGCACGTACGCCGTGCCTGCGACGGCGGCGAGGCCGAAGAAGATGAAGACAGATATCTCGCCGAGGGCACGGTAGCCGTACGGCCGGCTGCCACCGGTATAGAACCAGGCCGCTGCTACCGCGACCGCGCCGAGCAGGAGCAGCCACCATGAGGTGACCGCAGCCAGCACGAGTCCGGCGGCGCAGGCAACGGCAAAGGAGCCGAGCGCGGCGGCCAGCACCTGCCGGGGCTCAGCCAGGCGTGATGCGACGAGGCGGACCGGACCGACGCGGACCTCGTCCGTGCCGCGGATGCCGTCGCTGTAGTCGTTGGCGTAGTTCACCCCGATCTGCAGGGCCAGCGCCACCACGAGCGCGAGTGCCGCGCGCCAGAGCGAGAACTTCCCGTACCCGAAGGCCACCCCCGAGCCGACAACGACGGGTACGACAGCGGCGGGAAGTGTCCGGGGGCGCGCGCCAGCCACCCAGGTCCGCAGATCGGCCACTAGTCAGTCAGTCCTTACCGTGTCGTGCGATGTCACAGACTAGCCGCTGGGCGGATCGGGCTGACTACGGCAGGGCGCGCTGCGCTGCGGCGAAGACCTCGCCTGCTTCTTCCCAGTTCAGCGTCCTGCCGTCGGAGGCACGCTTGCGGCTGCTGAAGTACCGGACTACCGATCGTCCGGAGAGCACGTCCACTCCGCGGAGGTTGGCCACGGCCCACGGGACAGTCGGCCCGTAGATCACCATCGCCGGACGGACCTGGATCTCGCGGCCCAGCTCGGCGCTCAGCAGCCGGCTGGCCTGCGCTGCCTCCCAGCGTGCATGGGCGAGCCTGTCCTTCTGGCTGAACGGGCCGTGGTAGAGCACCGGGCCAGCTGCAGACCCGCTCGCCACGGTCCGTATCGGCAGGCGGCGGTCCCATCGCTCAGAGTCGAGGGCGTATACCCCGCCCGGGCCGATCACAAGGTGGTCGATGACCGAGTCGGTGCCGGGAATGCCGCGCGCGTGCACGGCCAGGTGCCCGGACAGCCGGGCCGCGAACAGCCGCCGTCTCGTCCGCCGCTGCGCCGAGCTCACCATGACGTCAGCCGGGATCAGCGACATGGTCCGGGCGTTATAGATCGTGTCGACGATCGCCACGACTGCCGCGAGCGACAGCCCGACCCGCCAGCCCAGCCAGATCCAGGCCAGCAGCATGACGAGGGTCGAGATGATCGCCCGGCGAATCCAGCCCGGCAGTCGCGGATCGGCCCTTAGCTGCGTAACGATCGCACGCGACGAACCGGACACCCGCGGCTGGAAGCTGCGCAGCTCCTCAGCCGGCGCGGCTGGTCCGTTCGGTGCCGGCTCAGGCCCGGTCTCCCGGTCCATGTGCCACAGCGTAACGGAGTGCTTACTCCCGGCTGGGTCAGGCCGCGCCGTAAGTCGTAGCTGTACTCCGCCTTGGCGGTGGCTGGAGGTGACCAT
>Ga0335074_10010458_pt1 | contig 12992 bp, 14 predicted proteins | sample Lox_Sample_23_FD_206715 | JGI IMG/M metagenome (GOLD analysis project Ga0335074, IMG submission 206715) | Soil microbial communities from Loxahatchee National Wildlife Refuge, Florida, United States - Lox_Sample_2.3 | ecosystem: Environmental > Terrestrial > Soil > Wetlands | place: USA...
CGGCCAAGCGCAACTTTGACGACAAGTACAGCTGGGTCATGTCGCCGCGCTGGTTTGACGGCCAGAATCACCTGGCCGCCGACACCGGCGGCGGCCCGATTGCCCGGCTGTGGGCGACAGCTCAGGGCGGGCTGGTCGACTTCGGCTACGTCAAGTCGACGGGCCACAGCGTCCTGATCAACCTGCCGCGCACCGTCACCAAGCCCGAGGTGACGTTCGAGTGGAAGATCCCGACCGACAAGAACGGCGCGCCGCTGTCGAACGCGATCGAGCGGGACCGGGCCCGTACCTATTTCCAGGCTTACGCCGCCGCCTGCGCGCTGCACTTCATGGAGAAGGCACTCGCCGAACTGCGCGCCGGCAACACGAAGACCTGGGAGCCGTTCAACGTGCCGGACGAGGCGATTAGCTGCGGCTTCACCGAGGCCGTCCGCGGCGTCCTCTCGCACCACATGGTCATCCGCGGCGGCAAGATCGCCAACTACCACCCGTACCCGCCGACGCCATGGAACGCCAGCGTGCGGGACAGCTTCGGCACGCCCGGGCCGTACGAGGACGCCGTGCAGAACACGCCGATCTTCGAGGAGAACCCGCCGGAGCGGTTCAAGGGCATCGACGTCATGCGCGCGGTGCGCAGCTTCGACCCCTGTCTGCCCTGCGGCGTCCATATGTACCTCGGCAACGGCAAAACGCTGGAGAAGGTGCATTCGCCGATGGCGGCCATCCTGGCCACCTGACCTCCCATGACTAGCGTCCAGAAAGTTAGCGCCCGGGTCGATGAACTGCTCGGTGCGCTCAGTTCCGGCGGCTTCGGCGGCGCGGCTCTGGCCGCCGAGGAACTCGTCCGGCTCCTCGTCGGGCTCTATGGCGACGGGCTGACGCAGATTGTCGCGGTGCTCGCCGGGCAAGGTCCGGCTGGCCGCGAGATGCTTCTCAAGCTGGCCGAGGACCCGCTGGTGGAGAGCTTGCTGCTGGTGCATGACCTGCACCCGCTCGACGTCGACTCGCGCATCCAGCGCGCGCTCGACCGGGTACGGCCCTACCTGGGCTCGCATGCCGGCGGAGTGCAGTTTGTCGGGCTCTCCGACGGCGTGGCCCGGCTCCGGCTGGAGGGGAGCTGTCACGGATGTCCGTCCTCGACGGCGACGGTTGAGCTGGCCATCTCCGGCGCGGTCAAGGACGCTGCGCCGGAGGTGACCGAGGTGATCGTCGACGGCATGACGGCCGCACCGGAGCCGGCCCTGCTGCAGATTGGCAGGCGGCCGCCCGAGCAAAACCTTCCGGCCGGGAACGCCGGTTCGTGGGTCCAGCTGCCGGACATCGGACCGCCGAGTGCCCGACCGGTCACCGCATCGGCGGCGGGCGTCCCGGTCATCCTCTGCGCCGTTCGGGGCACGCTGTACGCCTACCGTGACGGGTGCGCAGGATGCGGGGCTTCGCTGGCCGACAGCGCGCTCGACCGCGAGATTCTCACCTGCCGGGCGTGCGGCAGCCGGTACAACGCCCGGCTCGCCGGGCAAGGGCTGGGGAACTCCGGCCTGCACCTGGACCCGCTGCCGCTACTGGCCGACAGCCAGGGCGTGCGGGTGGCCGTGCCGGCCCCGGTGCCGTCATGACCGGGCTGTCATGACCGGGCTGTCATGACCGGGCCGACCGGCCCGGCGAGGCTGACGGGACTGCGGCGCTTCGCCCAGGCGACTGCGGACAGGCCCGTGCCGGACGCGCCTGAGCCGAAGGCGCCTGAGCCGGAGGCGCCGGACCTGGAGCGCTGCGAGCTGTGCGCGACCGAGGTCCCGGCCGAGCACAGTCACATCGCCGACCTGGAGGCCGCGTCGCTGCTGTGTGCCTGCCGGGCCTGCTATCTGCTGTTCACCCAGCGGAACGCCGGACGGGGCCGGTACGCGGCCGTACCGGACCGCTACCTGGCTGAGCCGGAGCATCCGATACCGCTTGCGCTCTGGGACCAGCTGGAGATTCCGGTCGGGCTGGCGTTCTTCATCCGCGCGTCGCGTCAGGGCGGGGCAGTGACCGGGTTCTATCCGAGCCCGGCGGGCGTCACCGAGTGCCGCCTGGACCTGAGGTTGTGGCAGCAGCTCGTGACCGACTATCCGCTGCTCGGGGCGGCCGAGGACGATGTCGAGGCCGCACTGATCAGCCGGTCGGACGACCGCGTTGAGTACTACCTCGTTCCCGTCGACGCGTGTTATGAACTGGCCGGCCGGATGCGGCTGCGCTGGCACGGATTCGACGGCGGCAGCGAAGGCAGGGAGTGCATCGCCGCTTTCCTGGCCGGGGTGCGCAGCCGCGCCCGCCCCTACCGCCCGGCGGGCCAGCATGCCTGAGCTGACCTTTGACTGCACGGGCGCACGCGCGGACAAGTACGCGGTCGTGCCGTCGATGTTTTTCCGGCTGCGCATCAGCGAGACGAGCGGCGGGCGGGTCGAGGCGATCGCGCTGCGCTGCCAGTTCCGGATCGAGCCGGCCCGGCGCCGTTATTCCGCTGCCGAAGCGGAGCGGCTGACCGATCTGTTCGGCGAGACGCAGCGGTGGGCGGACACACTCAAGCCGCTGCAGTTCACGAATGTGTCCGTGATGGTGCCGGGCTTTGCCGGCAGTACCGAGATCGAGCTTCCGGTTCCGCTGACCTACGACATGGAGATCGGCGCGACCCGCTATTTTGCCGGACTCGATGACGGTGAGATCCCGTTGCTGCTGCTGTTCAGCGGGACGGTCTTCGGTATCGCGGACGGCCGGATATCGGTGACCCAGGTGCCGTGGAGCAAGGAGGCCAGCTACCGGCTGCCGGTCAGCGTCTGGCGCGAGGCGATCGACGCGCATTTTCCGAACGCCGCCTGGATCAGGCTGAGCACGGCGACCTTCGACGAGTTGCTCCGCTTCAAGACCGCGAAAGGCCTCGTGACCTGGGAGGCGACGATCCTGAACCTGCTCGCTACCGCGGCTAGCAGTGTCGCTGCCGATCAGGACGGTGATCAGGGATGAGCGCGTCGGCCGAGCATCTCGAGCACGCCCGCCGGGTCGCCGACGCCATCCTTTATGAGGGCTACTTGCTGTACCCGTATCACCAGGCGGCGCAGAAGAATCAGGTCCGGTTCCAGTTCGGCGTGCTGATGCCAGCCGGGTACGACGTCCTCGACCCGACTGAGGCCAGCGCCAGCCAGACCGAATGCCTGGTCGAGTGCCCGGACGATGCAGGCGTGCAGGTGTTTGTCCGGTTCCTGCACCTGCAGCGGCGCAGTGCCGAAGGGCAGGTGGACGGCAGCGAGTACACCTCGTTTGACGAAGCGGCTGAACGCGAGCAGCGGGCCGGCGCCGTCGTGGCTGACCTGCTTGCCGCCGACTCCGCCGTCGAGTTTCACATCGCGGCGGGCGATGCGACTCAGCAGCTGACCGACGCCAGCGGCCGGGCGGCCGGATCTCTCGTCCGGCGGTGGGCCGCGCTGGACGGGACCATCGGTCTGCACGCCGAGCGGGTGGCCGGCCCGTTCCAGGCACTCCGGCTGCGGGTGCGAGTGGAGAACACCACCAGACCGCCGGCGGCCCTGCGCAATCGTGACGACGGGTTGCGGCACGCGCTGATCGCGGTGCACTCACTAATCCGCGTCGACGGCGGGAAGTTCCTGTCCATGACCGACTCGCCGGAGTGGGCGGCCGGGGCGGTCGCAGCGTGCCGGAATGTCGGAACCTGGCCCGTCCTGGCCGGGCCAGCTGACTGCGCGGACCTGATGCTGTCCGCGCCAGTCATTCTTTATGACCACCCGGAGGTGGCCGCCGAAAGCGCTGGCGACCTGTTCGACGCGACTGAGATCGACGAGATCCTGACGCTGCGCACGCTGACGCTGACCGATGCCGAGAAGCGCCTGGCCCGTGCGACGGACAGTCGCGCGGCGGATCTCCTGGACCGCATTGACGGAATGCCGCCGGAGATGCTGGAGCGGATGCACGGGGCGATCAGGTACCTGCAATCTGGGTCGGCTGGGTCGGCTGGGCCGGCTGTGCCGACTTTGCCGGCTGGGCCGGCTGCGCCGGCCGTGCCGTGGTGGGATCCAGGGTCCGACGCGTCGGTCGCACCGGAGACCGATCATGTGGTGATTGCGGGCATCAGCGTCGCGCGGAACTCGCGCGTGGTGATGCAACCCGGTAGCCGGCGCGCGGACGCCCAGGACCTCTTCCTGACCGGGCGCGAGGCGATCGTCGAGGCGGTTCTGTTTGACGTCGACGGTCAGGTCCACCTGGCGGTGACGCCGGTAGACGATCCGGCTGCCGACTTGCAGCGGAGCCATGGCCGGTTCCTCTACTTCGCGCCCGACGAACTACTACCGGTGCCGGAAGGAGGGAACCGATGATCGTCAAGCTGATCAAGGCGGCACTGCTCGCGGCGGTGATCACCACCATCATCCAGTCGCTACCGGATATCAAGCGCTACCTGGAAATCCGGGACATGTAGGAAGGGCAGGACCATGGAAACTCTCATTGGTTTCGCGGCCGGCTATATCGCCGGCTGCAAGGACGGGCCTGACGGCGTCAAGCGGCTGCGCGAGTCCGCGGCCGAGATCCTGAACTCAGGCGAGGTCAAACGGCTGGCCGGCGAGGCGATGAGCTTCGCCGAAGCGCTGCTGCGGCGCAGCGCATCCGGCCGCGGGCGGGGCAGCCTGTCCGAGACGGTCGGATCCGTTACGGACATGCTGGTGCACCGCGCCGGAGCGATCGGCAAGGGCCCGACTGCCGCCTGACTGTTCTGGGTGTCGTGCCGCCGCGTTTTGGCGGGCTTGACCGGAAGTTAGTAACGTCGGATCCGATCATGCCCATGCTTCGGATCGAGGACGTGTTACCCGTGGACGGAAAACTCATACTGGTCGACGGCTCCACGGCCCCGGTCAACGAACTCTCGATCAAGGACGCCCTGGCGGCCGGAAAGCTGCTCTGGCTCGACCTCCAGCCCGCCGATCCAGATGGCATCGCACTGCTGCGCGATGACTTCCAGCTGCACCCGGTCGCGCTCGATGCTGTCAGCGAGTTCGGCCAGCGGCCTCGGGTGGAGGACTTCGGCAATGTCGTGTACCTGGTCAGCTACGGGGTCACCGGGCAGGACAGGGACGACCTCACCGAGGTCCATATCTTCATCGCCAAGGACTACCTGATCACGATCAGGAAGGATCACTGCCACGCGCTCGACTCGCTGTGGGACCGGCTGGGCAAGCCCGGCGGCCTTCCGACCGGCACCGGCAGGCCACTGCGGCTGATCCTCGTGCACCACATCCTGGACAGCCTGATCGACAGCTTCTTCCCCCCGCTGTCGGATTTCGACGACCGCATCGACGCGTTGCAGGAACAGATCTTCGCCAAACCCAGCAACGACCAGCTGGAAGAGCTTTTCAACATGCAGCGCTGGCTCGTGAACGTGCGCAAGCTGGTCGCGCCACAGCGCGACATGATGGCGGCGCTGGTCGCAGGCATGGTGGACATGCCGGGCATGACTGAAGAGGGCGAGCCGTACCTGCGCGATCTCTACGACCACACGATCCGGATCAGCGACCAGATCGACAGCTACCGGGACCTGCTGAGCAACGCGATGTCCGCCTACCTCTCGATGGTGTCCAACAACCTGAACGAGGTGATGAAGCAGCTTGCGATCATCGCCACGATCTTCCTGCCGCTGTCGTTCCTGACCGGGTTCTTCGGTCAGAACTTCGCCTGGCTGGTCGGCCAGCTCGGCGGCTGGCCGACGTTCGTCATCGTCGGTCTTGGTACCGAGGTGCTGGCGGTGGCCGCGTTGTACTGGCTATTCCGCCGCCGGGGCTGGATCGGCCGGGCCGGCTAGCCGCAGGCCCGGCACCCTTCCGGCCGCAACGGCCGGCCCGGTGGTCCTGTGGAGTCTGCCCTGGGCGCGGGGAAGCCCTAGTCTGGCGTCATGGTGACGAATATGGCGGCCAAGACGCGCCCGGGGGCAGGGCGCAAGTCTGAGACCCGTCTTGGGCTCGTGCGGCGGGCGAGGCAGATCAACCGGATCCTGGCCGAGACATATCCGGACGCGCACTGTGAACTGGACTTCGCGAACGCTTTCCAGCTGCTGATCGCTACTGTGCTGTCCGCGCAGACCACCGACGCCAGGGTCAACCTGACTACCCCCGAGCTCTTCGCGAAGTACCCGACGCCGGACGACCTCGCGGTGGCCGACCCTGAGCAGCTGGAGGACCTGCTGAAGCCCACCGGCTTCTTCCGGGCCAAGACGAAGGCCGTGATCGGGTTGTCGGCCGCAATCAGGGACTCGTTTGGCGGCGAGGTGCCGAGTCGGCTTGAGGACCTAGTCACGTTGCCGGGGGTGGGCAGGAAGACGGCGAACGTGGTGCTTGGCAACGCCTTCGGGGTGCCGGGCATCACGGTAGACACGCACTTCACCCGGCTGGCCCGCCGATTCGGCTGGACCAGCAACGATGACCCGGTCAAGATCGAGCAGGACGTGGCCGCGCTGTTCCCCAAGTCCGAGTGGACGATGCTGTCGCACCGGCTGATCTGGCATGGCCGTCGCGTCTGCCATGCCCGCAAGCCTGCCTGCGGCGCGTGCTCGGTCGCCGCGCTCTGCCCGTCCTACGGCACCGGCCCCACCGACGAGGCCACCGCGCGCAAGCTGGTCAAGAGCGGACCGTTTTCTTGACCGCTGGCAGCACGGGCCAGGCGCCGGCCGGGCTGGACGGTGCCGTACCAGGATGGCTAGCCAGGCTGACCGCTGCCGCCGCGGACATGGACGTTCCGGCAGCACTCCGGCCGGATGGCCGGGGCCGTCCGGCCGCAGTCCTGGTGCTCTTCGGCGTCGGGGCGGCCGGACCCGACCTGCTGTTCATCGAGCGCTCCGCCGGGCTGCGCAAGCATCCGGGCCAGCCCGCCTTCCCCGGCGGCGCGATCGACGAGACAGACAACGGGGCGGTCCAGGCCGCTCTCAGGGAGGCCGCCGAGGAGACCGGAGTTGACCCGGCCGGTGTGCGCGTGCTCGCCGTGATGCCCGAGCTCTACATCTGGCGCAGCGACTTCCGGGTAACGCCGGTAATCGGCTGGTGGCACACGCCGGTGCCGGTCGCGCCGGGAGATCTCGCTGAGATCGCCGCTGTCGTCCGGGTACCGCTCGCGGAGCTGGCGAGCCCGGCGAACCGGATGATGATCCGGTATCCAGGCGGTCCGGCGGGCTACGCCTTCCGCGCTTCAGGCCTGCTCATCTGGGGGTTCACGGCCATGCTGCTGGATCGCGTGCTGGCCCTGGGCGGGTGGGAACAGCCCTGGGATTCGAGCCGGATTACCAGGCTGGCAGCCGGTGACCGCCCGGTGGGCTGGCCGCCAGACAGTTGACGTCACGCTGGGGTTACCCCGGCCGCAGCGTGACCGACCGCACTATAAGTTGATGTCGTGCCCGGTGATCTGCTCGATCTAGTCCTGCTCGCGCTGATAGCCGCGTTCGCCGTTGCCGGATACCGGCAAGGCTTCATCATCGGCGTCCTTTCACTCACCGGATTCGTGCTCGGCGTAGCGGGCGGGGCTTTCATCGCGCCTGGGATCTCTCGTGCGCTCGCCAAGAGCACCCAGTGGCAGGCGTTCATCGCGATACTCGTGGTTTTCGCCGCGGCAGTCATCGGCATGCTCGTCGCATCAGGGATCGGTGTCGCGGTCAGGTCCCGGCTGACCGGACGGCCGGCGACGCTTATCGACTCGCTCGGCGGGGCCGCCGTGAACATCGCTGCCGTGCTCATCGTGGCCTGGCTGATCGGCTCGTTTCTGGTGAACGCTCAGTTCCCCGCCATCTCCAAGCAGGTCAACGACTCGGCCTTGCTGCGGACGGTCGATGCCGTGATGCCGCACAGCGCGTTGTACCTGCCGGTCTTTCCCGGCTTGCGCACGCTGCTGGCCAACGGCCTGTACTCCCAGGTCTTCAGCGCGATCGGCGCCGAGGACAGCCTGAGCCTTCCCGCGCCCAATCCGGAAGTGCTGAGCTCAGCCGGGCTGGTCAGGGATGAGCCGAGCATCGTGAAGATCAAGGGTGTTGCTCCGTCCTGCTCGCAGGAGATCGAGGGCTCCGGCTTCGTGATCTCCCCGGAGCACGTGCTGACCAATGCCCATGTAGTGGCCGGGGTCACCGAGAACCTGAACGTCTATCCGGCCGCCGGCGGCCAGCTGCCAGCCCAGGTGGTGCTCTACGATCCGCAACGCGACCTGGCTGTCTTGTTCGTGCCCGGCCTGTCGGCCCGGCCGCTGACGCTGGCAGGGCACGCGTCCAACGGCACCAGCGCGATCGTGGCCGGCTATCCGCTCGATCATTCGCTGACCGTGGTGCCGGCCAGGATCGGCATCAGCATCGAGGCTAACGGGCCGAACATCTATTCGTCTGCGGACGTCACCCGGCAGATATACCCGATCAAGGCGACGATCAGGTCCGGCAACTCCGGTGGCCCGCTGCTGGCCCGCGACGGCAGCGTGTACGGCGTGGTGTTCGCCGCATCGACCTCCTACCCCGATATCGGCTACGCCCTGACTGCGGGAGAGGTACAAAGCGATGCCACTGCGGGAAGCCACGACTATGCCCCGGTGTCGACGGAGCAGTGTCAGGACGGCTAGCTGCCGTTCCGCTCGGCCCGCAGCCGGAGATGCGACATGGCCGGGTCCAGTCCGGCGGGGCCGGACCGTTCGATGTGCGCGGCGAGCTCCGCACAGGACACTCTCAGGCCCGCGACGTCAACGTCATGCGGGCCCCTGGCCGGGTAAGCCGCCAGCCGGTTAGCGCCGCGGCGGAGCAGGCTCGCCGCGCCAGTCGAATTGCCGCGCAGCGCGTGGGTCAGGCCGACGGCCACCTGGGCCAGGCCCTGCCAGAGATCCCGTTCGGCCGGCGGTGCGGCCTTCCAGACCGCCTCGAGTACCTCATGCGCGTGGAACGGGCGATCGGCGTCGATCAGGTGCTGGGCAGCGGCCAGGGCCTCCGGTGGCGGCAGCGGCCGGTCGTCGGCTGACGGCAGGCCTGCCGCGTCCCTCGGCAGCGGGCGGCCCAGGGCGTCCCGGGGGCGGGTGTTCCGTGGCCGCCCGACAGCGTCCCGGTCCCGGTCCCGCTGCCGGTCGGCGGCCACTGTCTAGCGCTCGGGCTCAGGATCGGCTAGCCAGGAACCCAACTCGAGGTCAAAGCGGTCAGCTGCTTCCTCGTGCGGGAAATGGCCAGCCCCGTCAAGCAGCCGCCACCGGTACGGCGCGTCGACATAGACACCCGAGCCGCGAGCCGCGCTCGGCAGAACGCAGGGGTCAAGAGCCCCGTGCAGATGGAGAGTCGGGGCCTGGATCGGCGAGCGCATCATGCGGGTGTAGGCGATACCGTCCGGCCGGAACCTTGAGCGGAGGTACCACCGGTGATACTCAAGTGCGGAGTGCGCGACGGACGGCAGGGACATTGCCTCCTCGTACCGCCGTCTTGTCTCCGGATCTGGCCAGCCAGGACCCGACCAGGTAGTCAGCAGCCTGCCTACCCGGCTGGCCCCGTCGGCGAGCAAGCGGCGTTCCGGCAGCATCGGCAGCTGGAAGCCAAGCGCGTAACTCATGCTCCTGGCCTGCGCGAATGGCGCCGAAAAGACGGCCGATCGCAGTCGCAACGGGTGCGGCATGGACACCACGGCGAGGCGGCGGACCACTTTGGGGTGGTAGGTAGCCATCGTCCAGGCGATCAGCCCGCCCCAGTCGTGCCCGACGACCACTGCGTTCGCTTCGCCAAGCGCCCGCACTAGCCCGGCCGCGTCAGAGGCCGCGGTGATCAAGTCGTAACCGCGCGGCGGTTTGTCGCTGCCGCCGTAGCCCCGGAGGTCAGGAGCGGCGACACGAAAGCCGGCCTGGCTGAGCGAGTCAAGCTGGCGCCGCCACGTCCACCAGAACTCCGGGAAGCCGTGCAACATCAGCACGAGCGGTCCGTCGCCGCTCTCGGCCACGTGGAACCTGGTCCCGTTCGCGCTCACTGACCGGTGCGTCCAGGGCCCGCTGACGTATATCGAGGAGTTGCCGCGCGCAGACATCGCTAACCGGCTTTGGCGGAGGCCTTGGCTGTGCTGCCGTGCTTGCTGCGCCGCAGCAGCGACGCTCCGTCAGCGAGGCTGCGCCTGGTCTTGCTCATGCCTTTGAGGTGGCGCACCAGTCGCCACGCGATGAACCCGGCGATGATGATGAGGAACACGCAGGTGAGTGCTACCCACAAGAACGCGCCCCAGAGTCCGCCCGGCGCGCCAATGGCATTGAGGCCAAAGGCGAACGCGAAGCACAGCAACATCAGCACCAGGCAGGCGGCGAATAGCGCAACGATTCCGAGGCCGACACCGATGCCGAGGCGCTTGGCGTCGGCTTTTAGTTCCAGCTTGGCAAGCTCGAGCTCGTATCTGACCAGTTGCGAGATGTCCCTGGCCGCCACGGAGACTAGATCGCCGATGGACTGATCAGTCACGCCGGCGGCCGCGCGCCTGACCGCAGGGTCGGCCATGGGTACCTCCCTCTCTCCACGCTGTTCACTCAAAGTCTTGCTTATACCCAATGGCAACAGGAGCCGGCATCCGTTATTTGGCAATAGCCTGGCGCCTGGCACTCCGAAAAGTGATGCTTTCCGGGAGTCGGGGGCTGCGGGACCCGGGCCGCCGCGATGGCGACAGCCGCATGCGGCCCGCACGGAAACGGCGCCCCCGGTCGGGGGCGCCGTCGCACGGACACGTTCCGCCGGGTTACCAAGCGTGCACCTTCACTGCCGTGGTAGGCGGACTATGGTCTGCACCCCGATACCCGCTGGCGCTCCTACGGCCACTATTCGCCTGCCACGGCACGCCTCCCGCGGCTGGTCGCGCGTGGGTACCCGGCTTCCGTGTACGGGCCAAGCGGCCCGTGCTTCCTTTCTACTGGTCAGCAGCGGCTTTGGAAAGCCCGCTGCGTGATCGATTCGTTATCTCAATCGATCGGGCTGGTTGCATGCAGCGAGGCCCTGGACAGGCGGCCGGCTGGCGGCTAGAACGGGACATTTGCGGCTGTCGCGAGGCTTTCACCTGCTATGCGCTGGCGGGGAGGGCTTTGCCAGCCGAGTTGCCGTCCGCCGACGCCGCCCGGCGGGCGGCAAAAGAAAGCAGCCATAGTTGTCCGGCTACTCTCGACGGAAGTGCCCTGACTCCGGCAGCATAGGCAGAAGACAGCACAACCCTTTGCGGTTCAGCGTGACCGGCTGGTAACTTGCCCCGAATGCAACTAGGCTTTCTTGTGTAACGAGCCCGGCTCTGCCCCCCCGGAGCCGGACCGTCTGGCGACCCCCGTTCTCCCCCCCGACGGGGGTCGCCCCATTTCCTGGCTGAACTGCTGGTCCGCAAGCTAGCAACCGGACGCAGGTGTCCGGGCGAAGCTGTAGCTACGGCGTGCTGAGGCCGGGCCCGGATTCGGGCGCGCCGGCGAGCAGGCAGCGGAGCAGCACGAGAGCATCCTCTTTGGCGAGTGGATGATTTCCATTTCCGCACTTGGGCGACTGAATGCACGCCGGACAACCGGCCGCGCATTCACAGCTGGCAATTGCATCCGCCGTTGCGGACAGCCAGGCCGGTGCGGCGGCGAACCCCCGCTCTGCGAATCCGGCGCCGCCAGGGAGCCCGTCATAGACGAAGACGGTGAGCTTGCCGGTCGCTGCGTGCAGGTCGGCGGACACGCCGCCCACGTCCCACCGGTCGCAGGCGGCCACTAGCGGCAGCAGGCCGATGGCGGCGTGCTCGGCAGCGTGCGCCGCTCCGGCCAGGTCGATCCCGGCAGCCGCGAGCTTGGCGCGCTGGCCGCCGCCGATCGTCCACCAGACCGCCTTGGTCGGCAGCCTGCGCTCGGGCAGGTCGAGCAGTTCCTCGCCGATGACGAGGCCGGTTTCCGCGCTCCGCCGGGCGTAGGAGACCACCTGCCGGGTGACCAGCACGTCGCCGAAAGACACCGCGGCCTGATCCCAGTCGGTCCGCTGATGCTCCCGCGTTACCTCGATGCTGGTGATTTCCCTGGCCGTGGTGCCATAGCCGGGATCGGACAATTCGACCAGGGCCACGCGTTCGTCTAGATCCAGCCTGCTGACCAGGTAGGTCTCGCCCTGATGACTGTAGACGGCGCCGCAATGGGCCAGGAAGTGCGCGGACGGCTCATCCACGGTGCCCACCAGCCGGCCAGTGGCGAGTTCCACGATGCGCACGGGCCAGCCGCCGGTGCCTCGCAAACCGGTCCGGGTGGACAGCCCCCGCCGGGTGCAGAACCAGCGGCCGCCCCGCGCACGCAGCAGGCTGTCGCCGGTCATCTGGACGGCCAGCGATGCTGCGCCAGGGCCGAAGGCGGCAAGGTCATGAGAGCTGAGCGGGAGCTCGGCGGCCGCGGCGCACAGGTGCGGCGCAAGCACATAGGGGTTATCCGGGTCCAGCACCGTTGCCTCGACCGGGGCGCCTAGCAGCGCCTCCGGATGATGAACCAGGTAGGTGTCGAGCGGATCATCCCGGGCGATCAGGACCGCTACTGCCTCGCGGCCGTCGCGTCCGGCCCGGCCAGCCTGCTGCCAGAGCGCGGCCCTGGTGCCTGGCCAGCCAGCCATCAGCACCGCGTCCAGTCCCGGCACGTTGACGCCCAGCTCGAGTGCCGTGGTGGCGGCCAGGCCGGTGATTTCGCCGGACCGCAGGGCATCCTCCAGGGCCCGCCGCTCCTGCGGCAGGTAGCCGGAACGGTAGGCCGCGACCCGATTGACCAGCCCGGCGGCGCCGGCCTCGGTCAGGTGGTGGCGCGCGGCCTGGGCTACTGCCTCCGCGCCGCGCCTCGACCGGACGAATACCAGCGCGGCCACATCGCCACGAACCAGTTCGGCGAGTAGCTGAGCAGCCTCCGAGGTGGCAGCACGCCGGAGTGGGGCACCGGCCTCGCCGCTGCCGCCGGTCAGCGGTGGCTCCCACAGGGCGAAGGTCATCGGCGCCTGTGGCGCG
>Ga0335074_10010463_pt1 | contig 12989 bp, 10 predicted proteins | sample Lox_Sample_23_FD_206715 | JGI IMG/M metagenome (GOLD analysis project Ga0335074, IMG submission 206715) | Soil microbial communities from Loxahatchee National Wildlife Refuge, Florida, United States - Lox_Sample_2.3 | ecosystem: Environmental > Terrestrial > Soil > Wetlands | place: USA...
CAGCGGACGCCCGTGCCCAGATGGACAACGGCAAAGTCTGGGCTGAGAGCATGGCAAAGACGCTGGAGCGGCTTGACGCGCTATGCGCCCGCCCTGGAGAGCGGCTCAGGCCGTCCTAGCACGCGGCACGCGGCACCGAGTTATCTGAAGCGAGCTGGAGCACGGCGCGGAATGGATTAGTTCACTTATTTCAGCTTTAGTGAAACAATGTCGGCAATCCAAATGCCGGGCGCCTTTTCAGCCGCTCAGGAGCTCACATGGTCTCCAGACTTGCCGTGTTGGGTCTTGCCCTCGTGGCCACCGTCGGTGCCCTCGTTCTCCCGGCTGCCGGCGCCGAGGCCGGCACGACCGTTCCGCTTCCTCTCCTCAGCTACGTCCACCAGGTCCTTGTCGATGACGCGGCCGGTTACGTCTTTATCAGCGAGGGCTACTACAGCTTCAACCTGCAGACGTCCGGCGGGGGAATCGTCGTCACCAACCTGACCGGGTCCTATATCACGACGCTCGATACCGGCGACGCCGCCGAGGGACTGGCGCTCAGCGGCGGCACGCTGTATGCATCCCTGGACGCCGACGACGCCGTTGCTGCAATCGATGTCTCGACGATCGGCCAGCAGACGCCTACCCAGACTCTCTACTCGCTGGGCAACAGCGCCGACCTGCCCTATGACCTGGCATTGCAAAGCGGCGAGCTGTGGGTCAGTTATGGCGGCACGTCCGGCGGCTCCGGGGGCATCGGCGAGATCAGCCTAACTTCGGCCAGCCCAGAGTTCGTCCCCTCGGTGCTCACCGGGCCCTCGTGGTACTACGCCCCGGACCTGGCAGCAGACCCCACAGACAACGGCTATCTGGCCGCAGCTGTACCCAACCAGGAACCGACGACGATGGCGACCTACGACGTTGCGGACGGCGCTACTGCCCCGCTCGCCCAGACCAGCCCGCTCAACGAAAGTAACTGCAGCAGTAGCGAGCTCGGGATCGCGGTGGCGGCGGGCGGCCAGACCTTCGGCCTTGTCTGCGACGGGTACCCGAATGCCCTGGCTTTCACGACCGACAGCCTGGATCCGGACGGCACCTACGGCAACTTCCCGAGCGGGATCATGGCCAGCGCGGTCGCAGTCGCTCCGGACGGAACCATCGCGGAAGCGGCCTCCGGCGGAACGGCTCCCGGCACCAGCGACATCGGCACGTTCACCGCCAGCGGCCAGCCGATAAACCTGTACCAGTCTGCCGCCTCGCCGAGCGTCATGACCAACGGCCTCGCCTGGTCGGCCGACGGCTCGGCGCTTTATGCCGTCCTGGTCGCCTACGGCAACTCTGTTCCGATCACCGCCACCTACTCGCTGCAGGTGATCGACAACGCAAACACGCCGCCGCCAGTACTGACACTGACCGGGCCGTCCAAGTCGGCCTTCAGCTCGCCCATAGCACTGTCGGGAACCGTAACTGTCGGTACGGGAGCACCGCCAGCCGGCTCGAAGGTGACGATCACCCGGACCGCCAGCGGACAAGCCGAAAAGACTTTCACGGTTCTGACGAACGCCAGCGGCGGGTTTAGCTTCAGCGACCGGACCGATCCGATTCCAGGCAACTACACCTACACCGCGAGCTATGACGGCGTGAGCTCGCCAGGTGCGGCGGTCACCGTCGTTCCGGCTCATCCCGTCGTCGCGGCGACGTTGCGCGGGTTCTACGCATCCGCCCGGCATGGCTCCATCGTCTACCGGCTATATCACCGCAGAGCTCAGCTATCCGCCGCCGTGCGCGTGAGGCCGGCCAGGCCAGGTGATTGCGTCCGTCTCCAGGTGCAGGAGCACTACCGGGGCGCGTGGCGCGACCGGCTCACCACGGCGTGCGCAGCGCTCAACAAAGACGGCAAGGTCACAGCCTCGGTCGCCGCGCGCCGGGAGGAACGCGGTCACCTATACAGGATCCGCGCACTTTTCATCCCCGGCCGCGACACCACGGTCACCCGTGCCGAATCAGGCTGGCTGCACTTCGAAGTTGAAACCTAGCGCACCGCTGGCGCGCGCTCAGTCGCTGGCCTTAACCACGCCGATCGGGCAGGACACGCCGGTGCCGTGATCGGGGCAATACCCGTACGGGTTCTTTGCGTCACTGAGGTACTGCTGGTGATAGTCCTCAGCAAAGTAGAACTCGCCGGCCGGCACGATCTCGGTCGTGATCTCGCCGTAGCCCGCGTCGGTCAGCCGCTGCTGGTAGGCCGCCCGTGACGCCTCAGCCTCGGCCTTCTGCTGCGGCGACTGGTAGAAGATCGCGGAGCGGTACTGGGTCCCGATGTCATTGCCCTGGCGCATGCCCTGCGTGGGGTCGTGGGACTCCCAGAAGGGCCGCAGCAGGTCGCTGTAGCTGACCTTGGCGGGGTCGAACACGACGCGGACGGACTCGGCATGCCCGGTGCGGCCGCTGCACACTTCCTCATATGTCGGATTAGGGGTGAAGCCGCCCTCGTATCCGACGGCAGTGGAGACTATGCCCGGAGTCTGCCAGAAGTTCTTCTCAGCGCCCCAGAAGCAGCCGAGCGCGAACTCGGCGACCTGGGTGCCGGCCGGGTACGGCCGCTGCAGCGACGTTCCAAGCACCTCGTGCCGGGCCGGCACAGCCATCGCGGTGCCCCGGCCGGGCAGGGCATCCTCGGCCGTCGCCATCTGGGTCTTGCGGAAGCCGAAAATACTCACGTGTGTCCTCCTTCGGTCCGGCAAGCACAACCATTTGCGGCTGCGCCCTGTTCCCGTACCTCAAATGCCGGGAACGCCCACGTGCGGGGCCAGTGGGTTGAGCGGCTAGCCGTTGCTCAGCTGAAGCAGCTGGCTGGACGGTGGCGGTTTCGGCGTCGCCACCGAATTCCACTGCGAGAACTCGACGACCTCATGCAGGCTCCCGCCGCGGCGGGCCAAGAGCGGATAGTGCTGCGCGGCCGCGCTGACCGCCACGGTGCTGCCATCGCCGGCCCGCAGGACCCAGGCCGGCTGCCCGCGCACAGTCATCTTCCCGGCAGCGGTCAGCTTCGGCGCCGAGATTAGCGGGGTCACCAGCTGCTGGATGCTGAAGTCGCCGGTCAGCTCGCTGGCCTCAGCGTTGCTAACTTCGACCCACTTGCCGCAGGCCGTGGCACACGCTGACGCCGGCATGCTGGCCTCCCGCAGGAACGCGGGCGTCACTTGCAGGTAGATCTTCCTGTCCGCCGCTACGACGTGCAGCGTCGCCCCGCGCTGGCTGATGGTGCCAGCAGCGTCACCGTTCCTTGTTACGTCCAGGTCAACTCCGAATGGCACGCGGTTGCGCAGCAACTGACCAGAAACGTGCACGCTGCTTGCGTTATGAACCGAACTCCGCATCGAGCTTGTCAGGCTTCCGGTGCTCGGCTCGCCGGCCAGCCGGCTCATCGAGCTGGCAGCGCGGGTGCCGCCAGAACCGCTAGCGTCGCAGCCGAGCAGCGCCAGCACCGCGCACCCGGCCAGGCCGACAGTGAAAAGCCTCGCAGGCACGGCCATAACCGCTGTCCCTCCGATTGGTCGGGCAAATGCGGGCGTTCCGCTAGAAGCTGGCGCCGCCTGGCGGTCCCTCGCCCAGACGCGGCCGGTACAGCTTGCCTCGTCCCTGCCTACCCCGTCCGTCCCACGACGAACTCGCAGAGCGCCTCGAATGCCGCCCGCGCAGGTACATCCGGCAGCTCCAGGATCAGTTCCCTGGCTCGCACTGCCCATTGCCTGGCATCCGCGCTGGCCATCGCCATAGCCGGATGCTCTCGCAGCAGGCCGAGGGCTTCGGCGTGCAACGCGGGGTCGGCCAGCTCGGTCATGCTGAGCAGCTCAACCAGCCTGCCGTCTGCCGGGCCAGCAGACCGAAGCGCGTGGAGCATGGGCAGCGTCCGCACGCCCTCCCTCAGGTCCGTGCCCGGCGTCTTGCCCGACTGAGCGGACTCACTCTCCACGTCGAGGATGTCGTCAGAAAGCTGGAAGGCCACGCCGATGGCGGCACAGGCAGGCGTAATCCGCTCGATCACGCTCGCTGGCGCGCCGGAGAACATGGCGCCGAACCGGCCGGACGTCGCGAACAGGGAGGCCGTCTTCTCGGTGACAACGCCGAGGTAGTGGGCAAGGGGATCTTCGCCCGGCTGGCAGCCGACAGTCTCCGCGATCTGGCCGCTGACCAGCCGCGCGAACGTCTCTGCCTGGATCCTGATGGCTTCGCTGCCCAGGTCAGCGAGGATCTCGGACGCACGGGCGAACAAGAAGTCCCCGGTGAGGATCGCCACCGTATTGCCCCAGCGCGAATTAGCGCTGGCGCTGCCACGCCGCACATCGGCCTCGTCCATGACGTCGTCGTGATAGAGCGTGGCCAGATGGGTCAGCTCGACGGCCACTGCCGCTGGCACGATGCGCGGGTCCCGCGGATCGCCGAACTGGCCGGCCAGCAGCACCAGCATTGGCCTGAAGCGCTTACCGCCCGCCTCCATGAGGTGCTCGGCGGCCTCGGTCAGCACGGCATGCTGAGATTTAGCGGCCGCCCGCAGGCCATCCTCGACGCGCGCGAGACCGTCCGTGACGGCGGACGCTAGCGCTGCGTCGGTGAGTTCCATGGGTATAGCGGCAATCACGTGGGTCCCCTCATGGGCCCGCCGGGGGCTCATTCCTGTCGGCTCGGCAGGGCTAGCATAGCGGGGCCGGGCTCTCACCAGCGGCTAGCGCTGCGCACAGCCGGCTCAGGGCACCTGGGCGACGTGGCTCGCCTCAGCACCAGGCAGGTACGCAGTCGTCAGCGCCGCACGGAGGGCGGCTGCCGTGTACTTGCCGCTGACCCGCGCGCACGCGCCTGCTGCCATCCGGCTGGCAACTTCGGGCGAGTCGAGCAGGTAGCGGATCGACGCCGCCAGCTGATCCGGGCGCCTGGGCGCGACGAGCAGCCCCGTCTCGCCTGGTATGACTAGGTCGCAGACGGCGTTGACGGCCGACGCGACCACCGGAACGCCGCAGATCATGGCTTCCACAATTGCCGTGGGCAACCCTTCGTACAGGCTCGGTAGCGCAAAGACATCGAAAGCAGGCAGGATGTCAAGCACGTCGGCCCTTTCCCCGGCCAGCGCAACGCGCGACCCGGTCAGGCGGGACGCGAGCCGGGCGATCTTGTCCGCGAGCTCACCGCTACCTACCCAGACTCCGACTACTCCTGGCCGGTTAAGCATCGCCATGGCGGTCAGAAAGTCCTCGGGCGCCTTCTGGCTGGACAGCCTGCCGACGACGCCGACTACTCCAGCAGGCGGGTCGCCAATCCCGAGCGCGGCGCGAGCGCGGGCACGGGCGAGCGGCGACCGGGCACTCATTGTCGCATTCAGCGCGGCCGGCCCATCGACGACGACGCCGATCACCCTGACGCGCCAGGGCGAGGCAAGCCGGCGGCGAACCGCCTCGGCAGCTACTGCTGCACCGACGCAGAGCACCACGTCAGTGCTGCGGCCGAGCCGGCGCTCGGTGGCAACGTAGGCGCTCCGGTGCGGAGCGGACTGGAACTGGTGAAACGGGAACCCGTGGTAGGTGTGCACGATCCTCGGTACGCCGGCCCGCCGCGCTGCCACGCGGCCGACTACCCCCGCCTTCGCGGTGTGGGTATGCACCACATCGAACTTCCTGCGGGTGAATAGCGCGGTGAGCCGCTCGGTCGCAGCCAGATCAGACCGGGGGTCAATCGGCCGCCGAAGCGACGGCTCGACGATGACCTCGATCCCGGCCGCCCTGGCCTGGTCGGCGAGCACATCGCTACTGCCAGTGATTATCGACATGCGGAACGCATCGGCGTCCATTGCTACCGCGCCGTGCACCGCGAGCGCGCCGGCTCCCCCTTCCAGCCTGGTGATGACAGTTGCTACCCGGATTGGCGCGACTCGGGCCGGCGTGAGCTGGGCTGGCCGACCTTTCCGCAGGAGGCGCTCGGACACAGTGCTGCGGATACCCGTTAGCGTTCGGCGATCTGGCTAGCGCTCGGTGCCCGCATGCATGCGGCGGCCCCGCCGAAGCTGACGATCCGCTAGCCGCTCATACAGGTCGTCAACCGCGCCTGCGATCGCCGTCATGCCATAGCGGTCGAAGACCTTCGCGTCCACCGTTCTTGGCCGCGGCCCGGCCTCGACTTCCTTGCGGATCTCCGCACCAAGGGCGGCCGGCGTGCCCTCCACTCGCCGCGCCCACTCTGTCTGAATACCGTCCAGCGCCGGGCACGTCGTGTAGAGCACCGGCAGGCCGCTCGCGAGCGCTTCAAGCACGGACAAGCCGAATGTCTCCTGCGCTGACGCGGCGACACAGAGATCGAAGGCCGACAGCATGCGCTCGGTGTCGGAGTGATAGCCGCCGAAGATTACGTGGTCCGCCACGCCGAATTTGCCCGCTGCGGCGCGCAGCCGGGCCTCGTCCTCGCCGCTCCCGATCACTAGGATCTTGCACTCGTCGCCCAGCATCGGCGCTGCGGCCTGAATGGTCAGGTCCACTCGCTTCATGGGGTCTAGCCGCCCCAGCGCGCCAATCACGTACGTGCCGGTCGCTATGCCGAACTGAGCGCGGACGCGCTCGCGGGTATCCGGATCGAAGGCGAACCGACCGACATCCAGCCCGTTGGGGATGACAGTGATCTTGCTCGCGGGGACACCCCACCGGATCAGCCGCTCCCTGACGATGTCGGACACGGCAATCGTGGCGTCCGAGAAGAGTTCCGAGGCGAGATACAGGGCACGCACGCCAGCCGTCATCTTGCGCCGCTCGATATGCGTCTCGCCGATCGAGTGCTCGGTCGTGAGCACGACCCGTGTTCCGGCCAGCCGGGCGGCCGGGCGGGCATAGATCTGGGAGCGGTACAGGTGCGCGTGCACTACGTCATAGCGACCTGCGGCGATGATGCGGCGCAGGCGCGGCAGCGCCGACAGTTCGGTGTTCCTGGTCATACCGAGATCGAGGACTGTGCCGCCGCTACTGCGGATCATGTCAGCTACCGGGCCTGCGTTGTACAGGGCCACCACGTCGGTGTCGTGCCGGGTGCGCTGCACAAGCATTGCCAGCTGCAACTCGGCACCGCCAGCGTCAAGACCTGTGATCACGTGCAATACCTTCATGCGCGCCTTCCGCGATAAGCGATGTAGCCCCGGTAGAGATGCCGCTTGATGGCCATTCGCGCCGCGGTGTCCCGCGGCCCTGCGTAAATCCGCGGCAGCGCCAGATATCCAAGCGCGTGCCGCGGCGTCTCGACAGCGCAGGCATAGGAGTAGCCCGCGTCACGCACGGCCTGCCGAGCCGCCGCGTCCATGACGCCGTACGGGTAGGCGAAGCCTGCCACCTCGCGGCCAAGCAGCGCGGCCAGTTCGGTCCTGCACTCGCTCACCTGCCGGGCGAGCGCGCCCGGCTCAAGTCCGGCTAGCCGCACATGGCTGGCGCTGTGCGAGCCTATCTCGATGCCAGCACTGGCCAGCTCGCGGACTCCGGCAGCGGACAGTAGCGGCCAGTCGGTCCCTTCGTCCCAGTCGTTATAACCGCCAAGACGGTCCGAGATAACGAAGACGCTGGCCCCGAAGCCGTGCCGATTCAGTACGGGAAGCGCGGTGTCGAGCACGCTGGCATAGCCGTCGTCGAAGGTGATGCCCACCAGGCCGCGCGGCTGGCCGGCACGCATCGCCTCGGTCAGCGTTCCGATGCTCACGCCCCGCAGACCACGCCGCTCCAGCCAGGACATCTGCGCGGCGAAGCGGTCCGGTGGCACGCACAGCATGTTCGGATCGTCAGCGACGGTTGCGACGGCGTGGTACATCAAGATCATCGGCAACTCGCGCAGGCCTAGCCGCGTGGCGGCCGGCACTGCCGCCTGTGCCGCGGTCATTGCCTGCGGCCCAGCGCCGAGCCGGCCGCCCTGGCCGCAGTGCGTGCCAGGACGACAAGGTCCAGCCAGGGCGACCAGTACTCGATGTACTGGTTGTCGAACCGGATACGGTCTGTCAGCGAGGTATCGCCGTGGAGGCCAGATGCCTGGGCCAGGCCAGTCAGTCCGGCCTGCATCCGGTCCCGGTCCCGGTAGCCAGGAACGGTGCGGCCGAACCGCTCTGCGAAGTAGGGCCGCTCAGGTCGCGGACCGACGAGGGACATGTGCCCGCAGAGCACGTTCACTAGCTGCGGCAGCTCATCCAGGTGCGAGACCCGAAGCCAGCGACTGAAGGGTGTGCACGACTCCACTGGCACAGACCAGCAGGTGTCGGAGTTGCCCTGCGGCGGAAGCGTGCGAAGCTTGAGTATCTGTGCTGCGCGCCCGGCTCCAGTGACGCGAAGCTGGCGGAATATCGCCGGACCGCCTGACTTGACCCGGATGATCGCGGCTAGGCCGAGAATGACCGGGCCGAGAAGGCACAGCAGCGCGGCTGCCACAGCGACGTCTGCAGCGCGCTTTGCGGCCAGCCAGGAACCTGGTGGCCGGCGAAGCGGGATGACCGGGATGCCGCAGATCTCATCCAGGCAGGCCCGCGGCACAGCCATCCCGAGCTCGTGCAGTTCCGGCACCAGGACAATGTCAGCACCCTGCAGCCGCGCGGCTCGCAGCGCGTAGACAAGCGCTGCGTCCGCCTCCCCGCCAAGGCAGACGATCACCCGCCGGATGCCGAGCTCGCCGATCAACCGGGGCAGGTCGGCAGGCTGGGCAACAGAGCCGCAGAGCCTGAGGCCCAGCTCTGGATGCTCGCGCAGCAGCCGGGTGACAAGCACAGCGGTCTGCCCGGCGCCTGCCACCAGGGCGGCTTCGGTGAGCAAACCACTGCGTCGCGCATGCCGGACGCATGAGTATGCCAGGCTGCGGGCGACGAGCAGGCAGCCGGCCGACCAGGCAGCCAGGCGCCAGGCATGGCCAGCTGGCAGCCATGGGAGAAGCAGCGCTGCCGGTGCCAGGGCCGCGCCCAGGATGCGGCTCACTTGATCAGACAGCCTCATGCAGATGCGCAATCGCTGGGTACCGGCCGCGGCCAGCAGCACCAGCACGGCCGGCGCATAGGCTGCCACCGCAAGACTGACATGTCCCGCCGCTGCCGCTGCGACTGCCAGCGCAGTTAGGTCAGCCGCGGCGAGCGCAACGCCCGGTGCTGGCCGGTGGCGAGCGGGAACTGCTGCGCGCCGCAGCCCCGGCGGATCAGCCAGCCGCGCCGACTCGGGCCGGGTCACCGGGCACCGGCTGCAGGCCTTCGCGGCCCGGCAGCGAGCGTGCGCGCGACAGTGCGTGCGGCGTGGTCAGCGCCGAATACGAAGCGCATCACTGGACCGAATGCGGGCGCGACCGCCGGGCCAACGAAGTACAGGCCTGGCACCGATGACTGATAGTGCCGGTCGACGACAGGTGAATCGGCCAGCGTGCGCAAACCCGGGCGCAGCAGGTCGCTGATGAATGACAGCCTGCTCAGGTCGCTGCGGTAGCCGGTAGCAGCGATCACGTGATCCGCGGTGAGCTCGGCCGCACCGTCCGGCCCGTCGAACTTGAGCCGGATGCCGGCTCCGTTTGCCTGCGCGTCGGTCAGCGTGTGGCTGAGCAGCACCGGGAACTGGCGCTCAACCCGCTCCCGCAGCCAGTACGCGCCGGCCGGGCCGAGCGCGGTCGCCGCACGCCGCACCCGCGTGCTGGCCGGCAGCCGCCGGAAAAGGCCGGGGTGATCGGAGTAGAACCAGGTGCCCCATCCCGAACCGAGGCCGGCTTCAGGCTCGGCAAGCCGCTGCAAGAGCGGCCGGTCAGGCGCCAGCGGTTGGCCGTTCCAGGCCAGCGACGGCTTGCGTGTTACGACCGTGACATCCGCACCGCTCTCGTGCAACAGGGCAGCCGTCTCTAGCGCAGACTGGCCCCTCCCTAGAACGACGACCCGCCGACTGGCGAAGGTGCGCAGGTCCTGATGCGCCGAGCTGTGGGAGCACACCGCCGGCGGCAGCTCTGCGAGCAACTCGGGCATCCGGGCGAAATGCTCGACCCCGGCCGCGACCACGACACGGGCCGCCTGCACCTGTCCGCCGTCTGCGAGGCTGAGCACGTAGTGGCCATCCTTCGGGACTACGTCGGTGACCAGGGTTTGCCGCAGGGTCGGCACTAGTTCCTGCTGAAACCACAGGCCGTAGGCGACGAATGTCTCCAGGGACACCGGGAGTCCGTAGCCCCGGTACGCCCGGCGCGTCGCTGCGCAGAAGGCCGCCAGCGTGTGCTCGCCATCTGGACTCGATAGGTTAGAGGCGAAGCCTTGAGACTTGAGGAACATTCCCTTAGGCATCGCCGTCCGCCACAAGTTCATCGGGATGCCGAACTGGGCGTGCGAGATCCGCGCCGCGCTGAGGTGCGCAGCGAGCGAGAGTCCGTACGGTCCCGCCCCTACGACGGCAACGTCGACGGCATCACTCATGCCTCCACCCTTTCCTTGCTCTGCCCTGTGTTGTTAAGCCCCGTGTCGTGAAGCACTGTGTCGCTCAGCGCGCGGTTGTTCTGCACAGGCCCGTGCCGCACCCTCGCGGCCCGGCCTGCGCTGTAGCGGGCGATATCGGCGGTCGCTGACGCTTGTGGCTTTCGCCTGGCAAACGGCCGGCTCACGAAGCGTGCGCCCATGCGCAGGCACATAAGTCCAAACGGCCGCAGGTCGTCGCGCGCGAACCAGGCCGTTTCGTCGACCCCCCGGAGCGAGGCAGCCCAGGTCTGGACGCCTAGCTCACCGGCGCGCCAGTAACTGACAGCGGCTAGCGGGTCGTAGCTCTCTACCAGGAACCGGCGCCCCGAGATTTGCTCGCCGTGCGGCAGTTCTTGACCGGTGAGATCCAGGTACTGGGCTATGGCGACGTCAGTGCCGGCCGTGTCGGTGAATAGCCGGAACTGCGCGCCAAGGCGCGGGTTGAAGTCCAGCACCTTGAACTCGCCATCGCGCGCATCCAGGCGGATGTCGAGATCCATGATGCCGCGGTAACTGATCGCCGAGAGGAACCTGCACATCTGCGTCCGAAGGCGACGGTTGTCAGCCGAGTAGCCGAGACTGGTCAGTCCGGCCCGTGCCGGGTAGGAGCGCTCCTTGATGCCAGTGAACGAAGGACTGCAGACTGACCTGCTGTCGCAATACCCGTGGAAGAACCAGTCTGATTGCACGCTAGCCGGAATGAATTCCTGCAACATCAGGCTGGCGCTAGCCTGCCCGCAGGCTGTCCAGATCTCGCGCAGGGCGGCGCTGTCGGCGACGATCGTGGTGCTGTGCACTGTTCGGTGGCCGTGCCACGGCTCGGTCAGTTTGGCTACCAGGGGGAATCCGGCATCGGCAGCGAACTGCCTGATCCTGGCCGTCGAGTCGGCCAGGACGACTCGCGGCGTTGGAACTTCGAGCTCGCGGCAGAGCTGGTAGAGCGAGTACTTGCCGGCGAGCCGCCTCGGTAGGTCTGGCTGCGGATGCGGGAAGAGGAACTGGGACCGGAGCGTCTCGCCATGCTCGGCAAGGAAGATCGCGCCCGCATCATCGGTCACGAAGAGCACGGCCGGCTCGCCGATCCGGTCGGCCAGCCGCAGCAGCCCTTCCCTGATTCTGGCAGCATCGTAGACGCCCGGATTCCAGAAGTAACGACCGTGCAGGAAACGTGAGCTCGCAGCTGGCGCGAACGGCCCTTCGTGTACCCCGTACACCGGCACGCCCAAGCGGCCAAGGCTACGAATGACGCCAAGGCCGCCGTGGTGCATCACGTTGCGGTCCAGCTTCAGCACCACCGCGGGCGTGCTGGTCTGAACGCCATCGCTCACACGGTCTCCCATACCAGCGCCGTCGGATAAGGTTCCGGCGCCTATAGGACGCGCGCCCTGCGGGCATTGTTTACCGTGATTGCGCTGCTGTTATCTGGTCGTTAGCTGAAGAACGGCCCTTTGCGAATAATCAGCGCATCCAGGACCGACCAGCATATTTAGCCCTAGGCGAGCGCCCGGCGCTGCGGCCGCTCCGCTCTAGCGCACGAATAGCTGGCTGGCGGCATGACTGGCCAGGGTGATCACCGGCTCCGGGACGATACCGAGGAAGAGGGTGGCGACCGCCCCGATGGTCACTGCTAGCCCGGTATAGGCACTCGGGCGCACGACGACCGGTCCCTCAGCGGCCGGCTCGCTGAAGAACATCAGCACGATCACCCGGACATACGGGAACGCCAGGATGGCGCTGCTGATCACGCCGATGATCACCAGCGGCAGCGCACCACCCTCGATGGCCGCCTTAAACACGTAGAACTTGCCCATGAACCCGCTGGTCAACGGGATACCGGCAAAGGTGATCAGGAACAGCGCGAAAACAGCGGCGACGAGAGGCGAGCGCTTCCCCAGGCCCGCCCAGCTCGACATGTGGGCCGCCTCCCCGGCGCGGTCCCTGACGAGCGTGACGATCGCGAAGGCGCCGATCGTGGCGAAACCATACGCCGCCAGGTAGAACATGCTGCCCGACAGCCCGGTCGTGTTGGCGGCGATCACGCCAGTCAGGATGTAGCCGGCCTGCGCGATCGACGAATACGCCAGCAGCCGCTTCACATCGGTCTGCGTAATCGCGATCACCGAGCCGACCAGCATGGTCACGATAGCCACGGCCCACATCGCCGGCCGCCAGTCCCACGTCAGCTGGCCGAAGGCGACATAAAACACCCGCAGCAGTGCACCGAACGCCGAGACGAGCGTGCACGACGCCATCAGCGCCGTGATCGGCGTGGGGGAACCCTGGTACACGTCCGGCTTCCACGCCTGGAACGGCACGGCGCCGACCTTGAACAGCAGGCCGACACCGACCAGCGCGATGCCGGCGTAGAGCAGAGTGGACGATGCCACCCCGGTCTGCGCGGCGGTAGCGATGGCTGACAGCTTTACCGAGCCGGCGTACCCGTACAGCATCGCGATGCCGAACAGGAAGATCGCCGAGGAGAACGCGCCGAGCAGGAAGTACTTCATCGCGGCTTCCTGTGACAGCAGCCGGCGGC